>OKDR01000507.1_pt1 | contig 8354 bp, 6 predicted proteins | sample 1615041 | NCBI WGS metagenome assembly OKDR01 (sample SAMN04436990, study PRJEB24849) | human gut metagenome | biome: human gut; feature: NICU; material: stool | host: Homo sapiens | place: USA: Saint Louis, MO | collected 2013-03-17 | reverse complement strand
TGAGTAAAAAAAATTTTGTTTTGCATAAAATGTTATTTTTAATTTACCAAATGGATAAAAAATCAAACAAAAACTACATGAATCATTCACAATCAACAATAAATGTCATAAAAAATTCATAATTGAAACATTTTGGAAATTTTTTAAATATTTTTAATTTTTATTAATGTATATCTATAGTTTAAATATTTAGGAAACAATAGTTGTTCATTAAAATTAATTTATATCTTCTTTTATAAAGATATAAATTCAATTCTTTCATATTTTTAGAAGTATTTCATTTACTAGGCCAATTTTTATTATTAAAAAAAGAAGATTTAATAGGAGTTAAGCAATTTGAAATCACTCAACTCCTTAGAAATGCTTAATCAATCCATCAACTTTTTACGGCGATACAACCCACAATTCCCTGAAAATAGCGCTGCCAACAAACAGGTAATAATGGCGTAAGTGGCAACATTCATTCCAAATAGCTCAACAGCTAAAATAATAGATGTTAACGGTGCCTTACTCGCCCCAGAAAATAGACTCACCAAACCTAAGCCTGCAAGCAATGAAATTGGCAGGTTTAAAACTGCTCCTAAAGCATTCCCTAACGTCGCACCTACATAAAACAACGGCGTAATTTCACCGCCTTTAAAGCCTGAACCTAAAGTGATGGCAGTAAAAACAGTCTTGTTAAAAAAGTCGTAAAACTCAATCGGCACATAAAAAGATGAAATGATTTTATCTGTACCCAAACCGTTGTATTGCTGATGCGCAGTGAACAAGGTAAGTAGCATAATGACAATACCACCCGCCATCGTTCTTAATGGCAAATAACGCACATATTTATAAAAGACGTCACTCGCAAAATGAATGGCAGCAATAAAGAAACGTGCGACTAAACCAAAGATCAGACCTGCCACAATTAAGTTCATAAGCGTGCCAAAATGAATGGCCGGAAACTCACTAATCACATAGAAAATATGCGGATGAACAATATCAAATAGCTCAGGGATGGCCGATGCAATCAGCGCCGACACAAAACATGGAAAAATAGCTGAGTATCTTAAATTACCTAAAGCAGTAATTTCTAACCCATAGATTGCACCCGCTAGAGGCAAACCAAACACCCCTGCAAAGCCCGCCCCAATACTGGCGATTAAACAGATTTTTCGGTTGTCTTCCGAGATTTTTAATATATGGCTCAAGTGGTCAATTAAGGCACCCGAAAGCTGAACCGCTGGGGCCTCACGCCCTGCCGAACCACCAAACAACTGCGTTAAAATTGAGGTGATAAAAATGATGGGGCTCATTCGTTTTGGAATGAACGACTTCGGCTGGTGAATTTCATCAATCAGTAAATGAGTTCCCCGCTCAATCGGTGATCCATATTTTTTAATGAGATAGCCAATACCAAAACCCACAAAAGGTAAAAAGTAGATCAGCCAGTGATGCAGACTTCGAACTTTGTTTGAAATATCAAAAGCCACAAAAATTAAGGTCGAAGCTAGCCCTGCTACGACTCCAATCACGATCGAGATGACGAGCCAATAGACACTGTATTTTAGAATTTGATCATATTCAGATGAAGGTAGAATTTTCATTCGCTTTCTTCAATTCGCCTTTGAGTGAGTGCCAAATTCTCAAATTGTTTTTATGCTGCCAGCTCATTAAGTGAGAAATGCTTAAACTGGGCTAAAAATTAAAGCCCGCATAAGCGAGCTTTCAATACAGTGATTAATTTTCACATCACTAAACTGTGAGGAATATCTCATAATTAGTGCTAATTTTCAAGCTGAAAATGGTTAACGAGTACTGCGAAAAATAACGAACTAAGTGAATAAATAAGCATTCGATTTGACCCAATTAAACTGATGCTTAAGTGAGCCAAATCATTTATTCAAAACTTAATTAATACTCGCAATCACAGTTTCTGCATGACAGGTCGCGCCCTTCTCTGCGCCAATCTGAATAACGCCACTGCGGTGTGCCAGTACCTGTACTTCCATTTTCATGGCTTCCATAATGGCAACCACTTGGCCTTCTGTGACTTGCTCACCATTTTCGACTTTCCAAGCGCTAATCACACCATTAATTGGAGCAAGTAAATGCTCGGCACTTACTTCTGGCTCGGCAGTCTGCGCTTGAACTGCAGTTGCTGGGCCTTGTGCAAACATACCCGCAGGTAAACCTAAACGGTGTAATTTGCCATCAATTTCAATGTAGCTGAGCAGCATTGGCTGTTGATGGTTTGGAATGCCACGTTTGGTTGGCTTTAATTCTTGTTTAAAGTCGTTTTCAATCCAGCGCGTGTGTACATTAAATTCATCTGTAAAGTCAGGTTCATTAAGTACCGCGCGGTGAAAATCTAAAACCGAAGCTACGCCTTCAATTTTAAATTGTTTTAAAGCACGTTTAGCGCGAGCAATTGCAACTTCGCGGGTTGGACCAATCACAATTAGCTTTGCCATGAGTGAGTCAAAATGGCTAGACACTAATGACCCAGTGCGAACACCTGTGTCGACTCGTACACCGTTACCAAACGGCGCTTCAAATAAACTCAACACACCAAAGGCTGGAATAAAACCACGTGCTGGGTCTTCGGCATTGATACGAAACTCAATGGCATGGCCTTGTGCTTTTGGTGTTTCTTTAATAGAAAGCGCTTCACCTTGTGCAACACGAATTTGTTCCACCACCAAATCGACTTTCGACGTTTCTTCGGTAACAGGATGCTCAACTTGCAAACGAGTGTTTACTTCTAAGAATGAAAGCTTACCGTCACGACTCAGTAAATATTCAACTGTTCCCGCACCCACATAGTTTGCGGCCTGACAAATGTTTTTTGCCGAGCTTAAAATTTGCTGGTAAATCTCATCGCTAACAAATGGTGCTGGTGCTTCTTCGACTAATTTTTGGTTACGGCGTTGCAATGAACAATCACGTGTGCCAAGCACCACAATATTGCCATGTTGGTCTGCTATCACCTGCGCTTCTACATGGCGCGGTTTATCAAGATATTGCTCGACAAAACATTCACCACGACCAAAAGCAGCTTTTGCCTCTCGTACTGCCGACTCATAAAGCTCTTTCACTTCTTCGAGTTTCCACGCGACTTTTAAGCCGCGGCCACCGCCACCAAATGCAGCTTTAATCGCAATTGGTAAACCATATTGTTTGGCAAACTCTAAAGCTTCATCTGCATTATTGAGTGGGTCTTGCGTACCCTGAACCAAGGGCGCACCAACCGAAGCTGCAATTTTACGTGCTTCGATTTTATCGCCTAGTTTTTCAATCGCACTTGGTGATGGCCCGACCCATTTTAAGCCTGCATCAATCACGGCTTGAGCAAACTCAGCACGTTCAGATAAAAAGCCGTAACCCGGATGCACCATAGTTGCTTTCGATTTCTTTGCAACTTCAATAATCGCAGGAATATTTAGGTAAGTCTCGATAGCAGTTGCACCAGCCAAGCCCCATGCTTCATCTGCAAGTTCGACATGCATGCTGCCAATATCGTCATCTGCATATAATGCGACCGATGAAATTCCCATGTCACGGCAGGCATGAATAATACGAACGGCAATTTCACCACGGTTAGCAATCAATAATTTTTCTGTATTCATCTTTCATTCTCAAAATCTGTAAATTCAGCAATTTTTTTAAATTTGATGCGGCAACCTGCCGGAATCTGTGCCACCAAATCCCAATGGTGTTTAGCAACAGAGCCAATGACTGGATATCCGCCCGTTAAAGGGTGATCATTCATAAACAAAACGGGTTGGCCACTCGGTGGAATCTGCAAAGCGCCAATGCAAGTGCCTTCACTTTCCAGTTCATGGGTAATTTTGCGAGTTAAAGGCTGTTCACCTGAAAGTCTTAGCCCGACTCGGTTGCTTTCATTTGTTACCAGCCACTCTTGCTGACAGAGTAGTTCAATACTGTCTTGTTCAAACCAGTCTGTACGTGGGCCCATCACAATATCTAGCTCAACGACTTCGCCAGCTCGCGGTAAGTCACTTTTGCCCACTTCATTTACGCTAGTATTGGCTGCCTTTACCTGCCCTTGGTAAATGGTATCTCCAAGTTTTAAAGGCTCTGGCCCTAACACTGCCAAGCTGTCAAATGAGGCACTATTGAGTACAGGTTCAACGTCTATGCCTCCACGAACAGCCAAATAATTTCTTAAGCCTGCTGTTGGTGGCTGAATTTGAAATTCATCGCCTTCATCCAAATCAATCGGTTGATAGCTTGCAAAGTCTGCGGTTTGACCATCCGCAAATTTCACACGAATGTTTGAGATGGCCCCAGCCACCGCAATAACACCTGCATGTTGCATCTTTGCTTTTAGACCGCCATTTAAAACTTCAATGACGGGTGTATTGGTTGGATTACCGACAATACGATTAGCACTGTGCATGGCAGATAAATCCATTGCACCCGCTACGCCAACCCCAATATTGGTCTGGTTTAAACGCCCTTCATCTTGAATAAGCATTTGTAAACTTGGCGCAGTGATCGTAAATAGTGGCACCGATTGTTTCGGCTCAACCGTACGCGTGATTTGCTGTGGTATATTTACGGTTGTCGGGCTATGCGTCACATCTTCAAAATGTACGGTCATACCCGGTAAAAGTAGTGCTGGATTTTTACGCTCTAAATCCCACATTTTTTCTGATGTAGTACCAATCAGCTGCCAACCACCCGGACTGTCTTTTGGGTAAATACCAGAGTATTTTCCAGCCAAGCCCAAAGAACCTGACGGTATTTTTTTACGCGGAACCGTTAAGCGCGGAATATCAGTAAAAGGCTTATCGGGACTGCTCATATAAGCAAAACCCGGTGCAAAACCAATAAAAGCCACATTCCATACGCTTTGGTGATGTTTTCTAATCACATCGGCAACAGATAAACCTTGCAACTCGGCAACCTGCGCAAGGTCTTCGCCGTTATAGCAAATCGGCACAATCACTTCTTGGTCGCTACGCTCAAATCCAGAATCAATTTTGAGACTCTGAATTGAAGCAACCAGCGTTTTAAAGTTGGTTTCGATCTCATTAAAGAAAATCAAAATTGTTTTTGCAGCGGGGACTAAGTCTTTAATTCCATTCAATTGCGTATTTTGCAATTTATTGTACAACGCCAAAGTTTCCTCTAAGCTCGCAAGCTCAATCAGGAAACAGTCGGCGTTTACCGATAAAAAACGCATTTGCTTATCCTTTTAATTCTTCTTTAGTCCAGTTAGTCAATCCAAGCACGGTCAGGAATGTCGGTAATAAACATGTAACCCGGCGCATGACTAATCGCAAAAGGAATTTTCGAGTTCATGACGGCAGCTTGCGGCGTTACTCCACACGCCCAAAACACTGGAATTTCACCCGCTTCAATACGAGAAGCATCGCCAAAGTCTGGCTTATTTACATCCTTAATGCCTAAGCTTTCAGGGTGACCAATATGTACAGGCGCGCCATGTACACTCGGCATACGTGCTGTAATTTTTACCGCTTCACTAATTTGATGCGATGGAATTGGTCGCATGGAAACCACCATATTTCCTGAAATACGGCCTGCTGGTTCGCACTGAATATTACTCAAATACATCGGCACATTGGTGTCATCATGAATGTGGCGAACTTCAATACCCGCTTCTTGCAAAGCTGTTTCGAATGAAAAACTACAGCCAATTAAGAATGTCACCAAATCAGGATGAGCGTTATAAATCTCTCTTGCATCGGTCACTTCATCGACCATTTCGCCATCTTTCCAAATGCGATAACGTGGGAAGTCAGTGCGGATGTCTGAGTCAGCTGCAAGCTTAGTTGCATAGATGCCTTCTTCGAGCACATCAAGCACTGGGCAGCTTTGCGGGTTACGGTGTGCATAGAGTAAAAAGTCATATGCCCACTCTTTTGGCACCGAAATCATGTTGACTTGCGTCATGCCCGCAGCCATGCCTGCTGTCGGTTTATCAAAACCTGCACGGATTTTTAAACGCGCCTCTAACGCGGCTTCAAGCTGAGCTGGGTCGACTTTAATATCCTTATACATGATGCTCATCCTTATGCTTTATTTACAAACGGGCGAATTTCAATATTATTTTTTACAAGCTCGGCTTTAATGGCAGCCGACATCTCTAGCGCACCGTCGGTATCGCCATGTAGGCAAATGGTATCGGCTTGAATTGGGGTAAATACGCCATCAATTGACTCAACTCCACCATTTTTAAGCATAGACACCACACGGGTCGCAACAAATGCCGAGTCGTGTAAAACCGCACCTTCTAGACGGCGGGAAACCAATGAACCATCGCTGTTATAAGCACGGTCAGCAAATGCTTCTGATACAACTTTTAAACCCGCTGCTCGTGCCTGTTCGACTAAGTTAGAACCTGCCAAAGCCACTAAAACCAGTTCAGGGTTATACATTTTAATGGCATCAATCACGGCTGCTGCCTGAGCTTGGTCATGTGCAATGGTGTTATAAAGCGCGCCATGTGGTTTAACGTATTGCACTTTTGAGCCTGCCACTTTAGCCAAACCATCGAGTGCAGAAATTTGGTAAAGCACATCGGCAACCAATTCGTCACGTGACAAATCCATATTACGGCGGCCAAAGCCTACAAGGTCTGGATAAGACACGTGAGCGCCAATGGTCACACCAAGCTCAACGGCTTTACGAACCGTTTTTAAAATGCCGAGTGGATCGCCAGCATGGAAGCCACAAGCAATATTGGCACTGGTCACGACAGGTAAAATCTGGTCATCATTACCCATTTTCCATGAGCCAAAGCTTTCACCCAAATCACTATTTAAATCTACAAACATGGCATTATTCCTTTATCACTTCACGCAGTCTGGCTTAAAGCTTGGTCAAATAGTTAAACACAGTCGTAAACGACATGTAGCCCATCCACCACGTTAACAGACATGTTAACCCACCCAAAATAAGCAACCATTTTGGATAGTTATAATTACCCATCAAATCTTTACGGCACGCGGCAACATACACAAAAATTGTAAGGCCAATTGGCAACACCAAACCGTTAAAACCGCCTACAAAAATAAGTAGACCTGCCGGAGTTGCACCCAATAACACATAGAGCAATAAAGCCAATGCAATAAAGGTAATGGTCGTATAGTTGGTTTGTTTTGGTTTTAAGTTCTTTTTAAATGCAGTAAAGAATGACACTGAAGTATATGCTGCGCCGATCGTGCTACTAATACCCGCTGCCCAGAAAATTAAGCCGAATAATTTAAAACCAAATGTACCCGCTGCATATTGGAATGCTTGAGCTGCTGGATTGGCGTCATGGCTGGCTAAATCAATGGTTGCACCGCTCACCACCACACCTAAAAAAGCCAAGAACAACACATAGCGCATGATGCCGACCACAACAATGCCCTTGGTCGCAGCTTTAGCAACTTCATCAATATTTTCAGGGCCAACAGCACCTTTATCGAGTAAACGGTGTGCTCCCGCGTAACAGATATAGCCACCAACCGTACCGCCAACAATGGTGGTAATAATGGCAAAGTCGATCTGATCTGGCGCAAAAGTTTGATGTACAGCTTGCCCGACAGGAGGCATCACAATGACAGCAACGATAATAATCAGGAGGATTTTAAGTAATCCCAACACGATCATGCTTTTATCCATGGCAAGCGTTGCTTTTCTTGATGCAAAAATCAAAATGGCTAATGCACCACTTAAAATACCGCCCCACTTTGTGTCTAGGCCAAAAAGCGCATTTAAACCTAAAGCTGCACCGGCAATGTTACCGACACTAAAGAAAAACCCGCCTAAAATCACCAGAAACGCCAGTAAATAACCACTACCCGGTAATGCTTTATTGGCAATATCAGATGCACGCATTTGAGTAAGTGTCACCACACGCCAAATGTTTTGTTGAACCACATAATCAATCAGAATGGAAACTAAAATGGCAAAGCCAAATGCCGCGCCTAACTTGACTGTAAATACAGCAGTTTGGGTTAAAAATCCGGGCCCCATTGCAGAGGTCGCCATCATAAAGATCGAGGCCACAATGGCCCATTGGCGATCTGATAAAAAAGAAGATTTCAGTAAAGACATATTAATGCGTTCCTCATCCATTTGAGCTTAACAACGCTATTTTCAAGTTGAACCAAGAACACCATTTTTTGTCCCAAACGATATTCTTTAATCCTTTAAAATGACAAAGATTCCCTGCTCCCCAATCAACACAATCGGTGATCAAATCTTGTGTCTAAAATAAAAACATAGCTAATCCCTACGGACAATAAGACTTTTTACATAAAATTAAAAATTCAAATATTTGATTTTTAATAATTTATTAATTATTAGAAGATCAGGATAAGCTTTACTTATTG
>OKDR01000505.1_pt1 | contig 8401 bp, 8 predicted proteins | sample 1615041 | NCBI WGS metagenome assembly OKDR01 (sample SAMN04436990, study PRJEB24849) | human gut metagenome | biome: human gut; feature: NICU; material: stool | host: Homo sapiens | place: USA: Saint Louis, MO | collected 2013-03-17 | reverse complement strand
CGCAGAGATGCCAGGACTTCCTGCTGGTTATTACCGATGCTGGAAACGATGCCCAAGCCAGTAATCACTGCACGTTTCATTAAATACCTCTGTAAGTCGCACTATTTTAAGTTTCGTGTCGCACAATAGCGTACACTTGTACGCCGAACAAGTCCGATCAGACATTTTGTGTATAAATTTGCGCCCTCAGGCACACATCGTTAAGATCGTGCTACGCCTTGTGATTCGAGTAACTTACGTGAAACAAAACGCCATACAACCCGCCAACCTGGAATTCAACGCTGAGGGTACACCTGTTTCCCGAGATTTCGACGATGTTTACTTTTCCAATGACAACGGTCTGGAAGAGACTCGCTACGTTTTTCTCGGCGGAAATCGCCTGCCGGAGCGCTTCCCCAGCCACCCTCGCCCGCTGATGATCGTCGCGGAGAGCGGCTTCGGCACCGGGCTCAATTTCCTCACCCTCTGGCAGGCGTTTGACGTTTTTGTTCGTGATAACCCGGACGTTACCTTGCAAAGGTTACATTTCATCAGTTTTGAAAAATATCCGCTGAAGGCTGAGGATCTCCGCCTGGCGCACCAGCGCTGGCCAGAGCTGGCTCCGTGGGCGCAGCAGCTGCAGGCGCAATGGCCGTCGGCCTTCGGCGGGTGCCATCGTCTGCTGCTCGACGGCGGGCGGGTGACGCTCGATCTGTGGTTTGGCGATATCAATGAGCTGACCAGGGAGCTGGATGATTCGCTGAACCAGCAGGTGGACGCCTGGTTTCTTGACGGCTTTGCCCCGGCGAAAAATCCCGACATGTGGACTCAGGATCTGTTCAGCGCCATGGCGCGCCTGGCGCGACCCGGCGGGACGCTGGCCACCTTTACCTCCGCCGGTTTTGTCCGCCGTGGCCTGCAGGAGGCCGGCTTTACCATGCGTAAAAGCAAAGGCTTCGGCCGCAAGCGGGAGATGCTGACCGGCGAGATGGCGCAAACGCTGAGCTTTCCTGCGCGCGCCCCCTGGTTCGCTCGCAGTAGCAGCGATGCCCGCGAGGCGGCCATCATCGGCGGCGGGATCGCCAGCGCCCTGCTCTCCCTGGCGCTGCTGCGCCGCGGCTGGCAGGTGACCCTTTACTGCGCCGATGAGGCTCCAGCGCAGGGCGCCTCCGGCAATCGCCAGGGCGCGCTGTATCCGCTGTTAAGTCAGCACGATCCGGCGCTGGCACGCTTTTTTCCGGCCGCCTTTACCTTCGCCCGCCGAATGTATGACGCGCTGCCGGTGATGTTCGATCACCAATGGTGCGGTGTTACCCAGCTCGGCTGGGATGAGAAAAGCGCGCATAAAATCGCCCAGATGCTGGCGCTGAATTTACCCCCGGACATCGCCTGCGCGGTGACGGCGGAACAGGTTGCCGGGCTGACCGGCGTCGATACCGGCTGCGGCGGCATCACCTATCCGGCCGGCGGCTGGCTGTGCCCGCAGCAGCTCACCGCCGAGCTGCTGGCGCTGGCGGCCACGCGCGGACTGCACGTGCACTATGGTTATCCCGTCGAAACGCTCAGCGCGGAGGGCGATGGCTGGCTGCTCAATCAGCAGCGCTATCATCAGGCGGTGGTTCTGGCGAACGGCCACCGCATCACTGATTTTGCGCAAACAGCCCAACTGCCGGTCTACCCGGTTGGCGGCCAGGTCAGCCATATTCCCACCACCCCGCGGCTTGCCGCCCTGCGCCAGGTGCTGTGCTACGACGGCTACCTGACGCCACAGAATCCGCAAAATCAGCAGCACTGCATTGGCGCCAGCTACCACCGCGGGAAAACCGACACCAACTTCAGCGAAGAAGATCAGCAGCACAACCGGCAACGGCTGATCGACTGCTTCCCGGGCGCGGAGTGGCCGCAGGACGTGGATATCAGCGCCAACGACGCTCGCTGCGGCGTGCGCTGCGCCACCCGCGATCATCTACCGATGGTCGGCAACGTGCCGGACTACGCGGCAACATTGACGCAATACGCCAGCCTCCACGCACAGCCGGATATCGCCGATAGCGCGCCGGTCTGTCGTAACCTGTTTATGCTTGGCGCGCTCGGGTCGCGCGGACTTTGCACCGCGCCGTTAAGCGCTGAGCTGCTGGCGGCGCAAATGAGCGCGGAACCGCTGCCGCTGGATAGCGACACCCTGGCGGCGCTGAATCCGAATCGGCTGTGGGTGAGAAAACTGCTGAAGGGAAAAGCGGTGAAATAAAACCATGAGGGCAGGCAATTTCCCGGGTACGGCTGACGCCTGACCCGGGCTACAACATGGCTCAGGCCTGATTTTTCGCCTGTTGATACAGGTTATGCCACATCCCCTGCACCAGAATTTGGTCCGGCGGCGACAGTTCGCCAGCGCTGATGGCTTTCTCCAGGCTCTGGCTAACTCTGCTGTGTACCGCGTCAGCAGAATGCTCGCCCTCACCTTCCAGCTCAGCCACCGCCAGCGTCAGGTGGCCGCGCAGATAACCGCCGGCAAACAGTTCATCATCACTGGCGTGGTCTACCATGTTGTCAATCAGCGCCAGAATGCGTGATTCAAACTCCGCGATCATCATCTTACCTCTTGTCATGTAATGTGCGGCCTTAGTGCAGGTCTTCCGGCCACGGAAAGTGTTCCGCCGTCAATGGCGGCGTTTGATAATAGTGTTGTAACGCGCGAATAAAGCGCGCCGGACGTTCGGGGATCCCTTGTTCAAGTAAAGCCATCACCCGAGCATGCACCCGGCGCTGGAAGGCGATGCGATCGGGCTCAACGTCCCCTTCCAGATTGTCACAGCTGACGTTAAACGGAAATCCCGCCGCCACGCAGAACAGCCACTCAAAGGCCTGCGGTTTCACCTCGACATCCTCAAACTGGCTTTGGGTCATCGCATCGCGGCCGTCCGGGCAGTACCAGTAGCCAAAATCTACTTGTTCGCGACGCGCCTTGCCGGCGACACACCAGTGAGAGATCTCGTGCAGGGCGCTGGCAAAAAATCCGTGCGCAAACACGATACGGTGATAGGGCGTTTCATCGTCAGCCGGAAGGTAGATCGGCTCATCGTCGCCTTTAATCAGGCGGGTATTAAATTCTTCGGCAAAGCAGCTGTCGAAAAGGTCTATCAGCTGCTGATAATGGTGTTGCTGTTGCATTAATGAATTCCCAACCACTGCAAAATCTCAGCCCCGTGGCTGTCATAAAGAAGTTTGGCGCTCATCACCGCCGAGACGATAACGATCATCGGCCGGATCAGCGACTGCCCTTTACTCAGCACCAGCCGGGACCCGGCACGGGCGCCAATAAACTGGCCGGCCATCATCACAAAGCCGGTGGCCCAGATAACCTTTCCACCGATGATAAACAGCAGCAGGCCGCCGACGTTTGAGGTGGCGTTCAGCAGCTTGGCATGGGCCGTCGACTTGGCAAGGTTAAACCCGGCCAGAGTGACAAAAGCCAGGGCGTAAAACGAACCGGCGCCGGGGCCGAAAAAGCCATCGTAAAACCCTACGCTACCGCCGGCGACCAGCGCAAACGGCAGACCTTAACGCCGAGGCTGCCGGTCGGCTTCGCCCAGTTTCGGCATCAGCAGGAAATAAAGGCCGATGCCAATCACCAGCAACGGCAGGATCTGCTTCAGAATATCGGATTGCACGTGCTGCACCAGCAGCGCTCCGGCGGTTGAGCCGATAAAGGTCATCAGAATATTCAGCTTCTGATCGGCCAGATTAACCACCTTGCGGCGGACAAAATAGAGGGTCGCCGATAGCGACCCGCCGCAGGCCTGCAGCTTATTGGTCGCCAGCGCCTGGGCTGGCGGCATGCCGGCCGCCATCAGCGCAGGGACAGTCAATAAGCCCCCGCCTCCCGCCAGTGAGTCAATAAAACCGGCCAGGATGGCGACAAAGAAGAGTACCACCAGCACCAGCGGCGATACGGCAAACAACTCGATAAAACTATCCATTACAGCACATGCTCATCCAGTAGCGCCTGGCAGGAAGGCGGCAGCGGCGGCGGCGTCTTCTTCACAGGGGGGGTAGACCCGGGTTTAGGTGGTTCGAACCAGCTCTGCAGCTCCGCTCCGCAGCCATCGCCGGGCGGCGGCGGCGCCTGATCCTCGCACTCCAGACTTCCCGCCGGGCAACGCAGTCGGACGTGCATATGAGCGCGATGCTGGAACCAGGGACGGACTTTACGCAGCCACTGGCGGTCGCTGCCCGCGTCCAGGCACAGCTGCTGTTTAATCGCCGGGTTGACGAAGATGCGTGTAACTTCGCTATCTTCCGCCGCCAGCTTGATAAGCTGGCTGATTTGCGGGCTCCATAGCGACGGCACCACATGCTTGCCATCGCTGGCGACCAGGTCCAGCGCCTGCGGCTTCAACAGCTGGGACGATGTCCAGCGCGTTTGCGGCAGCTGAAGGAAGATATCGACATCGAGGCCCGTCTGGTGGCTGGCGTGCCCGCCGTTAAAGCGCCCGCCCGCCGGCATCCCCATGTCGCCAATCAGCACGGTTCCCATACCTTTATTGTGCACCTGATTACTCAGGCGCTGAATAAACTGAACCAGATCCGGATGACCGAAGTAGCGACGCTGATCGGTACGCATCACCTGATAGCCGGGGGCACTCAGGGGGAGCGCCTCGGCGCCAACGATACAGCCATTGGAAAACGCGCCGATTGACTGGGCGCTGCCGCCGATCGGTTGGGTTATTTTCTGCCATGGCGTGGCGGCCAGGCTACCGGCGCTAGCCAACAGCGCAAGCAGTGCGATAACGGTGTTTTTCATGGTTACCAGCGTGGAATTGTCGTCGTCACGTCGCCATTCTGCGCGCGCTGACGCATAAAGTGATCCATCAGAACGATCGCCAGCATCGCCTCAGCGATCGGTACGGCGCGGATGCCGACGCACGGATCGTGACGCCCTTTGGTGATCATCTCCACTTCTTCGCCAAAGCGGTTAATCGTATGACCGGGAACGGTAATACTGGAGGTAGGCTTCAGCGCGATGTTGGCAACGATCTGCTGGCCGCTGCTGATACCGCCAAGAATGCCGCCGGCGTGGTTGCTCTGGAACCCGGCTTTGGTGATTTCATCGCGGTTTTCGCTGCCGCGCAGCTTCACCACCTCGAAGCCGTCGCCAATTTCCACCCCTTTCACGGCGTTGATGCTCATCAGCGCGTGGGCGATATCGGCATCCAGGCGGTCGAAGACCGGCTCGCCGAGGCCTGGCGGTACGCCGTCAGCCACCACCGTCACTTTCGCGCCAATGGAGTCGCCCTCTTTTTTCAGGCCGCGCATCAGTTCATCCAGGGCGTCGATTTTATCCGGGTCCGGACAGAAGAAGGGGTTCTGCTCAACCTGATCCCAGTCTTTGATGGCCAGCGGAATATCGCCCATCTGCGTCAGGCAGCCGCGAATGACGATGCCAAACTTCGCGGCAAGGTATTTTTTGGCAATCGCCCCGGCCGCTACGCGCATCGCGGTTTCGCGCGCAGAAGAACGACCGCCGCCACGATAGTCGCGCAGACCATACTTTTGCTCGTAGGTGTAATCGGCGTGGCCCGGACGGAACAGATCTTTGATCGCGCCGTAATCCTGCGAACGCTGATCGGTGTTCTCAATCAGCAGACCGATACTGGTCCCGGTGGTAACGCCTTCGAAGACGCCGGAGAGGATTTTGACCTGATCCGGCTCGCGACGCTGCGTGGTGTAACGCGAGGTACCCGGGCGACGACGATCGAGGTCGTGCTGCAGGTCGGCTTCGGTCAGCGGGATGCCCGGCGGCACGCCGTCAACGATGCAGCCCAGTGCCAGACCGTGCGATTCGCCGAAGGTAGTGACGCGAAAGAGTTGTCCAATTGTATTTCCTGCCATCACGGCTCCAATCTTTTTCGTTATGTTGGCGTGTTGTTTTTTTAGTCTTTATAAATACCGAAGTGCGCACGGGCGTCAATCAGCTGCTGTTTGGTCAGCATAAAGACCCCGTCGCCGCCGTTATCAAACTCAAGCCAGGTAAACGGCACATCCGGATACTGCTCCATCAGATGTACCATGCTGTTACCGACTTCACAAATCAGAATCCCGTCGTCGCTGAGATAATCCGGCGCGTTGCCGAGGATACGGCGCGTTAGCTTCAGGCCGTCGCTTCCGGAGGCCAGCCCCAGCACCGGCTCATGCTCATACTCTTCCGGCAGATCGGCCATGTCCTCTTCATCGACATACGGCGGATTGGTGACGATCAGATCGTACTGCAGCTTCGGCAGATCGCGGAACAGGTCGGAACGGATCGGCGTAACGTGATGGATCAGGCCATGGGACTCAACGTTGTGCTCGGCGACGGCCAGCGCGTCCGGGGAGATATCTACCGCATCGACTTCCGCCTCCGGGAAGGCATAGGCGCAGGCGATGGCGATGCAGCCGCTACCGGTGCACATATCAAGAATGTGCTGCGGCTTATGGTTAATCAGTCCGGCAAACTGGTTATTGATCAGTTCGCCAATCGGGGAGCGCGGCACCAGCACCCGCTCATCAACGTAAAACTCATGCCCGCAGAACCACGCTTTGTTGGTCAGATAGGCGACGGGAATACGCTCGTTCACGCGGCGAATCACCCGCTCTACAATGCGGTGTTTCTCGCTGGAGGTCAGGCGCGCAGTGCGCATGTCTTCCGGGATATCCAGCGGCAGATACAGTGAAGGCAGCACCAGCTGTACCGCCTCGTCCCACGGGTTATCAGTCCCGTGACCGTACCAGATATTAGCAGCGCTGAAACGGCTTACCGCCCAGCGCAGCATGTCCTGAATGGTATGCAGCTCATTGACTGCCTCATCAACAAAAATTTTATCCACGACATCCTCCAGGGCACACTCTGCTATAAATTCGGCGGCTAGTGTGCCATGAAGACGGCGATAAATCAGCATTCTTGCGATAAGGGGCGGGGGAAAAAACAGGTTTTCCTTGCCCGAAGGGATATTGAGTCGGGTAAACTAGCGCAAAGTATGAATGAGAGCGGACAATGAAAAAGAAGACATCGCTTAGCGAGGAGGATCAGGCGCTGTTCCGTCAGCTGATGACCGGCACGCGGAAGATCAAACAGGACACTATTGTTCACCGCCCGCAGCGCAAGAAAATTACCGAGGTTGCTCCTAAGCGTTTGCTGCAGGAACAGGTCGATAACAGCCACTATTTTTCCGATGAGTTTCAACCGCTACTGAATACCGAAGGCTCGACGAAATATGTCCGCCCCGACGTCAGCCATTTCGAGCTGAAAAAGCTGCGCCGTGGAGATTATTCGCCGGAGCTGTTCCTCGATCTGCATGGGCTTACCCAGCAGCAGGCCAAACAGGAGCTGGGCGCGCTAATTGCCGCCTGCCGCCGCGAGCATGTGTTTTGCGCCTGCGTGATGCACGGGCACGGGAAACACATCCTCAAACAGCAAACCCCGCTGTGGCTGGCGCAACATCCGCATATTATGGCGTTTCACCAGGCACCAAAAGAGTACGGCGGTGACGCCGCACTGCTGATATTGATTGAGGTCGAGGAGTGGCAACCGCCGGAGCTGCCGTAACGGCGGGCTCCGGGGGGCCGTCAGATGGCGTTGGCCATCTTGAGGTTGCAGGGGCTTTTCTGCCAGAGGAACTCACCTTTGCCGTCGGCATCCAGCGTCACGCAGGCGATAGCCGAGGTGGTGAACATCGGGGGCGTTTCCCCCGGACACAGCTCTGAGACCAGATACCCCACCAGCGGCAGGTGGGAGACAACCAGCGCCGTCGCCACGCCTTCATTCGCCAGCGCCTGCAGATAGGCGCTCACCATTCCCACATCACCGCACGGCGTGAGCTCCGGCATCACGTCGACATGTTTCGGCAGGTTCATGCACTCCCCAACAATATCCAGCGTCTGTTCCGCACGCAGATAGGGACTGACAAGAACGCGCTCAATATCCACTTTTTGACCTTTCAGCCAGGTTGCCATCTGACGAGACTCATCACAACCGCATACGGTTAATGGACGAACCGAGTCACTGGCTGCATCGAGGGCAGCGTCGCCGTGACGCATAATAAAAACTTGCATATTGCACCGCTTTTGTTAACCAGAAGCACCGTAGTTTGGCCTGCGAAGACAATACGCAGGTGACCCGGTGGCCGGGCATTGTGCCTGATCCATTCCACGAATGAAACGCTGTTTTTTACCTCAATGGCGTAAGTATAGTCAATCATTGTTTACAAAACAGCCAATCAACAGCGTCGTCCGCAGCCGGATTTACCTTCTTTGACCACAACTTAGGTCAGCCGTTCATCCGCTGGCCAAAAGGTGGTCCCCTGTTCGGCCATGCGTAATAAAGTGTCACAGGGTGTAAAACGTGGGCCGAACTGGGCGGCCAGGCGCTGCAGGATCGCGGCAC
>OKDR01000503.1_pt1 | contig 8434 bp, 6 predicted proteins | sample 1615041 | NCBI WGS metagenome assembly OKDR01 (sample SAMN04436990, study PRJEB24849) | human gut metagenome | biome: human gut; feature: NICU; material: stool | host: Homo sapiens | place: USA: Saint Louis, MO | collected 2013-03-17 | reverse complement strand
CGCTTCCTTTCCCTCGGTCTCCTCGGCTTCTCTTGGTCTCCCCCGTCGCCCCTTCAGGAAAGACAATGACTGCACGTATTCAAAAAGGCAAGTTAGCGATTGCTAAAGAACTTTACGATTTTATCGAAAATGAAGCTTTACCAGGTTCTGGTTTAGATAGTGAAACTTACTGGAAGAACTTTGAGCAAGTTGTTGTCGATCTTAGCCCAAAAAATAAAGCATTATTGGCTAAGCGTGATGAATTACAAGCAAAAATTGATGAATGGCACCGTAACAATAAATTTGAATTAGGTGCTTATAAAGCGTTCTTAACTGAAATTGGTTATTTATTACCAGAAGTTGAAGATTTTCAAATCACTACTGAAAATGTAGATGAAGAAATTGCGTTGTTGGCAGGACCACAGTTAGTTGTACCTGTACGTAATGCACGTTATTGCTTAAATGCAGCAAATGCCCGTTGGGGTTCTTTATATGATGCACTTTACGGCTTCGATGTAATTTCTGAAGAAGGCGGAGCTGAAAAGGGTAAAGGATATAATCCTGTTCGTGGTGCAAAAGTTATTGAGTTCGCTAAGAATTTCTTAAATGAAGTTTTCCCGCTTGCTCAAGGTTCACATGCAGATGCAACAAAATATGCAATTGAGCAAAATAAACTCGTTGTAACTTTGAAAGATGGTTCAAAAACAGGTTTAGCTCATGAAGCTCAGTTTGTTGGTTTCAATGGTGAAGAAGCAAATCCTTCAGAAGTTGTACTTTTAAGTAATGGTCTTCATGTCATTATCGAAATTGATGCAAATAGCCCAATTGGACAAACTGATCCAGCGGGTGTTAAAGATTTAACATTTGAAGCGGCAGTAACCACAATTCAAGATTTGGAAGACTCGGTTGCGGCTGTCGATGCAGAAGAAAAAGTTGAAGGTTACCGTAATTGGTTAGGTTTAATGAAGGGTACACTTCAAGAATCTATTGAAAAGAATGGTAAAACGATTGTTCGTGATCTAAATAAAGATCGCGAGATTAAAAACTTAATTGGTGGTACAACAAAACTTCATGGTCGTTCACTTATGTTACTTCGTAACGTAGGTCACTTAATGACTAACCCAGCTATTTTGGTAGATGGTGAAGAAATTTTCGAAGGTATTATGGATGCATTGGTAACTCCATTGTTATCAATTGCTGATATCCGTAGTACAAACGAAAATAAAAACTCTCGTAAAGGTTCTATGTATATTGTTAAGCCAAAAATGCATGGTCCTGAAGAAGTTGCGTTTGCTGTAGAGTTATTTGAACGTGCTGAACAGGCGATTGGATTACCTCCTAAATCGTTAAAAATCGGTATTATGGATGAAGAGCGCCGTACATCTGTAAACTTGAAAAACTGTATTGCTGCTGCTAAAGACCGTACGATCTTTATTAATACTGGCTTTATGGACCGTACGGGTGATGAAATCCATACTTCTATGGAAGCTGCACCTGTTGTTCGTAAAGAAGCGGTTAAAACACAAAAATGGATTGCTGCTTACGAAAACCGTAACGTTGCGATTGGCTTGAAATGTGGTTTACAAGGTAAAGCACAGATTGGTAAAGGCATGTGGCCAAAACCAGATAGCATGAAAGATATGTTAGCAACTAAAGCTGCACATCCAAATGCGGGTGCTTCTTGTGCTTGGGTTCCATCTCCAACTGGTGCTGTACTTCACGCAATGCATTACCATCAAGTAAATGTAAAAGCACGTCAAGATCAGTTAAAAGCTGAAGAAATGTTGTCATTAGATGACTTGTTAACCCCTCCATTTGCACCTGATACAAACTGGTCAGCGGAAGAGATTAACAATGAACTTGAAAATAACTGCCAAGGTATCTTAGGTTATGTTGTTCGTTGGGTTGACTTAGGTGTAGGTTGTTCGAAAGTTCCTGATATTAACAATGTGGGCTTAATGGAAGACCGTGCAACCTTACGTATTTCTTCTCAACACGTTGCGAACTGGTTACGTCACGGTATTGTAACTCGTGAACAAGTTGAAGAAGTGCTTAAACGCATGGCAAAAATTGTTGATGAGCAAAACGCGAATGACCCATTGTATAAACCAATGGCAGCTAACTTTGAAACAAATATTGCTTTCCAAGCAGCTTCTGATCTTATCTTCAAAGGTTGTGAACAGCCTTCTGGTTACACTGAGCCGTTACTTCATGCTGCTCGTTTGAAGTTAAAAGGTTATACAGGTGACTAATTTTAACCTATTATAAAAAAAGCCTCTTCGGAGGCTTTTTATTTTTCGGTATATTTTGTGCATTATAAAATGCAGACTTATAGTTAAAAGGTTTTGAGATTGATTAACTTAAAAAATCTTAATCGTGAGAATTGGATTCAATGTGCAAAGTTGTCGTTGGATGAATCTCAAAAGGACTATGTTGCACCAAATGTATATTCTATTGCTGAATCTAAAGTGGAAGAACATTACTGTCCACGAGTGATTTGTTCAAATGATAGAGTCATTGGATTCTTAATGTACTGTGTCGAAGTTGACCCACCTGATGAGACATTATTTTGGTTGTTTCGTTTTATGATTGGCAAAGATCATCAAGCCAAAGGTTATGGTACTAAGGCATTGCAAATAGCAATTGATGAAATGGCTGCAAAAGGAGCTAAACGAATTAGAACGATGTATAAATCGTCCAACTATGTGGCTGGAAAACTTTATAAAAAAATGGGTTTCCGAGAAACTGGAGAATATGATGAGTGTGGAGATATTATTTTAGAGTTGAATATTTCGCTTCAAAAAAAACGCTAACTGAAGATTCAAGTTAGCGCAGGAGTTAATAGAATTAAATAGATTGAAGAGCAATATTAGTTACTGCTCACAATTCCAATTTTAGTGACACCTAAACGTTGTGCAGTAGCCATGACCATCGCTACATTCTTATATTCAGCCATCTGGTCTGGTTTGAGTTTGATCTGGTCTTGATCTTTTTTAGCAACAACACCTTGAAATAAAGTCTCTAGCGCCTTTCGGTCAGAAACCTCTTGGTTATTCCAAAATACTTTACCTACCGCATCAATTCTTACATCAATCACTTCAGGTGGCTTTTCATTTGTTGGTGGCGGTGTACCATTTGGCAAATTAATATTAATCGCGTTGTTTGGTGCAGGTATGGTAATAATAAACATAATAATGAGTACCAACATGACATCAATAAGAGGTGTCATGTTGACTTCTAACATCACATCGTCATCATTATTTGAACCGACATTCATACCCATAAAATTCTCCTTAAGTTAATTACGGGGAGGCTGGAGGGGTGGTAACAAAAGCAATTTTGCCAATACCAGCTTCTTTGGTCGTACTAATGACCTGATCTATCGCTTCAAAATGGGTAAGCTGATCACCCCGGATATGAACTTCTGGCTGAGGTCGTTTTTGTGCAACTGCTTGAAGTTTTGCCAGCAATATTTCTTTACTAGGCACATAACTTTCGTTCCAGAAAATATCGCCTTTCTTATTTACTGAGAGTTGAATATTTTCAGGAGTGGTTGCATATGGAGTATTTTTTTCTTCTGGTAGTTTAAGTGGAAGCGGATGTGTGTCTTCCGGAATAGTAATAAGAAAAATAATAAGTAAAACCAACATGACATCAACCAGAGGTGTCGTGTTAATTGTGCCAATCATTTCGTCATCATCTTCAGAACCAACACTCATACCCATAATGTTTGCTCCTGATTATTTAATACTGCGATTAACTGAATTATTGGTATTAATTTCTCCACTTAATAAAACCGCGTGTAAATCTGAACCAAATGAACGGACATTTTCCATAACTGCTTTATTACGGCGTGTAAGCCAGTTATAACCAAGTACAGCAGGTACTGCGACTGCAAGACCAATCGCTGTCATAATCAGAGCTTCACCAACGGGGCCTGCAACTTTATCGATAGATGCTTGACCTGAGATACCAATGGCTGTTAATGCGTGATAAATTCCCCATACAGTACCAAAAAGACCAACAAATGGTGCAGTAGAACCTACTGTTGCTAAAAAGGCTAAACCACCGCCTAAATGATTTTGTATTTTCTCAATTGCGCGTTGAATTGAAATGCTCACCCATGTATTAAAATCGATTCGTTCAAGTAAAGAACCGCCATGTGATTTAGTTGAATTAATGCCTTTTTCTGCAATAAAGCGATAAGCGCTACTTTGTTCTAAACCTTCTGCAGCATTATCAAGGGAAGTCGCTTCCCAGAAATGTTTTTCAGCTTCTTTGCCTTGGCGTTTGACTTTACCTTGCTGCAATAGTTTAGAGATGATGATGTACCAAGTTCCAATCGACATGAGTACTAATATAAATAAGGTAGACTTAGCAACTAAATCACCTTCGCGCCAAAGGGCTTCTAGGCCATAAGGGTTTTTAACAGTTTCACTCGTTGCGGGTTTCGGTGGTGGAGTTGGAGTATTTGTACTTGATGTAGTTTCAGTAGTTGCTGTGGTCACAGGAGTATTGCTTGTTTCTTCTGCGAAAACTGAGCTTAATGGAAGTAACGAGCAAGCTGCGATTAGACTTGCAGAAGCGAAACGAACTAACGGTTGAGTTGATTTTTTCATCGTATATCTCCAATATTTTTTAATTTCTTGCTAATTCAATTGTTTATTCAATTACAAATGGATATTCAATTTCATACCAATCTTGCTGAGGTACACCATCTTTCATTGCTGGCTTAAAGGTACATAAGCTGTAAGCTTTAGTTGCCGCCTTATCTAAAATTTTGCTGCCACTCGATTTTTTTACTTTGGCATCAATAACTTTGCCGGATGTATCAACCAAAACACGTATTCGCACTGTCCCTTGTTCTTCATTCATAAGTGCTTCGCGTGGATATTCTGGTTTTTCACAGCCAGCAGAACCCTCTGAAACACCACGACTTACACCAGCTGGTTTTGGTGCCGGCGCAGCAGCCACTGGGGTAGGTGCAGCAACAGGGCTTGGTGATGGGGTACTAGGTGCAGCAGGAGCTGGGGTAGCCACTTTAGTTGGTTGAGCCACCGGGGGCGTTTTTTGTACAGGTGTAACTTTTTCGACCTGTTTCACTGGCTCAGGAACCTTGGCAACTTTTTCTACCATTTTTGGTGGTTCAGGTGGTTTTTGTAATTCCACAGGTTTTTCTGCTGGTTTTTGAATATTGTTTGCTAAACCTGACATCAGAATATAGGCAACAAGAAGATGCAGAAAAATGACTGCAGCAATACCAATTAGGCGTTTGGCAGATTTATTTTCTATGTCTGTAAAAGTCATGCCCATAGTTACTCCTGAAACTGTAGACAAACAATTTATCTTGAAATGCTTGGATAAAGACTTATGCATTTTTTGTTTGGCTAAGTGAGAATTTCATTTTGCAAACATGGTCCATTGATGTTATGGAGCCATATTTGCAAAACACCCGTTTAGAACTTGTAAGTACCACGTAGGAAGTACGTACGGCCTGTAGGGTCGCTGTAACGAGGGTCATAACCCATTTGGAAGTTGTCCTCAACATTGGTTGCAGCAGGTTCTTCATCAAAGATATTCTTGATACCGGCTGTTAACTCTAAGTTCTTAAAGCCTTTGTATGTGCCTGAAACGTTGTAGAGTGTGTAGTCGCTGACTTTATGGTTTTGGTCTGATGCATTCTGATCGTCATAACCGCGAGTGAACTGTTGTTGGAAGTTGAGTGCCCAGTCTTCGTAATTCCAATTAAGGTTGGCAACATGTTTCCATCGAATAATTGGACCAGTACCTTCGTAGCTGCCTACATTGTGAATCCATTCACCATCTTTTTCATTTTGGTAGTCATATTTGATGACATAAGTACCATCAATACCAAAGCTATAACGGCCTGTTGCAGTCATTGGTGTAGCATAGTTTAAGCTCACATCAATGCCGGAGGTTTTTAAATCTCCCATATTTTGTTGAGTAGTGATGATATATGCGAGTGAACCATCAGAATTACGTACAAATTTATCTGCATATTTGGTTGGATTATTAAAAATATCACTTTCTGGAAGAGATGAAATTTGTTTTTCAACTTCGATATTGTAATAGTCTAATGTTAAGACTAGGTTTTTGATTGGTTCTAACACAAAACCAGCTGTAAACGATTTTGATTCCTCTGCATCTAAGTCTTTGTTACCACCATTTTTACGGTCAAATTGCATATTACAGTCGCGGCTTTTATCACCACCAGCGGCTTCGTTTACTTTCCCACCTGGGCAAAGAATTGGATCATCATAGTTGGCAGATGTATTAGTTATCGAGTTTGGTGCATTCATTTCCCAAAGAGTAGGGGCGCGGAAACCTGTACTATAAGAGGTACGGAACATCAATTGTTTGATTGGTTCCCAACGGAGTGCAAATTTAGGGTTAAAAGTATCACCAAAGTCGCTGTAATCATCATAACGTGCAGCAAGTTGAGCTTCTAATGTTTTGTGGAGTGGAATGTGCAGCTCGGTAAAAGCTGCTTTGATTTCACGTTTACCTTTGTTAATAGGTTCATCTGGATCTACACCAGTACTCGGTGCGAGACTTGCGATTTCTGAATTTACTTTTGATGTCCAGTCATCTCGACGGTAACTAGCCCCGACTGCGAAACCAACATCGCCTGCTGGTAAAGTAAAAATTGGACGGCTTGCTGTGAAATCAACTGTGGTTGAATCAACATCAGCATCCATATATTTGCCAGTTACACCTAAAGTATCCCATAAACCAGCATCTTCAGGTTGTTGTGCACCAAAAGGGTTAAGTTTTCCTGCAAGTAGTGCTTCAGAAGTCTTGCCGTAGTTTAAGTAGCCGCTGTCTAATGCATCTGAGGCTTTACTTTTTGCATAGGTAATACCTGTGTTGATGTCCCAACCATAAGCGTCACCTTCTATACCGCCAAAGATACGATGGGATTCATTGACACTCGTACTTACACGATTGCCAGCTTGAGAGCGTAGAGATAGGGTGACGTCTTGTCCATTGACACCTGCTAATGCAGGGGTAATGCCGTTACCTGGATAGTATTTACTATTTCCTTCAAGTGGTAAATCGAAGAATACATCTGGAGCCACAGAGGTCGTAATTTCATTACGTGCATATACATATTCAGCTATAGCATTAAAATTATCATTGAGTTTAAAGGTTGCACGTCCCATTGCTGAGATGTCTTCTGTTTTTGGAACAATTCCAATCACAGCTTGGCTATTGAAGCGACAGGTATTTCCATCAACGTAAATAAGAGGATTATCTCCACAACCTGTTGCGGCATAAGGATTCCCTAAGTTTTTTGAAATATTTGCAGGAAATGCACCGCTACTACCTCTTGTAACACCTAGTTCAGGAAGTAAGCCACCGCGCTTACTAACCTTACGATCTTGGGCCATGATGTCATTACCATGACGATAATCTACAACACCAAAAACGTTGAAACCATTTTCATCTATATCACCAAAACCGCCAAAAACGCTAATATCTTGAGTATCTCCACCAGTTTGTTCTGGTTGGGTCAACCCGGCACTAATATTTAAACCAGTGAATTGTTTTTTTGTAATGAAATTAATAACGCCACCAATAGCATCTGTCCCGTAAATGGCAGAGGCTCCATCACGTAAGACTTCAATGCGCTCTAACATAGCAAGTGGGATGATATTGAGGTTAGTCACACCGCTATCGTAAGCATTGGCTGCTAGACGTCGTCCATTGAGTAAAATCAGGGTTTTGTTGGCGCCAATACCACGTAGGTTTGCTGTTGAGCCAGCTGTACCGCTAGCTCCTACATTTTGTGCCGTAACAAATCCCGCTTGATTTGCGGTTATTTTAGATAATGCTTCCTCTGTTGTTGTTACACCTTGTTTTAACATTTCATCAACTTTCACCACTGTGATTGGCGACGCACTTTGTGCTGCAACCCCTTTGATTGAAGAACCAGTAACGGCAACTTTTACGACTTTTGTTGGTTTTTCATCAGTACTTGATTGTTCAGTTTCTGCTGCCTGTGCCAGGGTAAGACACATCATACTTAAACTAAGGGTGCTTAATTTAAGAATTGTTTTGCTGATCTTGGGGGTTGCCTGAGATCGAACATTGTATTTTTTTTTCATCGTGGATTTGATCCCTTTTTGTTGTCGTTAGCGATATTGCTGGAAAGTTTTTAAGCAAAGCAAGTGCCAACTATATATTTTTCTTTTTTTAGTTTATGCAAAATATTGATATATATTGATTTTATTATGATTCAGTACGAAGATTCATCTGTTATTAAACAAAAAAAATTTTTCCGTTTGGAAAATTTTTGATCGCTGGCCGAAAGTTTCAAATTTTTTTGTATAAAAAATATACATTGCTGGACTCTTCACATGCTTAATAAATAAAAATGTATCGTTTTAGAACCTTTTTATATGTAATGTTATAATATTTATTGCTATGTCTT
>OKDR01000502.1_pt1 | contig 8435 bp, 9 predicted proteins | sample 1615041 | NCBI WGS metagenome assembly OKDR01 (sample SAMN04436990, study PRJEB24849) | human gut metagenome | biome: human gut; feature: NICU; material: stool | host: Homo sapiens | place: USA: Saint Louis, MO | collected 2013-03-17 | reverse complement strand
AGTTTGATAAGATTCATGATGCAAAAGCACAACTAAAGAAAAATTTAGTGGAACATGAAAATGAATCTTTAAAACTAAGCCAACGAATTGAGCATATTATTGTTGATAATGAAATTATTTTGCCTACTACAGAATTATTATTTGAAAGCGAACAGAACGAAAATATTTATCGAGTCGTTGAAGAGTAAGGTTGCGAGCTAGTTCAAGTAGATGAAAACAGTAGCGAGTAGTGTTTAGTAAAAAATGGAACTACGTTAAAATAACAGCTTAGTTCTAATGAGAAAACTTCATGCTGCTGGAAAAAATTTTACAATCACAAGGGTTTGGTTCTCGTAAATATTGCCAGCAGTTAATAAAAAACGGATCTGTAAGTGTTGATGGAGAGGTTGCAGATGATCTCAAAAAGCAATTCTCTCCAGAAAATTTAGAATTTTCTCTTTTTGGGGAAACTTATCAATATCGAGAAAAAGTTTATCTTGCGCTAAAAAAACCAAAAGGTTTTGAGTGTTCACACCAACCTCACCATCATCAAAGTGTATTTAGCCTTTTACCGGAAATCATGATTCAACGTGGTGTGCAAGCCATTGGCCGTCTAGATCAAGATACAACGGGCTTACTTTTACTTACTGATGACGGTAAATATCTTCAAGCTTTAACTCATCCCCGTAAGCATGTTCCAAAGGTTTATCATGTTACGACTATAGATCCAGTTACACCTGAGCAAATTGAAATGCTGAGCCAAGGTGTGAGCCTACATCAAGAAAAAGGTATTTTCGCTGCAACGGATGTAGCGATATTAGAAATGCATCAATTAACCATGACGATTCATCAAGGTGTTTATCATCAAGTAAAAAGAATGATTGCAGCCGTGGGAAATAAGGTAGAAGCATTACATCGCCATCAAGTCGGGCAATTGGTTTTACCTGAACTTGAAGATGGAGAATGGGTTTATTTATCTGAAGAACAAAAACAACTCGCTCAAAATATCATTTGAGAAAACAATGGAAGGTTTGGAACTCGCTATCTCGAATAAATCCCATTTGTTCATATAAGCGATGAGATTCATGATTGTTGCTTTGAGTTTCCAAACTAATCCGCAAAGCATTCTCTTGCTTTGCAAATAAGATTGCTGTATCGATTAGCTGTTTAGCAGAACCTTGACGACGAAAAACAGGCGTAACATAGACATCATCTAGGATATAGTAAGTGGAACAAGCAACTGAAGAAAAACCTAAATAGAGTAAAATAAAACCCGTAATTTTATCGTCTTTAATATGAATGAAGAACACACTTTCTCTATTCTCAAAACGTTGTTTTAGGAAGTGAAGTGATTCATTAAAATTAGAAGAGGCCCCATAAAATTGGCGATATTCATCAAATAAAACGGCGAGTTGCTCTAAATCTTCAAAAGTCGCTCGTCTAACGATCATTTGGCACTCCTTGTAACTTATCATTATGTTTTTACAAAGAGAGCATAACGAAAAAAAGAGCTTTTTGACGTTAAAACTTGTTTATAAATGCAACAGTGTTAAGTTTTGTCGCTTTCACCAAGAAGTGCATTCAACTCTTCAAATAAATCTTCATGGTCATCATCTTCAGCTAAAGTTGATGAATTTTGGTTTAATGAAGATGCTTTTGCTTTTCTCAGTTTTAATAATTGTTCCATATTAATATTCTGATTTTCGATAGCAAAAGGAATAGATTTAGTTAATACGACCTGTTTAAAAAAAAGTCGTACTGCTTGGGCAGGGGTAATTCCCAGTTGTTTAAAAACAGCAAAAGCCTGCTTTTTTTCTTGGGAGTCAAGTCGAACCTGATAAACTTCTGTTTTTCGCATGAATAACAAAACCAAATGATTTTAATTTTTAGGAATTTATTTTAAACCATCGCAATGTAATTTCAATGCTTTTTGGCATAAAAAATAGTCTTTTTGTCATTACGGTTACATTACAATGTCAATTCAAACTCGGAATTAAAAGACATTCCCTCTTTTGTGAGGGGGTCTGTAAATGAAATATGCTTAGCCAGAAGCTGTAATGGTTCCGAGAAGTCATCCTCAGCTTTGTGCTGAACTACTGGATAAAATGGATCATTTTTAATCGGGATTTCTAAGTAATTAAGATGCACTCGAAGTTGGTGCTGTTTGCCCGTTGTAGGAGTTAAGCGATATTTTGCCCAAATCTGGTTATGCTCGATCAGCTCAATATAAGTCTGGGTATTGGCTTTCGCATTTTCTATAACCTGCATCGTATAAAAAGGAAGACCTTTATCTAAATGCAAATGTAATGTCTGAGGAAAATTTAAATCTTTTTTATAAGGTGCAATAGCGTGATAAATTTTATTGACTTGGCGCTCTGCAAATAATTGTTGGTATATACCACGCGACTCAACCTGCTTGCAAAATAGAACAACACCCGCGGTTTCGCGGTCTAAGCGATGAATGGGTGTTAAAAATTCATTGCCTGTTTGTTTTTTTAGCCGCACTAAAAGAGTTTCTTGAACATATTGTCCTGTCGGGCTAATTGTTAAAAAATGTGGTTTATCGACCACCAGTAAATCATCATTTTCAAATAAAATGTGATGCTTAAAAGGTACATGTGGTTCATATGCAAGAAAGCGATAATAAAAAATATGGGTGTTGCCGACATACGGACTGGTTAAAGTTAATTTATCCCCATTTGCTGCATATATAAGGCCGTCCTGAAATCTTTGTTCCCATTCTTCAGTTTTAATATGTGGAAAGTGACCACAGAGATACTCATAAATCGTTTGAGCATCTGTTTGTACAGGAAGATAGACTTGACTCGCACTTACTCCCTCAATCATGGGCGGCAGAAATTCGTTTGGACTAGACATAAAAAAGTGTGAATATTTAAGAAAATTGATATAAAAAAAGCCAACTTCTAAGGCTTAAGTAGGCTTTTAAGGCAGGGCAATGTTATCATATCGATTATTTTGAATCATGTTATGTGTGCTATGTCGTATTCATTGAAATTGGTCTTAAATCATGAAGAAGATACTGAGCGTCTAGCTCGAGCTTTGGCGCAGCATGTTCAGTCGGGTGTAATTTATTTAATTGGGGACTTAGGTGCGGGTAAAACCACACTTACGCGCTATTTCTTACAGGCTTTGGGCCATAAAGGTTCTGTTAAAAGCCCAACTTATACGCTTGTTGAGCCGTATAAAATTAATGATAAAGAAATTTTTCATTTTGACTTATATCGTTTGAATGACCCCTACGAACTTGAATTAATGGGAATCCGTGATTATTTAGATATCACAGATGCATTATTTTTATTTGAATGGCCTTCTAAAGGTGGTGATGAAATTCCACAAGCGCATATCATCATTGACATTCAAAAGTCAGATGATGAGTTGACTCGTTTAGTAACGTTAACTTTACCAACAGAAAATTTGTACCAGACTTTGCAGGAACAGCTTCATGACTGATGAAAAGCTAACACAACGTCGTATTCATACATTAGACGCAGCGTTAGCGAACCAGATTGCAGCAGGTGAGGTGATTGAGCGTCCTTCTTCTGTGGTCAAAGAATTATTAGAAAACTCAATTGATGCAGGTGCAACTGAGCTGATTGTACGGATTGCTCAAGGTGGTTCGACTTTAATCGAAATCATTGATAATGGGCATGGTATTCATCCCGATGATTTGGCACTTGCTGTCATGCGTCATGCCACAAGTAAGATTAAAACTGCTGAAGATTTACATGCGATTGTGAGTTTGGGGTTCCGTGGGGAAGCCTTAGCTTCGATTGCTGCGGTTTCAAGATTGACTTTGACCAGTAGCCAAGATGAAAGTGGTATTGGTCATCAAGTTGAAGTAAACGGTACAGCATTTGATCATCAAGAGGTACAAGCTGTTGCAGCACAAAAAGGTACTCATATTCGAGTTCAGGACTTATTTTTTAATGTTCCTGCGCGTCGTAAATTCTTAAAAAAACCAACCACTGAATTTGGTCATATTGAAGAAATCGTTCGCCGTCTAGCCCTAACACATTTCGATATACGTTTTGTGCTTGAACACAATGATAATATTAGAATTAATTTACCGATAGCAGATAGCGGAGAACTGCGTTTTCAACGAGTTCAGCAATTATTAGGCTCACAATTTGTTCAAAATGCATATTGGATTGATGCTGAAAGTATTAGTATGCGTTTATCAGGTTGGCTTGGTCATCCTTCAGATGCACGTGCACAGGCTGATATGCAATATGTCTATGTAAATGGTCGTATTGTCAAAGATAAAACGATTTCGCATGCGCTACGCATGGCCTATGACGGTATTTTACATGGTCATCAACATTCATCTTATTTACTTTTTTTAGAAGTTGACCCTGAAAATATTGATGTCAATGTCCATCCGACTAAACATGAGATTCGATTTTTAAATCAAAGAGAAGTGCATGAGTTTGTAAGACATTATGCAAAAGAAACTCTCGCACAATTTCAGACAGCGAGTGCTGATCTAGCTCAAGCGATGAAAGCGGATGAAAGCTCAGATTATTCAGTACAACCTCAGCCCAAATATCAAGAGCAATTTTCATTGCACCGTGCAAATGAAACTTTAAATTCTGACAGTGAAGCACGAACTCAGCCTGCACCGACAGAATTATTAACTGATTTTAACGCTAGTCGTCCGAAAGCTGTTCATTATGCAGATCAAACACCAAAATATAATGGTTCTGCTCAACTAAATAATGCTTTAAAAACTTATTTAGCCCCACTTCGCGACCAACCTACTAATTTTTCGGTAAATGAGGATATTGAGCCAGTTGCTAAAGTAGATGAATTTCCATTAGGTATCGCAATTGCTCAACTGCATGGAATTTATATTTTAGCGCAGAATACCGAAGGGCTTATTATTGTTGATATGCATGCGGCACATGAACGTATTTTATTACAGCAAATGAAAAACGCTTGGGATAAACCTGAATTTTGGACATCTCAGCAATTGCTTATACCTAAGGTGATTTCCATTAGCCGTATGCAAGCCGTTAGGGTCGAAGAATTAAAACCTCAGCTTGAGCGCTTAGGTTTGGAAATTGATTTATATGGTGATGAGCAAGTTATTGTTCGCGGTGTGCCAGCTATATTACAAAAAGCTGATTTTGAAAATCTTATTCCAGAGCTTTTAAATGATTTAGATCCAAATGATGAAGCACAAGGATTACTTCAAAAAAGAGATGAGTTATTAGCTGGAATGGCATGTCATGGAGCAGTACGTGCACATCGACAACTCAGTCTTTCAGAAATGAATGCTTTACTTCGTCAAATGGAACAAACCGAATTTGCGAGCCAATGTAACCATGGGCGGCCAACTTGGCGTGCATTTCCATTACCTCAATTAGATAAATTATTTGCTCGAGGAGAGTAGTTTTACATGTCAAATCAATTGCCCGTCATCAATTTAATGGGACCAACTGCGAGCGGAAAAACCGCTTTGGCATGTGAATTATACGAGCGTGGAAATTTTGAGCTAATTTCTGTTGATTCCGCTCTTGTCTATAAAGATATGGATATTGGCACGGCTAAACCTACTCGTGAAGAGCAAGAACTCTATCCTCACCATCTTATTGATATTATTACTCCTCTAGAAGTCTATTCAGCTGCTCAGTTTGTTGAAGATGCATGTAAATTGATTGATGAAATGCATTCACGTGGCAAAACTCCTATTTTAGTAGGAGGGACAATGTTATATTTCAAGGCATTGTTAGAAGGATTATCTGGTAATCTACCAAGTGCTGATGCTCAAGTTCGGGCAGCCATTGAAGAAAAAGCTCTAAATGAAGGATGGCAAGCAGTTTATGATGAGTTGGTTTCTGTAGACCCTGCCGCCGCTATAAAGTTTAATGTAACTGATAAGCAAAGAATTATTCGGGCACTGGAAGTTTATAAAATTACGGATGAACCAATTACTAAATTGCAGGCAGAACAACCAAAAAACGTACCATATCGATACATATTTCATAACTACGCTTTACTTCCAGATCGGGTAGAATTACATCAACGCATTGAGCAAAGATTAAGCAAAATGTGGGATATCGGTTTTTTGAGTGAAGTTGAAGCTCTAATTGAAAAATACGATTTAGATGAAAATTTACCCTCAATGCGTTCGGTGGGTTATCGACAAGCACTAGAATTTCTATTAAAAAGTGATCTAAGTCTCAAAAGTAAACGTGAAATGGAGGATAAAGCTTTATTTGCAACACGACAACTTGCCAAACGTCAATATACGTGGTTACGTTCTTTGCAAGAAATACACGATTTTAAAACTTACTTGACGATAAAGCAGGCGAAAGAAGACTTGCGAAACTCTTATGGATAAAGCAAAATTTGCACACTGTCTTTTTATAATTTTTAGTTGAAAAATAAAGATAGTTTTTTTGCGCTGATTTAAAAATTTTTTTTTGGAGTTAAAAATGTCTAAAGGTCAAACTTTACAAGATCCGTTCTTAAATTCTCTCCGTAAAGAACGTATCCCTGTTTCTATTTTCCTTGTGAACGGTATTAAATTACAGGGTCATATTGAATCTTTTGACCAATATGTTGTTTTATTAAAAAATACTGTAAGTCAAATGGTTTACAAACACGCGATTTCAACTGTTGTTCCAGCACGTAACCCTCGTCCAGCAGGCGCACAAGGTACAGGCTTCCCAGCACAAGGCGGCACTCAAGGCGGTTTTGGTGGTCAAGGTAGCGGCTTTGGCGGCGGTCAAGGCGGTGGCTTCGGTGGCGCTCAAGGTGGCTTCGGTGGTCAAGGTGGTTTCGGTGGTCATCAAGGTGGTTTTGACAACGATTCTAAATTTGAAGATGGTCAAGACGACGAAAATAATCGTTAATTGAAATCTTAAAAGAAACCAGTCAGACAATGACTGGTTTTTTTATGTGTATTTAAAAGTTGATTCAGAATATTTAACTGGTCATGGAGAATGATTTGCCATGATGACTAATTTTATTTAAATAAATAGGGCTTTAATGAATGCTATTAATATTAGCTGCTGCTTTTAGCAGTGTCTTGGTATCGATCCTATTAAAAAATTTAAAGAGAAAAGGTTATCAACCACTACAAATGATTGCATGGAACTATGTAAGCGCAAGTCTTTTTTGTTTTTGGTGGTTTCAGCCTGATATTCAACATGTTTCAATACAACATACGCCTTGGTGGTTAATCTTTGCTTTAGGAATAATTTTACCTAGTATTTTTTTATGTCTTGCTAAATCATTAGAGTATGCAGGAATTGTGAGAACCGAACTTGCACAGCGTCTTTCAGTTGTTCTTTCTTTACTTGCGGCATATTTCTTTTTTCATGAACAATTTAATACCTTAAAACTGTGGGGTGTAGGCCTAGGGATTTCTGCGGTCTTACTCGTATTATTTGGGCAAATCAATTCTTCAGCAAATCACCAATCTCGAAAAGCGATCTTTGCTCTTTTATGTGTATGGTGTGGTTATGCAGCAGTAGATATTCTCTTGAAATATACAAGTAGTTTAGGTCTGCAGTTTGCACTCACTTTAAATCTTATTTTTATTACTGCTTTTATATTGTCGATTTCTTATTTATTGCTACAGAGGACTCAAAAGTGGCAGTTTAAAAGTACGATAGCTGGATTAATATTGGGAATACTCAATTTTTCAAATATTGCTTTATATGTAAAAGCTCATATTCTTTTAAAAGATTCTCCTGCTATTGTTTTTGCGAGCATGAATATTCTTGTTGTGTTATTGGGAATTTTAAGCGGAGTGATTTTATATAAAGAAAAATTAAAATGGCCTACTATTTTGGGGATTCTTTTAGGAATAAGTGGGGTAGTTTGTTTAGCTAGCGCAATGGCTTGATAGTTCAAGAGAATAGAATCTCTTGAACTATAGATATTTTTATAAATATGTGAAAATCACTTCATCTGGCAGACGTGATTTAGGAAGCTTAGCATTAAAGTCATTTTCACTGCGATAGCCTAGAGAAACAATCACAGAGCTTCGTAAGCCTTTTTCAGTTAACCCGAGCTCAGTATTTAAAATTTCTTCATCAAAGCCACCCATTGGAGTTGCATCAATGCCTTCTAAGCCCGCAGCAAACAGTAACTGTCCTAAAGCAATGAATGTTTGATTTTCCATCCACCCGAATAAATTTTTCTGTTCATTTCGGTAGAACTCGACGTAGCCATGGCGAGTATCTTTTTGGCCTAATTTTGCTTTTTCATCTTTAAAACGGCCACTTAAATCATCTTGCTCAAGTAGTTGATTTAAGTACTCAGATGTAATATCCGTTTTTGTACAGAATACAAGTGTATGTGATGACTCAAGTACTTTAGGAGCATTGTAAGCATACTTTCCTGTTAATGCTTTTGCGATTCGTTCTTTAGCTGCAAGATTGTCTGCAACTATAAAGTGCCAAGGCTGAATATTTACTGAAGAA
>OKDR01000481.1_pt1 | contig 8829 bp, 7 predicted proteins | sample 1615041 | NCBI WGS metagenome assembly OKDR01 (sample SAMN04436990, study PRJEB24849) | human gut metagenome | biome: human gut; feature: NICU; material: stool | host: Homo sapiens | place: USA: Saint Louis, MO | collected 2013-03-17 | reverse complement strand
CTGGGGGGCTATTTCACCACCTGGTGCGATGACGACGCCCGGGCGGCCGTGGATCGGGTCGCCCACGCGCTGAGCGCCGACAGCGAGCTGCAGTTCGCGGATGCCGCCCTGGCCCGCTCGGCGGCCTTTATCATCAGCGCCAGCGAAGGCGGCAATCAGTACCTGACGGATCTTCGCCACTCGCCCGAGCGCTTTGAACCTCACTCCCGCGAGCGGCTGCTGGCCGGGGCGATGATCCCCTCCGCGTGGTATCTGCAGGCTCAGCGTTTTCGCCGTCATGCTCGCCAGGCAATGAAATCCCTGTTCAGCCAGGCCGACGTGCTGATCGCCCCGGCCACCCCATGCAGCGCCACGCCAATAGGCGCGGAGGAGATGGTGATTAACGGCCAGCCGCTGCCGGTGCGCGCCAGCATGGGCATGCTGACGCAGCCGATCTCCTTCCTCGGCCTGCCGGTGGTGACCGTGCCCCTGCGTACCGCCAGCGGCAAGCCGATTGGCCTGCAGCTGATTGCCGCGCCGTTTAACGAACAAGCCTGTCTTCGCGCCGCGCGGGCGCTGGAAGCGATGGGCATTACCGATGCCCGAGTGGCGGAGAGTGCAGCATGATCAATCTGGATAATGTAGACCGCCCGGCGATCCTCGCCGAGGTGACGGCGGCGTTTTATCAGTATGAAGAGGCGCTGGTCAGCAATAACATCGAGGCACTGGATGCGCTGTTCTGGCACGACCCGCGCACCGTACGGCTGGGAGCCGGCGAAAATCTGTATGGCATCGAGGCGATCCGCGCCTTTCGCGCCGCCCGCCCCGCCGCCGGTCTGGCCCGCGATCTGCGCCATACCACCATTACCACCTTTGGCGCGGATATGGCGGTGTGCAGCACCGAGTTCACCCGCGAAGGCAGCGCGCGCCTGGGCCGCCAGCAGCAGACCTGGGTACGCTTCCCCTACGGCTGGCGGATTGTCGCCGCCCAGGTCAGTCTGATGGACTGAGTGGCATAGACTGGAGCGGACCGGGGAATAAGGTATCCGCCGGCCCGCTTCCGGTCCGGTAACACGCTATTTGGAGTCGAAGATCATGGTGTTCATCAGAGCTGCTGAAGCAAAAGATATCCCCTCGCTGCAAACGCTATTTCTGCAGCTGGGCTATCAGACGGAGACGGCGATCTTAGCGCAACGCATCACTGCCCCGCAGAGGATGATGAGTGCGCTGGTGGCGGAAACAGAAAACGCCGTGTGTGGCGTAATCGTTATCAATTTTATTTTACCGGTACATGAGAACCGTTTATGGGCATTAATTTCCGCGCTGATCATCGAGGAATCGTCACGTGGATCAGGGATAGGCCAGCAGCTTCTCCAGGCCGCAGAGCGCCTCGCCCGCGATAAACAATGCGCTCAGATCGAACTTTCAAGTAGTGAAAAAAGAATCAGAGCGCATCAATTTTATGAAAATAACGGCTACAAGGAGGTTCGCAAACGCTTCGTTAAACATTTGTCTTAACCGCCTGCGCGCGAGGGCTTTCCCCGGATGACCGTAACTATATTTTGCCCAGCAGGATATTTAACATGCGGCGCAGGGGCTCCGCAGCCCCCCACAATAGCTGATCGCCAACCGTTAACACCGAGTAGACTGGGTCATTATTTAGCGACATTTTCTTGTAGCGGCCAATACCTACCTGCAGCGAACCACTAATAGCAGCCGGGGTCAATTTACTGACACTGTCTTGCTTATTATTGCGGACATAGTTTACCCACGGATGGGAATGGGTGACTAACTCAGCAAATTCTGCTTCGCTGACCTCACGTTTAAGTTTCAGCGTAATCGCCGCGCTGTGACAGCGGATCACCCCGACCCGAATGCATAAACCATTGACCGGGATGGTACCCGGCGCAAGGCCAAGAATTTTATTAGTTTCCGCCTCGCCCTTCCATTCTTCACGGCTGTTTCCATCGCCCAGATCGCTGTCGATCCACGGAATGATGCTGCCCATGAGGGGGACGCCAAAATTCTCCACCGGCATGCCCGCGCTGTTAATCAACTCACTCACTTTATTTACCAATGGCAGCACGGAACCTGATGATGTCAGTTCATCAGCGGATAAATGCTGACTGATATACGCGCTTTGTGCGATTAATTCCCGCACCTGTTTGGCGCCCGCCCCGGAGGCAGACTGATAGGTCATCACGCTCATCCATTCGATAAGATCCGCTTTTATCAGCCCGGCCAACCCCATCAGGCTCAGCGTAATGGAGCAGTTGCCGCCGACAAACAGTTTAATTCCCGCTTTTACCGCACTATCGATATTTTCGCGGTTGACCGGGTCGAGAATAATGCAGGCTTTTTCATCCATCCGCTGCGCCGAAGCCGCATCAATCCAGTAACCTTGCCAGCCATGGTTAATTAACGCCGGATAGATGGCTTTGGTATAATCCCCGCCCTGACAGGTGATGATGATATCCATTTCGGCGAGTGCGCTAAGGGAATTCGCATCTTTCAGCCTGTCGCTTCTACCATTAATAACCGGGCCCGGGGCACCCGCACTGGAGGTACTAAAAAAATGCGCTGTAATATCGTCGAAATCATTTTCTTCGATCATGCGTTGCAACAATACTGAACCCACCATCCCTCGCCAACCAACAATACCCACCTGCTTCATTTATTTAACCTTTATAAGTTATGAGAATGTTAATTTGAGTGTCGCCATACCTTATATCGTATCCCCCAATAAAGGTCATTACCCAGCACCTCGATTTTTATCATTATTAAAATGTTTCATCTGCCATCAGCGATATTTATCTCTTATTACGGTCAAGCAGATATAAGGCGGCGGCGACTGTCCAGTTTTCGGCATTCAAAGGTGAAACGGCGTAGCGAAACGGCAGCAGCTTCTTCTCTGGGTACCATGAAGAGTAACTTGCATTTTGATAGTTACTATGTCAATTTGCTGGCAAAAGCCACCTGGTTACTGGACAGCCCATGAAAAATGAACCGCTTTGCCACGCTCCCTGCCCCATCGCCCGCAGCCTGGGCCGCATCGGCGACAGCTGGAGCATCATGATCCTGCGCGATGCCTTCGCGGGCTTTACCCGCTTTGACGAGTTCCAGAAAAGCAGCAACGTCGCGCCCAATATTCTGTCGCGCCGCCTGAAGGAACTGGTCGATGACGGACTGCTGGAGAAGGTGTGCTACAGCAGCACCCCGCCGCGCTACGAATACCACCTCACGCCGCGCGGCCGCGATTTCCGCATGGTGCTGCTGGCGCTGGCGGAATGGGGTAATCGCCACTTCGCCCCCGAAGGGCGTCAGATGCAGCTGGTGGAAATGGCAACCCAGCGCCACGTGGAGCCAGTCATGGTGGATAAAGCGACTGGGGAAGAGATTATCCCGGGTAAATACGCCATGGTGCCGGGCCCCGCCGCCTCGCCGCTGATGAAATATCGTCATGAATATCTGCTGCGCAAACGCGAAGGCGATAGCGGACAAAAATTCCAGCCTGAACCTTACAGAGATGCCAGCAATGAATCCGACCAGTAAGAAAAATATTCTTGTCCTGGCGGCCCTGGGCGCTGCCGCCCTGGCGGCAGCGAGCTACGGCGCTTACTGGTGGCATACCGGGCGCTTTATGCAGACCACCGATGATGCCTATGTCGGCGGCGACATTAGCGCCATCTCCAGCAAAGTCTCCGGCTACATCCAGCAGCTGGCGGTGCAGTACAATATGGCGGTGAAAAAAGGTGACCTGTTGATCCGCATTGACGACCGCGATTATCGCGCCGCCCTCGCGAAAGCCGCCGGAGAAGTGGCGGCGCAGCAGGCCGCGCTGGCCGATATCCAGGCTACCCGCCAGCTTCAGCAGGCGACCATTGCCGGCTCTGCGGCCTCGTTACTGGCCGCCACGGCGGCAACCGAAAAACTGGCTAACGACAACCGACGCTATAACGCCCTGGCCGCGTCGAGCGCGATTTCCGCACAGATCCGCGATAACGCCTCCGCCGATTATCGCCGGGCGCACGCCGAGCAGGAGAAGGCCAAAGCGGATAAAACCGTGGCCGAACGTCAGCTGGCGGTGCTGGATGCTCGCCAGCAGCAAATCCTGGCTGCCCTGGCGCAGGCCCAGGCTAACCTCGAGATGGCCAGGCTGAACCTCAGCTATACCGACATTCGCGCACCGTTCGATGGGGTGATTGGCAACCGCCGCGCGTGGTCCGGCTCCTTCGTCAGCAGCGGTACGCAGCTGCTCTCCCTGGTACCCGCGCACGGCCTGTGGATTGACGCTAACTTCAAGGAAAACCAGCTGGCGCATATGCGTGCCGGCCAGCCGGTGACCATCGTCGCCGATGTGCTGCCGAACCATACCTTTAAGGGGCATGTCGCCAGCCTGGCGCCGGCGACCGGCTCACGCTTCAGCATTCTGCCGGCGGAGAACGCGACCGGGAATTTCACTAAAATCGTGCAGCGGGTGCCGGTCCGCATTGCGCTGGAAGGTGACGGGGCAAAGCTTGACGTCCTGCGCCAGGGACTGTCGGTGATCGTCACCGTGAACGAAAAGAGCCCTCGATGAGCACCGTTCAGGCGCTGTCCGCCCCGCAGGGTCTGTCGATGCCGACGGCGAAGAAGATCTTCGCCTTCGCCAGCATGTGCGTGGGGATGTTTATTGCCCTTATCGACATCCAGATCGTCTCCGCCTCGCTGCGGGATATTGGCGGCGGCCTGTCGGCGGGCGACGATGAAACTGTCTGGGTACAAACCAGCTACCTGATCGCCGAGATCATTATTATCCCGCTTTCCGGCTGGCTGGCCCGGGTCATGTCGACCCGCTGGCTGTTTGCCGCTTCCGCGGCGGGCTTCACGCTGATGAGCCTGCTGTGCGGCTGGGCGTGGAACATCCAGAGTATGATCGCCTTCCGCGCCCTGCAGGGACTGGCGGGCGGGTCGATGATCCCCCTGGTGTTCACCACCGCTTTCGCCTTTTTTCAGGGCAAACAGCGGGTCATCGCCGCGGCGACGATCGGCGGCCTGGCCTCCTTCGCCCCTACGCTGGGTCCAACGGTGGGCGGCTGGATCACCGAAAACTACAACTGGCACTGGCTGTTCTTTATCAACGTTGTTCCGGGGATTTACATCGCGGTGGCAGTGCCGCTGCTGGTAAAAGTAGACAGCGCCGACCCCACTCTGCTGCGCGGCGCCGACTATCTCAGTATTCTGCTGCTGGCCTTGTCCCTCGGCTGCCTGGAATATACCCTCGAAGAAGGTCCGCGCTGGAGCTGGTTTGATGACGCGACCCTGACGACCACCGCCTGGGTCGCCCTGCTCTGCGGCGTGGCCTTTGTTATCCGCACCCTGCGCCATCCGCAGCCGGTGATGGATCTCCGCGCCCTGCAGGATCGAACCTTCAGCCTCGGCTGCTATTTCTCGTTTATGGCCGGCGTCGGCATCTTCGCCACCATCTATTTAACCCCGCTGTATCTGGGGAGCGTGCGCGGTTTCAGTGCGCTGGAGATCGGCCTGGCGGTATTTTCCACCGGTCTGTTCCAGGTCATGTCTATTCCGTTTTATTCGTGGCTCGCCAACCGCGTCGATCTGCGCTGGCTGCTGATGGCCGGGCTGATCGGCTTTGCGGTGTCAATGTACAGCTTTGTTCCGATCACTCACGACTGGGGGGCGGACCAGTTGCTGCTCCCGCAGGCCTTTCGCGGACTGGCGCAGCAGTTTGCCGTCGCGCCAACGGTGACCCTGACGCTGGGCAGCCTGCCGCCCGCGCGCCTGAAGCTGGCCTCCGGGCTGTTTAATCTGATGCGCAACCTCGGGGGCGCCATCGGCATCGCCCTGTGCGGGACGGTGCTTAACGACAGAACCAATCTGCACTATAGCCGCCTGGCGGACCATCTGAATAACGCTAACCTGGCAATGAGCGATTTTGTTCAGCGCAGCGCGGCAAACTTCACCGTCCAGGGGATCTCGCCGGATGCCGCGCAGACGGCGGCGCTGAAAAATCTTTCCGCGCTGGCGCTACGGGAGGCGCGAACCCAGGCATTTTCCGATGCTTTCTACCTCATCATGATGGGTTTTTTACTTGCCGCGCTGCTGGTTCCCTTGATGAAAAAGCCGCCGGCACACTGATACTACAGGAGAGTTAACTATGGGCGTTTCCGTTAAACGCATTGTCGTCACCGGGATGGGGATTGTCAGCCCGCTGGGCTGCGGCGTACAGCACGTCTGGCAGTCGCTGCTGGCAGGAAAGTCAGGGATCACCCGACTCAGCGAGCAGCTGGTCGCGGATATTCCCTGCAAAGTGGCCGGCCAGGTGCCGTCCATTGACAGCGATCCGCTGCACGGCTTCGACCCGCTGGCGACCATCCCGGCGAAAGAGCGCAAAAAGATGGATCGCTTTATTGAGTTTGCGCTGGTCGCCGCCCGCGAAGCGCTGGCCCAGGCCGGTTGGTCGCCAGCATCCGAGGCCGAACAGGAACGTACCGCCACGGTGATCGCCACCGGGATCGGCGGGTTCAGCGAGATCGCCAATGCGGTACATACCACCGATGAACGCGGGCCGCGTCGTCTCTCGCCGTTCACTATCCCCTCTTTTCTGGCCAACCTGGCCGCCGGGCATGTGTCTATCGCCCACGGCTTCCGGGGCCCCATCGGCGCGCCGGTCACCGCCTGCGCAGCGGGTGCCCAGGCCATCGGCGATGCAGCGCGGATGATCCGCAGCGGCGAGGCGGATATTGCCCTCTGCGGCGGCGCGGAAGCGGCAATTCATCGCGTTAGCCTGGCCGGGTTTGCCGCGGCAAGGGCGCTGTCCAGCGCCTCCAGCGACCAGCCGGAAAGCGCTTCCCGCCCCTTTGACCGTGACCGCGATGGTTTTGTGATGGGAGAAGGCGCCGGGCTTATCGTGATCGAGTCGCTGGAGCACGCGCTGGCGCGCGGCGCCACGCCGCTGGCCGAGCTGGTCGGCTACGGCACCAGCGCAGATGCTTATCACCTGACCGCGGGCCCGGAAGACGGGAACGGCGCACGTCGGGCCATGGAGACCGCAATTCGCCAGGCCGGGGTGACCGTCGACGAGATTGACCATATCAATGCCCACGCCACCTCGACGCAGGTCGGTGATAAAGGTGAGCTGGCGGCGATTAAAACGCTGTTTGGCGCGCATCCGGTCGCCATTACCTCGACGAAATCCGCCACCGGCCATCTGTTAGGCGCGGCCGGCGGGATCGAGGCCATCTTCACCATTCAGGCCCTGCGTGACCAGGTGGTGCCGCCGACGCTGAACCTGCATCACCCCGATGAAGACGCGGCAGGCATGAACCTGGTGGCGCTGCAGGCCCGCCCGCAGAAGATGCGTTATGCGCTGTCGAACGGTTTTGGCTTTGGCGGCGTTAACGCCAGCCTGCTGCTGAAACGCTGGCAATAATCGTCAGCTCCCCCGGGGTACTGGCCGACGGGGGATTTCCACCGTTGCGGCTTTTGCCCAGCTGCTGGAGTAAATCAAGTACAGCGCGATACCCGTGGAGACAATGGCGCCGATTCGGCTCATCGAGAATGGAATCGACGCATTGTCCAGCCAGCCGAAGTTATCGATCAAGGTCAGTTTTGAGCGAAGAACGGACCACACTATCTAAAGAATGATATCGCCTATTATGTTGGGACCGCTCATGTTAAAAAAGGGATAGCTTTTCTTTTCATTGACGATAACGAAGGAATTTTCATGGTTGAGGTTGAGGAAATAAAAAAGAAATATCCCGGCGCAGATGCCTGGCAAATGGGTGACAGTCCGCAACTGGCTAACGAGCTTGCTGACCTGATCAAAAAAGGGATCAAAACGGCCTCTTGCGGATCTTTTGCCTCTTACCAGCAGGAAGAATCCGCCCCGAGAATCGGGAGTTATAACATTATTCTTGATGGTCAGAATGTTCCAGTTTGCGTGATCAGACTGATTTCGATGCAGCTGGTTCGTTTTTGTGATGTCACTGAAGCGTTCGCCCGCAAAGAAGGTGAAGGCGATTTAAGCCTTGAATACTGGAAGAAAGAGCATCAGAGATTTTTCAGCTCTGAAGGTCATTTTTCTGAAGATATGGAGTTGATCGCAGAAGAATTTGAAGTGGTTGAGGTGCTGTAAGGCAAGGTCAACGGGCTGACGTTTTATCACTGGCCACTCATAACACTGTTCGCTTCTGGCGCGGAGCGGACAAGCTGTCGAGCTAAAGGTCCGCATTGAGCAAGGTGCTGACGTGCCAGCTATAATTGGTAATAAAGTGAGAGTAGAACTATTCTGATTTGTTTAAAAAAACATTTTTACATCCAAGGGCAAAATATTTTTTATGCTATCTTACATGCTATCTCAATATGCCAGGCTACCTGTGCCTGAAGTTACTCTACATTCATGGTTAAAACAATGGTTGTCAGAGCAGGAATCGAGGTGTACAGATAGAAGTTTCTCGGCGCGATTTCCCTGGAGAGAAACTGGATTATGTCAGGAATATTTTTTACAACGAAAACTCAAAATTGATGGAAAGCAATTTCTTACTGGCCCCCGTTATCAGGGCGGAAATATTAACAAACCTTTTATTGATATTGTAGGTATGGATTCTGACCTAAATCATACTGCATTAGAACTCATTAGTAAGGAATGGTCACAACTCAGAGCTCAGTATGTCCGCATTCTTGTACCCGGCCAGTCCTTCCTGCAGGGTATTCCCGACCAGTATATATATGCCACGTCTTTTTCTGAACCCCCTGAATTCAATGATAAATCTCTTACTTTGCAAGTGGCGACATACGAAGATTTTGACCGGTGTTGTCAGGCCGTGGGTGATGCCTATAAGCATACAT
>OKDR01000476.1_pt1 | contig 8919 bp, 5 predicted proteins | sample 1615041 | NCBI WGS metagenome assembly OKDR01 (sample SAMN04436990, study PRJEB24849) | human gut metagenome | biome: human gut; feature: NICU; material: stool | host: Homo sapiens | place: USA: Saint Louis, MO | collected 2013-03-17 | reverse complement strand
CTGCTGCCAGTTACCCACCGACAGCGCCACCCGCCCGCGCAGCGGATACGCCTCGTAACGGGTGCGCCAACGGCCGTCGCTGATGGTGATCCGCTCCGGGGTGATCTCCCACGGCAGGTCCAGAATAGGCTCTACCTCACCCCGCGGGGTGACCAGCAGCTGGCCGCGATTGTGCTGCCACTCGAGCTCAGCATCGATCCATTCCGCAGTCTGCGGGAATTCGAAGGTGCCCTGCATCTGGCCGTCGACCGGCAGACCATCCGGCACCAGCGGCAGATGGAAGGTCCCCACCAACTTCACCGGCGGCTGATCGTCAGTCAGCCGGGCGCTGAACTGGCTGACGGTGAGCGCCTGGCCGCGCAGGCGCGCCTGCAGACTCAGTTCCTTCCCGGCAAAGCCGATATCCTGCTGCGCAGGCGTTAATGACATTACCAGCCGCCCCTGCCATTTCTCCCACGGCGATAGCCGCAGATTGTCAATGGTTAACCAGCTATAGGGCAACATCGATTGCCATTCGGCAAGCGTGCGCGGTGAACCGGGAGAGGGATCGCTGGCCGGCAGTTTGCTCAGGCAGGCGCTGTTGATCTCCAGCTGGCCAATATGCAGCCGCCAGCGGCTGGGACGCGAGAGACGGGCATCGGTCACCCGGGCGATTTCACAGTCGCCCACCAGATAACGCAGATCGGGGAGCAGCAGGGCCGACCGCGTCAGGCGCGGGCTCTCCTGCAAAGAGATACGCGTGCCCACGGGCAGCCAGATGCCCGCCAGCGTCGGCACCCAGTGGGTTAGCGTCAACAGCAGGGTTAGCGGCAATAACACCAGAACTAACACCAGCGCGATGGCGGCTTTATATTTACCCTTCATGGGCAGTTAATATCCTGATTCAACATAAGTAAAAGCCGAAAGGCGTCCATTGTGACACGTTCGACCAGTGAGTGAAAGTTTACGGCCTGTTAAAGCATAGTTGCCAGCCGGACTCGCGGCGCGACGTTCGGCCATTATCATTTAACTGTTGTTTAAGTCGCCCCTGCCACACTCCAGCCAGACGGGAATAGCTTGCGGGAGAGGCGGTGTCGTTAATTATCTCGCTCATAGAGAGCGCACAGGACCACTATCCATGGGTATTGCTGATTGTTTTTCTGCTTACCTTCACTAAATCCTGCGCATTGGTCTCGCTGGCAATCCCCGGCACCTCCGGCCTGCTGCTGCTGGGAACATTCGCTTCCGCCAGCCTCGGACATTTCCTGTTAATGTGGTCCAGCGCCAGCCTCGGCGCCATCGGCGGATTCTGGCTATCGTGGCGGCTGGGCATTCGCTACCGTCATCGCCTCACCCATCTACGCTGGCTGACCGCCGAGCGTCTGGCCCGCAGCCGCCTCTTCTTTCAGCGCTATGGCCCGTGGGCTATCTTTTTCAGCCGCTTTCTCTCTCCCCTGAGGGCTACGCTGCCCTTCGTTAGCGGCGCCAGCAGTCTGCCGCTGTGGTCGTTTCAGCTGGCTAACGTCAGCTCCGGTCTGCTGTGGCCGCTTCTGCTGCTCGCCCCCGGCGCTTTCAGCCTCAGTTTGTGGTGAAAAAACTTTGGCTTTCAAAGAGATTCCGCAAGTCCGCGATATGCTCTAGAATTAGGATTAGCACCCTCTCATTAAACTATTTTTTAATAATTGTACGATTATTTTAAATATGCTACCGTGACGGTATAATCACTGGAGAAAAGTCTTATGAAAATCGCGGTTTATAGTACGAAGCAGTACGATAAAAAGTACCTGCAGCACGTTAATGATGCATACGGCTTTGAACTGGAATTCTTCGATTTCCTGCTGACAGCGAAGACTGCCAAAACCGCCAACGGTTGCGAAGCGGTATGTATCTTCGTCAATGACGACGGCAGCCGCCCGGTGCTGGAAGAGCTGAAGGCCCACGGGGTGAAATATATCGCCCTGCGCTGCGCCGGGTTTAACAACGTCGACCTTGAGGCGGCAAAGGAGCTTGGCCTGCGCGTCGTGCGCGTTCCAGCTTACTCTCCGGAAGCGGTCGCTGAGCATGCGATCGGTATGATGATGTCGCTCAACCGCCGCATCCACCGCGCGTACCAGCGTACCCGCGATGCCAATTTCTCCCTCGAAGGCCTCACCGGCTTCACCATGTACGGCAAAACCGCCGGGGTGATCGGCACCGGGAAAATTGGCGTAGCGATGTTGCGGATCCTCAAAGGCTTCGGCATGCGCCTGCTGGCGTTCGACCCGTACCCAAGCGCCGCCGCGCTGGAGCTGGGGGTGGAATATGTTGACCTCGCCACGCTGTACAAGGAATCGGACGTGATCTCCCTGCACTGTCCGCTGACCGACGAAAACTACCACCTGCTCAATCGCGAAGCCTTCGATCAGATGAAAGACGGGGTGATGGTGATCAACACCAGCCGCGGCGCCCTGATCGACTCTCAGGCGGCCATCGACGCCCTGAAGCACCAGAAAATTGGCGCGCTGGGGCTGGACGTTTATGAGAACGAACGCGATCTGTTCTTTGAAGACAAATCCAACGACGTGATCCAGGACGATGTCTTCCGCCGCCTCTCCGCCTGCCATAACGTGCTGTTTACCGGCCACCAGGCGTTCCTCACCGCCGAGGCGCTGATCAGCATTTCGGAGACCACTCTGGGTAACCTGCAGCAGGTCGCCAACGGCGAAACCTGTCCGAACGCCATCGTCTAATGCCTTTCCCTTTTGTGCTCCTCTCCCGGGGGGAGCACATTCAGATAATCCCCACAGATCCCCGCTGCGATACCGTTACACTGGCTTGGTTTTATTAGTTATGTGAATGTTTTGGAGTGAAAATGAACAAATTTGCGGCGCTTCTGGCGGCAGGTATGCTGCTGTCCGGCTGTGTCTATAACAGTAAAGTGTCCACCGGTGCGGAACAGCTGCAGCATCATCGTTTCGTGCTGACCAGCGTCAACGGCCAGGCGGTCAACGCCAGCGACCGGCCGCTGGAGCTGAGCTTCGGTGAGAAGATGGCTATTACCGGCAAGATGTATGTATCCGGCAATATGTGCAACGGCTTTAGCGGGGAAGGTAAAGTGTCGGACGGCGAGCTGAAGGTCAAATCGCTGGCGATGACCCGGATGCTGTGCCACGATGCCCAGCTCAATACCCTGGATGCGACGATCGACAAGATGCTGCGCGAGGGTGCGCAGGTCGATCTGACGGAAAACCAGTTGACGCTGGCGACCGCCGACCAGACGCTGGTCTATAAGCTCGCCGACCTGATGCACTAGCCGGCGTTGAGGTGCCGCTGACGCTGCCCCGCGACGGGGCCGCTGTTAGTAGCCGCAGCTGCCGCCCGCCAGCGCCTGCTCGCTGCAGCGTTTGCCGTTCGGCAGCGCGCACATGCCAATCGCCGAACCATCGAGCTGACGAGCCACCGATAACGAGCCGCCTATCATGGCGCAGTTGGCCTGACCGGCGTCGCTCATCGCCGCCCGCATTCCCGGCGTGACGTGCGCCGCCGTGGCCTGCTGAACGGGTTCACTACTGCACGCGGACAGCAACAGCGCCGCACATCCTACTAACATCGCAGCTCGCATTCTCTCTCCCCTCGGAAACGTCTTAAAAAAGCAAACCCCAGAATAATAGGCAGCGTGGCGGGCGGCGTCGAGAGGGGAAGTACGTATTTATGCGCCTCATTAACATTTTCTAGCAAATTTTCGCCTAAAGCTTGATCTGCCTCGGCCATGTCGCCCGGCGCAGGTGGTTCCTCTCCCGGCAGGCAGCCATTTTCTCCGCGAACCACGCAAAATATTGATCTGGTCACGGGTACCCGGCGCATTGAGGACACAAATGCAAAAATGGCGGGGTCAGCGGTTTGCTAAACTACCCCTTATATAATTACAGGGCGCGTCGCGGTTTCACGCGTCCATTCTTTTGCGCAATGTAAGGGTGTCTTCATATGATTACGATTGATGGTAATGGCGCGGTCGCTTCCGTCGCGTTTCGCACCAGTGAAGTTATCGCCATCTACCCGATCACGCCCAGTTCAACGATGGCGGAACAGGCTGACGCCTGGGCCGGCAATGGGCTGAAAAACGTCTGGGGCGATGTTCCCCGCGTGGTCGAAATGCAGTCGGAGGCGGGCGCCATTGGCGCCGTACATGGCGCGCTGCAGACCGGCGCCCTCTCCACCTCCTTTACCTCATCGCAGGGCCTGCTGCTGATGATCCCTACGCTGTACAAACTGGCCGGCCAGCTGATGCCGTTTGTGCTGCACGTCGCCGCCCGCACTGTCGCTACCCATGCGTTGTCGATCTTCGGCGACCATTCCGATGTCATGGCCGTCCGCCAGACCGGGTGCGCCATGCTGTGCGCCAGCAGCGTTCAGGAAGCGCAGGATTTCGCGCTAATCTCGCATATCGCCACCCTGCAAAGCCGGGTGCCGTTTATTCATTTCTTTGATGGTTTCCGTACTTCGCACGAAATCAACAAAATCGCCCCGCTGGCGGATGACACTATTCGCGCCCTGCTGCCGCAGGATAAGATCGCTGAGCATCGCCAGCGCGCGCTCAATCCGGAACACCCGGTGATCCGCGGAACCTCGGCCAACCCCGACACTTACTTCCAGTCCCGGGAGGCCACCAATCCGTGGTACGACGCGGTGTATGACCATGTCGAGAAAGCGATGGACGACTTCGCTGCCGCCACCGGCCGTCAGTACAAACCGTTTGAGTTTTACGGCCACCCGCAGGCAGAGCGCGTGATCGTCATTATGGGCTCGGCCATCGGCACCTGCGAAGAGGTGGTCGATGAGTTGCTGAGTCGCGGCGAGAAAGTCGGCGTGCTAAAAGTCCGCCTCTATCGCCCGTTCTCCGCCGCCCACCTGCTGGCGGCGCTGCCGGAGAGCGCCCGCGCGGTTGCCGTACTGGATCGCACCAAAGAACCCGGCGCGCTTGCCGAACCGCTTTACCTCGACGTGATGACCGCCCTGGCGGAAGCCTTTAACCGCGGCGAGCGCGAGACGCTACCGCGCACTATCGGCGGCCGCTACGGTCTCTCCTCCAAGGAGTTTGGTCCGGAATGCGTGCTGGCGATATTCAGTGAACTGCAGGCCGCCCAGCCGAAGCCGCGCTTTACCGTCGGGATCTATGATGACGTGACCAACCTGTCGCTGCCGCTGGGCGAAAATACCCTGCCGGCAGAGGCCAAGCTCGAGGCCCTGTTCTACGGCCTCGGCAGCGATGGCAGCGTGTCAGCCACCAAAAACAACATCAAAATCATCGGCAACTCGACCCCATGGTTCTCCCAGGGCTATTTTGTCTATGACTCGAAGAAAGCGGGCGGCCTCACCGTCTCGCATCTGCGGGTCAGCGAAAAACCGATTCGTTCATCGTATCTGATTTCGCAGGCTGATTTCGTCGGCTGTCACCAGCTGCAGTTTATCGATAAATACCAGATGGCCGAGCGGCTGAAGCCCGGCGGCATTTTCCTGCTCAACACGCCGTACAGCGCCGATGAGGTCTGGTCCCGCCTGCCCCAGGAAGTCCAGGCCACCCTGAATCAGAAAAAAGCGCGTTTTTACGTGGTCAACGCGGCAAAGATCGCCCGCGAATGCAGCCTCGGGGCGCGCATTAATACCGTGATGCAGATGGCCTTTTTCCATTTAACCCAGATCCTGCCGGGTGATAGCGCGCTGGCGGAACTGCAGGCAGCCATCGCCAAAAGCTACAGCAGTAAAGGTCAGGAGCTGGTGGAGCGCAACTGGCAGGCGCTGGCCCTGGCCCGTGAATCACTGGCGGAAGTACCGCTCCAGCCGGTGAACGCCAGCAGTCCGAACCGCCCGCCTGTGGTCTCCGACGCCGCGCCGGATTTCGTCAAAACGGTCACCGCCGCGATGCTGGCCGGCCTCGGCGATGCGCTGCCGGTTTCCGCTCTGCCGCCGGACGGCACCTGGCCCATGGGCACCACCCGCTGGGAGAAACGCAACATCGCCGAAGAGATCCCCATCTGGAAGGAAGCGCTGTGTACTCAGTGCAACCACTGCGTCGCCGCCTGCCCGCACTCGGCGATCCGCGCCAAAGTGGTCGCCCCGGAAGAGATGGAGAACGCCCCTGCCAGTCTGCACTCGCTGGACGTAAAATCCCGCGATATGCGCGGACAGAAATACGTTCTGCAGGTCGCCCCGGAAGACTGCACCGGCTGCAACCTGTGCGTCGAAGTGTGCCCGGCAAAAGACCGCCAGAACCCGGAGATCAAGGCCATCAATATGATGTCCCGCCTGGAGCATGTGGAAGAGGAGAAGGTCAATTACGAGTACTTCCTCAACCTGCCGGAAATCGACCGCAGCAAACTGGAGCGCATTGATATTCGCACCTCGCAGCTGATCAGCCCGCTGTTTGAATACTCCGGCGCCTGCTCGGGCTGTGGCGAAACGCCGTATATCAAACTGCTGACCCAGCTCTACGGCGACCGAATGCTGATTGCCAACGCCACCGGCTGCTCCTCCATTTACGGCGGCAACCTGCCCTCGACACCGTACACTACCGACGCCAACGGCCGCGGCCCGGCGTGGGCCAACTCGCTGTTTGAGGATAACGCCGAATTCGGGCTCGGCTTCCGCTTGACCGTCGACCAGCATCGCCAGCGCGTGATGCGCCTGCTGAGCGAATTCGCCGACAAGCTGCCGGCAGAGCTGAACGCGGCGCTGCACGCCGAGGCGACGCCGGAAGTTCGCCGCGAACAGGTGGCAGCCCTGCGTCAGGCGCTGGCCGGCGTGGCGGGAGCTGAAGAGCTGCTGACCGATGCCGACGCACTGGTGGAGAAATCCGTCTGGCTGATCGGCGGCGACGGCTGGGCTTACGATATCGGCTTCGGCGGCCTGGACCATGTACTGAGCCTGACGGAAAACGTCAATATTCTGGTGCTGGACACCCAGTGTTACTCCAACACCGGCGGGCAGGCGTCAAAAGCCACCCCTCTGGGAGCAGTGACTAAGTTTGGCGAGCATGGCAAACGCAAGGCGCGTAAAGATCTGGGCGTCAGCATGATGATGTACGGTCATGTTTATGTGGCGCAAATTTCGCTGGGCGCGCAGCTGAACCAGACGGTGAAAGCGATTCAGGAAGCGGAAGCCTATCCGGGGCCATCGCTGATCATCGCCTATAGCCCTTGCGAAGAGCATGGCTACGATCTGGCGCTCAGCCACGACCAGATGCGTCAGCTTACCGCCACCGGCTTCTGGCCGCTCTACCGCTTCGACCCGCGTCGGGCAGACGAAGGCAAGATCCCGCTGGCGCTAGATTCCCGTCCGCCATCAGACGCGCTGGCCGAGACGCTGCTTAATGAGCAACGTTTCCGCCGCCTGAACGCCCAGCAGCCTGAAGTGGCGGAGCAGCTATGGAAAGACGCCGCCGCCGCTCTGCAGAAGCGCTATGACTTCCTCGCCCAGCTGGCTGGCAAAGCGGAGAAATCGCCAAGCGAAGGTTAACCGCCCCGTCACCTCTGTCCATAAAAAAAGCCCGAACACAACGTTCGGGCTTGTCGTTTTACCGATAAACAACATTATTCCGCAGAATGAGACGGCAACAATAAATTATTGGCATGACAATAAAGGCATATAACGCGCAAATAATACGTGATTAGCCCGGGCATGTATAATTTTTATTTTGTATATTATCTATAAATGCATTCAGCATAATTATCACCATTTCATTGGTATTATTTATTTTAGATTTTACTTATATCGTAACAATTGAGTCTTACCGGATCTCAGACCGCTCCTTTAGCATGAGTTCACTTCCCACCCGGAAGTTAAAACATAAAAACAGTTAAAGTAATTTCTTCATGAAAAGAAAAGTACTGGCCCTCGTTATTCCGGCTTTATTAGCCGCCGGTGCCGCGCATGCGGCGGAAATTTATAATAAAGACGGGAATAAATTAGATCTCTATGGCAAGGTAGATGGTCTGCATTATTTCTCCAGCGACTCGAAAAAAGACGGCGATCAAACTTATTTACGTTTTGGCTTTAAAGGCGAAACCCAGATCAACGATATGCTTACCGGCTATGGCCAGTGGGAATATAACGTTCAGGCCAACAACACCGAGACCTCCAGCGATCAGGCGTGGACCCGTCTGGCATTCGCCGGTATCAAAGTGGGCGATTACGGCTCTTTCGACTACGGTCGTAACTACGGCGTGCTGTACGACGTTGAAGGCTGGACCGATATGCTGCCGGAGTTCGGCGGCGACTCCTACACCTATGCGGATAACTTTATGGCAGGCCGCGCCAACGGCGTCGCAACCTACCGCAATAGCGATTTCTTCGGTCTGGTGGAGGGTCTGAACTTCGCCCTGCAGTATCAGGGTAAAAACGAAGGCCAGAACGCGCAGGATATCAACGTCGGCACCAATAACCGCAGCAGCGACAGCGATGTTCGCTTCGACAATGGCGATGGTTTCGGCCTCTCCACTTCCTACGACTTCGGCATGGGCATCAGCGCGGCGGCAGCTTACACCTCGTCTGACCGTACAGGCGACCAGCAACACTATACTCACACCGAACGATACGCCAAAGGCGACAAAGCGGACGCCTGGACCGCCGGCCTGAAGTACGACGCCAACGATATTTACCTGGCGACCATGTACTCTGAAACCCGCAATATGACGCCATACGGCTCTACCAGCAGTACCAACGGTGGCGGTATCGCCAATAAAACGCAAAACTTCGAAGTCACCGCGCAGTATCAGTTCGACTTCGGCCTGCGTCCGGCCATCTCCTACCTGCAGTCCAAAGGCAAAGATCTGTACAATAACGGCCGCTATGCCGATAAAGATCTGGTCAAATATATGGACGTTGGCGCGACCTATTACTTCAACCGTAATATGTCCACCTATGTTGATTACAAAATCAACCTGCTGGACGACAACAGTTTCACCC
>OKDR01000466.1_pt1 | contig 9131 bp, 9 predicted proteins | sample 1615041 | NCBI WGS metagenome assembly OKDR01 (sample SAMN04436990, study PRJEB24849) | human gut metagenome | biome: human gut; feature: NICU; material: stool | host: Homo sapiens | place: USA: Saint Louis, MO | collected 2013-03-17 | reverse complement strand
GCCAGTAGCCTTCGTTGGCGACGATCAGTTCATCGAGGATGGCTTTCGCCACCGAAGCGCTGGGCACCGTTTTCGACAGGGCGATGGCCTGCCACAGTTTCTGGTAACTGCCCTCAATCCAGGCGTCAACCACCAGTTTCTCAACTGCCACCTGCTGCTCCATCAACCCTTTCTGGAATGCCGGGATTTTCCCCATCGCCAGCGGTTCCGGACCGTTGACGCCCACCAGGCAGGGGACTTCCACCATCGCCGTCTCATCGAAGTTGGCGATGGCTCCGTTGTTCTCGACGATCAACAGCATCCGCTCCTGGGTGTTAAAGGCGATGGCGCAGGCAAGGTCGACGATAAAGGTGGCATGGGCCCCGGCATGGAAATGCGCGCCTTCCGCCGTGCCGCGACGGGTGATCTCCCGGGCCATATCAAAGACCTCTTTTTCGCGTCCGGCCATCACCTCGTTGGCCCGCGTAAACTCCGGGTCGGAATGCGCCACTTCATAGTCCGGGTAGAGATAGTATTTCAGATAGGTGTTAGGCAGCGTCGTCGGATCGAGGGCAAACACATCCTTCACCTTTTTAAAGGTCTCGATCCAACTCGGCGCCTTATGCTGAAAGTCTTCTTTTGGGCTGCTGTATCCCTGCTCCGCCACGTGACGCTTCAGCGCCGGCATCAAATCGTTACCGGCTTTATCGGTGATGCTGGTCCACCAGCCGAAGTGGTTCAGGCCATAGTAACGAACGTTCAGCGCTTTGCGCGACGGCAGGCCGAGGATGTCGGCGAACAGACCCTCGATAGCCACCGGCATATCGCAGATGTTGATGATGCGCGCGTCGGGCCGCAGGCGACGGGTCGCTTCCGCGACAATAGCCGCCGGGTTGGAGTAGTTGAGCATCCAGGCACCTGGAGCGTACTGCTGCATATAATCGACCAGCTCCAGCACCCCGGCAATCGAGCGCATACCGTAGGCAATCCCCCCCGGGCCACAGGTCTCCTGGCCCGGGACGCCATATTTCAGCGGGATCTTTTCATCCTTTTCCCGCATCTCATACAGGCCAACGCGAATATGCGCCATCACGAAATCGACGTCGGTAAAGGCCGCCTGCGGATCGGTGGTATAGCTGAACTTAACCTGTGGAAAGCGTTCAGCCACCAGGATGGCGCAGGCGTCGCCGATAGTCTTCTGACGCTGGTGATGGTTGTCATACAGACGGATCTCCCGCAGGGGAAAGCGCGACATATTTTCCAGTAACATCATCACAATCCCAGGGGTATAAGTACTGCCGCCGCCGGCAATGGTGACCACAAAATTATCTTTCATTTACCACCTCGTTATTCAATAACACCCAGACTGGCGTTGACCGCCGTTCGAATTTTGTTAACTCCCAGGCCATAGATAACCTGGACATGGTTTCCTTTAATCAGCACGCTGCTCCCGCCGCTCTCTTTCAACAGCGTCTGCTGGATAAGGGCGGGGTCCCGCACATCAACCCGTAGACGGGTAAAACAGTTGCCCACCGCACAGACATTCTCTTTTCCTCCCAGCCCGGCAATCACCAGCGCGCCTTTATCCGGATGCTCGCTATTAGCCTGTTGCGAATGCTCATCTTCGGCTGCGGTTTCGCGGCCCGGGGTGAGCAGCCGCAGACGGGTAATACAGAAGGTGCCGACCAGGTACATGGTCGCGGTTTCCAGCAGACCGAGGGCGACAAACACCGGCCAGCGCGTCGCGCTGACTCCCGCCGGGAGGTTATAGACGACGAAATCGATGAGACCGTTAGTGGCGCAGACCCTGACGTGAAGCAGCCAGGCCAGCATCTGGAAAAAACCGTCCAGCAGGGAGTAGATAAGCCACAGCAACGGGGCGGTGAAGATAAAGAGAAACTCAAAAGGTTCGGTGATCCCCACCAGGACGGAGGTAACAATCAAGGGGATCAGCGTGACTTTCAACCGCTGCTTATTCTCCGCTTTCGCCGTACGGTAGAAGGCGAGCGCCATGCCGGCGGTGCCAAAAATCTTCACCATCCCATAGGTGAGGAAACGGGCGGAATCACTGAGCGCGTCAACGGGGTGGCGGGCGATTTCGGCCAGGAAAATAGGCTTAGCGCCAATGACGGTCTGACCATCGATCAGCAGCTGACCGCCGATAGAGGTAAAAACGAACGGCGACCAGATCAGATGATGCAGCCCGGTGGGGATCAGGAACCGGTTGAGAAAGCCGTACAGGAAGACCCCGATGGCGCCAAAGGATTTCATAAAGCCGGTCAGCGCCGAGATGCCCAGCTCCACTACCGGCCAGAGATAGACGGTGGCGATGGCGAACATGCCAACCAGCGGCAGCATCACGATCAGCACCAGCTTACTGTTGCCGTAGATCGAGCGCGCCGCGAAACTCAATCCCAACCACGCGATTATGGACAAAGGCGACAGCGCAGCCAAGGATAATCCCAAGGAATACGCCCATATCGATAACCTGAAAACCGAAGATAAAGGTTTGTCCGCTGCCGTACAGTTGCGCGTTGGTGGCTCCGGTCGCCAGGCGATGGGTGAGGGTTAGCCAGCTATTATTCGCCGCCAGGTACATCAGCCAGGTCATGGCCGCCACGAAGGCCGCTTCGGCCTTGCGGGTTTTCGCCAGACCGCTGGCCAGCCCAAGGCAGAACAGAAACCCAAGATGGTTCATCAGCGCCCAGAGCATACTGGAGACAAATTTCCCCACCAGGTATAGCCCGCTGCTTTCATCCACCCACAGCCGGTTGGTCGTCATGCTGAACAGGGCGATCAACAGGCCGATAGCTGGCAGATACAGCACCGGCCCGATCATCGCCTTGGAAAAGTCCTGAAGCTTTTTCACTCCAATCATGGTTGTCCTCTCGTCTTTGCAGACCGCTGTCATCACCTGATGAATAGGCTTATCAGACTAGGAGCAGACCACCGGGAACCCGAGCAGGAAAAGGGCCATCTGTGACGAAAGTCATATATATTATTGCTGGACAGATATATAAATATGGCGTGATTTATAGATGTGTCATTGTTGATTTTTTCGCTGCAAGATAAAAATAATCATCTAATTACATGAAGTTATTCATGGTTACCGTTGACTGGCGCCACTCCATCGAGACATCTAAAAGTGATTTATAAAAAGATTGCCACTGAACTGAGGACCCGCATCAACAGCGACGACTATGCCGTCGGCGATATGCTGCCCAGCGAAAAAGCGCTCGCCGCGGAGCTGAAGGTCTCGGTGATGACGCTGCGCAAAGCGCTGGCGCTACTGGAGGAAGAAAAGCTGATCGCGCGGCGGCACGGCAGCGGAACCTGCATTGTGCGTAAAAGTAACTATCATGGCGGGGAACTGGAGGGCTTTAACTACCAGATGCAGGTGGTGGGCGTCACCAACTACCGTAACAAAGTTATTGAATTTACGCTGCTTGATGCCCCGCCAGCCATTGCCCAGCAGTTAAAGATCCAGCCGGGGGAGAAAGTGTATTACGTCAGACGGCTGCGGCTGATCGATGAGGTCCCAATCCTGGTGGAAAACAGCTATATCCCCTTCGCCACCTTCCCCTGGCTCAGCGTGGGTAACCTCGAGCAGTCTAAGTTCAACTATTTCAAAAAAGAGTGCCATATCACCATCATCGAGAGCCACCGCAGCTATACCCCGGTGCTGGCGACCCGTGAGCAGGCGGAGCTGCTGCAGGTGGCGCCAAACAGCCTCCTGCTGCGGGTGCAGTCTATCAGCTACGCCCAGAACCGGGCGATCGTCGATTTCTCAGAGATCTACCAGAACACCAGTAAGTACAATGTGAAGCACATTACCCGCCGCTAGAGGATTCAGACCAGCCATCCCCGGGCGATCAGCTCTATCCCCAGCGCCAGCAGGAACAACAGAAAGCCCTGACGAAAGCGCTGCGGGCTGAGACGCGAGCGGATCCGCTGTCCCAGCCACATGCCGAGCAGCGCCGGCAACAGCGCCAGCGCCGACAATAGCCATGCATCATCATGCCAGCCATCGTGAAGGGCGAGGCCAGCCGCCAACGCCAGGGTGGAAAGGGTGAACGACAACCCCAGGGCCTGCACCAGCTCGTCGCGACGAAAGCCCAGCGCCTGTAGCCAGGGAACGGCCGGAATAACAAATACCCCGGTCGCCCCGGTGATAACGCCGGTCAGCCCGCCCATGAGCGGCGACAGCCACTTCTCCACGCGGCCGGAAACCTGAAACACCGGACTGCAGAGCGCATACCCGGCATAGACTATCAATGCGGCGCCAAGCGCCAGCGCCGACCACCGAGGATTGAGGCCGATCAGCAGTGAGGACGCGGCCAACGTGCCAATAATAATCCCGGTCATCATAAGCCAGAGACGGCGTACAATCTGCGCCAGCGCCGGGCCTGCCAGTAACTGCCAGAGATTGGTGAGCAGCGAGGGAAGGAGCAGCAGCGCCGCTGCGGCCTGCGGCGGCATCAGCAGGCCAAGCAGGCCCATCGCCACGGTGGGCAATCCCATGCCGGTCACCCCTTTGACCAGCCCGGCGGCAATAAAGATCACCAGGAAAGAGATCGTGTGTAAATCGAACATTATGGCTCACTTTTCAGGGTAGAAAGGGGCATTGAAACAGCTGGTCGTGAGGGCCACAATGCGGTATGTTGGCCATAGACTACGGAAAAACCGAAGGGAAAGGAGGGCCTGATGCGACTGGATCTGGCCGATCTGCGGCTATTTATCGCCATCGTGGATACCGGCAGTATCACCGGCGGAGCGGCGAATGCCCATCTGGCCCTGGCGTCCGCCAGTGAGAGGCTGCGCAAGATGGAGGCCGAGATCGGCGTGCCGCTGTTGCACCGTCATGCCCGCGGGGTGACGATGACAGAGGCCGGGGAGGTACTGGCGCGCCATGCCCGCCCGCTTCTTGCGCAGCAGCAGCGTCTGCGCCAGGCGATGCACGCCTTCGCCTGCGGTCAGCGGGGGACGCTGCGCCTGTTCGCCAACACCTCGGCGATGTCGGCCTTTCTGCCGGGGAAGCTCGCCGCCTGGATGGCAGCGCACCCGGCGGTGCAGATCGAAACCGAAGAACGCACCAGCGCGGATATCGTCAGCTGTATCCTGGCGGGCTTGGCGCAGGCCGGAGTGGTGTCCGATGCGGTCGACCCCGGGCCGCTGCGCCTCGATCCCGTCGCTGACGACCCGCTGGTGCTGATCGTGCCGCCAGCTCGCCCTCTGGCCGAAAAACAGGAAGTGGCGTTTGCGGCGGTGCTCAACGAGCCGTTGGTCGCCCTCTATCAGACCAGTGCGCTACAGCAGCATATCGAACAGCACGCAGCTGAACTCGGCCAGGCGCTAAACGTTCGGGTCAGGATGAGCCATTTTGCAGGGCTTTGCGAGATGGTGGCGCACGGCGCCGGCGGGGCGATCCTGCCGCGCGTTATTGCCGAGCGTTACCGGCAGCGCTATTCGTTTGCCGTCATCGGGTTACAGGACCGCTGGGCGCAGCGCCGTTTGTGCCTGTGCTATCAGGATGACGCCAGCCTGTCGCCAGCGATGCGCCGCTTACTGGAATGGCTTCGTCAGCCTTGAGAACATCAGTGACAGTGTCACTTTTCATGCCCGTTATTGCTACTGACATCCGTGCCAGAGATGCGATAGTAGAGGTCCGCTTTTATTAAGACGCGAATCAGGACAGACAAGATGAGTACATTACCAAAGGTCGCGGTGCTAGGACTCGGCGCCATGGGACACGCTTTTGCCAGTAACCTGCTGAAAAACGGCTTTACCGTTGCCGGCTGGAACCGTTCGCCAGCCCGCGGCGAAGATTTACAGGCGCATGGGTTATCTCTGCACGCCACGCCGCAGCAGGCGGTGGCCGATGCCGAGGTGATCATCAGTATGCTCGCCGACGGCGAGGCCACCCTCGAGGTACTGGCGCAAATCGCGCCCGCCTGTCAGCCGCAGGCGATCTATTGCCAGATGGGCACCATTGGCCTGCCGGAGACCCGGCAGGCCATCGCGTTGTTGCGGGAACTTCAGCCAGCGATGACCTATATCGATGCCCCGGTGTCGGGGACCAAAGCCCCAGCGGAGAAGGCATAGATCCTGGTGCTCGCCAGCGGAGATAGGGAAAAGGGCGCCGCTGCCGAACCGGTGTTTGCGGCTATCTCCCGCGGGACGCAGTGGTTTGGCGAGGCGGGCAACAGCCAGAAAATGAAGCTGGTCCTCAATGCCTGGCTGATTTCGATGATGCAGGGTATCGCGGAAAGCGCCCAGCTGGCGAAGACGCTGGGCTTCACCCCCGACCCGCTGTGGAGCGCCCTGGAAGGCGGCCCGCTGGCGGCGCCCTATGTCAAAGTCAAACTAGACGCCATCGCCAGCGAGCAGTTTACCCCGCAGATGCAGCTGGCGCATGCCCTGAAAGATGCCCGGCTGGCGCTTTCCCTGGCCGAGCCGCACACCATGCCGGGGCTGGAAAACATCGCCGAACTGTGGCAGCAGGCGGCGGACGCGGGATATGCCGGAGAGGATTTGTCTGCGGTATATCAGTGGCTGTCGCCGTCGTCAAAAGCGTAGTTTCCTACCCACGCCTGGAAAGAAGTGGCCATGGTGGCCACTTATCCTGGCGGATGGGGCATCAATTCGAATCTACCGTACGTTAGCTTAAGCTATCAATCCATTCGCTCTGGCGCGGATTCAGCCGGCGATAACAGTGTACCGACACCGCCAGCTGCGTCAGGTCGGTGAAGACCATCGGATCGAGCTGTATATGCTTTTTAATTTGCTGCAGCCGATAGGTGAGCGTATTACGATGAATCCCCAACAGCAGCGACGTTTTGCCCGGTTCGGCATTATTGGCAATAAAGCTGCTCAGGGTATCCAGCAGCACTTCGCCGGAATCATGCTCAAGCAGCTGGCGTACGTTATTGATAAAAAAATTGACCATATAGCTGTCTTCCAGCACCCTGAACAGGCAGAGCATTGCCATTTCGCGAAAGTAGTAGATCTGCCGCTGCGGCTGCACTTTGCTACCCACTTCGATCACCGAGCGGGCGAACCGAATGGCCTCGCGAATGTCCGGGGCGCTGTCCGCCTGCACGCCAATCCCGATATGGTAATGGCTTATCTGATTACTCAGTACAAACTCAATGCCCCGCAGCAGGGTTTCCTGGGCTTCGCTTAGCGCGTTGAGGATCAATATTTCATGGCTGCCCAGCAAAATAACGTCACTTACGCCGGAGAGCTGCGAGAATTCCCGCAACAGCGTACTCAGTATGTCGCTTAACTGATGCTGTTCGACCTGCACGGTCACTACGATCGGAACCCGCGGTGTATCAAAATCGAAACCAAGTTCCAGCAGGCGATGAAGCGCTTCTTGCCCGGCGGGCGTAGCCCCTTGTTCCAGATACTGACAAAACAAGGTGTCACGCAGACGTTGCCGCCAGTTGGTTTCCCGCATCTCTATGGCCTGGCGGACCAGCAGTTCGGCGGTGAGCACCGCCAGTTCAGCATAGCGGCTTATCGCCGCGGGATCGCCGCTGATGCCTACCACCATCACCACGCGATCGTCATAGATAATGGGATGATTAATACCAGGATGCACGTTGTGAAAACGCGCGGCTTCCGCGGCGTTGTTAATACAAATGCGTTTCCCGATGCGTATTACCTCCCGGGCGACTTCATGCTGTTCGCCGATACGATGCCGTTCACCTGAGGCAATGATCTGTCCATGATGGTCAATCACATTCACGTTATGATGAATTATCGCCATTGCCCGGGCGACAATTTCATTAGCCAGCGCTGTTGTAATAATCATACAGTTATCCGCTTATGTGCCTCTCCGCGCCACCCGCTCAGAAAGGTTCGTAGAACATTCTCCGCGGCGTCGGCGAGGAGCGGTTCGCATGTGTTCATCGACTCTGCCAGCGCCATAGGGCGCTGGCAAATAGACCACATTGCGTCAATATGGTGTTGATATAATTGCCGGCTGCTCTCATCACGCCCGCCGCAAAGGGCCACAACCGGCACGCCATGGCGTGCGGCTTTGCCTGCCACGCCCACCGGGGCCTTACCAAAGGCGCTCTGCCGATCGAGCCAGCCTTCACCCACGATCGTCAGCGCGGCATCGCGAAGATGGTCGTCGGCGTTAAGCAGCTCCAGCACCAGGTCAATGCCCGGACGCAGCGTGGCGCCGGTATAGGCGATAAGCGCAGCCCCCATACCGCCCGCGGCCCCGGCGCCGGGCCGTCCGCTGACGTCGAATCCGAGGGTTTGCGTAAGCAGCTGGCTATAATGCGCCATTCCCGCCTCCAGTTCGCAGAGCGCCGCCTCGTCCGCGCCTTTCTGCGCCCCATACACCCAGGTGGCGCCATGCTCGCCAAGCAGAGGGTTAATGACATCGCAGGAGGCCTGTATTTCGCTTTGCTGTAGACGCGTGTCCAGACCGCTCAAATCTATGCGCTGAATATGCGCCAGGTCCTGACCTGCCGCGGGAGCCGGCAGCAGGGTGCCGTCCTTACGCCAGAATCGTGCGCCGAGCGCCTGGGCAAAACCGATGCCGCCATCGTTGGTCGCGCTGCCGCCCAGGCCGATAATCAAGTGCCGACACCCGGCGTCCAGCGCCGCCTTTACCTGTTCGCCCAGCCCGTAGCTGCTGGCCTGACGCACATCCCGCTGCGCTGGCGGCGTGAGTTCGAGCCCACAGCTTTGCGCCATCTCGATAATGGCCCGCTCGCCGGGCAGGATCAGGAAATCCGCCTGCACGGAGAGGCCATAAGGCGAGGTACAGCGCTGCTGTTGCCACACCGCCCCCTCAAGCAACGGACTATCCGCCAGAGTCGACAGCAGTCCCTCTCCGCCGTCGGACACGGGCATTTCGACCAGCTCCAGCGTCTGGTCAACCCGGCGCAATCCCTGGGCTACCGCTGCGCAAGCGGCCTGCGCGCTACAGCTACCTTTAAACGAATCCAGCGCGATAACAATCTTCATACGTTCTCCTGCGTTAATGCGCTTTGCGCGGCGTTTTATCGGTGGTCATGAGCTGTAATAACATCCCCAGCAGCGCACATCCCGCCATGGTAAAGAAGGCGTAGATATAACCCGCTGGATTTTCCCAGCCGCCGCCAAACTGAATGAGCCAGCCCATAAGCAAT
>OKDR01000465.1_pt1 | contig 9133 bp, 9 predicted proteins | sample 1615041 | NCBI WGS metagenome assembly OKDR01 (sample SAMN04436990, study PRJEB24849) | human gut metagenome | biome: human gut; feature: NICU; material: stool | host: Homo sapiens | place: USA: Saint Louis, MO | collected 2013-03-17 | reverse complement strand
CTGAATGCCGGTGAGCGACGGAAATGCTCCCCCATCAGCAGAAAAGCGACATACTTCCCGCGCAAAATCCAGACATAGCGAAAATGGTCCATTTTCAAGGCATGTTCCGGGGGCGCAGGCTCCACGCGCGGCACGTAGCTAATGACAGGGCGAGTTTGTTGGCGCAATGGTTTCATAACAAATGGATTCACTAAACATAGCGGGAAACAGAAACCTCTATCATAGCCGATTGTGGCCCCGTTCGTCGCCCCTTCGCCGCCGATGCGCATTTTAGGATAACTCCCTGCCCCCTCGCCGGGCGCAGACAGCGTAATGTTCTATAGTTAGAAGGGTTTTGGTCTATCAACGACCACTTTTAGCAATGAAAGCAGGAGACGAGTAATGTCTGATAAGCACCCGAACCCTCACCAACAGCAGGCACCGGTCCACGACAGCGAGGAAGCGCAGCCGGGTCTCGATTCGCTGGCGCCGGACGATCGGGAGTGGCGCCCCACGCCGAAACCTACCGCTCCGGGCGTCGAACCCACCGCCCCAGGCAGCCTGAAAGCGCCCGATACTCATAACAGCAAACTGGATTCCCTGGAGGCGCAACGCAAAGGGGGGGAAGATTTTCCGCTGACCACCAACCAGGGCGTGCGCATTGCTGACGATCAGAATTCGCTGCGCGCCGGTAGCCGCGGCCCAACGCTGCTGGAAGATTTTATCCTGCGGGAGAAGATCACCCACTTTGACCACGAGCGTATTCCGGAGCGTATCGTTCATGCCCGCGGCTCTGCCGCCCACGGCTACTTCCAGCCCTACAAAAGCCTGGCTGCGTTGACTAAAGCCGATTTTCTTTCGTCAGCCGATAAAATCACCCCGGTGTTTGTACGCTTTTCCACCGTGCAGGGCGGCGCGGGGTCGGCGGACACCGTCCGCGATATTCGCGGCTTCGCTACCAAGTTTTACACTGACGAAGGGATTTTTGACCTGGTGGGCAACAACACACCGGTCTTCTTCATCCAGGACGCGATGAAATTCCCCGACTTTGTCCACGCCGTGAAGCCTGAACCCCACTGGGCCATCCCACAGGGGCAGAGCGCCCACGATACTTTCTGGGACTATGTTTCCCTGCAGCCGGAAACGCTGCACAACGTGATGTGGGCGATGTCGGATCGCGGCATCCCGCGCAGCTATCGCACCATGGAAGGCTTCGGGATCCATACCTTCCGTCTGATTAATGCCGAGGGCAAAGCCACCTTCGTTCGCTTTCACTGGAAACCGGTCGCCGGCAAGGCGTCGCTGGTGTGGGATGAAGCGCAGAAGCTGACCGGCCGCGACCCCGATTTTCATCGCCGCGATCTATGGGAGGCCATCGAAGCCGGGGACTACCCGGAATTTGAGCTTGGCCTGCAATTGATCCCCGAAGAGAATGAATTTGCTTTTGACTTCGACCTGCTCGATCCCACCAAGCTGATCCCCGAGGCGCTGGTGCCGGTGCAGCGGGTTGGCAGAATGGTCCTCAACCGCAACCCGGATAACTTCTTTGCCGAAAATGAACAGGCGGCCTTCCATCCCGGACATATCGTCCCGGGCATTGATTTCAGCAACGATCCGCTGCTGCAGGGTCGTCTGTTCTCTTACACCGATACGCAAATTAGCCGCCTGGGTGGGCCGAACTTCCATGAAATCCCCATCAACCGTCCGACCTGCCCGTATCATAATTTCCAGCGTGACGGGATGCACCGGATGGACATTGACACCAATCCGGCCAACTACGAGCCCAACTCGATTAACGACAACTGGCCGCGCGAGACGCCGCCTGCCGCCAAACGCGGTGGCTTTGAGTCCCTCGCCGAGCGCGTCGACGGCGAAAAAATCCGCCAGCGCAGCCCTTCGTTCGGCGAATATTACGCCCAGCCGCGTCTGTTCTGGCTGAGCCAGACGCCGATTGAACAGCAGCATATTATCGATGGTTTCAGCTTCGAACTCAGCAAAGTGGTCCGCACCTGGATCCGCGAGCGGGTGGTCGATCATCTGGCCCACATTGATACTAAGCTTGCGGAAGCGGTTGGGGCGAACTTAGGCATCGAACTGAGCGACGATCAGCGCAACATTACCCTGCCCGCCCCGGTCAATGGCGTGGAGAAAGACCCCAGCCTCAGCCTCTACGCCGACGCCGAAGGAGATGTAAAAGGTCGCGTGGTGGCAGTCCTGCTCAACGAACGCACCTCAGCGCAGGATCTGGTTCAGCTCCTGCAGGCGCTGCAGGCCCAGGGCGTGCACAGCAAGCTGCTCTACTCGCGAATGGGCGAAGTCATTGCCGACGATGGTTCTCCGCTGCCGATCGCCGGCACCTTCGCCGGTTCCCCGTCGCTGACGGTGGATGCGGTGGTGGTGCCCGGCGGCGACCTCAGCGCCCTGAGTCAGAGCGGTGACGCGCGCTATTACCTGCTGGAAGCCTATAAACATCTGAAGCCGATCCTGCTGGCAGGGGATGCGCGGCAGCTGACGTCCGTTCTGCATGTTCCGACCCAGGGTGAAGAGGGGGTCATCGTCACCGATGCGCTCGACACGCCAGCGGCGGACAAACTGCTCGCCCTGATGACGGCCCACCGCGTGTGGTCGAGAAGCCCGAAAATCGCCGCTATTCCGGCGTAGTAAAAAGCCCGGCACGCTGTGCCGGGCTTGATTCACTTTCCCTTTCCCCCGTCGGGCTTACACGTCGCGGTAGGTTCCCAGACGATAACCCCGGTCGGCCACCGCCGCTTTCAGCGAGGCAGATGTCAGCACATCAAGCTCATCCAGTCGCGGATAGCAGTAGGCGCTGCCCATAATGATCCGATCGACATAAGCCGGATGACACATCACCTCCAGGGAGCGCTCCCCGCGGGCGATGGAGGCATCCAGCGTCTGCAGAAACAGTTCCTCAGAGACCGCTTCGCCGTAAAACTCGCTGCTGAAGCCGGCGCTGCTGCGCGCCGCCTGCTGGTCGAGCTCACTCTGCGCCGCCACCTGGCGGTCAATGCGTAACGCAATGCCCTTCTCGCGGGCAAAGGCCGCGACGATGGGATAAATCTGGGCGAACATATGCACATGGTGATGGCTGTCGATATGCGTCGGCTCATGGCCGAAGAGTTCGACAAAACGATGGTACTGACACGCCAGCTCGTGGGCGATCTCTTCCAGCGGCAGGCTATCTTCTTCCGCCTGCTGCCAGATCCATTTGCCCAGCCGGCCATCGCGGGTTAATCCCGGCATGGCCGACAGCGGCTCGCCCAGCGTCAGTACAAAGTGCATACCGACCGCCAGCTCCGGAGTACTGCGGCTCAGCTGGGCGGCGTGGTCAATGGCTGCGCCGTTGACCAGCGCGGTGGTCGATGTCACCACGCCGTTGCGACAGGCCTCGATAATGCCGTAGTTCTGCCCTTTACTGAGGCCGAAGTCGTCGGCATTGACGATCAATACGCGTTCCATTTGCTACTCCCGTTACGATTTTAGTTTTTCGATCGTCACCGCAAAGTTCGGCAGCCATTTTTCATGCGCCAGAATCATCTCCCGCGCCAGCTGTTCGGCGTCACGATCGGAATGGATCAGCGGGCTTAAGTTCAGCGCCAACAGGACATCGTTCAGCTCACCGCTGATCGCCGCCTGGCTGGCCGCCACTTCGAACCCCTTGATGGTGTAGATAAGCCCTAACACCTTCTCATCGAAATGAGTAATGCGCGGCGTCGGCTTCGCGCCGTCGCGGCCTAAGGTGCAGCTCATCTCTACCGCCCAGTCCGCCGGGATATTATCGACATGACCATGATGCGGGATATTCACATAGTGCTCAGTCTGCTTGTCGTTATAGATGGCATTGATTACTTCGCAAGCGGCATCAGAGTAATAGGCCCCGCCGCGCTGCTCCAGCTCCTTCGGCTTAACGTTAAGATCCGGGTTTTTATACAGCTCGAACAGCTGTTTCTCCACCTTCTGCACCACCTGGGCGCGCGCACCGCCTTTGTAGTACTCGCCCATCTCAATCGCCAGCATCTCTTTTGGCTTAAAGTAGTAGAGCATTTAAGAGCATGGGATCAGGCGCAGGGAGCGGATCAGCCCTTCGCTAAACGGCAGGTCGAAGATGTTTTTCACCGAGTTCGCGGTCAGACGGCCGGAGGCCACGCCGTCCAGCAGTTCATCGAAGCGCGAGACGCCGTTAACCAGCACGTCGCGGACGAACACCAGGTGGTTCAGACCAAACAGGTCGATATTCAGCTCATCGCTCGGGCTCAGCTGCAGCACGTCGGTGATGAACATCTTCATGCCGATAGGAATGTTGCACACGCCGATAAAGCGTTTGAAATTGGTGTGGCGATAGACCGCCTCGGTGACCATGCCCGCCGGGTTGGTGAAGTTGATGATCCATGCGTCGGGGCAAATTTCCTGCACATCTTTCACGATATCGAAAATCACCGGGATGGTGCGCAGTCCTTTAAACAACCCGCCCGCCCCGTTGGTCTCCTGACCCAGGTAGCCGTGACTCAGCGGGATGCGCTCATCTTTTTCACGCGCCTTCAGCTGGCCCACGCGCAGCTGGGTGGTGACGAAATCTGCGCCCTGCAGCGCTGCGCGGCGATCCAGCGTTTTATAGACTTTCATCGGCACGCCGGCTTTTTCCACCATCCGCTGGCACAGCGCGTGGATAATATCGAGCTTCTCCTGGCCCTCTTCGACGTCTACCAACCACAGTTCGCTTACCGGCAGTTCATGATAACGTTTCAGAAATCCTTCCAGTAATTCCGGGGTATAGCTGCTGCCGCCGCCAATAGTGACTACTTTTAATTTCTGGCTCATCTTTTTCTCCCTTAGGCGCTGCGCCTGGACGCAGGCCGCTCTCCGCAACAATGCGGACAGTTAACTTGAATGATTTTCGGTATAAACCTGGCGGCGAACGCCGCGCGGGTTTAATTAATACTGGTCAAATGTTTGCGATAACTGCTCGGCGTAAACGACGTCAGTTTTTTAAAGGTTTTAATAAACAAGCTCGGGCTGCTGTAACCTGATGCATACGCAATATCCGTCACCGAATAATTGGTAATTTCCAGCTGTTTTTTGGCAAAGTTGATACGGATATCATTAATTATCTGCATCGGTGTTTTACCATAATAGCGCTGGGTCGCCCGGGTTAAATATTCCTGCGTTTTTCCGGATAAGCGAACCATATTTTCGAGAGCGCCTTCACCGAATTTCAGCTTATCATGCATGGCTTCCACGGTATTTTTTAACCATTGCGGCGTCACGTCGGCAACCGGCTCTTCACGATAGTGACGTAAACGGTTAATGACATAAAAGAAGACCAGCTCGATAAATTCGTCAAATTCCGTTTCGCGAAAATTGAGTGAGGCGATGACCGACTCAACGTAGCCGAGAAAAGCGCTCTGCACGGCGTAGACTTGCGAAGCCACCAGACCAAACGGCAGCAGCGGCAGGTAGTGTTTCTCAAAGAAGCGTCTGCTGATGCCGACGTTAAGGATGCGCGTCGCCCCGAACTCGTAAAAGCTCTGGTGGTGCGAGCCCATCGGGATAAAGACGAAATCCCCGCGCTCCAGCAGCACCCGTTTGCCATTGATCTCCTGGTAATAGCGCCCGGTTAACACCACGGTAAATTCGTAGTAATCATGCTGGTGAAGCCCGCTCACGCTTTCCGTTTTGTTATAGATGACCACATGAAAGTTCTTCCCGTTGAACAGCTGTTGTTCTCTGGCGGTACTGATCTCGGTGGTCATCATTCTGGGCTGCCTCATCGTCGCGATGGCCTATTGTACCTTCTCGTGCAGCTCAATCAATTCGGCCACCAGCTCACGAGCCAGCATGGAGGTCATCAGATGGTCCTGGGCATGCACCAGCACCAGGCTGACCTTCATTTTCCCTTCGCCCTCGTCGCTTTCGATAAGCTGGGTCTGCACGCGATGCGCCTCGCTCAGCGCCTGGCGCGACTGCTCCATCATCGCTTTCGCTGCGGCAAAGTCGCCCTGCTTCGCCTGCTTCAGCGCGCCATAGGCCAGGCTACGGGCTTGTCCGGAGTTGATAATCAGCCCCATCACTACCTCTTCGAGGTCATTTTCCGGGGTCTCTACCGCGTCGATGTTGTCCAGATCAAACATAATATTTCCCTCATTTATCAGGCGGTACGGGACGCTGCCCGTACCGCGCGGTATCAGAATTTCAGTGCGTTAGCGATGTCTTCTTCGCTCTCTTCCTGCTCGATAACGGTCTGCGCTTTATTCGACAGCACCACAAACGGCAGGTAGACCAGGGTAGCGACGCCAAGGTTGAACAGGGCCACCAGCAGGGCGGCAACGCTGCCGTTACTGTTAAAGAACGCTCCCAAACCGGTCGGCATAGTCCACGGCGCCAGGTTGGTCACCGGTGGGATAATCCCCAGGCTGTAGGCCGCCAGCGTAATGGCCGCCAGAATCGGCTGAACCAGCACGAACGGGATGAACATCACCGGGTTCATGATGATCGGCAGACCAAACAGAATCGGTTCGTTAATCTGGAAGATGCCTGACGGCAGCGCCAGCTTAGCAACCTGACGATGGTCAGCGCGGCGAGAAGCGATAAAGATGGCGATAATCAGACCCAGCGTCGCCCCGGAGCCACCCAGCAGGATGTAGGAGTCGAGCATCGGTTTAGCCCAGAAGTGGAACTGTTTGCCCGCTTCGATGGCCGCATCAACAGAGCCGTACTGGTTGTACAGCGCGATGTTTTCCAGCGCCCACGGCGTCATGATGCAGTTATCCAGGGCGGTAAGCGCCAGAGAACCGTGCACACCGAAGAACCACAGCAGAGAGTTAAAGATAACGTATGCCCAGCCCACCACGCTGCCCATCGCCGCCAGCGGCGTCGAGATAGAGTCCATGATGATCTGGTGGAAGTTGCTGCCATAGCTCGCCAGGGCCCACGAAATAATGCCGAAGATGGAGAGGATCAAGAAGCCCGGGATCAGCGCTGAGAAAGAGCGTGATACCGACCCCGGCACGCTGTCCGGCAGTCTAATCACCCAGTTGCGACGGATCACGAAGGTGAACAGTTCCGCAACGACCAGACCGATAATCATCCCGGAGATGATGTTCTGCCCGCCCAACCAGTTGGCGCCCACCGCATAGGCTTCGCCCACGCTATACGGGGTCACGGTCATGAAGGCCGCCACCGCCAGCAGGCCAGCTGCCATCGGGTCAACTTTGCGCTCTTCCGCCAGCGCGGAGCCGATAAAGAACGGCGCCATTAGCGACATAATCCCGAGGGTGCCGTTATAGACGTTTCCGCCGATAGCCTTAAAGCCGTTTAAGGTTTCAATGGTGGAGGCATCCAGGCGAATGCCCATGGAATAAAAGAAAGAGCCTTCGCCGAAGCTCAGAAAAACGTTGTTAATTAACACAAACATGGCCCCGGCGAGGGTCAACGGCATTAATTTAATAAATCCATTTTTTATTGCATTAATATGCGGCTGCTTTCCTATTTTCACTGCAAAAGGAAGGAGTACCTTTTCAAGCGAATCGATCACTTTACTCATAGTCAATACCCTTAAAAGCCGCAATAAACTATTACGGCGATGATGTATGAAATTACTCTTTGACGGGAAAATAAACTCATTATTTTTTGACGTCCGGCAACAGGCAGCCGCCAGGCGTCAAAATACATCGAGTTTTAAAAGTTAAAATTATTGTGCTGCAGCTTTCTTAATAGCCGCGACGGCGGCTTTCAATACCCCTAAACCATCAACTTTGCCATAGAGAAGGGAGTCGATAACTTCAACCGGTTTATTCGGCAGCAGGCGCTGAATTTCCGGTAACATATACGCAATTTGTGGCCCTAATAATACTACGTCGGCTTCCGGCCCTTTTTCGCCCGCGAGGGTTTCGGGATAGGCTTCAATAATGACCGGGACTTCATATTTTTCCGCCTGCGCCCGCATTTTGGAGACCAGCAGTGACGTGGACATGCCTGCCGAGCAGAAGAGATAAATGTGTTTCTTTTCCATGAACGCTTCCTCAATGTGTGAGACCAGGGCCTTCAGTAACCGCTGAGAGCCGGTAAGACTGGTAACATCCGGTTAATTCTGTTTATGAGTTGAGTATACGGCAAGCTGAGCCGCCAGGATAATTCGCTGTTGAACAGAATTGTCTCTCATTGACCTCCGGTTTTGACTACCCTCACATTTTCATCCAAATAATTCGCGCAATTAAATAAGCATCATTACTCACAAAAAAGCCCGACCAGTGGTCGGGCTTACGTAGAAGTCAGTAAACAGTAGGAAGCTTACCTGGCGTTGCGCGGGTCGGTATCATACTCGGCGCAGGTCTGGTAGCCGGAGTTCATGACGTGACCCGTTTCGTCGAGGGCCACAAAGTAGGTTTCAACTTTACCATCTCGTTGACCGAGGATATAGGTCTGGCAGGTGCCGCGGGCATGGACCATGGTGACTTCCGTTGAAGGTTTGCCGGCGATCTGCATCACCTGCTGACGCGACATCCCTTTCTTCACATCTTTCACCACCGGCTGGGTAAACTGGTCTTTGGTACGATCGTAAGCGGTACAGCCCGCCAGTAAGGTTAACGCGACGGTGACGCCCAGTATTCCTGCTAAGCTTTTGTTCATTTTGGTTCCTCTTTTCTACTGTGTAACGATAAGCCTGGAATAAATAGTGTTATTTTTCAAGCCGAACAGCGAAATCATGTCAGGTTATGTTATTGCGTAAACAGGATTGATCTGCCGACGTCGGACGGCGGCGCAATGCGCGGTACAGCATCTATAATGAAAACCTATGTCATTGATTGCCTTCTTTTCCGGCAGTCAAAACCCCGGTCCTTGTCGTTTCAGCGGCAAAGAGGTAGCTTTAAGCCAACAGCTTGCCAAACAGATTCACTTTCGGAGGGCGCGATGACGCTACAACAAGAGATTATTCAGGCGCTGGGCGCAAAGCCGCAGATTGATGTCGCAGGCGAGATCCGCCGCAGCGTCGATTTCCTGAAGTCATACCTGCAGACCTACCCGTTTATTAAATCGCTGGTGCTGGGTATCAGCGGCGGTCAGGACTCCACCCTGACGGGAAAACTGTGCCAGATAGCGATTAACGAACTGCGTGCCGAAACCGGCGACAGTAGCCTGC
>OKDR01000459.1_pt1 | contig 9354 bp, 9 predicted proteins | sample 1615041 | NCBI WGS metagenome assembly OKDR01 (sample SAMN04436990, study PRJEB24849) | human gut metagenome | biome: human gut; feature: NICU; material: stool | host: Homo sapiens | place: USA: Saint Louis, MO | collected 2013-03-17 | reverse complement strand
ATCGTAAGTTGGTCCTTATTTCTAAGTTTTAATAATCTACTGTCCGGATCGAAAGTGATAGTAAAATTTATTATATATTTCATAAGGATACTCTCTCTTTTTTGGAGCAGGAGCTGAATCCAAACCAAAAAAATAAGGTTCATCTTAGGTTAAGGGTTGTAAAATTTATTGGATAAGAAACTACCCGTCAACTGGTTTTTAGCAGTTTTTTTTCTGACGTGAATTTAGTCGAAAATTAGTGAGAGTATTTATTTAATCATTTACGAACATTAAGTTTTTTAATCTAATAAAATGTTTTTTATTGTGTTGTTTTGGTGATTTTATCTAATTTTTGCCAATTAAATAGATTATTAAGCTATTTTGTTTTTTTTTTTTGGTTACCATGTTGTGCAGTTGCCGGAAGTCATAACATTGCAAGCAGGAAGATGCATTTTCACCATCCTCTCGCTGTATGTTTGGCATCGAAATAATGGCAGCTTCACCAATATGTGGGACAGACCTTTATTAAGGAAAAAGTGAAAATGAAACTGAATAAAATTGTGATGGCATTAGTTTTGGCATTTAGTACTGTCTCTGGCGCACAGGCAGCAGACCAGGGTCATGGTAAAGTTACCTTTACAGGCTCTATTATTGATGCTCCTTGTTCTATTACTCCACAATCTATTGATCAAACTGTGGATTTAGGGCAGATCTCAAAGGAAGCTTTACTCAGTGGAGGGAAATCTACTCCTCGTAATTTCTCCATTGGCCTGGAAAACTGTTCTTTCGGCTCACCTGCAACTAAAAATAAGGTTCAGGTTACCTTTACGGGTATGGAGTCTGCAGCTAAGAATGGTCTTCTGGGGATTACCGGAACTGCTAAAGGTGCCAGTGTTGCCATTACTCAGGCAGATGGTCAAATCATCAAGCTGGGGGTACCAACTAAAGAGCAGGTATTACAGGACGGTAATAACACGTTAAGTTTTGCTGCTTACTTACAAGGCGATGGTGACTCAACTAACGTTGTTACTGAGGGAGAATTTCAGGCAGTAACTGATTTCACACTGGCCTATAACTAAAATATATTTTGTGTAAATATTAATCTTCTATGTGCATGTAAATGCATGCGATAAATCGCATGCATTTTTAGAAGGATATACAAAATATGGAGTGTATTTATGGGGCTGTTCAACGCTACTTTAGTAATGGTTTCTTACCTGTTTATCTCCCTTTTTGGGGTTGTCCTGGCAAAAGAAAACTCTTTCATATTGGGACGGGTAAATATGCAAGGAGCCATTATTGACACTGCATGCACTATTAGTTTTGGAAATCAAAAGCAAACCATTGACATGGGTATGTTATCCTTGTCTGAACTTGTTCGTCATGGAACAAGCCGCAGCTGGTTTTTCTCAATTAAATTAACTAACTGCATGTCTGGATATAATAAATCTGATAGCTTAAAAAAATTCAATGTTACTTTTGATGGTGAGCGTGATGGAAAATCATTTGGTATTAAAGGTGATGCCACTGGCGTGGCACTCCAAATTATCGATACTCATGGGAATGTAATAGAACCAGGGAAGTCTATGCCATTAATAGATTCCAGTTCAGAATATAATCAATTGGATTATGCCATCAGATTGATTACTGATAGGCAGACATTAAAATCTGGAGTTTTCTGGTCTCACATTAAATTTAGACTTGATTATTTTTAGTTAATTTCCTGACAGGCTTATTTTGCCTCGTGCTATAGTTCTATTTATACTGGGAAGGTAATGGCATGGTGTTTTGTTCTCTTGGAAAAATTGCGAATGTGCATTCGTTAGGATTATTTATTTTTGTTTCATTAAGTCCTTTAGTTATGAAGGTTTATGCAACAGATAATATTCAATTTAACACAGATGTATTGGATGTTCGCGACCGAAAGAACATTGATTTGAGCCAATTTTCGCGAAGTGGTTACATCATGCCTGGAACCTACGACATGGTTGTTCATATCAATAAGAATACTCTACCGGAGCAAGAAATTCCCTTTTATGAGCCGGATGATGACCCAAATGGCAGTCGCGCCTGCATAAATCCCAAACTGGTTGAACAACTTGGACTGAAACCCGGGGTACTGAAAGACCTTGCTTGGTGGCATAAGGGGGGATGCCTGGACAAGAGAAGTGTGAAGGGAATGGAAATACGAGGCGATCTTCCAACGACCTCTCTTTACCTGAGTATACCGCAGGCATATTTGGAATACACCGACGAGAACTGGGACCCTCCGTCACGGTGGGATGAAGGCGTTGCGGGCTTGTTGCTGGATTACAATCTCAACGCCAGCAGTCAACACCAGCAGAGTGAGGGCAGCAATACCCAAGCTCTCAGTGGTAATGGAACAGCGGGAGGAAATCTAGGCAGTTGGCGTTTTCGAGCCGACTGGCAGGCCAATTTAGATCATAGCAACGGTTCGGAACAGTCGACACAAAAACAGTTCGACTTGAGTCGTTACTACGCTTACCGGGCAATACCGGGTTTGCACTCAAAGTTGACACTGGGAGAAAACTACCTTGACTCGGGAATGTTTGACAGTTTTCGCTTTACCGGTGTGAGTTTGATTTCAGATGACAATATGCTGCCACCTAACTTGCGTGGTTATGCTCCGGAAGTTACGGGAATAGCGAAGACTAATGCAAAGGTTATTATCAGTCAGCAGGGGAGAGTGCTTTACGAGACCTCAGTGGCCTCGGGGCCGTTCCGCATTCAGGATATTAACGAAGCTGTGAGCGGTGAACTGAACGTCCGGGTGGAAGAGCAGGACGGTGGTGTGCAGGAGTTTGTAGTCAATACTGCGAATATCCCATACCTGACGCGGCCAGGCTCGGTGCGATTCAAATTAACTATGGGAAAACCATCAGATTGGCAACATCATTTACGCGATCCGATGTTCGGTACCGGCGAATTATCCTGGGGGATTAGTAACGGTTGGTCTTTGTATGGTGGAATTCTGAGGGGCGGGGATTATAACGCTCTATCACTGGGCATCGGACGTGATCTTATGTTCCTGGGAGCGCTGTCATTTGACGCAACACATTCGCGTGTTCGTCTGCCCTGGGAAGATCTTACGCTCAATGGGGATTCTTATCGACTGAGTTATTCGAAAAACTTCGACGAGTACGATAGCCAGGTAACTTTTGCAGGTTACCGCTTTTCAGAACAAGACTTCATGACCATGAGTGAGTATCTGGACGCACGATCTTATGGTACACGCAGCAATGGCAATGGCAAAGAGATGTACACCGTCAACTTAAACAAACATTTTCGCAAATTGGAACTCAGTAGCTATATCAACTTTAGCCGAGAAACCTATTGGGACCGGCCAACTACAGACCGCTATAACATTACCTTATCACATTATTTTGATTTAGGACGGTTCCGTGGTGTGAGTATATCGTTATCGGCTTATCGCAACCAGTACAATGGAACCGAAGATAATGGGGCTTACGTATCCATGTCAATTCCGTGGAGTGATAGTTCGACGGTTAGCTACAACGCGATGGTCAGCCATAACGACAATACCCATCGGGTTGGATATTACGACCGTGTTGACGAACACAACAACTATCAATTGAGTGCAGGGAACTCCAGCAGAGGAGTGAGCGTGAGCGGTTATTACAGCCATGAAGGTGACATGGCACGCATGAGTGCCAATGCCAGCTACCAGGATGGTCGTTACAGTGCCATCGGTTTAACAATGCAGGGCGGACTCACTCTCACTTCCGAAGGCGGTGCAATGCACCGCTCTGGAATGATGGGGGGGACGAGGATGCTAATTGATACTGAAGGTGTTCCGGACGTACCGGTCCGTGGCTATGGCAGTACCAGCCGTACCAATGCCTGGGGCAAGGCGGTAATTAGTGACGTTAACAGCTATTACCGAAACAAGGCAAGCATTGATTTGAACCAGTTGGGTGACAACATTGAAGCCACTGTGTCGGTGGTACAGGCTACGCTGACTGAAGGGGCGATTGGTTACAGAAAATTTGATGTAATTTCTGGCGCTAAAGCGATGGCAGCTATAAAGCTGGCTGATGGCAGTGAACCACCGTTCGGTGCGACTGTTATAAATAAGCGAAAGCAGGAGACGGGTATCGTCAATGATAGTGGAAACGTTTATTTAAGCGGTATTAATGCCGGAGAAACCATGGTGGTGCATTGGGGAGGCTCAGCACAGTGTGAAGTGAGGATGCCTGCACTTCTGCAACCAGATATGTTGATGAATACATTGCGACTACTGTGTAAGCCGCTTGATGGGGGCATACCTGGCGCCGACGATATTAAGCCGGCTGCGTGATAACAACCATGCGTCGCGAAGTGGCGAGAGCTGCTTAAGATCTTAACTAACAATATTCACAGGCCTCCGTTATGGGGAAGAAATAATGCAGAACAATTTACGGAACACGATAATTACTTCTCACAGCAGCACCTTCTCGAGGGCATTGTTTACCATCGCCCTTTTCGGAGGGATGATAGTCCAGAATACGCAAGCGGCCATTGCGCTGGACCGCACTCGAGTGATTTTTGACGGCAGCCAGAAGTCGGTGAGCTTGAACATCAGCAACCAGAACAAACAGTTACCGTATTTAGCACAGGGCTGGATTGAAGATGAGCAGGGCAATAAAATCCAGAGTCCGCTAACAGTACTTCCTCCGGTGCAACGCATCGAACCGGGTAAGCCGAGCCAGGTAAAAATCCAGGGAATGCCAGCGACAAAAAACCTGCCGCAGGACCGTGAGACAGTCTATTACTTCAACCTGCGAGAAATCCCGCCAAAGAGTAACAAGCCGAATACGCTACAAATTGCGTTGCAAACGCGCATCAAGCTGTTCTACCGCCCAGCAGCTATTGCGATGGTCAAAAACGCACCGCCACCGCAGGAGCAACTGACCTTGCGTAAGGAAAACGACAAGTATGTAGTCATCAATCCGACAGCGTATTACATAACTTTGGTAGATGCTGCCACTAAAAAAGACGGTTTGGGTATCAAAAACTTCGAGCCTGTGATGGTGCCGCCAAAGAGCAGCTTACCTCTACGGGTGAGCGTGGCGGAGATGGGTAATAGTCCTGTGCTGACCTACGTTAATGATTATGGTGGTCGACCACAACTGAATTTCAGTTGTACTGGCAACTTATGTGCGGTGAAGGCAGTGACGAAAGCATGACAAAGTGAAAGTTAGCAGAACAGGTGTCATTTATGGGAAGAGGGGCAATATATGGTCATGACCTACAAGGTTGGCATAAGCCAACGGAAGATATGCGGAGGGGTTGAACTGAAGTATTACTGCATATTTGTTAGGGGAGTGCTGATGATCCCGATGATACTGGGAGCAATGGTGTTTTTACTGTCACCAGTATATGCCCTGGGACAGGGAAAAGGGGATGTTGAAGGCTCCAGCGGTACACTATTTGTACATGGGGCGTTGACAGAAAGCGCCTGTCGACTCGAGATGGCAAGCGCGCATCAGGATGTCCTGCTGGGCGAGATTGGAACAGGTCGCTTGCAGAAGATAGGCTCCCGTGGAGAACCTGTCTGGATTGAATTGCATCTGGAAGATTGTCTGCGCAGTCCGGTCATTGGTCGCGATAAACGTACAGGCGCTCTCACCTGGTCAGAAGATCAACCAGCAGTAACGGTGAGTTTCCGAGCAATGCGTGATGTCGATAACCCACAACTGGTGAAGGTGGAGGGAGTCTCTGGATTGGGTCTACGGCTTGTAGATGCGCAGGGAGAAGATGTTCGTCTGGGAAGCAAAGGGAAACCGCTTTTCCTGAGGCCAGAACAAAACACCCTGAGTTATGCCGTTATACCGGAACGGACATTAGCCAATCTTAACTCAGGCAGTTATATGGCGGTAGTGGATTTTAATCTGAGTTATGAGTGAGGTTGGGTTAATGCGAGTGATAACGATACGACGTTTGGTTGTTTTTGCGTTGTGTAACATATTGAGTGGATTGTCGACTCAGGCAACTGGAGTTCCTAACTCCGCTTTTCTGGTGAAGGTCAATATCGTGAGTCCTCCCTGCATCATCAACAACAACGAGGATATTATCGTTTCGTTTGGAGAAATGATGGCCACTCGTGTTGATGGAAATCACTACCGTGTGCCGGTGAATTATACGCTGGACTGCAAAAATACTTCTTCCCGCGCAATGAAGTTGCAGATGCAGGGTTCCAGTACGAGCTTTGACGGTACATTGCTCGGAACCGATAATCCGGCGCTGGGCATTAAAATACTCAACGACGCGACTCCATTATCTGTCAATACCTGGATGAATTTCACGTACCCCGACAAACCCGAACTTTGGGCTGTCCCAGTGAAACATAGTGGGGTAACTCTCTCGACGGGAGAATTCTTTGCGGTTGCCACATTGAAAATAGATTACCAGTAATATGAGCATAACATAAGTAGAACGATAAAGTTCCAGCTGCTGTCCTGCGGCCTGGCAGGGACTAAGAAGATGGCATAGGCCATGGATGATAATGGAGACGCGACCTTTCTCTGCATTCATATAGTATCGCAGCCGTATACCATCAGTGATATCGATAGAATAGACATTAACTTTGATGAACGAGTAAATGTTAACAAGGTGGAAAGAACAAACTATCGAAAATATCAGGAAGTGGTTCTCGAGCATTATTGATGCATAAGAAAACATTGGCTGTCCTTGCAGGTATTTTGGCCAAGATATGGCATGGATGAGTAAAATCAGATTTTTACGAAGAAGGGGCACAGAAATGAAGTGGATGACTAAGTATATATTCAGAGGCTGGGGAGCAGTTCTAACGTGGGGAATAGCTTGTGGTGCGAGTGCTGAACTTCCGGCATGGTTGAGTACAAGTGATATACCAACATTGGCTGAACCGATGAATGTGTCACCACCAAACGATATTGGACTAACGCGTACGACTCTTGATGTCTTTACCTGCAGTGCCGGGAATATGAGTGCAAATATAATAAGAACCCTATGGCGAGGTACAGTAAAGTATTTGTACCCGAAAAATGGCCCTGCTGCTATCTTAAGCTCGTTGCATATATTAACGAGTCCCATGTCGCCGATGCAGAGACCGTATTCCGAAAATTACTGCAACGGAAGAAGAGACGGGGTTTATGTCGGCATCTGGATAAGCATCGGAGATACTAATCCTACTAAGGTTGGGACCACCTACTGGGCTGACCAAGTGCAAGCAGAACCTGTTCAGTGCTGGATTACGGCATCAAATGTTGATTTAGGGGACTTTCAACCGGGGACACAGTCACCTGCTATTGCTATCCCAACTACCCTGGTATGCGATGGAGATGCAGATTTATCTGTCACAATACAGTCACTAGAAGGTAAAGAAATACTAACCTTCAGCCCAGGGGTTACCGGACTGATGACTGTGGGACGTTCTTCTGTTTCGAATACCACTAAATTATCTGTCAAGCGGTATGTATCAGTAAATCCCTTGGCATCGGTGCGATTGACCGTACTCCCTGGGGCAAAACCCGGTGCTTACGAAGCCTATGGCGTGATATATGTTACGGTGCAATAAATATGAGAACAGGAAAGGCGGATTCACCTTGAGGTTCTGGTTGTGCAGGAAATAAATATATACATCACTGTCTAGCTATGTGAAATTATGTATCCGAACAACTAAAAATATCTACCAGTGCATTTTAAAGGTTAATTACCATCGAAACTACAAATATTTTAGATGGTTATTAAAACGCTCTGCATAAATTTAAATACACAAAAGTTAGTCAACTATTGCTTAAACGAGAAAAACCTAAAATGACACTGTATTTATTAATTAACTCGCTGAGTTGGCATTGATTTTGATAAATCGCACAACCCTCCAAAGATTGAGTTGCCAGATAGAAAATCAGTAGTTAGCCTAAAAAAAGAATAAACTGAATGGATAAAATGGATATCATACCTAACCGACCTATATGGAAAAAAATCATTCACTCCATACATGATGGTTTTTGGGACTCCCTTGGCTATCCGGCTACATTAAGTCGGCGAGTCCATTATGGCGTTTTGAAAGCTAAAAGGCCACATATACAGAATACAATATGGCTACGTTCGGTCATTAAATGGCAAACATGGCTCAATTACGAAGAAAATCATATATGCTATCTGCATCCTGGTCATAATGGTGATTACGATTTGCTCCATCGCCATATACCTCAGCTGGATGGTCTGGTCAGTAATACCGTAATAAAAAATTATCGGTGCGACATTTCCAGTGTCGGGGGGCTAAGTTCGTCTAATAACTCTGATATAAATATTGCCACACTAGATGATTTCGCGTTGGAATTTAGCCGGGAATTAGCTACACCGATTAGTGTCGACCAACTCAGGAAAAACCTTGACCATCATAGATTACGACTATATAAAATGTTTTTCAGCCAATATTCCTGGATGCCAGGTCGCCTGTACTGGAACAATATTGATGGCATTCAACACTTTACTGCCGTCAGGTATTTGTCGATTCAGTTAGGGGTTCCTGTTCAACTGAAAGGTGAACTGAATTCTTTTAATTTAAATTTAAAGAAAGTACAGCAACTGACAGATGTGTGGGATTTATATTTGTTGCCCGATAAAGAGGTGTACGGAATATTACTAGACTGTTTGTTGAGAGTGAAAATTCCCCTCGGTATATCAAATGCTCCAGATTGGGAAAACGGGGAAAACACAAAATATCGGATTATCTGGCTAGAACGGGATAAAATCATTCCAGCGCGTGTATCACGTTTTTTGACACAGGCTGGATTTGCTTCAGTTAATCAGTATTTATTACAGCAAAAATAAAATGAATTGTACAAAGTAACTGGCCTCAAAGGCGTACGTATCTCTTTATCACACTAACTTCGGGTTCAGACGGAAATTAAAAAAACAACCTTTAGACATATATGCAAATGATTGATGATTTTCAGAGTAATTACGCATGGAGAAAACCCAGTCGTGAATCTTTCTTCCCTTAGAAAGATTCCTTACAAAATAATTTACAAACTAATCATTTTAATAAACACGTAACAGGATAGCCTGAAAAATGTTTTACATAGCCACTAATAATCATTATCTTTTTGTTGGTTTGGATTCTTTACTGAAGCCCTATAAAAGCAAAAAAATTCGCACAATTAAACGCAATAATCCAAAACATCTAAATTTTAGTGCAGGTGATACTATTTTTTTCGATGATAGTATTGATGTTGTTTGTTTATTGGAAGGTATGGTAGTGAATAACTTATCATTAAATATAATTTGCATGCATTCTTGTGAGTCGCCTGCTAATTTTATTATAAACCCTATAGAAATTTTAAGTAAAGATTTCACATCAATGAA
>OKDR01000452.1_pt1 | contig 9541 bp, 10 predicted proteins | sample 1615041 | NCBI WGS metagenome assembly OKDR01 (sample SAMN04436990, study PRJEB24849) | human gut metagenome | biome: human gut; feature: NICU; material: stool | host: Homo sapiens | place: USA: Saint Louis, MO | collected 2013-03-17 | reverse complement strand
ATACTAGGGTTTCAGGGCGAAGCGCAGCTGGTGTTCCCGGCGCGACTGGATGCGCTGGTGCCGGGCCTCGTCCCAGCGGTAAAAGCCTTGCCCGCTGCGGGCGCCGGTGTCGCCTCGCGCCACTTTCTCCGCCACCAGCGACATCATCTCCGTGCCGCTGGCCAGCTCCGGCAGCAGGTGCTGGCAGATATCCTGGACTGTCGCCAGGCCGGTCATGTCCGCAGCCTCCAGCGGGCCGACCATCGCATAGCGGCGGCCCAGCGAGGCGCGCATCACCTGGTCCACCACCTCCGGGGAAGCGATGCCGCTGTGGACGATATGCAGTGCTTCGCGCAGCAGGGCGAACTGCAGCCGGTTGCCGACAAAGCCCGGCGCGGCGCGGTTGAGCACCACCGCCTCCAGCGCGCAGGCGGCGCAAAAGTCGCTCACCTGGCGTGCCAGATGAGGCAGCGTGGCGCTCCCGGGCACCACTTCCACCAGCGGGATCAGGTGCGGCGGATGCCAGAAATGGGCGATCAGCAACCGTTCAGGGTGGCGCATGCCCTGCGCCAGCCGATCCGGCGGCAGGCCGCTGGTGTTGCTGGCGATAATCGTCTCGTCGGCGATCAGCGTTTCCAGCTCGGCGTACAGGGCGTGCTTCAGCGCCAGCCGCTCGGGGATCGCTTCAATCAGCAGCGTGGCATCGGCCAGGGCATTCAGCGTCGGGGTGGGGGTCAGACGGGCCAGCACCGCGTCGCGGTCGGCGGGATCCTGTTGACCGCTGGCCTCCAGCTCGCACAGGATGGCGCTGGCCACTGCCGGAACCTCGGCGAGACGCTGCGGATCGGTGTCATACAGGCGGACGGCGTGACCGTGGCGGGCGAAATGGCAGGCGATACCGACGCCCATCAGTCCCGCGCCGAGTACCGCCAGGCGTGGTGTAAACATAGTGGCTCCTGTTAACGTTGTAGAGTCATGGCGATGCCCTGGCCGCCGCCGACGCACAGGGTTGCCAGCCCTTTGCTGGCGCCCCGGCGCTGCATCTCATGCACCAGGCTGACGAGGATCCGGCAGCCGGAGGCGCCGATGGGATGTCCAAGGGCGATGGCGCCGCCGTTGACGTTGACCTTCTCGCTATCCCACTCAAGCAGCTGACCGACGGCCAGCGCCTGGACGGCAAAAGCCTCGTTGGCTTCGATAAGGTCCACCTCGTCCAGCGTCCAGCCGGCGCGATGCAGCGCCTGGCGGCAGGCGCTCACCGGGCCGATGCCCATCACCGATGGGTCGACCCCGGCGACCGCTGAGCTGACAATGCGCGCCAGCACCGGCAGCCCAAGCTCGCGCGCTTTATCGACGCGCATCAGCAGGACCGCCGCGGCGCCGTCGTTCAGCGACGAGGCATTCCCGGCGGTGACGCTGCCGTCAGCCGGGCGAAACGCCGGGCGCAGCTGGGCCAGCTGCTGCTCGCTGGTCTCCGGGCGCGGTTGCTCATCGTCAGTCACGAATCGCGGCGGCTTTTTGCCCTGCGGGACGCTGACCGGAACGATCTCCTCACGAAAGCGCCCGGCGGCGATAGCAGCCGCCGCTTTGCGCTGGGAGCTGGCGGCGAAGGCGTCCTGGCGCTCGCGGCTGATGTCGAAGGCGTCGGCGAGGTTCTCGGCGGTAATGCCCATGTGGTAGTCGTTAAAGGCGTCCCACAGGCCGTCCTGGATCATGCTGTCCTGCAGGCTGGCGTGGCCGAAACGCAGGCCGTCGCGGGCGCCATGCATCAGATAGGGAGCATTGCTCATGCTCTCCTGGCCGCCGGCGATAACGATCCCGGCGTCGCCGCAGCGGATCGCCTGCACCGCCTGCTGAACCGCTTTCAGTCCGGAGCCGCACACCAGATTGACGGTGACCGCCGGAGTGTCGACCGGCAGGCCGGCCCGCAGCGCGGTCTGGCGCGCCGGGTTTTGCCCGCAGCCGGCGGTAAGCACCTGGCCGAAAATTAGTTCGTCGACCGCTGCGGCGGGCAGCTGGCAGCGTTCAAGCAGGCCGCGCACCACCGCTGCGCCGAGGTCGACGGCGGAAAGAGGGGCGAAGGCGCCGCGAAAGCTGCCTACCGGGGTGCGTACTGCAGCAACAATGGCAATATCGGTCATGGTCTCTCCTTAACTGAAGCGCATTTCGCGCACGTCGTCGGCGACGATCAGCCGTCCCGCCGTTTTACGTATCACCTCGTCGGGGCTGACCCCCGGGGCCACTTCGCGCAGGACAAACGCGCCGTCGACAATCTCCAGCAGGGCCAGATCGGTGAGTACCCGGCGAATACAGCCCACGCCGGTGAGCGGCAGGGTGCACTGCGGCAGCAGTTTGGATTCGCCGTTTTTTGAGGCGTGGGTCATCACCACGATGATGTTCTGCGCGCCGGCCACCAGGTCCATGGCGCCGCCCATCCCCTTGACCATTTTTCCAGGGATCATCCATGAGGCGATGTTGCCCGCGACGTCGACCTCAAAGGCGCCAAGAACGGTCAGGTCGACGTGGCCGCCGCGGATCATGGCGAACGACTGGGCGGAATCGAAGATCGCCGCCCCGGTTTGCGCGGTGACGGTTTGTTTACCGGCGTTAATCATGTCGGCGTCGATGGTTTCCTCATCGGGAAATTCGCCCATCCCCAGCAGGCCGTTCTCCGACTGGAGCATCACTTCAATGCCGGCGGGAATGTAGTTGGCCACCAGCGTCGGGATACCGATCCCGAGGTTGACGTAGTCGCCGTCGCGCAGCTCCTGGGCGACGCGCATCGCCATTTGTTCACGGGTCAGCATCTCAGTGCCCTCCGGCGCGCAGGGTGCGCTGTTCAATACGTTTTTCGAATTGCCCGACGATCAGCCGGTCGACATAGATCCCCGGAGTATGGATGGCGGAGGGGGGCAGTTCGCCCGGCGGCACAATCTCTTCCACCTCCACCACCGTAATGCGCCCGGCGGTGGCCATCAGCGGGTTGAAATTCTGCGCGGTGTGGCGATAGACCACGTTGCCGTACCAGTCGGCTTTCCAGCCTTTGACCAGCGCGAAATCGCCGCGGATCGCCTCTTCAAGGATGTAGTGTCGGCCGTCGAACTGGCGCACCTCTTTGCCTTCGGCGACCGGGGTGCCATACCCGGTGGCGGTGTAAAAGCCGGGGATGCCAGCGCCGCCGGCGCGGATTTTTTCCGCCAGCGTTCCCTGCGGGGTGAGTTCTACCGCCAGCTCGCCGCTCAGCACCAGCTGTTCAAACAGCGCGTTTTCCCCGACGTAAGAGGCCACCACCTTGCTGACCTGGCGCGACTCCAGCAGCATGCCGAGACCGAAACCGTCGACCCCGCAGTTGTTGGAGACCACCGTCAGCCCCTGCACCTGGCGACGCTGCACCTCGGCGATCAAGTTCTCGGGAATGCCGCACAGGCCGAAGCCGCCGGCGAGCAGCGTCATGCCGTCCGTTAACCCTTCCAGCGCCGCTTCGTAACTGGCGACGCGTTTATCCAGTCCTGCCATCTTGTCTCTCCTGCCTTGCGATAGCCTTATCATTGGCGCAGGCGACTGATTTGATAATTTTGAATTTGTGACTCACTCATTTGGAATTTTAATTAATTTCCTGTTAACTAATTTTTTTCAATTAGTTAACAGGATGAAAAATGAGAATGAGTGTCAAACAGTTACGCGCGTTTTTAGCGGTAGCTCACACTCTGAATTTCGCCCACGCCAGCGAAAGGCTGAATCTGTCGCAGCCAGCTCTCAGCCTGACCATCAAAGGGTTGGAGGAGGCGCTGGGCGGCGCGCTGCTGCAGCGCAGCACCCGCAAAGTGACCCTCACCCAGGAGGGGGAACGCTTTCTGCCGATGGCCCGTCAGCTGCTGGCCGACTGGGATAACGTCGAGGAGGCCATGCGTCAGAGCTTTACCCTGCAGCGGGGGAAAATTTCGGTCGCCGCGATGCCGTCGTTTGCCGCCAACGTTCTGCCGGAGGCGCTGAAAGCCTTTCGCGACCGCTATGCCGGGGTGAACGTCACTGTGCATGACGTGATTAATGAGCAGGTGATCGAGATGGTGCGCGAGGGGCGGGTGGAGATGGGCATCGCTTTCGAGCCATCGCCCAACCACAACCTGCTGTTTACCCCGCTGGCGGTGGACCGCTTCGTGGCGATCGTTCCCCAACAATCCCCGCTGGCGAAGAAAAAGCAGCTCACCTGGCAGGAGCTGTTGACCCTCGACTTTATTACCCTGCAGCGCCCCTCGGCGGTACGCCTGATGCTGGAGGAGGCGCTGGCGCGCAGCGGACGTCAGCTGGACGTGGCGCTGGAGAGTCATCAGCTGGTGACGGTGGGGAGAATGGTGGCCAGCGGCCTGGGGGGCAGCGCGGTGCCGGCGCTGTGTAAAACGCAGATGGCATCGTTGGGCGCCGTCTGCATCCCGCTCAGCGATCCGCCGATTGAGAAGTGCGTCGGCGCGATCCATGCCGGACATCTGCCGCTGTCGAAGGCGGCGCAGGCGCTGCTGGATACGCTGAAAGGGTTTTTACCCACCTGAGGTGTGGGCGTCAAAAAAAACCGGCCTGCTGGCCGGTTTGACAATCAGATTTTGCAGGCGTCGCCGCAGTCGTCGTCGGCAACGATCGCCTGGGCTTTTTTGTCCGCTTCTTCCAGACGCTCCGCGTTGCGCTCTTCCGCTTCATCCAGGCCGCTGAAGACCAGGTTGTCGAGATCAATTTCCATAAGTTACCTATCGTTGCTGGTTTTGAATCAGGGTCAAGTATAGGGCATAACCGCCAGCGGATGTAGCCGCGCTTCGCGCCGAAGGCACAGAGCGTTAAGTCGCTGAGCGGAGGGCGTTACCTACCATAAATAATCGTTGACAGAATAAGTTTAGCGACAAATAACGTCGCCAGGATAATTTCCTGCCTAAATATTAAATGAAAGGACAACGAAGGAGTAATTAAGCGTTGACGAAACGCTTTTATGTTAATATGGCCGCGATTATGGATGAATCTATGGATCTTAATCAATGGAACATACTGTTGCAGGCGCCATCAAAGAATGGCGTAAACATAATAAAGTGATCGGTCAGGTCAAAATAAGCTATAAAAAAATTTTACGAAAATGCAGAGAGCTCTCGCTCGCAGGAGGTAAATACAGAGAATATCAAGGACTTTGTGCGAAATATCAGTGCGCGCGGTTGACTGCGGTGACCAAAGGACTGGTGCCTTTTGAGGATAAACCGTTTAAAGCGTATCTCAATAAACGGCTGTCAAAACGACGCAAACTGGATATTGCCCATGGTTCACTGAATTTCATCGAGAAAACGTTTCACCCTGATGTCCTGCCGCAGCTCTATAATGTCGCGGATTTTGGCCGCGAGATGTTTTCTATTCCCTTGAAAAATGGCGATAAGCTTGACGTTAAGCTGCTGGCCTCGCCGTTCCAGGAGGAAGGGGAGCTGATGCTGCAGCTGTTTCTTGGCGACCGGCGCGTCTATAGCGTCTGTTTTTCCTGCACCGACGATGGCCGCGCTTATATCGGCGGCATCCAGGGCGGGAAAGATATCACCAATGACGAAGTGAAGGTGCTGACTAAAGAGCTGCATGGCGCGCGGCCGAAAAATATCATCATGAGCGTGCTGTATGGTTTGCTGCGATATTTCAACATCTCCACGGTCTACGCCATCGATTCTGATTACCACGTGAAAAGCGATCTGGTGAAAGCCAGTTATTCATCGCTGTGGCTGGAAATGGGCGGTGAGAAACAGGCTCGCGGCTGGTATAAACTGCCGGCGCAAGAGATCAAAAAGAGTATTGAAGAGGTGAAAAGTAAGCACCGGAGCCAGTTTATTAAGCGCGAAGGTCTTAAAGAGCTGATTCAGATTAATATGGCGAATGCCCTGCAGCAAATTACCTTGCCTGCGCGGGTGAATTAACGCCACTCACACGTCAGGCGGGCAGCAGGGGGCTGCTGCCCGGCTGGCGATTTCCTCTCTCCCCAGGTCGCTGTGCCGTAGGTTACTGCCCGCTCTCGCCGACTGGCGGTGACGCGGAGACGGTGAGCAGCGGAGCGCTGCGCCACCACACCATCAGGGCGACAATCGCGATAACGCTCAGCACGCCGAAGGCGGTGGCATAGGAGTAGTGCCCGGCGATAGACCCGGTTAACGCCGGACTCATTGCCGCCCCGGCGCCCTGCATCAGCATCACCACGCTCTGTCCAGCGTTAACGTGCCCGCTGCCGCGCAGCAGCGAGACGATAAAGCTGGGCACCGCCACCCCCAAAATCCCTGCCGCCAGGCCATCAAGAATTTGCACCGGGACCATCATCGCCGGGGCGTCGCTGGACGCCGCCAGCGCCGCCCGGATGGGCATGATCAGCAGCGCCAGCAGGATGCATCGCCAGTAACCGTATTTGTCGATGCTGCCGGCGACCCGGATGGCCACCGGGATCATCACCACCTGCGAAATAATCACCGTGGCGGCGGCAAACAGTCCGGGCGCGGCGGCGATCCGCATGCTCAGCATCGGCAACAGTGCGGCATTGGCGAGATGGAACAGCATCAGGGTTACGCCGGCGATCAGCAGCGGCGTATGGCGGAACAGGATGGCAAACCCCGGCAGGGAGGGCGTGGATGCCGCTTCGATGCCGCGGGCGGCATCATCGTCGATATCGCCGCCGCGGATCGCCAGCAGGGCGACCAGGGTAAGCAGCGTGGTACAGGCCATCAGAATGAAAATGCCGCCGATGCCCCAGTACCAGGCGATAGCCCCGGCCATTAGCGCGGTGAAGAAATTTCCCGCGTGGTTGAAGGCTTCGTTTTTCCCCATCTGGGCGCTAAAGCCGCGCTGTCTGGCAAGACCGAGGGTAATCCCGGCGATCAGCGGTCCGACAAAGGCCGCGCAGATGCCGCTGGCGACTTGCGAGAGGGCGACCACGCTGGTCTTCTGACTAAACCAGAGCAGCAGGGTGGTGAGGGTGATCACCAGGCAGACCCCGGCCAGCAGCAAGCGCTTATGCCGCGAGCTGTCGGTGATGAAGCCGGCGGGCAGGGTCGCCAGCAGGCCGGCGATACCGCCGACGGACATCAGCAGGCCAATGTCCTCCGCCTGCCAGTGACGCTGGGTGAGAAAGATCCCCAGAAACGGGCCGAGGCCGTCGCGCACGTCGGCAATAAAAAAGCTGGTCAGACATAAAGCCCGCAGAGAACGAAGCGACATTTTCTACCTTTAGCATGCGCGATCTGCGCGTCGGAATGGTCACCGGATACCTTCATCCTTTATCGCACAGTTCGATGAAACAAAAATGTCCCGCGCTCGTCGGGTACCGTGGCTATGCAACATACCCGCTTGCGGCGGCTTTCGCCAGAGGCGTACGAAAGTTCTGTAGCGGCGCTATTAGCGTTCGTCTGCCTTGACGATCTGCAGGGCGGCGGGGCTCGCCACGGTGCCGCTGGCAGTAATAAACCCCGGATGGACAGCCTCGCCGCTGGCGCTGTCCACCAATGCTATATGCGGCGCACTGTGCAGCACGTGCTGGTGGCCCCATTCCATCAGGGCGAACAGCACCAGCGCCAGGCTACGGCTTTTATCAGTCAGAACATATTCATACCGTTCGCGGGAGCCGGCTTCCCGGTAGGGCACTTTGTTGAGCAATCCCGTTTCGGTCATGGTTTTTAACCGGGTGGTGAGCGTCTGGCGGGTAATATGGGTGTGCGACAGCAACGTTTCAAAGCGCGTCACGCCGTAAAACGCCTCGCGTAGGATCAGCAGCACCCAGCGGTCGCCGAGTATTTTGGCTCCTTCCGCCAGGCCGCACAGCGCCGGGTCGAGGTAGGGCAGTGATTTATTTTTTGACATCGCGAGATTGACCTTCTACTCTGAGTTTGAATTTTAGACCTAGATGCTAAGGAGAATAGCGTGCCATTTGTTAACGTGCAAACCATTAAAGGGATCATGACCGCGGAACAGAAAAGTGAGCTGCTGCGACGGATGACCGATCTGCTGGTGGAGATTGAGGGGCAGGGCGATCCGCAGTTCCGTCAGTCCGTCTGGATCCGCATTGACGAACATGACCCGGAGCAGTGGAGTCTGGGCGGCGTCCAGCCGACGGCCGCAATGATCGCGGCGAAATTTGCCGCCGCGCGGCGCGACGGATCCCCGGAATAAAACGCGCGGCGAAGCCCGGCCCGGCGATCTGACGCAGAAGAGGGGCCAGATCGCCGGGTAATATTGCGATTCGCTATGGTGCAAAAGCGTATTTTGCGGCTAAGGTAACGGTCAGGGAACCCAACAAACAGGGCGCGATGCCAGACGGCCAGCCTGGCGCCACTCTCAAACCGGTGAAAACAACGGATGTCTACAGAACACATGCTGCCGCTGGCGGTGCAGAACAAAAACATCTTTCGCCTGGCTGCCGCTCAGGCGCTGGCCGGCGCCAACTCGGTGGTCTTCTACGCTACCGGCGCGATAGTGGGTAACGCGATTGCCCCCAGCCCGTCGCTGGCCACGCTGCCGATCCCCCTGTTTGTGCTGGGGATGGCGGCCTCCATTCTGCCTTTCGGCGCGCTGGCGCGAACGCGGGGCCGCAAAGCGGCGTTCAGGCTCGGCACCGGCGCCGGGATGGTGACCGGACTGGCGGCCGCCCTGGCGGTAGTGCTGAATTCTTTTCTGCTGTTTTGTCTCGCCGCGATGCTTGGCGGCGCCTATGCTGCCGTGGCGCTCAGTTTTCGTTTTGCCGCCACCGACGGCGTCGCCCCGGCGCGTCGCGCCCGTGCGCTGTCGCTGGTGATGGGCGGCGGTGTGGCCGCCGGGATCATTGGCCCGATGCTGGTCACCGGCACCATGCACCTCTGGCCGGCACATACCTTCGCCGTCACCTTCCTCGCTCAGGCGCTGGTTGCAGTGCTGGCCGCCTTTTTGTTGAGAGGGGTGACGCCGGCGGAGCCCACCGCGGCCAGCGTGCGCGGAGGGCGGCCGCTGCGCGAGATTGTCCGCCAGCCGGGTTTTGCCACTACGGTATTCAGCGGCGCGGTGGCCTATATGGTGATGAATTTTCTGATGACCGCCGCGCCGCTCTCCATGCATATGCACGGTCTTTCCCAGCAGGCCGCCAACCTTGGGATCCAGTGGCATGTGATGGCGATGTACGGCCCGGGATTTTTCACCGGCCGGCTGATCCAGCGCTTCGGCGCAGTGCGAATGGCGGCGGCGGGATTGCTGATCACCGCCGCGTCGGTGGCGGTCGGCCTGAGCGGTCTCGGCGTGTATCATTACTGGCTGTCGCTGATTTTGCTCGGCATCGGCTGGAACTTTGGCTTCACCGGCGCCTCGGCGAAAATCATCGATTTCCACCGCCCGGAAGAGAAGACCCAGGTTCAGTCGCTCAACGATTTTCTGGTCTTCGGCGTGATGATCGTGGGGTCGTTTTCGTCCGGGGTTCTGCTCAACGCCTTCGGCTGGAACGCCGTGCTGTGGGGCTCCCTGGTCCCGGTTGCGGTGGCGTTGTTGACCCTGCTGCTGCGCCCCTTATCCCCATCCCGCGCTTAGCGCCTGGCCTGCCGCTGCG
>OKDR01000443.1_pt1 | contig 9704 bp, 7 predicted proteins | sample 1615041 | NCBI WGS metagenome assembly OKDR01 (sample SAMN04436990, study PRJEB24849) | human gut metagenome | biome: human gut; feature: NICU; material: stool | host: Homo sapiens | place: USA: Saint Louis, MO | collected 2013-03-17 | reverse complement strand
TGTCTACCAATTTAAGTGGAAGTCTGGACAAGAACTGGGGCTTTTATGCATCAGCTTATAAAGATTATGAAAACCATAAGGATTATGGCATTTACTTTGCGCTGAGATATACACCGTCTAGTAAAGTTAATGCGATCACAAGTGTTTCTAGTGACAGCGGTAGCCTACGGTACCGCCAAGAAATATTCGGTTTGTCAGAACCCCAAATTGGTTCATTTGGCTGGGGTGGCTATGTTGAGCGCGATCAGGATGCAAATGAAAACAATGGATCGGTCTATGCCTCTTACCGTGCCCGAGCAGCTTACCTGACAGGACGCTATAACCGATTTGGGGATAATGATCAGGTTGCACTTTCGGCGACGGGATCATTGGTTGCGGCGGCGGGACGTATCTTTGCGGCTAATGAAATTGGAGAGGGTTATGCAGTTGTGACCAATGCTGGGCCACAAAGCCAAATTATAAATGGCGGGGTCAATTTGGGAGAAACTGACAAGTCTGGAAGATTTCTAATTCCTAGTCTTATGCCCTATCAAGTGAACCATATTTATTTAGATCCATCGTATCTTCCTCTGAATTGGAATGTTAAATCTACAGATCAAAAAACAGTCGTAGGTTACCGTCAAGGAACGTTGGTTGACTTTGGTGCTCATCAGGTTATTTCAGGATTAGTGAAACTGGTTGATCAAAACAACTCACCATTAATGCCAGGTTATACCGTTCGAATTAATGGTCAGCAAAATGGGATGGTTGGGTATGACGGTGAAGTATTTATTCCAAACCTATTGAAGCAAAACAAACTTGAAGTCGATCTTCTAGATCATGGTTCATGCCAAGTTGACTTCACATATAACAGTAATCAGTACTCAACCAAAAAATTGGGACCTTATGTATGTCATTAAATAGTATGAATAAGGCTCAAATAGAGAGCTATAAGTTTTTTCCATTGTTTTTAAAATACTTTGTAGGCATTTGCTTATTTTATCTTGTTTATGCATTTTTTAGTCCGGCACACGCAGCTTGTACGGTAAGTGGGACCACAAATAACACTTTTATCTACACAGCAGCAAATATTAATAGTGATGCAACTGTAAACCTTTCAGGAACAATTACTTGCACGAATTTAGGACTTCCCCAGATTTCTAATTTCATGTGTATGAAAACCGTATTTACGGGAACCACAAATGCAATTAACAGTGTTTCATTACCCTATACAGTTACTGCAACTGTAGGCGGAGCTGGGTCTTCTACCACAAACCAAACCTCCAATGTGTGGTATGGTCCAGTACCAACAGTCGCATCAAATAATATTGTGAGCTACTCGGTATATATAAAAGTACCAGCTCGAACGGGGTCTCTTATTGCATACCCTCAAGGAACATATACAGCTTCGGTTCGGTTGTATTGGGATATGGATCTTTTGGGTTTGTCATGTGGTGATTTACTTGGTGGCTGGGATTCAGGCGATACATTGCTAACAGCAAACTTTGTGGTCCCAAGCCTGTGCCAATTAAACTCAACCTCAACTGTAGATTTCGGCAATATTAATGATATTGGCATGACTAAGCGTGATTACACAGCGCAAGGAGCCGTGAATACAACCTGTAATTTTGGAACGCCATATAGTATTTATTTAGGGGATGGAAACAACCGTATTGCTGGAGGCTTTAGGCGTATGATCAATAGTAATAATGAATTTATTTCCTATCAGCTATATAAAGATTCTAACTATAGTACGGTATGGGATGCCACGGGAGGCGTAACCAATGTTGGGGGAACAGGAGGAGTCTCAAAAACAGGTACAGGAAGTGCTCAAACGACTACTGTGTATGGAAAGATTCCGCAAGGCACTGCCATCGCAAGTAGACCTGGTGTCTATTCTGATAGTGTTGTCGTTACGGTGACTTATTAAGCTTTCAAATTTATATGTGGAGCTCTTTTTATAGCAGAGCTCCCTATAGTTCAAAGTATATAGCTTAAAAATTGTTAAGATATAAATCATAAAAATCAAATAATTATTAGCTTTCGGAACTTGGCCGTCATCAAAAATAGTTTGACTTAAAAAAGCATTCTGTATATTTATTGATTAGTTCTAAAAAAGAACTAGATAAAAGGCAATTAAAAATAAAGGTGAATAAATGTCGAATATTATTTTGCATCAATGGGAAATTTCTCCATTCTGTCAAAAAATTTCAAGGGCTTTAAGATTCAAGGGAATTCCATTTGACACAGTTAACTACAACGGCATTCTTGGAGCGAAAGTTCCTCTGTTAAGTAAGGTCGGCAAAGTACCTGTCATTGACCATAACGGTCAGAGGATTCAAGACAGCACTCGAATTGCTCGGTATCTAGATGAAGCCTTTCCAGACACACCTCGGCTTTACCCTGAAGATCCAAATCAAAAAGCCCTTGCTGAACTTTGGGAAGATTGGGCAGATGAATCTCTTTATTTTTATGAAGTCTATTTACGCGTCAATGATCCTGAAGCTTTAGAAGAAGCGATTCGCATTAGTAGCATTGGTCGTCCGGCCTATGAAAAGCCCATGGTAAAAGGTTTTATTTTAGCCGAGTTAAAAACGCAGCTATTCTTTCAAGGCTTAGGACGTATGAAAGCTGAAAATGTTGAAGAAGAATTTATCCGACATCTCGACCGTATTGAGCAGGTTTTATCACAAAGTGAATGGTTAGTTGGAAACAGCCAAACGATTGCAGATATTGCTGTGGTTGCTCAACTCGGCGAAGTGATTCGTACCAGTAAAAAATTTAGTAAAGAAATTTTGAATCGTCCGTTTATTGCATTATGGTATAAAAAACAAACAGGATGAAACGTCTATGACATCAGCAACACCAGATAAAACACAAGATTGTGCAGTTGTTATTGGCGTCGGGGCATCACAGGGGATTGGTGCAGCGGTGTGTCGTCTGTTCGCCAAAGAAGGCTTAAAAGTCTATGTTGCTGGACGTACTTTCCAGAAAATTGAAGCAGTGGCTGCCCAAATCCATGCAAATGCAGGGGAAGCTGTAGCGTTTCGTTTAGATGCAGAAGATATACACCAAGTACAAGCCCTGTTTGACACCATTACAAGTCAAAATGAGCGTATTACTGCTGTCATTCATAATGTGGGGGGGAATATTCCTTCCATCTTTTTACGCAGCCCATTGTCGTTTTTTACTCAAATGTGGCAATCCACTTTTTTATCGGCCTATTTAGTTTCTCAAAGCTGTCTAAAAATCTTTAAAGATCAAAATCACGGTACGCTTATTTTTACTGGAGCGAGTGCGTCTCTACGCGGCAAACCTTTTTTCGCAGCTTTTACGATGGGAAAATCTGCCTTAAGAGCTTATGCCTTAAATCTAGCCCAAATCTATAAATCACAAGGCATCCATATTGCTCATGTGATTATTGATGGCATGGTCGATGGCGATAGAGTGAATAAAGCATTATTTGGTCTGGGGCGGTTAGCTCGTCTTACGCGTGGCACTGGCGGACTTAATATTGATGCAATTGCAGAAAATTATTGGATGCTTTACCAACAAACACCTCAGCTCTGGACACATGAGTTGGATTTACGCCCTTATCAAGAAAAATTTTGAGAGACTAAAATGCTAAAAAAAATATTTCAAAAATTTCAAAAAAAGCAGGGCTGTGTTGTAGTGGCTGGTCATGACCTTCAACTGATTGAGCGTGATTTTGTAATTCTAGATAAAAACGCACATTGTCCATTACATCTTTATCAAGTTGTGCATGATTCAACTGCGCAAAAGATGAAAATACATTCTATAAATGATGGCGTGACAGCAGTTCAATTAAATTTAGTGAATGCAGATCACTTAAAATGCTTATTGCGTTATTTTTCAAAACATGGGCATACCATTGAACTCTGTGTATTTCAGCCGAGTTTTTCATCTTCGCCCAATATCGAAGCTTTATCTTTAGAAGAGATTGAACACAGTTGGCAGACCACAGGTTTAAGTGCAGTAAGTGTTGCTCAAGCTGTGATTAAGCCTATGCTTAAACAACAGCGAGGCACGGTTATTTTTCTTGGCGCACCCTCTAATCACTCTATCCATTACGATGTGTTAAGCCAAAGCATGTTTGCAAGCATCCGTGCTTTAGCACAGTCACTAGCCAGAGAGTTTCAACCTAAAGGCATTCATGTTAGTTATTGCATGATTGAAAAATGGGAAGGGCAAAACCAGCACTTTACCTCATCTCTCAAGCAAGTATGCCAACACATCTATCAGCAACCTGATTCGGCATGGAGCCAAGAACTCAGCCTATCTTAAAGTTTTACTTTCGCATGTTCTTGAAATACAGTACTGAGTTGAAATGATCATAGAACAATAATTTCGGTAGGTTTTAAATGGTGGATATAACGAGTTTTCAGCGAACTGTTCAGATCGTGTCGACCTTGGCAGCTTTTATGTGTATTTCTTCACTCGCCCAAGCATATCAATATGATCAAACTGTTCGTTTAGTTAACGAGCGTTTATCCTATATGAAAGATGTAGCGGGTTATAAAGCAGAGCAGCATTTGCCGATTGAAGATTTAACTCAAGAAAAGAAAGTTCTCAATCAATCGCTTTCTGAAGCTGAATCTTTTGGTTTAAATAGCGAAACAGTAAAGCCATTTATTGTGACCCAAATGAATGTTGCCAAGGCCATTCAATATCGATATCGCGCAGATTGGTTGTCGAGTCCTGAAAGCAATTGGAAGCCCCAAGATCTAGCTGAAGTACGTTTAAAAATTAGTTCTCTAAACACTGAGCTTCTAAAAAATATCGCTTATGAACTTAAGAAAAATCATAACAAAGCACCTCATGGTTGTAGCTATATGTGGTCTGTTCAACATCCTCAACTTAAAGAAGCTGACAAAAAAGTTTTATGTGTGGCATTAAATAAAATTCAGTTAAAAGACTGAATCTATTTAAGATAATTAAAGCACTAAATTTGTTATCAGGAGAGGTTTTATGAAAAAAGCTTCCTCAATATCTTTTCTTCTTAAGAAGAGATATTTACTGATACTTTTGTTAGTTGCAATCTTTAGTTATGGCAAATATCAAAATTACAAAGAAAAGATTTTATTTAGAGAATATTATTTACATCCACCATTGTATAGAGAGATTTGGCCATCTGAATTTGACCCTAATGGAGTCATATTAGATATTCCAGCAAACTATCTTATGGATGCAACTGCTATTTCTGAATCTTCACGAAAGAAAGATCTAGAATTCAGAGAAAAGCAAAGGTATGAGAGCAGCAAAGCCTTATGTGATAGATTTCAATGTACTGAACTTTTTCAAGTTCTTTTACCTGAGTACAAAGGAAAAACATTAGAAAATTTACATATTTTTAATCCTGAATCAGTAAGAGCTGATTATGAAATACCTAAAGACTGGCAAGAGTTTCATAAGTATGTAATTTGGTTTTCCTTAAATAGCTGGATACCTAAGAATCATAAAGTGAATGCTAGTGATGCAGAAATTACAATGGGTATAAATTTAAGTTCAGTGTTTCATCCGAAAGAGTATTTTGAAACGCCAAAATTAATTAAATATATACAAACTAAACCAGCTCCAGAATTAGGCTTAACAGAAGGGGTATCACTAGATCCTAATTTACCAGGCGGGTTCTATAAAGTTCTTGTTTATAAGGATTGGCAAAAGAAATATCCTGAGGATGTAACAGAGGATTATAATCATTATAAGATTTATTTTAAAAAAGACGCTGGTGGAAATATAGTTTCTTATATTAGTTGTAGTACTTTTGCTCGTACTTATTTATTAAGTAAACCAGATCCTGAACAGGCTATTCTAGAAGACTATGCTAGACTGCCGATGAGTATTACCGCACATTACAGTGATATACATTTAGCTGATTGGCAGAATATAGAAAATAATTTAACTCGGCTTATACAGTCATTTCATGTAAAAGAGACTAAGTAAGTTTCAATATTTAAAGCTCTTGTTATTTAAAGAGCTTTTTTATATTCAATACTCTTACTTCTTAAGTTTAGAACATTGACACCCAAAACCTCTCCGATTATCCTTTGCCTGCTGGCCACATTGCCAGTCGGTTTTAGCAGACCGTTTTCATCTAGATCATCAAAAGAGCAATTTTTTGGTGTCGAACTCGTTCGTCTCCCTTCGTAGCGGTAGGACGGAGGAGGGACGCCTTCGGGCGTGCCGGTTCCTAGATGACTGGTCTGCTAACCCTTCTTCGTTCTGCCACCATAATCATTTAGCAGTGATTTGGTAGAACTTCTATTTCATCTAGGAGTCCGCTATGCGTACTATTTCTTCTTTACTGGTCTTTGCCAAAATCTCTCTATTCATTCCATTTAAACAATCTTTAAAACGGTTTAATCGACTCTAGGTTTTGCACCTAAAGAATCGTTACGACTAAAAAATCATAGCAACAATAAATCTGAGATAGGCGAGCACACCATTATTTGTGCGGCTTTTGCATGCCTGTTTTTAGCGCTCATTTTAAGAGTGACGGCAATTCTATCTCTTTCACTTACAACAAAAAATTATTTTATACGGTATAAAAATGCCAAATTTAGAAGCATCATTTAGAGCACTTCGCGTACTACACGCGGCAAGAGATTTGTTTAATCAATATGGGTTTTACATCGGGATTGACCGAATTATTACGGATGCCAAAATTCCCAAAGCCACTTTCTATAACTACTTTCACTCCAAAGAAAGGCTCATTCAGATGAGCTTAACTTTTCAAACAGATTCATTAAAACATGAGGTGTTTTCAATTATTCATTCGTACCGCGAACTTATGATGTTTGATAAGCTCAAGAAAGTTTACTTTTTACATGCAAACTTAGATGGCTTTTATCGTTTGCCATTTAAAGCCATTTTTGAAATTGAAAAGCTTTATCCAGTAGCTTATGAGGTCGTCAGCGACTATCGAAAATGGTTCATAAATGAAATTTATAAGTTGCTTTTAACCGTAAAAGTTACCGCTACAGTTGAAGATGCCTACATGTTTTTGTTTGTGATTGATGGGGCAATGGTCCAGCTTTTAAGTGCAAATAAGATCGATGAAAGAGATAAATTATTAGAATATTTTATGTCGACGCTCGCTTAGATTGGTTAGTACTCTAAGGTTTAATTCTTATAAAAAAGCCCTCCGAGGAGGGCTTTTTATTCAATTTGGTTTAGCTTTAAAAATCAAAAGATGTTTGTAGATAGAACGTACGTGGTAGTCCTACATACTTACCGCCAGTAGAGTCTGTTGAGCGAGTAAAATATTGCTTATCAAAGACGTTTTTGATTCCACCCGCGATTTTTAAACCTTTAACTTGTGAACTTAAGTCATAAGAGGTACGTAGCGCAAAAGTGGTATAACCCGGAATATCTCCATATTTACCATCAGCAGTTTCTTCTGTTTGATAGACATTACTATCTGGAAGATCTGGTGAATGCTGCTTAGATTGAGCAAACATATCCGCATTTAAAGACCATTTATCTACTGTGTAACCTAACCCAACATTACCGACATGACGCGAGTAAAACGGTAGGTCTTTATCTTTAAATTGACCAGCTTCAGCCACTGCTTTGGTGAAAGTATAGTTTCCATATACTTTTAAGCCTTCCAGTGCATCAGACAATTGTCCGAAATCATAGCTAATACCTGTTTCGACACCTTTGTGGCTGGTTGCCCCTAAATCTGTCCAGATTCCGTTATTAGCAGCATCACGAACCAATGAAAGCTCTTTATCAAAGTCTAAATAGAACACGGTAAATTCGGCATTTAAACCATTGCCCAAATATTTGGTGCCAATTTCATAGTTGTTCGACTTTTCAGGATGTAAGCCTTTGGTTGTAGCCGTTGCGGTTGTTCCTTCAAGACGAGCTAATTGACTGTATTGCTGTGGACCGAACGATACGCCTGCGTTTGCAAATATATTCCAGTTTTCATTTGCTGAGTACATCACGGATAAACTTGGTAAAAATTCGTCTGAATCAATTTTTGGATAAACAGTATTAGGTTGTCCTTTGTTATAACCTGTGAAGTTATTATGGGTTTCAATTGATTCGAAACGAACACCCGGTGTGATGGTCCAACGGCCGAGTTCCATACGGTTGTCGATATATACAGCATGTGCTTTAGTACCGCCTTCACTACTACTACGCGGAGCAAAATCTGGCACTGATGAACCTGCTGCATAAGATGCAGTACGTCCAGCAAATTCAGAGCTTTCTTCTTTTAAATAGCGATAGCCAACCGTCACTTCATTTTGAGTATTACCAAGTTCATAAATACGTGAGTAACGCGGTTCAATTGCATAGACTTTATAGTCGCGTGGCGCAGAGTCGAGGCGTTTTTGCCCATTCGCTAGTGTAGTTTCAAGATTACTAGTACGGAAAGAGTCGATGTAGTAACTCAAAACTTCGAAGTTATTTTTTTCATCTTTATGGTTATAACGTAAAGAGACATCTGTACGTCGACCTGCAAAATAGTTCTTTTCACCAGAAGATTGATACGGGTTTTCAGCATATTGCGCCTGAGTTAAGCCCTCTGGCATTTCGCCGCGACCTTCATAATGATGCAGATTTGAAGCAACTGAGTCTTTATCATTAAATTGATAAGCAGACTTTAGCATTACGTCATCGATATCAATCTTGTTATTTGCTTCTCGATAACCGTTTCCTTTAGTCCCTGAATATAAAAGGGCAAGGCCTAAACCATTATCTAAAGTTCCCCCCACAAATAGATTAGGGCTCAGTTTTACTTGGTCAGTACCAGAAGCATATTCTGAAGTTAGGCTAACGGTTCCGCTAAAATCTTGAGGAATTGATCGAGTAGCAAAGTTAATAATTCCGCCTACGTTTTGAGGCCCAAAACGAACCGATCCCGCACCACGTACAACGTCAACTGACTCAATATTACCAATTGAAACAGGTGCTAACGATAACTGTGGCTGACCATAAGGTGCAAATGAAAGAGGAACACCATCGACTAGAACTGTTGAGCGAGGTGATAGGCGAGATGCTAAACCACGAACCCCAATATTGAGAGAAACATCACTACCGCCTGTTCCGCTGCTATCTTGAGCTTGAACCCCGGGAATTTGTTTTAATGCTTCTCGGATTGAAGTTGCAGCTGTTTCATCTAAACGCTTACGGTCAATAATAGTTCGAGCGCCAGCATGCTTGTGAACAGTTTCTGCATTTGCTTCTTCTAACCAGTTACCTTGTGCCTTAATGGTAATAGTCGGTAAAGCACTAGCAGTTGTATCTTCAGCATGTACAGGAAGTGCGAGATAAGTACAAGCAATTCCGATTGCATAGCTAAGTGTAGAAACTTTGAACTTAAAATTTGGGAGTAAAAGAGCAGATGAGCGGTCCATGTTGATGTATCGAAATCCTAAACGATAATTATAATCATTATAGCGAAAAAGTAACAAAATTTTAAAAAATGGTTTATGTTTTTTTTAAGAATTTTAAACTTTTCTAAAAGATTGCTTTTGATAATAATTTCAAATAGCTGACTATGATTTAGATATAAATAATAAGATTCTAGCTAGACATTGGCTGTTAAAAGATCGAAGCCCTCTTATGTGCAGCCACGTATAATTTCTATTTAAAGACACAGTAAGTATAAGAGTGGTAGGGGGCTCAAAAGTACACTATTACAAACTTAGAGTAGATAATCAGTTAATAAGTTGAGTTTAAAGGCTATTTGT
>OKDR01000437.1_pt1 | contig 9883 bp, 7 predicted proteins | sample 1615041 | NCBI WGS metagenome assembly OKDR01 (sample SAMN04436990, study PRJEB24849) | human gut metagenome | biome: human gut; feature: NICU; material: stool | host: Homo sapiens | place: USA: Saint Louis, MO | collected 2013-03-17 | reverse complement strand
CTGAATGGAGCGGCGAATATATCAGCCCATACGCTGAGCACGGTAAGAAGAGTGAACAAGTAAAGAAAATTACGGTTTCCATTCCTCTGAAGGTGTTAAAAATCCTCACCGATGAACGCACGCGTCGTCAGGTGAATAACCTGCGTCACGCGACCAACAGCGAGCTGCTGTGCGAAGCGTTTCTGCATGCCTTTACCGGACAACCGTTGCCTAACGATGAAGACCTGCGTAAAGAGCGCAGCGATGAGATCCCGGAAGCGGCGAAAGCGATTATGCGTGAACTGGGAATCGACCCGGATACGTGGGAATACTGAGACGATAAAAAGGGCGGAATAATCTTCCGCCCTTTTTTCTTTCCCGCCCAGGCAGGCGGAAGAGACAAAAAAGCCGCCCTGAGGCGGCTTCTTCTGGCAACTTACTTGCTGCCCGGGATGCTGAAGCGCTTGTTGAAGCGGTCAACACGGCCACCGGTAGCAACATCACGCTGTTTGCCGGTGAAGAACGGGTGGCATTTGCCGCACACGTCGAGGTTCAGGTCGTGACCAACGGTGGAGCGGATTTTCATGACATTACCGCAAGAACAGGTAGCAGTAATTTCGTCGTAATTTGGGTGAATACCTTTTTTCATGGGAGAACCTCAGTTAAGGCCGCGTCGCTCTTCCAGCCCTAACGCCAGACACCACGCGATATTAGTAATTTCCCGTCGCCTTCTACGCTGCTGACAGCGTGAAGCACGCGGTAATGGTCAATCTTCAATGCGATATAAAGCGCATCAAAGGCGGCGAATCATACAGAATTTGACCAGCATATGCAAACTGATCCGCGCCGCCTTATCGTAATGTGTATACTATCCCGCCAGATTTCAAGTCAGGAAGATGACATGTCCGTCGCCCACGTTGCCCTACCCGTTCCGCTACCGCGCACTTTTGACTACCTGCTGCCTGAAGGCATGGCGGTCAAAGCGGGCTGTCGGGTGCGGGTGCCGTTCGGCAAACAGGAGCGGATCGGCATTGTCGCGGCGGTGAGCGAGCGCAGCGAACTGCCGCTGGATGAGCTAAAACCGGTCGCCGAAGCGCTGGACGACGAGCCGGTCTTCTCCACGACTGTCTGGCGACTGCTGATGTGGGCGGCTGAGTATTACCATCACCCGATCGGCGATGTGCTGTTCCATGCATTACCCGTTATGCTGCGCCAGGGCAAACCCGCCAGCGCCACGCCGCTGTGGTACTGGTTCGCCACCGAGCAGGGGCAGGTTGTCGACCTTAACGGTCTGAAACGCTCCCGGAAGCAGCAGCAGGCGCTGGCGGCGCTGCGCCAGGGCAAAATCTGGCGTCATCAGGTTGGCGAACTGGAATTCAATGAAGCGGCGCTGCAGGCGCTGCGCGGTAAAGGGCTGGCGGAGCTGACCTGCGAAGCGCCCGCCCTCACCGACTGGCGCAGCGCGTATTCGGTTGCCGGCGAACGCCTGCGCCTGAATACCGAGCAGGCCACCGCCGTCGGGGCGATCCACAGCGCCGCCGATCGTTTCTCCGCCTGGCTGCTGGCGGGTATTACCGGCTCCGGGAAAACGGAAGTCTATTTGAGCGTGCTGGAGAATGTGCTGGCGCAGGGGCGCCAGGCGCTGGTGATGGTGCCGGAGATCGGCCTGACGCCGCAAACCATCGCCCGATTTCGCCAGCGCTTTAACGCGCCGGTGGAAGTGCTGCACTCCGGGCTCAATGACAGCGAACGTCTCTCGGCCTGGCTGAAGGCGAAAAATGGCGAAGCGGCCATTGTGATCGGCACCCGCTCCTCGCTGTTTACCCCATTTAAAGATCTCGGCGTCATCGTCATCGACGAAGAGCATGACAGCTCCTACAAGCAGCAGGAAGGCTGGCGCTACCATGCCCGCGACCTGGCGGTATGGCGCGCCCACAGCGAGCAGATCCCGATAATTCTCGGCTCGGCGACGCCGGCGCTGGAGACTCTGCATAACGTCCGCCAGGGTAAATACCGCCAGTTAACCTTAAGCAAACGCGCGGGCAATGCGCGCCCGGCCCAGCAGCACGTGCTCGATCTCAAAGGGCAACCGCTGCAGGCGGGCCTGTCTCCCGCACTGATTAGCCGTATGCGCCAGCACCTGCAAGCGGATAACCAGGTGATCCTGTTTCTTAACCGCCGCGGCTTTGCGCCAGCGCTGCTGTGCCACGATTGCGGCTGGATAGCGGAATGCCCGCGCTGCGACAGTTACTATACGTTGCACCAGGCGCAACACCATCTGCGCTGCCACCATTGCGACAGCCAGCGCCCGATCCCGCGCCAGTGTCCTTCCTGCGGCTCCACGCATCTGGTGCCGGTAGGGATCGGCACCGAGCAGCTGGAGCAGGCCCTGGCACCGCTGTTCCCTGAGGTGCCTATCTCGCGTATCGACCGCGATACCACCAGCCGCAAAGGAGCGCTGGAGGAGCATCTCGCCGCCGTCCATCGCGGCGGGGCGCGTATTCTGATTGGCACCCAAATGCTGGCCAAAGGGCACCACTTCCCGGACGTCACCCTCGTCTCCCTGCTGGATGTCGACGGGGCGCTGTTTTCCGCTGATTTCCGCTCCGCAGAGCGTTTCGCTCAGCTTTATACCCAGGTCTCCGGACGAGCGGGCCGGGCAGGAAAACAGGGCGAGGTCATTCTTCAAACCCACCATCCGGAACACCCTCTACTGCAGACCCTGCTGTATAAAGGCTACGACGCCTTTGCCGAACAGGCGCTGGCAGAGCGGCAGACGATGCAGCTGCCGCCGTGGACCAGCCATGTGCTGATTCGTGCGGAAGACCATAACAACCAGCAGGCGCCGCTGTTTTTACAACAGCTGCGCAATCTGCTGCAGGCCAGCCCGCTGGCCGACGAAAAGCTATGGGTGCTCGGTCCGGTTCCGGCGCTGGCACCAAAGCGCGGCGGCCGCTGGCGCTGGCAAATATTGCTGCAGCATCCTTCGCGGGTGCGTCTGCAACATATCGTTAGCGGTACGCTGGCGCTGATCAATACGCTTCCGGAGGCGAGAAAAGTGAAGTGGGTGCTGGATGTCGATCCGATTGAAGGATAAGCCTTCTCTTGCGAGCCGGATCGAAAAATTTAACAAGCATCACGTTTTTCATGAAAATTCTGTAACTCACTGCCGCGACTATCTGATAAAAATGATGCAGCAGTTAGCGCCCAAGGGAAATGCCAGCGCCATTCAGCGAGGAGAAACCAGGTGAAGCCCAAAAAACAAGTGGTTGCCGCCACCATGAAAGACGTCGCCCTCAAGGCAAACGTTTCCACGGCAACCGTGTCCCGAGCGTTGATGAACCCTGATAAGGTGTCGCAAGCCACCCGTAACCGGGTCGAGCAGGCGGCGCTGGAAGTCGGCTATTTACCGCAGTCGCTCGGACGCAATATGAAGCGCAACGAATCGCGGACGATCCTCGTGATCGTCCCGGATATCTGCGATCCCTTCTTTAGTGAAGTGATCCGCGGTATTGAAGTCACTGCCGCCGAGCACGGCTATCTGGTGTTAATCGGCGATTGCGCCCACCAGAATCAGAAAGAAAAAACCTTTATCGACCTTATCATCACCAAGCAGATCGACGGCATGGTGCTGCTCAGCTCGCGCCTGCCGTTTGACGCCAGCGTGGAAGAGCAGCGCAATTTGCCGCCAATGGTCATGTCGAATGAGTTTGCGCCGGAGCTGGAGCTGCCCACCGTCCATATCGATAACCTGACGGCGGCCTTTAACGCGGTAAATTATCTCCACGAGCTGGGACATCAGCGTATCGGCTGTATCGCCGGCCCGGAAGATATGCCGTTGTGCCATTATCGCCTGCAGGGTTATGTGCAGGCGCTGCGCCGCAGCGGTATCACCGTCGATCCGCACTATATTGCTCGCGGCAACTTTACCTTCGAAGCCGGCGCCAATGCGCTGGAGCAGCTCCTGGCGCAGCCGGTGCCGCCCACGGCGGTCTTTTGCCATAGCGATGTGATGGCGCTGGGCGCCTTATCGCTGGCAAAACGTCGCGGTCTGAAAGTACCGGACGACCTGTCAATTGTCGGCTTCGATAACATCGCGTTGTCTGAATTTTGCGACCCGCCGTTGACCACGGTTTCACAGCCACGGTTTGATATCGGCCGTGAAGGAATGCTGCTATTACTGGAGCAAATGCAGGGGCATAACGTGAACAGCGGCTCGCGTCTGCTCGATTGCGAACTGATTGTTCGCGGCAGTACGCAAAAAATCAGACGATAACCATCAGGCTTTCGGGCCTGCTCTTCTGGTCAAAGGCCCGCCGCTTAAGTAACATGGCGGGCTGACGAACGAATATAAGACAGCGAAACGATAGTGGCACAACGAGATTATGTACGCCGCAGCCAACCGGCTTCTTCGCGGCGCAAAAAGAGCACGACCCGAAGCTCAAGGAATAAGCAAAGCAGCCTTCCGGCGATTTCACCGGCGATGGTGGCGATCGCGGCGGCTGTGCTGGTGGCCTTTATCGGTGGCCTCTATTTCATTACGCATCATAAGAAAGAAGAAGCGGAAGCGATGCAAAATCGCCAGGCCGCCGGCAACGGCTTGCCGCCCAAACCGGAAGAGCGCTGGCGCTATATTAAAGAGCTGGAAAGCCGCCAGCCTGGCGTCCGCGCGCCGACCGAACCGACCGCCGGTGGCGAAGTCATGAAACCGGAACAGCTGACCGACGAGCAGCGCCAGCTGCTCGCCCAGATGCAGGCCGATATGCGCCAGCAGCCGACCCAGCTGACCGAAGTGCCGTGGAACGAACAAACGCCGGCGCAGCGCCAGCAGACGCTTCAGCGTCAGCGTTTAGCGCAGCAACAGCAGCAGGCGCAGCAGGCGCAGCAGCAACAGTGGGCGCAGACTCAGGCGCAGACCGTCCAACAGCAGCCGCCGCGCGTTCAGCAGCCGAAGCCGGTTCAGCAGCAACAGCCGAAGCAGACCGTGTCAAACCAGCAGCCGTACCAGGATCTGCTGCAGACGCCAGCGCATACCAATACCACGCAGCCGCGTACCCAGGCCGCGGCGCCGGTAACTCGGGTGGAAGAAGCGCCGAAAACCACCGCCGAGAAGAAAGACGATCGTAGCTGGATGATCCAGTGCGGCTCTTTTAAAGGCGCCGAGCAGGCCGAAACCGTCCGCGCTCAGCTGGCTTTCGAAGGGTTTGCTTCGCACATTACCACTAACAACGGCTGGAACCGCGTGGTTATTGGCCCGTTGAAAGGCAAAGAAAGCGCCAACGAGATGATCACCCGCCTGAAGATGGCTGGACACGCGAACTGCATTCGTCTCGCCGCCAGGGGTTGAAACCCTCAAAATCCCCCCCATCTATAATTGCATTCGGCCCCGCGGACAGCGCGGGGCCCCTGTTCCGCTTTTGCAACCAAGGGGTCTGCTCGTGACTACAATTGTAAGTGTTCGCCGTAACGGCCATGTTGTTATTGCCGGTGATGGCCAGGCCACGCTGGGCAACACCGTGATGAAGGGCAATGTGAAGAAAGTGCGTCGTCTGTACAACGACAAAGTGATTGCCGGTTTCGCTGGCGGCACCGCCGACGCCTTCACGCTGTTCGAACTGTTTGAACGTAAACTGGAAATGCACCAGGGCCATCTGGTGAAGGCCGCCGTTGAGCTGGCCAAAGACTGGCGAACTGACCGGATGTTGCGCAAACTGGAAGCGCTGCTGGCCGTCGCGGACGAAAACGCGTCGCTTATCATCACCGGTAACGGTGACGTGGTACAGCCGGAAAACGATTTGATTGCTATCGGCTCCGGCGGTCCTTACGCCCAGGCCGCGGCCCGCGCGCTGTTGGAAAATACCGATATGGGCGCGCGCGACATCGCCGAGAAAGCGTTGGATATTGCAGGTGATATCTGCATCTATACCAACCATTTCCACACCATCGAAGAATTACCTTCTAAAGCGTAAGGATCTCCCATGTCTGAAATGACCCCACGCGAAATTGTCAGCGAACTGGACAAACACATTATCGGTCAGGACGCCGCCAAGCGTTCTGTTGCTATCGCCCTGCGTAACCGCTGGCGTCGGATGCAGCTTAACGAAGAGCTGCGTCATGAAGTCACGCCGAAAAACATTCTGATGATCGGCCCAACCGGCGTCGGTAAAACCGAAATCGCCCGTCGTCTGGCAAAACTGGCTAACGCGCCGTTTATCAAAGTTGAAGCGACGAAGTTCACCGAAGTGGGCTATGTCGGTAAAGAAGTGGACTCCATCATCCGCGATTTGACCGATGCGGCGATCAAAATGGTTCGCATGCAGTCCATCGATAAGAACCGTTACCGCGCGGAAGAGCTGGCGGAAGAGCGCGTGCTCGACGTGCTGATCCCACCGGCGAAGAACAACTGGGGCCAGACTGAGCCGTCGCAGGAACCGTCTGCAGCGCGCCAGGCGTTCCGTAAAAAACTGCGTGAAGGCCAGCTGGACGATAAAGAGATTGAAATCGATCTCGCTGCGGCGCCGATGGGCGTTGAAATCATGTCCCCTCCGGGCATGGAAGAGATGACCAGCCAGTTGCAGTCTATGTTCCAGAACCTCGGCGGCCAGAAGCAGAAACCGCGTAAGCTGAAAATCAAAGACGCGATGAAGCTGCTGATTGAAGAAGAAGCGGCCAAACTGGTCAATCCGGAAGAGCTGAAGCAGGAAGCCATCGACGCTGTAGAGCAGCACGGTATCGTCTTTATCGACGAAATCGACAAAATCTGTAAGCGCGGCGGCAACACCTCCGGCCCGGACGTCTCCCGCGAAGGCGTACAGCGCGACCTGCTGCCGCTGGTGGAAGGCTGCACCGTCTCCACCAAACATGGGATGGTCAAGACCGACCACATCCTGTTTATCGCCTCCGGCGCATTCCAGGTGGCCAGCCCATCCGATCTGATCCCGGAACTGCAGGGGCGTCTGCCGATCCGCGTTGAGCTGAAGGCGCTGACCACCCACGACTTCGAGCGCATCCTGACCGAGCCGAATGCCTCCATCACCGTGCAGTACAAGGCGCTGATGGCGACCGAAGGGGTGAACATCGAATTCACCGAAGACGGCATCAAGCGCATCGCCCAGGCCGCATGGCAGGTAAACGAAACCACCGAGAACATCGGTGCGCGTCGCCTGCACACCGTGCTGGAGCGCCTGGTGGAAGATATCTCCTATGATGCCAGCGAGATGAACGGCCAGACCGTCACTATTGATGCCGAATATGTGAGTAAACACCTGGATGTTCTGGTGGCAGATGAAGATCTGAGCCGTTTTATCCTATAATCCGGTGCAATGCATTTTCATCACTGTTGATGGGGGCTATCGCCCCCATTTTTATTGGCTAAAATAACTATGACTGATATCAGCCGTTCACAGGCGTGGCTGGAAAGCCTGCGTCCTAAAACGTTACCGCTGGCATTTGCCGCGATTATTGTTGGCACCGTCCTTGCCTGGGAGCAGGGCCATTTTGATCCCTGGGTTGCCCTGCTGGCGCTGATCACCGCCGGCTTGCTGCAAATTCTTTCCAACCTCGCCAATGACTACGGCGACGCGGTTAAGGGGAGCGATAAACCGGATCGCATCGGGCCGCTGCGCGGGATGCAGAAAGGGGTGATTACCCCCCAGCAGATGAAGCGCGCCCTGATCGTCACCGTCGTACTCATCTGCCTGTTTGGTCTGGCGCTGCTGTGCGCCGCCTGGCAGAGCGTCGGCGATTTCATCGGCTTCCTCGCCCTGGGAGGCCTGTCTATCGTGGCCGCCATCACCTACACGGTGGGCACCCGTCCGTATGGATATATTGGTCTGGGTGATATCTCAGTACTCGTTTTCTTCGGCTGGCTGAGCGTCCTCGGCAGCTGGTATCTGCAAGCCCATAATGTGGAAGCGGCCATTTTTCTGCCGGCGACAGCCTGCGGTCTGCTGGCGACCGCCGTGCTGAACATCAATAATCTGCGCGATATCGACAGCGACCGGCAGAACGGGAAGAACACCCTCGCCGTGCGCCTGGGCCCGGTCAATGCCCGCCGCTATCATGCCTGCCTGCTGCTCGGCGCCCTGCTGTGTCTGGCGCTGTTTAACCTGCTGGCGCTGCATTCAGCCTGGGGCTGGCTGTTTATTCTCGCCACGCCGCTGCTGGTGAAACAGGCGCGCTACGTCCTGCGCGAATCCGATCCGCTGGCGATGCGGCCAATGCTCGAAAAGACGGTCAAAGGGGCTTTACTAACCAACCTGCTGTTTGTTATCGGAATTATTGCCAGTAAGCTGATGGCTTAACTGACAAATATCAATTAACAATTGATGATTTTGCCAACAATGCGATTCGCGGGATATACTAAAAACTCTCGCAGCAACTGAACGTTAAGCCTATGAAATACGATACTTCCGAGCTTTGTGACATCTACCAGGAAGATGTCAACGTCGTGGAACCGCTGTTCTCTAACTTTGGAGGACGGTCGTCGTTTGGTGGACAGATCATTACGGTTAAATGTTTCGAGGATAACGGGTTGCTCTACGATCTGCTCGAGCAGAATGGCCGTGGTCATATTCTCCTGATCGACGGCGGCGGCTCAGTACGACGCGCGTTAATTGACGCAGACCTGGCGCGTCTGGCCGTCCAGAATGAATGGGAAGGGTTGGTGGTCTATGGCGCGGTGCGCCAGGTTGACGACCTTGAGGAACTGGACATTGGTATTCAGGCGCTGGCGGCTATTCCGGTCGGCGCGGCTGGCGAAGGCATCGGCGAAAGCGACGTGCGCGTCAATTTCGGCGGGGTGACTTTCTTCTCCGGCGACCATCTGTATGCCGATAACACCGGGATGATCCTGTCGGAAGACCCGCTGGATATCGAATAAACCTTCCGCCATAAAAAAGGCCTTCTCCATGAGAAGGCCTTTTGTTTATCCGGCGCGTAACTTAGTACAGTTTCTTCGCGCAATCCAGCCAGTCGTTCTTGAACGGACGCTTCATGTTCTCGATGGCATCGATGATGTCGTGGTGCACCAGCTTCTCGTTCTGGATGCCGACGCAACGGCCGCCATGGCCCTGCAGCAGCAGCTCAATCGCATAGGCGCCCATGCGGGAAGCCAGGATGCGGTCGTAAGGAACCGGGGAACCGCCGCGCTGAATGTGGCCGAGGACGGTGGCGCGAGTTTCACGGCCAGTCTCTTTCTCGATGTAGCTTGCCAGCTCGTCAACGTCGCACATGTGCTCGGTGATGGCCACGATAGCGTGTTTTTTCCCTTTCGCGATACCGGCTTTGATTTCTGCCACCAGATCGTCACGGGTATATTCCACTTCAGGCACCATGATGAACTCACAGCCGCCGGCAATCGCCGCCGCCAGGGTCAGGTCGCCACAGTAACGGCCCATCACTTCCACCACGGAGATACGCTGGTGCGAAGAGGAGGTGTCGCGCAAACGGTCAATCGCTTCCACCACGGTGCTCAGGGCAGTAAAGAAGCCGATGGTGTAGTCAGTGCCTTTGATATCGTTGTCGATGGTGCCCGGCAGGCCGATGCATGGGAAGCCCATCTCGGTCAGGCGCATCGCCCCCATATAGGAACCGTCACCGCCGATAACCACCAGCGCGTCCAGGCCGCGCTTCTTCATGTTTTCGATAGCCACAGCGCGGATGTGTTCTTCGCGGAATTCCGGGAAGCGAGCGGAGCCCAGGAAGGTGCCGCCGCGGTTGATCATGTCGGAAACGCTGTAACGGTCGAGCTGAACCATACGGTCTTCATACAATCCGAGGTAACCGTCATAGATTCCAAAAACTTCCAGACCTTCCGTTAATGCCGCGCGCACAACGCCACGAATTGCTGCGTTCATGCCCGGCGCATCACCGCCGCTTGTCAACACACCGATTTTCTTAATCA
>OKDR01000436.1_pt1 | contig 9892 bp, 10 predicted proteins | sample 1615041 | NCBI WGS metagenome assembly OKDR01 (sample SAMN04436990, study PRJEB24849) | human gut metagenome | biome: human gut; feature: NICU; material: stool | host: Homo sapiens | place: USA: Saint Louis, MO | collected 2013-03-17 | reverse complement strand
ATTGTTCGTATAGGAAAAGCCGCTTCCTATCTAAATCCCAAGATGAAATTACGAACTCAGGGTGAAGGGGACGTCCATCTGAGGTAATGAAGCGAGTGAGAAGCTCAACGCCTAACAACCTCTCGTCAATGCTCACAATTATTTCCGCGATAAATTGAGTCTGCATGTGTTTACTCCATGAATGTAACAGACTGATAATGATGCATTTAAAAATGCTGATCAATAAAAGCGATCAATTAGCAATATACGATTGATAATAACGATTGATATAAGCGATTGAAATATGGGGGGAAAATAAATTTCAGATCATTCCTAATCATGGGTTAGGGGGCTGAGGATTTATGTGTTCTTGAGCGGGAAGATATAAATGGGGCATCAGCCCCTTTTTTAGTTCTGGAAGTCAACTACACATAACAGGTCTTTAAGCGGTGGGCGATGCGTGTAAATAGAGGTGACGCCTAAACTTTGGGTTCGGGAATGACCAACTACAAACTGCATCAAAGGTAAAGACACGCCCCCAGATGCAAGGCAATGGCTTACGAAGGTGTGACGAAGACTATGTATGCGCCTTTTTAGCCCAAACTCATCATAATCAGGGATACCTGTTTCATTCATCAACTTACCCCATTCGACTGTTGCTGTGGTGTAGTTAGGTAAGTCACTGAAAATCAGATCACCATCGTTTAGAGCATCGGCAAGACTGAGTAAACCTGACTCTAAAACCTTATTGAGTGGTATCTGGCGTTGGGCATGTTCGGTTTTCCCGTCTTCTATATAAATGTACCAGCGTGAAGTTTCTTCATCTAAACGGATGTCCCGCTTTCTGATAGAGGCAATCTCGCCACGTCGAGCACCAGTATAAATGAGGGTGAGGAAGTACCATTTGCGCCAATCGTTATTTTCCAGTGAGAACAGCTTGGTTTTAAGCTTACTCAACTCAGTGTTGCTGAAATGACCTCTCCGATTAGGCTTCACCTCATATGTGATTCCATCGGTTGGGGATTTCTCTAACTGGTCTTTGGTTTCGACGAGGTAAGTTTTAAAAAGCGAGCGCCAGATCTTGAGATGTTTTTCAACATGCTGACTACTGATCAGATCTTCCTCTGGTACGTCATAATCAATGCATTCAGGCAAAGATAGGCGCTTGTATGGCAGCTTAGTACGAGTAGGTAAGTTTTCGGTCACTTTCAGCGCTTCACGAATATCTTGCTTAGTAACCCGATCAATCGGTTTATCACCAATAACGTAAATCAGCACATCAAAGAAACGCTGGTTCTCGTTAGCGATGCTTGCTCGCCATTTTTGACCTTTTTCTTCAACATACTGCGTCCATGCTTCGGAAAGTTTGATTGCTTGGCTTGCGGTATCTTTAACTTCCGTTGAAAAAGCCTGGTTTGTTTCAACCCTACTTTGGGGTGAAGATTTTAGTTTCTGCTCTTCTAACTGATTTTGCAGTGTTGCAATGAGTTGGCGATATCGTAGCAAATCTTTCGAATAGAATGCTTCATAGGCTTGCGCGACGGTCGCGCGGCTCATATCAAGTGCAGCACCTACTTGATTCGCAAAGGGCAAATCTCCCTTGGAAAGTTCAAGTTTCTTCATGTGATGACTTGCAAGCACTTCGTTTGCTGTCTGATCGCTACCATTAACCACGCGTTGGAAGTGAGCTTCCGAATAGCCTTGTGCGGCTTCTACCGTATCTGAAGCAGATAATAGACAATTAGGATGTATGTTTCTGTGCCACTGTCCTAACTCCGGCAGACGCTCCACCTCTGCAATATCTCTTTCGAGTGCATGTAGAAGATAGTTGTCAAAGTCCTGCTTAGTGGCAGCTCGGTAGCCTTGCATTTTGCGTTTGAACTCTTCGAGGCTCATCGTTCCATTCTGCACAAGGGGAATGAAAGGGCGGATCTGATTCATGATCACTTCTGCTTGCTTTCGGCTATCAGTACCGAGACTCAGACGCACAAAACTTGTTGAATCATTTAGTCTAAAGTTAGTGTAGTATGTGCGCCCACGAATCATTGTGTGTGACAGCTTGTGTGACACGTTGTTTGCCATGCTGTGTACCATGAAAGAGTTACAGATCAGTGAGTTAAGTCGATTTATTGGCTAACTCGTTGTTTTAGAAAGTATACCAGACGCCTGTGAAGGCGAAAAATCACCGAATCAAATCAAAGTGTTAGAGTTAACTCCATGAAATGTATAACAAAATGGGTAACGCAATGAGGAACAGAGTGTACAACAAGACTCCTCGATTCACGACGAAGCGCGGTAACGTCTACTACATCAACTTTCGACTTCCCGACGGAACATTTTTCCGTCGTAGCCTCGGCACAGATTCATTGCAAGCGGTCGGGGTTACAATGTCACGTCTTAGTGCATACATCCCCCTTGTTCAAAATGGTTCGCTGTCCATCGAACAGTTCAAAATGCACATTGACGGTTTCAGGGAAGCCACTCAGCGCGATTTCGACACTTATCTGTTGGACTGGCTTAGGATGGGTGTTGATGAAGCTAAACGAATGCCGGAACTTGGACGGATGCAACGCAAGATCGATCCAGATGCAGCAATCTCCCCGACTGCCAACGTTACAGAGGCTAAAGGCCGTGCTGAGATACATCTGAACCGAGTGTATAACGGTGATGATTCAACGGCGCGGATGCTTCTTGCCACTTTGCTGATGAAGAAGGTTTCCTTTGATCAACGTGATGTTGAACAGGCTTACGATGTGGCGGGGCAGATTGATTTACATCAGGCTATGCTCCACCAAGCCTACGACGCTTTCTATTCTGGTGATCTTGTTCGATATCGCTCTTTGGTCGAAGAGATGCAATTCAAGCTGACAGAAGCCGAGCGATTGAAGAAGCCAGCAGCTAAACATGCTGTAGCGCCAACGGTTGAGTCTGAAAGTAACGATACGCCTCTGCTTTCTGTTTCATGGAAAATGTTTACCACTGAAAAAGGAAAGGACTGGGTGGCGGCTGTCGCCAACGAAAACCAGCGCTTCTATAATGTGTTGTTGCATGTTATCGGTGATCTTCCTGTCGGAGTGATCACGAAGCAGCACATACGGCAAACTATAACCATTATTGAAAATCTTCCCCGTCGAAATAAAAAACCTTATTCCGAAATGACGCTTACGGAGTGTATTGATTTTGATGTACCGGAAGAGGATTTGATGAGCAGCGCTAACGTCCAAAAGCATCTCAAGATTTATTCCTCGTTCTTCAAAGTCTTCCTGAAAGATGAAAAGGACATTTTAGAGAAAGCCCCCACAGAAGGGATCAAATACGAGGTAACGGAGAACAAGGGCGGCTCTTACTCAAAACCTGAGATGCAACGCCTTGTAACGTATTTGAATACTTGCAAAGATTGGCGACGTGATTATTTCCTGACTCTGATTTATACCGGAGCACGCCGGGGCGAAATTGCTGCTATCCGTAAAGAGCACATTCGCGAAGATGAAGAAACACGGCGTTGGTATGTCTTCATTGACGGCGGGAAAACTGAACAGGCTGTGCGGCAGATACCGTTAAACAAGATCTCAGAAAAGTTACTTCTGGCGCGTGTTAAATCGCTCAAACCCACTGATCCTGTTTTCGGTGATTTACCGACGTATGAGCAGATCGGGCTTGAGTGGAACAGCATCATGGCCGATTGCAACATACAAAAATTTAATGAATTTGGACAAAAGAGGGTGATCCATGCCCTTCGTCATACTTTTATTTCAGAGGCAATGACAAAAGCGATGCCCGTGATGGTGCAGTTTTGCGTCGGACACTCCCGAACTCAATCGTTAGGTATCACAGCACGGTATACACATAGGCCACCGCTGAGGGACTTACTTCCAGTGGTTGATGGCATAAACTGGTAAAGCTGTCCCACCAACGGGTTTTATGGTTTCAATTACCAGCTATCTTTACCAATTTTTTAAATTTTCCGCTGATTCACCCGGATAGAGAGTTGTTCGTGATTTTCTTTTCTTTCGCTGTAGCGGTCAGCAAGGTATTCAGTATGGTTTTTCAAAATCAGTGTGATTTTGAATAGTTCCTCCATTACATCAACAATGCGGTCGTAATAAGAAGATGGTTTCATTCGTCCATCATCATCAAACTCTTGCCATGCTTTTGCTACCGATGATTGGTTAGGGATAGTAAACATCCTCATCCAGCGTCCAAGGACACGCATTTGGTTAACTGCGTTAAACGATTGGGAACCACCGCAAACTTGCATCACTGCCAAAGTTTTTCCCTGGGAAGGGCGAATCGCTCCTTCTGTTAAAGGAATCCAGTCTATTTGGGCTTTCAGAATGCTACTCATCGCGCCATGTCGCTCTGGCGAACTCCACACCATACCATCACACCACCGAACCAAACTCCGTAGCTCTTGCACCTTTGGATGTGTTTCAGGAGCATCGTCAGGAAGTGGTAAACCAGAAGGATTAAAAATTTTCACTTCAGCACCCATTTCCGTAAGTAATCGCCCGGCTTCTTCGGCACTAAATCGACTAAAAGATCGCTGACGTACTGAGCCGTAAAGGAGAAGCAAGCGAGGAGGGATGGCTGTACCTCCGACCTTTTCAGCTATGGTTGCATCAAAGCAATCAGTATTAAGAGCGGGGAATGTCTTCATGGCTTTACTCCAGAGTTTGTACACTATGCTTTACTTTTAACACATACGGATTAACATATGTATTCGTTTTTATCTGAGGCTGCTTACAGATGTTACCTGTTCAACTTTTCAAGCTACTTGCAGACGAGACACGCACGACGATTATTCTATTACTGCGTGAGGCTGGGGAGTTGTGTGTTTGCGAGCTATGTTCGGTCACTAACCAATCTCAGCCAAAGGTTTCACGCCACATTGCTTTGCTAAGGGATGCCGGATTGGTGCTGGATCGCCGAGAAGGTAAATGGATCTATTATCGTCTTTCACCACACATGGCTGCATGGGCAGCTTCAATCATCGATACTGCCTGGAGTAGCCAGCGCGATGAAGTACGACAATCTTTGAATAACGTAAATACCGCTGTTTGCGGATGATAACAAAAATACATTCACTAAATCGAATGTGTTTAAGGGGTTCGGAATGTTATTGGCAGGAGCAATCTTCGCACTAACCATCTTCTTTGTGATTTGGCAACCTCGCGGGCTTAGTATTGGCTGGACTGCCTCAATTGGTGCGGTGCTGGCTTTGGTTACGGGGGTTATACAAATAAGTGACATCCCGGTTGTATGGCACATTGTATGGAATGCTACCGCAGCCTTTATCGCGGTTATCATCATCAGCTTACTGCTTGATGAGTCTGGCTTCTTTGAATGGTGCGCTTTACATGTTGCCCGATGGGGTAATGGACGTGGGCGGCTGCTATTCACCTACATAGTGTTGCTGGGGGCCGCTGTTGCTGCTCTGTTTGCTAACGATGGAGCCGCGCTGATTCTTACACCGATTGTTATTGCTATGCTACTGGCGTTGGGATTCAGTAAAGAAACAACGCTGGCTTTCGTTATGGCAGCCGGGTTTATAGCTGATACTGCAAGTTTACCGCTGATCGTATCTAATCTTGTGAACATTGTTTCCGCTGACTTCTTCAAACTTGGGTTCAGTGATTACGCTTCCGTGATGGTTCCGGTAGACCTTGCGGCGATTGCTGCCACGCTTGCGGTACTTCATCTCTTCTTCCGTAAAGACATTCCAGCCGTTTATGAATTGTCCCGGTTAAAAGCGCCAGCAGAAGCTATCAAAGATCTGGCAACGTTCAGAACTGGTTGGATAGTGCTATTGCTTCTCTTAATAGGTTTTTTTGTACTCGAACCTCTCGGAATACCTGTAAGTGCGATTGCAGCAGCAGGGGCTTTAATACTTTTTCTTGTTGCCAAACGAGGGCATTCGATTAATACGGGCAAGGTGTTGCGTGGTGCGCCCTGGCAGATTGTAGTGTTCTCGCTCGGTATGTACCTGGTTGTTTATGGTCTGCGTAATGCAGGACTAACCGAACATCTTTCGGGTGTTCTAAACCAACTTGCTGATAGAGGTATCTGGGCCGCTACGCTGGGAACTGGCTTCTTAGCTGCGTTCTTGTCATCCATCATGAACAACATGCCCACTGTTTTGATTGGTGCTTTGTCGATAGATGGAAGTATGGCATCAGGAATTATCAAGGAAGCGATGATCTATGCCAACGTGATTGGCTGCGATCTGGGACCAAAAATCACACCCATAGGAAGTCTTGCAACGCTGCTTTGGTTGCATGTCCTTGAACAGAAAAGCATAAAAATAAGTTGGGGGTACTACTTCCGCGTAGGCGTGATTATGACGCTGCCTGTGCTGTTCGTTACCCTTAGTGCGCTGGCATTGCGCCTGTCGTTTTCCCTGTAAGATAAGAGAATAATCATGACTGACATAACCATTTACCACAATCCAGCATGTGGAACATCCCGTAATACGCTGGCTTTAATTCAAAATAGCGGTGTTGAGCCAACTGTGATTCTCTATCTGGAAACACCTCCAGACAGGGATAAACTCAAGGAATTGATTAGCGCGATGGGGATCAGTGTTCGTGCGTTGCTACGAAAAAATGTTGAACCATACGAGCAACTTGGTTTAACAGAAGACCGTTTCACCGATGAAGAATTGATAGAGGCAATGCTAAGTCATCCCATTTTGATCAACCGTCCGATTGTCGTTACGCCACTTGGAACACGCCTTTGCCGTCCATCAGAAGTGGTATTGGACATTCTTCCAAACCCTCAGAAAGGCGAGTTCATTAAGGAAGATGGAGAAAAGGTCGTAGGGAAGGATGGCAAGCGACTAATTTAACAATAATCTACTTCGCATCATCCGTATCAGTGTATAAACAAGACGTTTACCAGGTGATGTGTGTTGCGCCATTACTTGAGATGTTTAACACGATTTCCGCGACGTACCCAATTTCAGCGGCAGGATTCCTTAAATATCAGTGGCTTGTGGCCTCAAAAGGAATCTTGTTAGGCGGCGGCTTGTTCGGTCTTGATACGCTGCACGGTGCTGGTGGACACGTTGAAATCTTTCGCTATGGTTCGGATAGACTGACCAGCGGCAAGTGCTGACACAATCCCTACACGGTCAACCGCTGCGCCATTACCACGAGCGCCTTTGCGTCCCGCTGCTTTGGCTGCTGCGTAGCCTTCTGCCTGGCGTTCGAGCATCATTTCACGTTCCATCTGTGACATAGCCGCGAAGATGTTTAGCATAAGGTTGCTGGCGGCGTTGGCTTCTGCTCCTGCTGTTATCCCTTCCTTGTGGAATTGGACGCTTGCGCCTTTGGCTTTAACGTGCTCGATAATGTCGAGAACATCACGGAGGTTACGCCCTAAGCGGTCAAGGCTGTGAACGTGGATCACGTCGCCTTTACGAACGTAAGCAATCATCTCCTGGAGTTTGGGACGGTTGGTATTCTTGCCGCTTACCTTCTCTTCAAACTTTTCATCAAGTGTCACGCCGTCGAGCTGGCGCTCTGTGTATTGTTTATCTGTACTTACTCGAATGTAACCGATGTTAGCCATTGTAGTTTCCCTGTTCTGTTGAGCGTAGCGATTTAGTGTGTATCGATTATAGGTGTGTCGATTAAATTGATCAATACTATTTCGATACAATCTTGAAGGGGAAAAGACCCGGATTTTGGTGTGTCGAAATACTGTGCTATTTCGCTACATGTTCCGGGAGGCTAAACGGGTAGTATCTGATTCGGTAGTCCTCAAGTGCCCAGGGGCTGCGGTGCGTGATTACAAAGTGGTTCCACTGATAGGAAACAAGTTCGGGATCTCTGGTGGTTCGTTCGTCTGTGACCGTGACCACGCTCAAGCCGTCGCGGTGAGCTTCCCACTCAAGGCGGTGAATGTAGTAGCCGGGGTGCATCTCGATTAAAGGCGTATCCGGGATCACTCTTGGGAAATGGTCTGCGATGTTCTCAGCGCTCCGTGCTTCCGCTTCGAGCTGGCGCTTCTCTTGCTGGTGGCTTGTCTCTGCGGCAAGCTGGCGCTCAACCTCGGCTAAACGGTGGGCCTTGCGACCGTTCTGGAAATAATTTACGTATGCTGCGTGGGTACGTCCTGACATGTAATGTCCTCCTGTAGAATTTGGATCTTTTTTGATGTGCTGGCTGTACGCTGGAGCGCGTCAGGCGGCGTGAATGTGGAAGGAACGAAGCCCGAAAATCCGGGCGGCGATACCGATCCACGGTATGAGTGATTTCAGATTTTGCTTTAAGGAAGTTGTTAGGCATTTGCCTATCAAACTTTTAAAAATTGATAGTCGGGAAACGCTGGTGCTCCTGTTATTCCCATTTGGAAAATGGTGAAGCTGTAGAACAGATCTAAGAATACTTAATAAGTAGCCCTGTTAGCCCTGTAGCCCTGATCAGGCCTGTAGCGGCGCGGGTTTCAAAATACAGGGCTAAAATCGTAGCCCTGTAGCCCTGATCATTTCGTCGGGGTTGGGTAGTATTTATCGACATACCAGGAAAGGGCGCTCTCCGGGATTTTCCCGCTGCCGTCCTGCGGCGCTCGATACCAAACTGATTTTAACCCTGCTCTGGTGTTCACTCTGGCACTGACATAGCCGTTGTCACGTAACCATTGACTCGCATCCTGTGGTCGCGGGAACGATGGACAAGCATCATGGAATGCCTTGAATGCAAACGCCGGATTCTCTCCAGTGAAGATCTCCGCTTCGTTCTGCTCTTCGGTGATGCTGGCTTGTTTCATGCGTTCCAGCGCCACGCTGTAAGGTGGGCGATAAGGGGTGAACTCGGACAAGGGGTAAGCCATTAGCCAGGCGTGTACGGCTTCCAGACCGCCAACGGCGAGCCACTCCGCAAGGCAGGTGATAAACTCGGCGGTTTCCTCCCTGCTCACCTTGTGGCGTATGTAGTGAGTGCAATAATGGCGGCGGTCATTCGCCTCCACTTCAATCGGACTTTCACTGTTTGAAAAGGTGAAGAATCTTGTAAATGTTGGCACTTTACGGGGCTGTTCGTACTTCCGGTTAATTTCGATAACCGGTTCTGTCTGAATGCTCTTTAGACGGTCTGCCATGTTGCGCGTGGCTGGCGGCGGGTCATCAAACAGGATCAGGATTGTACGGGCCATAGCATCGTTATGGACGCTGGTTAGGGTGCTGTAATTGCTGTACAGCGTTGTCTGGTGCATCAGGAGCGGTGACAAGATTTGATTGAACAAAAAACCCTTGCCCGTTCCGGTGTCGCTTGGGATCACGATGTGCCAGCTTGGGCGCTGTTCCGGGTGCTGGAACATGTGCGCCATGTACGCGCTCACTGTGGCGCGGTCTGTCTGGTCGGGGAAGAGTCGGGCCAGGTAGGAGTGCCATAGTGTCAGATCTGCCGCTGGTGTCTTATCACTGCGCCAGCGCCTGAATGTGTTCAGTGTGCCGTTCTGGTCGATACCGTAGGGCTGCGTCGGGTTGAATTCATTCACCTTGATAAAAGGAATGTGATCCCAGAGTAGGTTTAAATAACTTCGTCGCCACTGCTCACCAGTCGATAAATAGTATTCCCGTTCGAGAATGTCCAGACCGTGATTTGTGTTAGTGGGGATGTGGTGGAGAAGTATTTTACCTTGAGCGGAGATAAAAGCGTATTTCTGTTTCTGTAGATGGTCAATCAGCTTTTCTATTTGTAGCTTTGGATTCATTCGTTTCCTCGTTCGTCATTACCTTACGTAATGTCTTGATAATAAAAGTTGGGCGACTGTCATCACCCTTGCTTGCATCAATCCACGTCAGCAGATCTCGAGCTATTTTAAGTTGCAGCATTATTTAGTATCCTTATTTTTAAAGATGTAACCTTCGGATAATAGCCACTGGTAGAACTCCCCAATCTTTAGTTTATTA
>OKDR01000433.1_pt1 | contig 9935 bp, 9 predicted proteins | sample 1615041 | NCBI WGS metagenome assembly OKDR01 (sample SAMN04436990, study PRJEB24849) | human gut metagenome | biome: human gut; feature: NICU; material: stool | host: Homo sapiens | place: USA: Saint Louis, MO | collected 2013-03-17 | reverse complement strand
GCGTTAGATTGGCTTACACCATTAGAGAAATTTGCTCAGCTTGTTGATTATCATAAGACTTTTCAAACTGTCGCACCTCATGTTTGAATTCGCCAAGTATTGGCTCTAGGTTTCGATGAAAACTTCATTCGGATGTGGGATTTCTATTTATGTTATTGCGAAGGCGGTTTTAAAGAAGGCGTGATAAGCAATGTTCACTTGTTGTTTGAAAGTACCAGTTACTAGCTCAAACCGCTCAAGTAAGGAGACTGCTCATGTTTTGGAATTTACTGATTCTAGATTTAATGATCATGTTGCTGAGCTGGCTACTTGCCACTCTAAATGGCCGAGCTGGAATAGTAGATGCTGCATGGAGTTTCTGTCTGGCAGTAAACATTATCGTGTCTTCTTTACTCATTTCAGTTGCCCCAGTTGAAGTGCGCCTTTTTATTGGTATTTTTAGCGGCTTATGGTTTTTAAGATTATTTTGGCACCTGTTAAGACGTTATCAATCTGAACAAAAAGAAGATGGCCGTTACGCGAGCATGCGTAAAGCGATGGGTAAGTTTCAGCATATTGGCTTTTTATTCTTTTTTATCTTTCAAACACTTTTAGTGCTTTTGTTCTTTTTGCCGATGTGGATGCTCCTCAATGTAGAGGCAACTGAATGGAGTAGTGGATATAAAGTCGCTTTAGTAATTGCTGCTGTCATCATGGCAATTGCTTTCATTGGAGAGCAGCTCGCTGATCAGCAGTTATACCGATTTAAATTAAATCCAGATCATCATGGCAAAACGATGGATCAGGGTTTATGGCGTTATTCACGTCACCCCAATTATTTTTTTGAATGGTTACACTGGTTTGCCTATCCAATTATTGGTTTAGCGGCAGGCCAATACGTATTGTGGATTTATCCGTTACTGATGTGGCTATTTTTATATTACGTCACGGGTATTCCATTTAGTGAAAAACAAGCAATTAAAAGTCGCGGTCAAAATTATCTTGATTATCAACAAAAAACATCAATGTTTATTCCGCGAAAACCAAAAAAATAGGTGCGCATATGGATTTTATTGTTCATCAGTCTTTGAAAATTGTTGAAAGTGGTGTGATTCCAGATCATGCAATTCGAGCTGCAATTCGTGCTTTAAGTAAAAAGCGCTTAATCCAAGAAGGCCGTTATGACCCTGAACAAGGGGCGCAGCGCTACATGGATGTGCTTAATATGCTGAAGAAGAGCGAAATCGCCGTTGAAACGGATAAGGCAAACGAGCAGCACTATGAATTGCCGACCGAGTTTTTTCAGGCGGTGCTTGGAAAAAGACTCAAATATAGTGCGTGTTATTTCCCGACTAAAACCACAACTTTAGATCAGGCAGAAGAGCTCGCACTTCAGCTTTATTGTGAAAGAGCACAACTTAAAAACGGTCAACACATTTTAGAGTTAGGCTGTGGTTGGGGTTCTTTAACTTTGTGGATGGCAGAAAACTATCCGCGCTCACAGATTACGGCTGTTTCAAATTCTGCAACGCAGAAAAAGCATATTCTTCGGCAAGCAGAGTTGAGAGGTTTAACCAATGTTGAAGTGCTTACCTGTGATGTGAATGTACTCGACTTAGACCAAGAAAAGTTTGATCGTGTTGTATCGGTCGAAATGTTTGAACACGTCCGTAATTACCAACGTCTTTTTGAAAAAATTCAGGGTTGGTTAAAAGCAGACGGCTTACTTTGGTGTCATATTTTTTGCCATCGCTTTTTACATTATCCTTTTGAAGTGAAATCAGATTATGATTGGATGTCCAAGTATTTCTTTACTGGCGGTTTAATGCCTTCGACTTCGACTTTTTTGCATTTTCAAGAGCATTTAGAGTTGGCCCAACAGTGGCAGTGGTCGGGTGAGTATTATATGAGAACGGCAAATGCTTGGCTTGATAACATGGATAATCAAGAAGTCGAACTAAAGCCACTGTTTAAAAAAATCTATGGAAAAGATGCCAATATTTGGTGGCAACGCTGGCGTATTTTCTTCATGGCTTGTGCTGAGTTATTTGGTTTTGAGCAAGGTCAAGAATGGGTCATTGGTCACTTTTTATTTAAAAAGCGATCATAGTAATTTCTATAGCCTATCCCGGCGATAAAGATATGATAAAAAATCGACATGATGGCAAAGCGAGTCATCCATTAGCCCAAATGTTCAATCGATATTACTGGTTGCAGATTGGTCTGATTGCATTATCGATCGTGGTCGGGTTGGCTTGTAGTGCTTGGGTGATTAAGGGCTCTTTACTTAAAACCGCTTTAGAACAGGAAATGGAGCATTACTGGTTACGCATAGAACGTAATCCAAATGCTGATTTACCAGATACTAAAAATTTATATGGATATCGGTGGAATACACAGGCCGCGCCTCAACCTTTTCGGGGCATGCATTTAGAGAGTGGCGTGCACCGAGTATTCGTTGATGGTAAAGAACGAATGACCGTCTATGGTGAGCGTAATGGTCAGCATGTTCTGTTGGTATTTGGCGAAAGCAATGTTAATAAGCTGATCTGGTTATTTGGTCTTGCTCCCCTCATGTTCAGCTTATCTGTTTTATATAGCTTTTTGTGGTGGTCAAACCGAAGAGCAAGACGCTATTTTTCTCCAATTACGCGCTTAGCGAACGCTTTAGAAAATATTGATTGGGCACATCAAGATACTCAGGCATCTCCTTTTAGAGATATTAATACCAATGGCAACATGGAAGCCGAATATCTCAAACAAGCTTTAGAAAAATATCATCAAGTTTTAAGTGATTTTATTCGACGTGAAAGAGAATTTACTGGAGATGTGAGCCATGAGTTACGCACTCCACTCACCATTTTGAAAGGTAATGTACAACTGTGTCAGGCGAAATACGGAGACGATAAATCCTTAGTCCGTCTTCATAACACAATTGAAGATATGCAGCTGCTCGTTGATACCTTACTTGCGATTGCACGTAATACGGTACAGAGCTTGCCATCTGAGAAAAATTTATTATCGAAAACGGTAAAGGATCTTGTTGAAAGTTTAGAAGCGGTAAGTGCAGGTAAAGGGATACAAATTAATATTCAACCTGATGTTTCTGAGCAGCCACGTTGGTTATATCCTTCGATGACTCAAATGGTTTTAGGTAATATTTTACGTAATGCCCTGAACTATTCTCAAGGCTCACAAATCGACATTATTCAACAAAAAAACAGCCTGATTATTGCAGATAATGGAATTGGAATTTCTTTACCTAACGATGTAAAGGTGCAAGAGCTAAGCGACACACAACTTTCCTTAAAGGCTAAAGGCCATGGAATTGGTTTGCAATTGGTACAAAAGCTTTGCAAACAACTAGGATGGAGAGTGGAGCTGTTTGATCGACAATATTATTTAACCACTCATCCTGAACTCGATTTGGAGCCAACCACAGGCTTAATTGTTGTGGTCTATTTAAGTTAAGTCGCGGAATCTTCCAAAGCAATTTTTAAACCGACACCTGCCACTGTATGTAATAGTTTAGGATCAAAAGGTTTATCAACCATTTTTCTTAGGTTATAGATATGACTGCGTAACGCATCGCTTTCAGGTTCTTCGTCTCCCCATAATTCCATCATCAGTTCTTGCTTAGTCACTACTTTTGGAGACTGGCGCATCAAAATTTTTAATAGTTTAAATTGAATAGGGGGTAACTCGATATTATTTCCGGCACGAACCACAGTTTGAGTTGAGCTATCAAGAATTAAGTCGTGAATTTGAATTTTATGGTGAGTGACTTCACCAGCTGCTCTTTTTATTAATGCACGAATCCGCATCACTAATTCATTAAAATCAAAAGGTTTTACCAAATAATCATCTGTGCCAGCAGTAAAACCTTTAAGTTTGTCATCTAAAGTATCTCTTGCTGTGAGCATAAGAACGGGAATATCAACGCCTTGTTCGGTACGTAGCCAGTTACATAGGTCATAACCCGAGCCATCGGGCAAATTTATATCGAGCAACAAAAGATGATAATGCTGAGATTTGAGAAAAGTCCGTGCAGCATCTAAATTACGTGCATGATCGACAACATAATCATGCACTTCAAGAAATTCGCAGACCGTTGCTGCGAGTTCAAAATGGTCCTCAACCATGAGGATAAAGTGATTACCCATGAGATTTTATTAAGCTATTAATTTAATAATTGTTGTTTTAATTTAGCATTAAACGGTTCGCTACCAAACCAGATTTTAAAATATTGATTTGCATTCGGATTGTTCAAAGAGCCGAGTAGCTTCTGGTTTAATTTTAATTCTAGTTTTTGATTTTCATGTTGATAGTAGAGACTATAAAGATCTCCACTCTTAATTGGCCTATATAGTTCATTAATATGATTAAGCGGGGATTTCGCATCAAAGCCGCTAACATTTTTCTTCAAAAAGTGGGTTGCTGCGCGTTTAAATGCCCACTCGGGAATATCGCGGTTATAGCTAAAGTCCATTTTGATGCTTTGGCTTTGCCAATTTTTTAGGCAATCTTCAGCAAAGTAACTGACATTTCCCACTTTCTTGCTCGTCACCATTAAAGGAGCTGAACTGCATTTTTTTAGTTCAGCCGCATTCGCTTGAGATACGATTAAGATTCCCAGAAATATCAAGATTCGACTTTTTTGAACGGTAATACCCATTTATATACTCCTCCAAATATTGGTAAAGAACGGTAAAGGCCATTTGCCGGATCCCAATAATCTTGCTGGAAAATAATTTTTTGTTGCTCATTAATCTTAATTTGACTAATTCCATAAGAAGCCATGGTTTTTGAGCGACCTAGCATTTTAAAGTCATAGGTCATGTACCAATGAATGTAGGCTGTATCTTGGTGATGAGTTGCACTAATGAGTTTTACAGTGACATTACTCACTCGGGCATTCATGCCTTCAAAATGCTGAATCAGATCTTTCTTTTGAGAGAACTGCGAGAGTGTATCGTTGATATAGAGCTGATCAGCGTAAAGATTGCTAGCATTATTTACAAAAGAAGGAGTACCGAGCGTATTAAATGCAGCGACAAAACGATTGCCGACATCTAGCGCCTGTTGATCATCTAATTCTATACCAGTAATTTTTTGTTCAGCTTTGCCATAGTCACCTGAGTAACTAGGCACACTTTTACACGCCGTTAAACCTACCAAAGTAACCAACCCTAGGGCTGTAGTTATAATTTTCATGTCGATATCCAAGCCAACTTTATAAGATCAAATTAAAGAGCTGGTCGTGAATTTTGCGTGAATTCTTATATTTTATGATTTGGGTTTAATGGAGAGCGTTTTCTGTTTTGGAAATTTAATAAACTAGGCCTAATCAACTTAAAAATTTCTATCGACTTCACAGCGTTTAAGATTAATAAATAAGATAAGCAAGAAAAAATTTAAGAAAGCAATTTTATTCTAGCTGCGCTTTACTCATAAGAGATATAGATAAGTTTTGAATAAATAGAAAGGTTCAATAATGAAAACAATCGGCTTATTAGGCGGAATGAGTTGGGAATCTACAGCGCTTTATTATCAACAAATCAATAAAATGGTTCATCGTAAATTAGGAAAATTGCACTCCGCTAAGGTCATTATTAATAGTGTTGATTTTGAAGAAATAGCAGCCTTGCAAGCGAAGGGTTTATGGCAAGAGGCTGGCACATATTTAGCTGAGCAAGCACAAAATTTAGAAAAAGCAGGAGCAGATTGTATTTTGGTGTGTACTAACACCATGCATAAAATTGCTGCGCAGATTGAAGATTCAATTTCGATTCCTTTCTTACACATTGCCGATGCAACAGCAAAAGAAATTTTGAGTCAAAACATTGGTAAAGTTGCACTGTTAGGGACAGCTTTTACAATGGAGCAAGATTTTTATAAAGCTCGATTGCGGGATTATGGAATTGATGTTGTTATTCCAAATGAAGCCGACCGAAAAATAGTCCATAGCATCATTTATGAAGAACTTTGTTTAGGTGTGATTAACCCCGATTCTCAGCAAAAGTATATCGCTATTGTAGAAAGACTTATAGCTGAAGGTGCCCAAGGAATTATCTTAGGTTGTACTGAAATTTGTATGTTAATTGGTGAGCTTAAATTCTCGGTTCCTTTATTTGATACGACCGCCATTCATGCAAAAGAGGCGGTGAGTTTTGCTTTAACTTAAGAAGATAAATTAGAAACAATAAATTGTTAGGAATTAATTTTAAAGATGGAGGATAACTTTGAAATTTAGATCAAAAATTGATTGGTGGCTTTTATTAATATTTGTTGTGATCACTGCCAATATCGTTATGAAAATTTATGAAGCAAATTATCATTATTCTTTAGCTTCAAATTTTCCACACCTCGTCATTTATAGTTTAGTCATTTTGGTTATTTGGCTTCCGGTCTTTAACACGTATTACGTAGTAGAAAACAACACATTAATCATTAAGAGCTTGGTATTTCGATGGAAAATCAATATCAATGATATTACTCAAATAGAACCTACCCATAATCCACTTTCTTCTCCAGCATTATCGCTAGATCGACTTAAAATTTATTATATGAAAGATGGAAGAATGGCTACAGTAATGATCTCGCCCAAAGATAAAGAGGGTTTCTTAAATGCTTTACACAAAAGTTCTGGGACAAAGTTCTAATTTATAGTTAATGAAGACAGTAAATTAAGTGCCTAATAAATACTCAGTTATGTATTAGATTTTTGAAAATACGGTCTGTAATGCTCAGCACAGTTAAATAAATCAACTATAAGTCTCTCTTCTAAAGCATTAACCTGCATTTATTGCGAATAAATAAAATGGAGATAAAAGATGCTTACACGTTTTTTAATGCCAATTTTAGGCATTACGGTTGTCTGTGTACTTGCAGGATGTGCATCATCATCTCAATATCCGATTGCCGAGAGTTATGGCCCAGAACCAAAACTTCCTGAGCCTAAATCGAGCTTATTACCGACCGTTAATATAGCCCCAGCAGAGGGCTGGCCAAATGGCGCTATGCCAACTCCAGCAGAAGGTTTAAAGGTCAAAGCCTTCGCCAAAGGACTTGAGCACCCGCGTTGGCTTTATGTATTACCAAATGGCGATGTATTGGTTGCTGAAACCGATGCTCCGCCTAAACCGGAAGACAGCAAAGGTATTAAAGGTAAAATCATGACTTTTGTGATGAGGCGTGCAGGCTCATCTCATCCGAGCGCAAACCGTATTAGTTTACTTCGTGACACCAATGGAGACGGCGTCGCTGACCAGAAAACGGTATTCCTTAAAAACTTAAATTCTCCATTTGGTATGGCATTGGTAGGTAATAACTTATATATCGCCAATACGGATGCACTGGTGCGTTTTCCTTACCAAGAAGGGGAAACTCAAATTACAGCCAGTGGAACCAAAGTATTGGACTTACCGGGTGGTGCTTTAAACCACCACTGGACCAAAAATGTAATTGCTAATCGCGAAGGTACAAAGCTCTACATTACTGTCGGTTCTAACAGTAATGTTGCTGAAAATGGTTTAGATCAAGAAAAAGGTCGTGCACAAATTACAGAGTTTGATATTGCAAGTGGTCAGTCTCGACCATTTGCAACAGGACTACGTAATCCTAATGGTATGGCTTGGCAACCTCAAAGCGGTAAACTTTGGACAGTGGTTAATGAGCGCGATGAAATCGGTAGTGACCTAGTACCCGATTATATGACTTCGGTTCAAGACGGTGCTTTTTATGGTTGGCCTTATAGCTACTATGGTCAACATGTAGATGTGCGAGTAAAACCGCAAAATCCTGAAATGGTTGCTCGTGCAATTAAACCCGACTATGCACTAGGCAACCATACGGCTTCTTTAGGCCTTGCATTTTATGCAGCCGAACTGATGCCACAATTTAGAGGTGGGGCATTGATCGGTCAGCATGGTTCTTGGAACCGTAAACCTCACAGTGGTTATAAAGTCATTTTTGTACCATTTAGAAGTGGTCAGCCTTCTGGTCCACCGCAAGATATTTTGACTGGATTCCTCAGCGATAAAGGCAAAGCGTATGGTCGCCCTGTGGGTGTAGCAATTGATTTCTCAGGTGCTGTGTTAGTTGCAGATGATGTGGGCAATACGATTTGGCGCGTTTCGCCAGTTGCAGAGACAACTTATGAGAGTCCAACCCAGCAATCCATTAGTAGTTCAGTGACTCAACCTTAAAAAGGTTGGACAAAATAGGTTTATTTTATGCAAATATTACGGTTATCTGATTACCCTCAATACAAAGAAATGGCTGCACAGTGGTTTTCTGAAAAATGGCAAATCCCTGTAGAAGCCTATCTTGATAGCATTCAGATTTCCATTGATCAAAAGCATGCTATTCCACAGTGGTACATTGTTTTAAATGAAGATAAGCATTTAATTGCTGGAGCAGGAATCATTGATAATGACTTCCATGAGCGTAAAGATTTAACACCAAACTTATGTGCTTTATTTGTAGAAGAGAACTATCGAAACCAAAATATTGCAAAGCACATTTTAGATTTTATACGTGAAGACTTGAGTAATCAGGGCATCCAAACACTTTATTTAATAACAGACCATACCGAGTTTTATGAAAAATGTGGTTGGCGGTTTTTAATGTTGGTAAAGGATGAGGAAGGCGAGATGGTACGTATGTATGTAGCAGATACTTTTTAATAGAATTTAAAGAGCATCTATAAAAAAATAGCCTCTATAGAGGCTATTTTTTGTAGGCTTATTTACTTTTAAAGTTTTTAAAAATCAGAAGAAGCGCGACAAACGATAGTAAAATAATAAAACTAATATAACTATTTGCTGTACTCATCAGCCCAATTTTCCCAACAAAATAGCCAGCTAAAATTGCAGGAATACTAAATGCTAAATAACTTTCAACAAAAAATGCAGCCATAAGTCCTGCGCGTTCTTCTGGTAAAGCTAGCGGCATTACTGTGCGGATTGCGCCCATAAAAGCTGTACCAAAACCCACACCCGTAATAATAGAACCGAGAAATAAAACTACTGCACTTGTAAAATTAATTGCTAAAAATAAAATAGTTGAACCAATAGCAATTGAAAGAGTACCTGTTAATAAAATACGGTAATTTGTCGACTTTCTAAGCGTCAATATACCTGCCGCACCAGAAAGGGCGAGCGCCATAAACATAATACCGTTTAGCCATGCCGATGAAGTATGGAAAATTTTTGCCAGTAAAGAGGGCATAAGTGATAGGAAGAAACCACTGACCATCCAAAGAGCAATATTAATCGGACTAATACTCAATAAAGCACTTTTTGTTTGTGGGGGAATAGCCATATTGGGTTTTAAAGAGGCAAGTGCACCCGATCTTTTTTGGGCTGTTTCAGGAGTAAAAAAACTTAAAATGAGTTCACAAACAAGAAGAAGACATAAAAATTCAAAAACAAGCTGTAACGGTTGGGCAGAGAATTGCAAAATAGAACAAGTTAGAAATATACCAACAGCCATGCCGACCATTGGTGCGATACTATTAATAAGCGAACCCTGAAGCTTACTAAAATCTAAAATTGCTGCGCCTATAGCCGAGACAGCAAGCCCTGTTGCGATTCCTTGTAAGCCCCGTGCAATAAATAACATCGAAACATCTGAAGCAAATAAGAAAAAGCTCATCGAAATAATTTGCAGAAAAATGGCTGCAATAATGACAGGACGACGTCCAATATAGTCAGACAAAGAACCAATAATCAGTAATGAACCCAGCAAAGTAAAAGCATAAGTTGCAAAAATTAAAGTCAAAGTGACAGGTGAAAATTGCCAAAGCTGTTGGTATAGACGATAAAGTGGAGTCGGTGCACTAGACGCCGCCATAAAAGTCATGAGCGTGATTGTATTAAGTGTCAATGCACTTGCACTATCTAACTGAAAAACTGATCCAGACCGTTTTGAACTTGAATTGTTCATATAAGATG
>OKDR01000432.1_pt1 | contig 9936 bp, 7 predicted proteins | sample 1615041 | NCBI WGS metagenome assembly OKDR01 (sample SAMN04436990, study PRJEB24849) | human gut metagenome | biome: human gut; feature: NICU; material: stool | host: Homo sapiens | place: USA: Saint Louis, MO | collected 2013-03-17 | reverse complement strand
ACGGCACAGCCGAACACGACCATCACCCTCTATAACAACGGGGTGCTGATGGGCATGATCTGAAACAGACGGGATCCTTCTATCTTGCTTCACGGCCCTACGCTGAACGCAATGGCGCTTTCATTGAAGGCGTACTCGACACCTTTACTCAGGCCGATGCCCTGCCCCACAGCCAACGCGCGCAAAGCATTACGCTGCTGGCGAAAACGATGGGCTTACCGGAGGCGGTGATCGCCAGCTATCTGGACCATCGTCCCCCCACCGCGGTTACCCCGGTGAGCGCCGAAACCGCCGCTCGCCAGCAGCAGACGGCAGACCTGTTCTACGAGAACAAGCTGGTGCCAAAAAAAGTTGATATCCGGGCCCGCATCTGGCAGCCCACCGCCACACAAGGAGCGAAATCATGAGTCTGAATATGTTCTGGTTTTTACCGACCCATGGTGATGGTCGTTATCTGGGTACCGAAGAGGGTGCCCGTCCGGTCGATTATGGCTATCTGCAGCAAATCGCGCAGACGGCGGATCGGCTGGGCTTCACCGGCGTGCTGATCCCGACCGGACGCTCTTGTGAGGATGCGTGGCTGGTCGCGGCCTCAATGATCCCGGTGACGCAGCGGCTGAAGTTCCTTGTCGCCCTCAGGCCAAGCGTGGTATCGCCGACGGTGGCCGCGCGTCAGGCGGCGACCCTGGACCGGCTGTCAAACGGCCGGGCGCTGTTCAATCTGGTCACCGGCAGCGATCCTGCCGAACTGGCAGGCGACGGCGTCTTCCTCGACCACACCGAGCGCTATGAGGCCTCGGCTGAATTTACCCACATCTGGCGCAAGCTGATGGAGGGAGAAACCGTCACCTTTAACGGCAAGCATCAGCGCGTTCGCGACGCCAAACTGCTGTTTCCGCCACTGCAGCAGCCGCGTCCACCGCTCTATTTCGGCGGCTCGTCTGAGGTAGCGCAGGAGCTGGCCGCTGAGCAGGTCGATCTTTATCTTACCTGGGGAGAACCGCCGGCCCAGGTGGCAGAGAAAATAGCTCAGGTGCGAGAGAAAGCCGCCCGGCATGGTCGCCAGGTGCGTTTTGGCATCCGTCTGCACGTGATCGTCAGGGAAACCAACGAGGAAGCGTGGCAGGCGGCGGACAGCCTTATCTCCCATCTTGACGACGAGACGATCGCCCGCGCCCAGGCGGCTTTCGCCAGAACCGACTCCGTTGGCCAGCAAAGGATGGCGGCCCTGCACAACGGGCGACGCGATAAGCTGGAAATCAGCCCCAACCTGTGGGCTGGCGTGGGTTTAGCGCGCGGCGGCGCCGGGACCGCACTGGTGGGCGATGCCGCCACCGTTGCCGAAAGGATCAATGAATACGCCGCGCTGGGTATCGATAGCTTTATCTTTTCCGGCTATCCGCATCTGGAAGAGGCGTACCGGGTCGGAGAGCTGCTGTTCCCCCTGCTTGACGTCGCGGTGCCGTCCATCCCGCAGCCGCAAGGCCTGCGCCTGCAGGGGGAAGCGGTCGCCAACGAGTTTATTCCGCGTAAAGTAGCGCAAAGCTGAGGAGACCGTGATGGCAAAATCAACCCATCCCCTGTTGTTACGCCTCGCCCCCTGGCTGCTGCCGGTAGGGACGGTCATTGTCTGGCAGCTGGCCTCGTCCGTCGGCTGGCTGTCGACGCGGGTGCTGCCCTCGCCGGAGGGGGTATTGAAAGCGTTCTGGACCCTCTCGGCCAGCGGTGAGCTGTGGCAGCATCTGGCCATCAGCTCATGGCGGGCGCTGGTCGGCTTCGCCATCGGCGGCTCGATCGGGCTAATACTCGGCCTGATCAGCGGCCTGTCTCGCTGGGGCGAGCGTCTGCTGGATACCTCGATCCAGATGCTGCGCAATGTCCCGCATCTGGCGCTGATCCCGCTGGTGATCTTGTGGTTCGGCATCGATGAGACCGCCAAGATCTTCCTTGTCTCGCTGGGCACCCTGTTCCCGATCTATATCAACACCTGGCACGGGATCCGCAATATTGACCGTGGGCTGGTTGAGATGGCGCGCAGCTATGGCTTATCCGGCTTCGCCCTGTTCCGTCACGTGATATTACCCGGTGCCCTGCCCTCAGTTATGGTCGGCGTGCGTTTTGCCCTTGGTCTGATGTGGCTGACGCTTATTGTCGCCGAAACTATCTCGGCGAATGCCGGCATCGGTTATCTGGCGATGAACGCGCGTGAATTTCTGCAAACCGACGTGGTGGTAGTGGCGATCATTCTTTACGCCATCCTTGGCAAACTGGCCGACGTCTGCGCCCAGCTGCTGGAACGGCTCTGGCTGCGCTGGAATCCGGCGTATCATCTTCAGGAGGCTAACGCATGAACACTGCCCGTCTCAACCCAGGTATCCCGCTGCTGCTGAACGGGGTGACGAAACGCTATGGCGACAACACCATTCTTAACGAGCTGGATCTGCATATTCCCAGCGGCCAGTTTGTGGCGGTGGTGGGCCGCAGCGGCGGCGGCAAAAGTACCCTGCTGCGCCTGCTGGCAGGTCTGGAAAAACCAAACGCCGGCGAACTGCTGGCTGGCGCGACGCCCCTGGCGGCGATCCAGGACGACACCCGGATGATGTTTCAGGATGCGCGCCTGCTGCCGTGGAAAACAGTGATTGATAACGTGGGGCTGGGGCTAAAAGGCGCCTGGCGCGACGCCGCCCTGCAGGCGTTGGCCAGCGTCGGACTTGAAAGCCGCGCACAGGAGTGGCCGGCCGCGCTGTCGGGTGGGCAGAAGCAGCGCGTTGCGCTGGCCCGCGCGCTGATCCATCGCCCGCGCCTGCTGCTGCTGGACGAACCGCTGGGGGCGCTGGATGCCCTCACCCGTCTGGAGATGCAGGAGCTGATCGTCTCCCTGTGGCAGGAGCATGGCTTTACGGTCCTGCTGGTCACGCACGACGTCAGTGAAGCGGTGGCCATGGCCGATCGGGTGCTGTTAATTGAAGAGAAGAAGATTGGCCTCGATTTAAGCGTGGATATCCCGCGACCGCGGCGCACCGGTTCGGCGAAGCTGGCCGAGCTGGAGGCTGAAGTACTGGATCGGGTGATGAAACGCGGCGACAGCGAGCGTGCGCCGCGTTTGTTTAGTCATGGCTGACCGGCGTAACTGTCTGCTGTCTGAACGGGGGCATATCGTCATCCGACATGTCCCCGGCTCGCGCGTTGCACAGCCGGGCTACCAACGCCAAATCAGCCGTGTATTCCAGGTCGGGTAAGCATCGCGCCGCCCGACAACATCACCACGCTAACGGGTAACCCGGACAGGGCGCAAGGCGCGCCGCAATCCGGGGTTATGGCACCGTTACGCCAGCGCCTTACTGATTTTCTCGAACAGGTCGCCAGAGAGATTCTCCAGCCCCTTCAGCTGCTCCAGCGCGGCGCGCATCAGCGCCTGTCGCTTCTCATCATAACGCTTCAGACGAATCAACGGCTCAATCAGGCGCGACGCCACCTGCGGGTTACGCTGGTTAAGCTCGGTCAGCATCTCCACCAGGAACTGATAGCCGCTGCCATCTTCAGCATGGAACGCCGCCGGGTTGCTGCTGGCGAAAGCGCCGATTAACGAGCGCACACGGTTCGGGTTGCTCATGCTGAACGAACGGTGGTTCAGCAGACCGCGCACGGTTTCCACCACGTTGGCTGCCGGGCTGGTGGACTGTAGGATAAACCACTTATCCATCACCAGACCGTCCTGATGCCATTTGTCATCGTACTCCTGCATCAGCGCATCGCGGCACGGCAACTCAGCGGCAACCGCCGCCGACAGGGCGGCCAGCGCGTCAGTCATGTTATCTGCCTGGTGATACTGCGTCGCCACCAGCTTATCGCCCAGCGTCGGTTCCGCAAACGCCAGATAGCGCAGGCAGGTATTGCGCAGAGCACGTTTACCAATATCGGCGTGCTCCACCCGATAGCTGTCGAGCTTATTGGCGTTATAAACCGCGAGGAATTCGTCCGCCAGTTCGTTCGCCAGGGTGCGGGTGAGCGCTTCGCGCACGGCGGCGATGGCGATCGGATCGATAATCGCGAACATCTCGGCGATTTCGTTGGCTGACGGCAGGGTTAAGATCTCAGCGGCCAGCGCCGGATCAATCTTCTCATCCAGCAGGATGGCGCGGAAGGCATCCGCTACGTGCACCGGTAGCGACAGCGGCTGCCCCTGCTGATGGCGGTTGACGTTCAGCTTGATGTAAGTCGCCAGCAGGCTCTGCGCCGCATCCCAGCGCGAGAAATCATTCCGCGCGTGACGCATCAGGAAGGTCAGTTGCTGATCGCTCCACTTGTATTCCAGTTTCACAGGCGCTGAAAATTCGCACAGCAGCGCCGGCACCGGCTGGAAATAAACGTTATCGAAGACGAAAGTCTGCTCGGCCTGGGTCACATTAAGCACCGGGTGTACCGGGTGACCGCCCTTCTGCAGGGGGATCACCTTGCCCTCGTTATCGTACAGCTCAATGGCAAACGGGATATGCAGCGGCTGCTTCTCGGCCTGCTCGGCGGTCGGCGGCGTACGCTGGCTGATGGTCAACGTATACTGCTCGGTCTCCGGATTATAGTCGTCATGCACGGTGACGATTGGCGTACCGGACTGGCTGTACCAGAGGCGGAAGTGCGACAGGTCGACGTTAGAGGCATCTTCCATCGCCTGCACGAAATCGTCGCAGGTGGCGGCGCTGCCGTCATGGCGTTCAAAGTACAGCTGCATCCCTTTCTGGAAGTTTTCTTCACCCAGCAGGGTGTGCAACATGCGGATCACTTCGGCACCCTTTTCATAGACCGTCAGGGTGTAGAAGTTGTTCATCTCGATAACCATATCCGGACGGATCGGGTGGGCCATCGGGCTGGCGTCTTCGGCAAACTGCAGCCCGCGCATGGTGCGCACGTTGTTGATGCGGTTCACCGCCCGTGAGCCGAGGTCGGAACTGAACTCCTGATCGCGGAACACGGTCAGCCCCTCTTTCAGGCTGAGCTGGAACCAGTCACGACAGGTGACGCGGTTGCCGGTCCAGTTATGGAAATATTCATGACCAATCACGCGCTCAATATCGAGGTAGTCTTTATCGGTGGCGGTATCGGTACGGGCCAGAACATATTTGGAGTTAAAGACGTTGAGTCCTTTGTTCTCCATGGCACCCATATTAAAGAAGTCGACGGCGACAATCATATAGATATCGAGGTCGTACTCGAGGCCAAAGCGCTCCTCATCCCACTTCATAGAGTTTTTCAGCGAGGTCATCGCCCAGGGCGCGCGATCGAGGTTGCCGCGATCGACGTACAGCTCCAGCGCCACTTCGCGGCCAGAGCGGGTGCGGAATGAATCGCGCAGGACGTCAAAATCACCGGCCACCAGCGCAAACAGATAGCACGGCTTCGGGAACGGATCCTGCCACTGTACCCAGTGACGACCGTTCTCCAGCTCCCCTTCCGCCATACGGTTGCCGTTGGAAAGCAGGAACGGGTATTTCGCTTTATCGGCGATAATTTTGGTGGTAAAGCGCGCCAGCACATCCGGACGGTCCAGATACCAGGTGATATGGCGGAAACCTTCCGCTTCGCACTGGGTGCACAGCGCTTCGCCTGACTGATACAGGCCTTCCAGCGCGGTGTTCGCCGCCGGGCTGATCTCATTGACGATGGTCAGGGTGAAATGCTCCGGCAGGCCGCCGATCACCAGCTGATTGTTTTCTTCTTTATAGTCACTCCACGGCTGGCCGTTCACCTGCAGAGCGATCAGGGTCAGATCTTCGCCGTCCAGGCGCAATGGCACATCAGACGCAGCCGCGTGGCGGGAGACCTTGCTCTCGGCCGTAACAACGGTTTTTGCGGCATCCAGGTCAAAGGTCAAATCGATATCGCTAATCAGATACTCCGGCGCACGATAGTCGTGGCGGTATTTGGCTTGGGGCTGTTGTGTCATAAAAAACCTTTAGCATCTTCGGTAAAGTGTCGTCCCAGTCTATTCCTGTTGTGTCAATCGCGCTATGCAGAATCTTCATCTTTTCAACGTGAAACACGGAAATCGCTACATTTTGTTAACACTCGCGGCACGAAATGCCCTCGACCCGACGCAAAGCTTGTGGTGTGATCCATGTTCAATATATTAAACTAGGCCTCGCAAATGACCGTCAGCGTCACCATTGCTCGCCATCGCGGGACAGAGTCGGGTAATAAAGGTATACTCCGCCTCCATTTTCCGCGTTGGTTTCGATGGAACGCTCCAGTGAGAGGATGCTACTGCGCACCATGACACAATTCACTTCTCCTGTACTGCACTCGCTGCTTGATACGGATGCCTATAAGCTGCACATGCAGCAGGCTGTCTTCCACCGCTACGGCGATGTGCATGTGGCGGCGGAGTTTCGCTGCCGCGGAGACGACCTGCTCGGCATCTATGCCGACGCGATCCGCGAGCAGGTGGAGTCCATGCGCGACCTGAGGCTGCGGGATGATGAATATCGCTGGCTGTCCACCCTTCCCTTTTTTCGCCAGGATTACCTCAACTGGCTGCGCGATTTTCGCTATGACCCGAGCCAGGTCACGGTCAGCAATGACAATGGTAAGCTGAACATTCGCCTTACCGGCCCATGGCGGGAAGCCATCATGTGGGAAGTCCCGCTGCTGGCGGTGATAAGCGAGTTGGTCCATCGCTATCGTTCACCAGAGATGGGCGTCGATCAGGCGCTCAACACGCTGGAACATAAGCTAGGCGACTTCGCCACCATGACCGCTGACCTCGATATGAGCGCCTTCCGTCTGATGGACTTCGGCACCCGCCGTCGTTTCTCACGCGAGGTGCAGGAAGGTATTGTGCGGCGTCTGCAGCAGGAACCATGGTTTGTCGGCACCAGCAATTACGATCTGGCGCGCCGTCTGAATTTAACCCCGATGGGTACCCAGGCCCATGAGTGGTTCCAGGCCCACCAGCAGATCAGCCCCAGCCTTGCCAGCAGCCAGCGGGCGGCCCTTGCCGCCTGGCTGGAAGAGTATCCCGACCAGCTGGGCATCGCGCTGACCGACTGCATCACTATGGATGCGTTCCTGCGCGATTTCGGTCCGGAATTCGCCATCCGCTATCAGGGGTTGCGCCACGATTCCGGCGACCCGGTGGAATGGGGAGAAAAAGCTATCGCCCATTATCAGAAGCTGGGTATCGATCCGCTGAGCAAAGTGCTGGTCTTCTCCGATAATCTCGACCTGGCGAAAGCCGTCGATCTGTATCGCCACTTCGCCTCGCGGGTGAAGCTCAGCTTTGGGATCGGCACCCGTTTAACCTGCGATCTGCCGCAGGTTAAACCGCTCAATATCGTGATTAAGCTGGTGGAATGTAACGGCAAGCCGGTGGCGAAACTCTCCGACAGCCCGGGGAAAACCATCTGCCACGATAAGGCCTTCGTCCGCGCCCTGCGCGAAGCGTTCGACCTGCCGCCGATTAAAAAGGCAAGCTAAAAAACATGGCCCGACGGCATTCTGCTATCGGGCCAATCAATATCACTCCTGCGGCAGACGGGTTCTGACGACCTCGGCAAAATACTCCGCGCCAGTTAGCAATATCTCATCATTAAAGTCGTAGCAGGCATTATGCAACGGTGTATTGCCCTGAGCATCTGAACTATCGCCGTTGCCTAAAAAGATGAAACAGCCGGGGATTTTTTGCAGAAAAGCGCCAAAATCTTCCGAAATCATCATCTGTGCGACGTTGCCGTCCACCTTCTCAGCCCCTACCACGTTAATCGCAGCGGTGACCGCCACATCAACGCATTGCTGCCAGTTCACCGTTGGCGCAAATTCATGGGTATAGCTGAACTGGCACGTCGCACCGTGCATCGCGCAAATCGCTTCGCTAATGGTACGCATTCGTTCTTCGAGCAGCATCTGCACCTCCGGTGCAAAGCTGCGCGTATCCCCTTTGATTTCGACGTGCGTCGGAATCGCATTGCGGATGCCATCGGTGTGCAGTTCAGTACAGGAAATGACCGCTGGCACGTTCGGATCAACATTTCGCGAAACAATTGTCTGCAAAGCCAGGATGATTTCCGCCGCAATGACCAGCGGATCTTTCGCCATATGCGGCCGCGCCGCATGCGCTCCCTGCCCTTTAATACGAATAATAAAGTTATCTTCACTGGCCATAATGCCACCGACTCGAGTGGCGATAGTCCCGGCTTTCATACCCGGCATATTATGCAGACCGTAGATTTCCTCTATGCCAAAGCGTTCAATAACGCCATCGTCCATCATCGCTCTGGCGCCATAGCCAGGTTCCTCAGCAGGCTGAAAAACAAAGCAGACCGTGCCGTTAAAATTCTGCCGCTGCAATAGCAACTGCGCCGCGCCCAGCGCAATGCAGGTATGACCATCATGTCCGCAGCCGTGCATCCGCTCGGCGGTCATGGAGCGGTAAGACCAGTCTCCCTGTTCGGTCAATTGAATGGCATCGATATCGGCACGAATAGCGATAACGCCCTTCCCGTCGCCGCATTTCAATCTCCCCACCACCCCGGTTTTGCCAATATCGCGGTGCACCTCAATGCCCATAGCTTCGAGCTTTTCGGCAATAAACCGTGAAGTATTCTGCTCCTCGAAGGCGCTTTCCGGGTGAGCATGCAAATAGTGACGCCAGGCGATAAGCTGCTGCTTTAGCTGTTGCTGATTCATTCTCTGCTCCTGTAAACATTAGTCCATACGCTGGGCGCGCTGTAAAACCACCTGCAGCAGCACATTGGCGCCAGCAATCAGATCTTTGGCTGCGCTATGTTCTTTGACGTTATGGCTAATGCCATCGACGCAGGGGACAAAAATCATCCCGGCGGGACATACCGACGCCATAAATTGTGCATCGTGTCCGGCGCCGCTTGGCAAACGTCGGTAACTGAGCGCCTGACGCTCCGCCTCGGCTTCCACCGCATTGACGATCTCATCGGCAAAGATGACCGGATTAAAGCGCACCAGTGAGCGGCTGGTTATCTCCACGCCCTCTTCCTGCGACGTTTTCGCGACAAATTCGGCTAATTGCTGCTCCGCCAGACATAAGATCGCATTATCGGTATTGCGGAGATCCACTGACATGACGACATGGTTGGGAATGACGTTGATTAGATTAGGCTTCACGCTGAAATGTCCAACGGTAGCTACTTGATCGCCACCAAGGCTTAGCGCCAGCTCACGGGCAAAAACAGCGATTTTCGCAGCCGCCAGCCCGGCATCACGTCTCATGGACATTGGGGTTGTACCCGCATGATTCGATACGCCTCTCAGGGTAAATTCCTGCCACGAAATACCCTGTACGCCGGTAACCACGCCAATATCAATCTGCCCTTTATCAAGAATTGGTCCCTGTTCGATATGCAGCTCAACGTAGCTATCTACCGCCATATCTCCCGGCTGACGTTCGCCTTTATAACCAATGTTACGCAGCGCTTCATCGAGCGTGATACCGTCGAGATCTTTTGCCGCGAGCGCCAGCGCCAACGGATACTCGCCGGCAAACACCACGCTGCCCATCATATCGGGCTGAAATCGCACCCCCTCCTCGTTAGTAAAGAAGGTTACCGCCAACGGTCGTCGGGTGCGGATCCCGGCATCCTGGAGGGTGGCAATCACCTCAAGGCCGGCCATAACGCCGTAGTTGCCATCGTATAACCCACCGGTGGCGACGGTATCGATATGTGACCCCATCATCACCATCGGCAACGTCTCCTCGCCGTGATAAACGCCGGTGACATTACCGATAGCATCAATTGACACGCTCAGGCCCAGCGCCTTCATGCGGGCTACAACAAAGTCCCTGCCGGCTTTATCTTCGGCAGTCGCTGCCAGGCGGCATACACCGCCGCCTGGCAGCGCACCATGTTCGCCAAGTGCATACACGGAATCGATAATCCGTTGGCCGTTAATCTGCAGATAATGACTCAT
>OKDR01000418.1_pt1 | contig 10442 bp, 8 predicted proteins | sample 1615041 | NCBI WGS metagenome assembly OKDR01 (sample SAMN04436990, study PRJEB24849) | human gut metagenome | biome: human gut; feature: NICU; material: stool | host: Homo sapiens | place: USA: Saint Louis, MO | collected 2013-03-17 | reverse complement strand
AAATAACAATATCCATAAAATAAATAAACGATATTTTTGATAAATAAGTCATCCTGATGACTAAAATGACTTATATTTTCCAGATAAAATAATTTCAAACCCTTTTTTAAAAGCCGAACAAACCTTTAAAAATAGTGGTTTAAGTGATCTTTTACTTATATAAACCCTTAAAAATTTCTTCTAAAGTTATTCCAAATGAAAACCCACTCATTGAGTGGGCTTTTTATTACTAACCGTTTTGCCTGAGGTGATCTTGGAACTCTTGGTCGTGTATTTTGTTGTAATTAACAGGGTCGTAAACGCATCCAGTTAAAACAACAATTACAGTAAGTACAGCAACCAATTTTTTCATTGAGACAGCCTTTCCTTTAACGCAAAAGATTTGCTTTAAGTATACTCCTAGGTGATCACTTTGATTGGACATAATTAAGGCAATCGATTGTTATTTTTAAATTATTGCCGTGCTTTAGCCTATCATTGATTTTTTAACAAATTCAAATCACGGGTTAGTACAGAACTTAAGCTTCTGTTGCTAAATACCAGTTTTTCCAAGAACTGGTCCCTCTCGTTTCAAGTGGTACCGTTGGAATCAATTTCTCTTTTAGTATTTCAGTTTGTGCAACTGCTTTTGCAAGTCTTGCTTTGACTGAGTGAATACATTCACGGTCACCAAATTCACAGCGGTCTAAAGTTGTTCCGCCACAGGGCCCATTGGCTAAACCTTTTGGACACGTTTCAGGGCAAATATATAAAGTATCGCTTAGGCGACACTGACCACAGCTTTCACAACCGACTAGGCTATGTTTACTCAGCACTTCTGTTTTAATTAATACTTTAGCTACTAAAGAGTTTTCCCAAAAGGACGCTTTAAAAATAAACCGTCCAACGCCTTTAGCAATTTTTGATCCAAACATTGCTTCATGCATAACATGCAATTGGCGATATTTAATTAATTGTTTAGACGTTGGCTGACGTGAAAAACGCGTAATTTCAGGGATAAACTCTTTGCCTGTCTTGACTTGCCAAAGTGAACTCCAAAGCTCTTCTAAGGCCTTAAGGTTAAGATGTCTGTATTGCTCGATGTAACTTTCAAGCAGCATTTGCTCTTCTGGCTTATGACAAGCAGATAAATGAATACCCGCAAATCCTAAGTGTTTACATATTAAAATCTGTAAAGCGCAGCGCAAATAAACACGGTCTGTATGCCCTGCCTGTTTTTCCTCTGCCAAGACTTTTAGCATGTGTGGAGTAATCACAATACCTGCCACTTTATGCTTTACCATGTAGTTAGCACGGCCTAAAGTCAGTGGCATGACGCAAGCCAGTATTTGCTGCGAATAATCATGCTTGGTTAAAAATGATTTGGCTTGTTTTAAGGCTTCAATGTCATAGCCCAATTGGGTAATGATAAAGTCAGCACCTGCTTTAATCTTCTTATGCAGTTTTAAATACTGTGCATCACGCTCAGCTTCGACATATTTAAACGGATTAAAGGCAACGCCAATACGAAAACCACCATGTTGCTTAGCTGCCATTACGGCGTTTACCGACTCTAGGTAACGACTACGAGGCTGACCATCTCGACCATTATGATGCTCTTTAAGTTTATCGCCTGTAAGCAATAACAAGTTTTGAATATTGGCAGACTTGGCTTGTTCTAAAAAGAGCTCGAAGTCTTGTATGTCTCGGGCCTTACCTGAAAAGTGTAAGACTTTATCAATTATGTCAGGATAACTTTTACTGGCTTCAAGCGGCGCAATATCATGATCTGAATGTACACGATCTGCCAATGTCATTGCAGCCGGATACCCTGCAAACTCATGTCTTACAGGATAAATTTCATGTAGTGAAGTGAGGTACTCCATCAACACAAAAAACTGGTTTTGCTGGAAGCAGGGAGAAATGTGTGACATAGGCAAAGCGCTGATCAAAACATGACATCAATCATAAGCGCGGCATTATAAATCAAAAGTGCATTAAGATGCGCTAGTCAGAAAGCTCATTGTTTTGCTTGCCTTCACCCTCTTTATTTCTAGGTAATTCGAGTGAACGAGGAAATATAAAATCAAAAGAATCGAGTGCATAGCGGTAAAGCTGAGCTGGTCGTTTGCCTACAATTTTACTGTGGTTGGTTTCTTCAACTGCGCCTGCTTCTATCATACGGCGTCTAAACGCTTTTTTATCTAAGGATTGTCCAAGAATAATTTCATAAATAGTCTGTAGCTCGGTCAGTGTAAATAACTCGGGCATGAGACTAGCTGGCAATGCGGTATAGCGAGTTTTACTGGTTAAACGCTCTAAAGCTAAGCTGAGCAATTCATTATGATCAAACGCCAATGCTAAATCTTTTGCTTTTGCTACAGGCACCCATTCACTGTATTCAGCCAAAGCTTGGTGTTGATAGGCATTAAAATCGATTAATGCAAAATACAAAATGGTTACTGCCCAGCCACGCGGGTCACGTTTGGCATTGCCCACAGAGGCAACTTGTTCCAAATAAGGTGAACTAATTCCTGTTTTTTCGACCAGCTTACGATATGCAGTAGCCATCAAATCTTGATCGTGCTTTAAATCGGCAAAACCACCCGGTAAAGCCCATTGGTCTTTAGCTGGAAAGTTGGGCCGCTTAATGAGTAATACCTGCAACTGACCATTAAATACCGAGAAAATAGCCATATCGACAGTGAGTAAAGGTGCGTCATAATCTCGGCGATCATAACTGGCAAGGAATTCTTGTTCAGTTTGAATAGTCACGTTCAGTCTCTCAATGAAAATGATGAGCCGATACTCATGCAACGGCTCATCTAAACTCAGTTATGCGATGGATAAACGCTCACGTATTTGATCCAAAGTACACTCATATTGAAGTTTACCATTTTCAAAGACTGTTTTTAGCGCTCCACCTTGTTCTTGTTCGGCTGTTTGCTCATCAAACAAGGTAAAGCCATTTAAACTTCCTTCGATGCGTAAAAGACCTTTCGCAGATTTTTTCACACCTGAGTCAGTAATTGGATCTTTAAACAGCTCTCGCCCTACACCATTTACCTGCCCCCAAGTCGCTTTAACAGCAAACCCAAAGGTGTCGCGAGTTAAGTAGTTATAGGTAAAGCTACCTATACCAAACACCAAGTTGTTTGAAGCAAAGCCTTTGGCTTCAAGTCCTTCTAAAATACGCTGTGCGCGATCTAGGGTAATTGAGTCACCGTAAATTAAACCGACACGCTCATTCAATACTTTATAGCCTTGGTCTGTGGTTGTACCGCCAAACACTTCCCATAAACATTCAACCGCGCCTTTATAAGCTGGGCTGCCGACTTCGGCGTCTGGGTCACCACAAATAATTTTGACAGGATCACCAGAGTCAGGACGGAAAACTAATTTAGCCAAACCTAAAGCATTCGGTTGTCTTGCCAAAATTTCAGATTTTAAAGCCACTGTAAACTCGGTAATCACTCGCCAAAAGTCCCAAGTATCAGACACAATACTGACAACACCCGACGGATAAAGCTCACAGATTAAACGCTTAAATGTTTCTAGCTCACTGTCTTCTGTACCCATACACATCACACTGTGTTCGGTCGCTGGTACAGATACCCCAACAACACCTGTTGCATTGTAATATTCTTCGGCATAGTCGATTGAAGCAACCGAGTCTGTTCCAATAAAACTGGTTAAGTGACCCACACCAGACTGAGCAGCATCATAAACTCCACTCATGCCACGGCTACTAAAATCGTGTCCTTGCACAGGCACAAAATCGAGTGGTGCGCCAGTTTTTACGGCATATTGTGTTAATAAGCGTTTGTATTCATAGGCAATTGTGGCCGTAGTACAGCTTTTCCAAAGCTCAGCACTTAATACGGTTTCAATATAGTTAGTTAACCAAAAGAAACGCGGGTCAGTGTTAATCACGGTAAGTACAGGTACACGCATATTGACGCGGCTACCTTCTGGCAATGCTTTAATGCGCAATGGTAAATAACCCAAGTCGTGTAACGCTTCAATGTGATCAACAGGTACAGCACCTTCACCTAATGAGCTATCCATACGGCGTTTATATGCTGCCACTACCTTGTCTTTAGGTTGTTTGAAAAAGCCTTCATTCCATGTATCGATTAAAAAGTGTTTGATAAAACCCTGAAGTCCAAAGAACACAACTTTATCGTCGAAGTCAGGTAACATCTTGGCGAGCCGAGATGAACGCGGCGTAAAGTTTGCGTATACGTACTCTGTACCTGCTGGATACTGACGTCTGTGATCGGCTTTATAAAAATCGATAGCGTTTAATGGATTAAGTTTAATCGTCATCTTTGTTCTCTTTATTCTGCTGCAAAAGCAATTACTGAAATTTTGTCTGATGGTTGTTGTGAAAAGCTGTCCGAGGTAAATAGCTGGTCAAGCAGCCCATCAAAAACCTCTATTCCTTTACTAAAAATACCGTGGGTCACATATAGAACGACCTTAGTGCAATTGAGACGACGCAGTTCTTTGGCAATACCAATAAAGGTTGCACCGCCGTCACAAATATCATCGGTAATGACCGCTGTTAGACCCGATAAATCAGTCGCATGTACATGCGTACCTAAAATTTTTCCAGTCACTGGATCACGTTTTTTATCGCACTGAACAATAGTGATTGGTTGTTTGCGCTCGCCATTAAAAGCACTTGCAACCATTTGTGTGCGTGCTTTTGCACCTTTGTCTGGGCAAATCAGTACTGTTTTTTCATCTTTTAACAATGTGCTCAGCGCTTCACTCTTTGCGATAATGTCGACTGAACTGATGTTTACAACTTCACTAAAAGAAGTATTGGCAGCAAGTAATGCTGTTGTTACTTCACTATGGCAGTCCCAAACAGTCACCTTGCCTTGTTTGCCCGCTTTTTTGTCAGCATTGATGTTGAGTAACTTGGTCATCACATCAAGTGAGAACGCTTGGCCTACTGCACAAATACGGTCCTGACGGGCGTATGGAAAATATGGAATTTCTAAGTCAATGGTTAAGCCTTGATTTAGCAATATATTTTCAAGTAACAAATAGTCCATCACATCATGACTTGAGGTCATTTTGGCGCGAACCAATACGTTGCCAGATAGTGAGTTCAATGTTTTCTCATCAATTTGAACATGACGCTCGCCACCAGAAAACTGCGTGAATTTCACTGGAATTTCATTTCTTGCCGCATCTAAAAGCTGGATAGCCATATCATTCTCTTTTTGTCTGATGACCTTCGATGAATATATAGTGGCATAAAGCCACTATATATTGCAAGTCTAATTTTTAAACTTTTTCAAAGCCATTTAAGAAATAAAATTTACAGTTTTAGAGCATTTAGAGATTTGTTATTTAAGAAAATTATTCTTTAAACAATTGAAATAAAAAATTAATTTACAAAAAGCATGATGAGTAGAACTATTATTAAAAGTAGCGGATACAACTTTGCCCGCCATAAATCAGGTAGTTTTGAAATAAATTCTTCTAACAAACTATAAAGATTTACTCATATGAATGGTGTCATAGGTATCGATCCATTCCCGTTTAATAACGTCAAAGCCTTGAAGCCGCCAAAACTCTTCAGCCGCCGGTAAAAATGGATGAGTATGCAAATAGAAACTAGTAATAGCATGGTTTTTGGCATGGCTAAACAACATGTTGCATAGCTGAGTTGCGATGCCATTACGGCGATATTCAGGCAATACAAATAATTTAACCACCTCAACCGTATTAAGCGGCAAATCTAAATCAAAGCGATGGTCATAAGCCCGATATGCAATCGTGCCAATAATGCGGTTTTGGTCTTTTACTGTAATGAAACAACCCAATCGGTCATGGACATAAAATTGTTCAAAATTTTTTAAATCTCTGGGAATGTGCCCATGATAAATTTCTGGAAATAAGAGCTGCCTTGTATAAAGCGCAAACTCTACCGCAGAATCATAGTCTATTTTTCCCACTACCTGATAATTCAACATATTCATAACCAAGAATGATCAGGTATCACAATCGTTTTGTCTTGAATCATGGCTTCATGGAACTCAACATCGTAGACACTTTTTAAAAACTTCGGATCGGTTATTCGTGTTTTTGACTCAGGTTTAGCCACTTCGTGTTGGCGCATAAAAAACAGATGATCTGCAAATAAAAAAGCTAAATTGGGATCATGCATAATCGCAATCACCGTAAAATCTTGCCGCGACAACTGACGCAATTTTTTCATTAAATAAGACTGATAATAAACATCGAGATGGTTGGTTGGTTCATCGAGCAAAATAACTTTTGGGGCTTGCACTAAAATACGGGCAATCATGACCAATTGTCTTTCGCCACCCGATAGCTCGGTATAAGGTCGGTCACGTAAATGCTCAATGTCTAAATCAAGCAAAGCTTGGTCTACACGTTCCCAGTCTGATTTTGAAGGACGATATCGGCTAAAAGCAGCACGTCCGGTAATCACTACATCTTTAACCAAAAATGGGAATACGGTTTTATGAAACTGCGGTAAAAAGCCGAGCAATGCAGCCCGATCTTTCCCTTTAAAGTCCGATAGTAGTTTTCCAGAGTAACGAATCAAGCCATCTTTTACAGGTTCTAGGCCCGCCATCAATTTAAAAAGTGTCGATTTTCCGCAACCATTACGCCCTAAAATCACTGAAAACTGATTTTCAGGAAATTCCAGATGAATGTTTTTGAGAACCTGTTTGTGCCCATAGGCATAATTTAACTGATCAATTTGAATCATGCCCAATGAGTCCTCTGTGTTTTCATTAATAATAAGAAAAATGGCGCGCCAAGTAACATGGTAAAAATACCAATTGGTATTTCAAACGTCAGTAAAACCCGAGAAAAGTTATCAATCATGAGTAGAAAACTACCGCCCAATACCATATTGGCAGGAATGCTGTAGCGATGATCTGGTCCAACCAACATTCTCACAATATGCGGCATAAAGAGCCCATATAGACTAATAATACCTGCCGCAGCCACAGAAGTTGAGGTACATACAGTCACTAGCGCAATTAAAAGAAGTTGTTCCCACCTTGGGTTAACACCCACGGCCTGCGCTTCTTCAGCACCGAGTGCCATTAGGTTTAGGCGCCAACGCATCGCAAATAATCCAGCAAGACCAATACAAATAGGCAGCACGGCATATTGAACCTTTTGCCAAGACGCCTGATGTAAGTTGCCCATGGTCCATTGCACAATCGCTTGTAATTTAAATGGATCACTTAAGTATTGAATAACCGTAAGACCTGCCAAAAACAGCCCCGAAACAATCATACCCGATAAAATTACCATCACTAAAGACGTCTGGCTTTCATGTTTTTGATGCGCAAATAAATACGTTAAGGCAACAGCACAAACGCCAAAAATAAAAGCAGAGAGATTGGGCGAAAGCCAACTTAAAGAAAGTGCCAAAGCTGCACCAAACGCGGCACCAGATGAAATACCAAGTACATACGAGTCGACCAAGGGATTACGAAACAAGGCCTGCAAGCCATTACCCGCAGTTGCTAATGCAGCTCCCACCATAAAAGTCAGTAAAATTCTGGGTAATCTGACATTGACCAGAATGTTTTGCATCAGTCCAAATTGTTCCGCATCAAAATATGGTGTACCAAAAACTGCTTGTACAACCCACCGCAAATAGTCCCATGCACTCAATGTCTGCGTTGGGCCTATGAGCAACGAGATAAAAATCATCACGAACGGTAAGGGGTAAAACCAATAATATTTCAGCTTTTCCATATTTATTGCACCAACGCTTTGGCAAGTTGCTCACCATACAACTTAGTTAAAATACGCTGTTGTAAAGCACTTACAGATAAATCGGAGTTTTCGGGATAAATACTATGATTCAAATAAATCGCCGTAATAATAATTTTGATGGTGTGTGGGTTATATATAAATGCAGGACTCAAATTAAATACCTTACAGTTTTGTACGGCACTTAAGCCTTGTAATTCTTTTCGTTCATAAATCAGTTTTGGGTTTGTATTCCAAAGCACAATATTGTCAGGATTCCATTCAATTAAAGTCTCGGGGTTTACATTGGGTTGATTCGTATTGGTCTGAACAATGTTGTAAGCACCCGCTAGCTCAATAAAATCATTGGTAATCGACTGACGTCCCGAGGTAGAAAAAATTCGTCCACCAGACCAAGCATAGTAAATCGATTGTTTATTTGGCTGACGTGCCGTTTTGGCTGCAACCTCCGCCACAATTTCATCAGAAAAATTTAAAATTTCCTGAGCTCGCTTTTGGGCCCCGCTCAGAATAGCAATTTCAGAAAGTTCTTCTTTTACTTGTTGGTAGGTACTGGACTCCATGACATATACAGCAATGCCAAACTGCCGCAACAGTTCAATCGTTTGAGTCTGCCCGCTTCCTACAATCACCAGATCAGGTTTTAACAACACAAGACTTTCAATATTGGTTGCATTTGCCCCTTGTGAAGGCGTCGCAAGCTGCTTATTGGCGATACGCTTATCTATTTTTGAATAGGCATTAAATAATAAAGGCTGGATGTACACTTCGGCTGGTATGCCAATCACTTTATGACCTTGCCCTAGCATATATAAGCCATCTAAACCCGACTCAAACAAAGAAACAATTCTTTGGGCGGGTTTGGCTACACAGACTTTTGTATTTGTACTATCAAAGACACATATTGAATGGGCTGCTAACTTTTCTTGCGCTTTACCACTTTGTTCAGATGAAGAACATCCACATAGAATGAGTAAAGTGAGTAATGAAGCGAATAACTTCATTACGGCATGCCTTGCACGAATACAGTGCAAAATAAAAAGACGTGTCTATTTGGTGCATTTTTCATGTAAAAAAAACACCATAAGGGAGCAAGACGGTTTGAATCATGGTTAATACAGCGGTCAAATTAAATGTAATAGCTAAGATATTAAAGAGTAAGCAAAAAAAACGCCAAATTTACCAAGTAATAAAAACTATTTAATTATTAGGCCAAAAGTTTACAAGGTGGCTAATCAAATAATTTAATAATGGCTACAGCTCAATCAACATTAAAATAAATAACTCGTTATAATCCAGCCAAAAATCTGATAGACATTATCTTCCGATTCTGATCCAATCATCTTTCTGGCGTAGTCTTTACCGTTTAATTCATATTTATGCCGGTATTTTTATTGCACCATTTATCTTGTTCGCAGCAATCACTGGTTTACTCTATGCAATTACACCACAATTTGAACAAGCCATTTATAAAGATGTTCTATATATTGAGCCACTGAATCAAACACCACATAAGCTGAGCCAGCAAATTGAAGCCGCAAAGCAAGTAATGCCTAAGTCTGCACAGGTGATTGAAGTTAGACCAGCTCCAAGCTCTGATCAAACAACTCGTGTAATATTTTCAGACCCTATCCACGATTTTATAAGTGAAGCCGTTTTTATTGATCCTTTTACACTTAAAGCTCAAGGTCATCTAGCGGTTTATGGTACGAGCGGGGTTCTACCGTTTCGAACTACGCTCGACCAGTTACATAGCAATTTATTACTAGGAAAATGGGGGCGCTTTTATAGTGAACTGGCAGCAAGCTGGTTAGCTATTTTGACTTTAACTGGGCTATATAATTGGTGGAAACGGCGTCAAAATCTTAAAATCAGACAGACACAAAAAAATAAATTACTAAGATGGCATAGTACGCTTGGTTTAACTTTATTTCCTCTCTTATTAATAATCGCCGTTACAGGTCTTACATGGTCTGAGTGGGCTGGAGATAATATTCGAGTTGCTCGTCAGTGGCTTAACTGGCAAACACCAACATTAGCAACTTCTCTTCAAACAGATAATTTACCTACAGTGATGCACCATGAACATCACGAAATGCCTCATAGTGAAAATCTTAATTTAAATATTGTCTCTACTGAGTACGATACTGCTCTTTCAATCGCCAGAGCACATGGCATTGATGCAACACAAATACAAATCAAACCACCAACCAGTGGAAATCAAGCCTGGACTGTGGCCGAAATTCAGCGCAAATGGCCAACTCAAGCAGACAGTATCGCAATTGATATGGAACAACACAAAGTCATCGATCAACTTGCTTTTAAAGATTATTCACTAGTGGCAAAACTCACTCGTTGGGGAGTTGATGCGCATATTGGGGTTTTATTTGGCTGGATAAATCAATTAGTACTGGCTCTTTATGCTTTCGCACTCTGTATTATGATTATTTACGGATATAGTGCTGCGTTTAAAAACTCGAATTTAAAACTCATGACAACTCACTTTGTTGGTCAAAGTCTATTAATTTGGAACCGTGCAACTGGCTCACAAAAAATATGGTTAATATTGGTGGGAATCGTGTTAGGGCTAAGCTTACCTGTTTTTGGTTTTAGTATTTTATTTACGCTGTTTATCTTTGCTATGCGTAAATATATTCAGTCAAAATCGTAAATCTTGC
>OKDR01000410.1_pt1 | contig 10559 bp, 18 predicted proteins | sample 1615041 | NCBI WGS metagenome assembly OKDR01 (sample SAMN04436990, study PRJEB24849) | human gut metagenome | biome: human gut; feature: NICU; material: stool | host: Homo sapiens | place: USA: Saint Louis, MO | collected 2013-03-17 | reverse complement strand
AAAATTCATCAAAATGCAATTCTCTTAGCCTAAACCAGCCGCAGCTTCGTCTCTACTGCAACCCCAATAATCCGGCAGTTACCATTAATCGGCACGAGTGGCCATTGCGGGTTAAGGCCCTTCAGGTACTTCTGCCCACCATCGATCACCAGCTTCTTAAAAGTCGCCTCGTTCGAATCGGATAGCTTAGCTATAACCAGACTGCCATTTACCGCATCTCTACCGGTGTCGAAAAGTACATAGGTTCCTTCAGGTATGCTCAAGCCAGTAGGGGCTGTCATTGACTCGCCCTCAACGAGCAACCAGAACGCGTCACCCTGAATGTGAGCATTCGACTCAAGCCACAGATCTATATCTTTTAGGGTGTATGGCTCAACCGCTTCGCACCATGAACCAGCCTGGACACTGCTGATTACTGGATACTTGTTACCAGGATTGTAGGGGCCAGCGTACTCCACATCACCCTTAAGCGTGTCGTCAATGATCATACCGCCAGCTCCTACGGAGAAGTTCTTTTTGCCAAGGAACTGCAATATTTTTGCGATCTCGGAAAGGCTTGGCTCACGCCGAGCGTTCAGCCAATGACTTACCGCACCTTTAGTAATACCGAGGTGCTCCGCCAGCTGTTCCTGATTGATGCCCTGACTTTTCATCAGGGTCTTAGCTAAGTCGTACCATTTCATAGTCATACCCGAATGATACAAGTTGTATATATTTGCGCGAGACACAATTCGTATATTTTACTTGCGAACAAAGAATACAAAACGTATATTTAAGTTGTTTAAAGGAGACCCGACATGAACAATATCCGAAAAATCCGCAGAAACATCGGTTTGACTCAGCGACAGATTGCCGAAGAGCTGAACCTGTCGACAGGTGCGGTTTGCCATTACGAAAAAAATAAACGCAGCTTAAGCCTTGAGCAGTGCCGGGCGATTGTTGCAGCTCTGAATAAGCATGGCGCTTCAGTAAGCGTTGATGACGTTTTTCCACCAATCAGCAACAACGCCGCCTAATTGGCGGCCCTAACCACGAAAGGGAAAGCAATGCATTCACTTGCGTATCAACAGAGTACCGGACTTGAACAACGTCCGTTGATTTCGATTTATCAAAGTGTTCCGCGTAATAACCGTAAGCTAACTCGAATACGGGAGGCAGTTAAGGCCTGGCAAAAAGCTACGCCGGGCCAGTCTCAGGTCCACATTTCGCAACTGGTAGCCAAAGAGTGGTTGGCACGAGGTGGTCGTGGGTTACTGCTGGCCGGTTCAGAGCACAACACAAAACAGAACTTCTTCCGGATGATTAACGATCCTGGCCCGAAGAACGACAAGGGGTTGGCGCTGCTGATTCCAGTCATTGTCGATGTGATGACGCGGGATAACGAGCAGATCGCGCGCCGGTTCGGCTTGGTGAACGGCAAAACGAAAGAGGAGTTGATTGCTGATGCCATGAAGGAGTGCGCTGAAGCAAAGCAGGCTGTTCTTCTCGGCGTTCCAGAGCATCAGAAGCTGAAAGAGGTAAGCGAGGGTATAGCGTCGCTGTTCCGCCTCATGCCGGAGCAGGTAGGCCCGCTGATGACGATGGTCACGTCGATGCTGGGGGTTATGTGAGAGGCACCAGAAAAGAAAAAGCCCTTGAAGCGGTCACTTCAAAGGCCTTCCAAACACTGTGTTACGCCAAGTAACGGGAGTAAGTATGTCAAAAACTCGCAAAAAGTACCAGGAAAAAGAGGAACGTCGCCACCCAGATTCACCAGATGGCCTGGTTGTCGCTGCCTCAAAAAACCGGGCGTTCGCTGAGCGCTTTGTTGGCATGGCAAGACTGGCACTGATTCAGGCAGGGGTGAAGCATGGGCGTCGTTAAGTTAGTAGACAGGAACGGAGGCGCGTATTCCTCCAGGAGCTCTCGCGTGGATAACAGGAAGCAAGGTCACTTTGCCTTGTTCAGAAGCGCTCTCACGGCACCGTGGTCAAAGGATACGGCTAAGTTAGCCCTGTGGGTGCGCCTGCTTGGTGAAGCTCGCTTTAAGCCTGGCAGCGTTGAATTTGCTGGCCGCGAATGGATGCTTGGGGCGGGGCAGTTGGTCACCACCACCGCCATCTTGGCAAGAAAACTTCGCGATCAGGACGGCAACGAGAAGAGTTCAAAAGCTGTTGAGCGAATGCTGAATTTCTTCTGCCGGGAAGGGATGTTAAGCACCAAAGGAACACCCTTCGGAACCGTGATTACCATCACAAATTACTGTGAATATCAGGGTATTTCAGGCGTCGAAGGTAGTGACGAGCCTCCCGTCGAGCCCAAACCCAGTGCTGGCGCGGTCTTGAAGTTTGCACCCGTCGAAGGGGGTGACGAACCACCCGTCGAACAGAACAAGAATGGAGTTAACAAGAATAATAAAACCCCCCTTACCCCCCAGGGGGAAAAATCGCTCGCTCAGGATGTGATGGATTACTTCAACGAGCTTACAGGAAGCCGCTGCGCTGCCTTAGCGCCTTTCGAAAAAGCGCTTACCACGGTGAAGAGCAAAGACCAGTGCTACACCGCCGAAGAGCTGAAGCTGGTTATCCGCTGGGCCCATGTGAACTGGGGTCACAGCTTCAAGCCAGAGAACCTGTGCCGTATGACCCGCTTTGATGGATACCTGTCAGACGCCCTGATATGGGCAGATGGTCATGGCAGCAACCCGAAAGCCTGTCCGCACGAAGAGATCATCAAGCTCTGGAATGAAAAATTCCCTTCGAAGGCCGTTTCGCTGCATGAGTGGAACCGCCGCCGTCCGGCCTATCGAGACCTGGAAGCTGTGTGGAACGGCAAAACCACCCAGGGAAACTGGCGAGAACTGAAGCACATGGGAATGGCCTTCGAGCTGATTAGCAAGTCTTCCCTGTTCGGCACCAGAGGCGATCAGCCATGGCTGACTCTCGACTGGATACTGAATCCGAAGAACTGGGGATCTGTCTACGAGCAGGCCATCAACGAGCACCGTGAGCGCAAGGGAGTCAAAGCATGAGCCGTTTTATTGATTTATACGTTGAGCAGGCCGTCATTGGCGGAATAATGCTTGCAGCAGGTCGCGCAGATGGCGCCGACATGGCTACCGATGCGATTGAGGGGCTGACTGAGGACCACTTCACAGCAACGCCTCACAAGGTGGCTCTGCGGTCCTATAAGCGCCTTAACGAATCCGGGGAGAAGATAGACCTGCTGACACTGACCAGCGACCTTGAGCGCCTTGGAGCGCTGGAGAGTGCGGGCGGATTCGCTTACCTGGCTGAATGCAGCAAGAACACACCGTCGTTCGCGAACCTTGCCTCGTACTGCGAAAAGTTGCGGGAAATGCATCTCGGCCGCCGGATGACCCTGGCGCTACAGGTAGGGATCCAGAAGCTGTCCGAACCATCCAGTGAGGGTATCGCTGACATCATCGGCAACATACAGGCCGATATCTCCGGTATTGAGCACAGTGCGGACTATGGCACTGAGCACATCACCACCGGGATCGACATGTCGTTAGAGACTATCCAGTCGATTATCAGCGGTGATATCTGGAAGCACAAAACCGAGCTGGGCATGGCGACCATTGATAGCGCTTTTGGGGGATTCAATAACACCGATTTCATCGTAGTCGGCGGGCGCCCTGGAATGGGTAAAACCATGTTCAGCACCACCGTAACCGAGACAGTCGGACTGAAAAACAAAAAGCCTGTGCTGTTCTTCAGCCTGGAAATGCCAGTTGATCAGATCTCCGAACGTGTCGCGTTCCACCGGGCCCGGGTGAGCAAAGAGGATTTACTCAGCAAGCAGAGCGGCGTGATGGATGGTGCCTGGGGAAAGGTCGGCCACTGCATGAAGGATTTCATCGAAGCCCCGATCTATATCAACGACAAGCCATCCCTCAGCGTTCATCAGGTGCGAGCGGAAGCCAGGCGAATGAGCAAGAAACTGGGTGGACTTGGTGTGGTCATTGTCGATTACCTCCAGAAGATGCGCATGTCTGACCCTGAGAACATGAACCGCAGCGTAGGGGAGATCGCCACCGGCCTGAAGAACCTGGCGAAAGAGTTGCGTTGCCCGGTCATCGCACTGGCTCAGCTTAACCGTAAGGTCGAAGAACGTGCTAATAAGCGCCCGGTCGCAGCTGACCTCCGCGAGTCCGGTGTTATCGAGCAGGAAGCCGATGTGATTTTCATGATCTACCGGGATGAGAAATACAACCCGAACACCGAACTGAAAGGCATCACCGAAATCATCTGTGTGAAGTCCCGCCATGCGCCGGGGGCAGAAAAGACCTACCACTTCAGCAGCCGCTACTCCGGCCTGGACCCGGTAGATTTCACCTACAGCGGCCAGATGCAACAGGAGGCTGACTATGAGTGCTAAGACGATGAAAGGCAAACAGGCAATTCTGCGTTATCTCGAAACGCACCGGACCTTCACAGCGAAGGATGTGGCCACAGAGTGCGGCATGACCATCAACTGCATCACGAAGAACGCTATCGATCTGGAGCGGGCCCGCAAGATTGTCCGGGTGAGCAAGGTCTGGCGAACGGTGACTTATCGCCTGGCTACGCCGGAAGAGCAGGCCGGGACCGCGCGCAGCTGCACCAACGGAATATTTCATGAGTGCCGCAACAGCGCGGCGATGAAGCGAGTATTGATGGTTTGGGGGAGGGCTGGGGTATGAAAATTATAAAACTGAGTCAGCAGGCAACAGTTTCTCGTCCGGTCGATTCGATTATCGGTTGGGAAGAGAAAACAATCTACGAGCCAGTTTTTGTTGTGGCTGAGCATATTGAGTCGTTTTTGTTTGCTGGAGTAAGCCACATCAAAATGACCTCGGGCGAAAAGATAGTTGTACGAGAAACACCTGAGGAAATTCTCGCGCTGCTTGGCGTCGTTGTTCAAACGGATAGCCTGAAAACATGGGGTGAAATTGCGCAGAAGGAGGCCGCCCAGTGAGCAACATCGACAAACGCGCATTACGTGAAGCGGCTGAACGTGCAGGACAAAATGACTGGGAGTACGTCTACACCAGCGACCTCAGCGCCCCAGGGCGGGGATATATCACAGTAGGCGGAGCAGAGGCTATCTACTGTCTGAATAAAGCCGCAGGGGGAGTGAAACAGTCTGAAAACGTATTGAGATATATCGCTGCAGCTAGCCCGGAAACAATGCTGGCGCTGCTGAATGAGATTGCTGAACTTGAGCAACGACATTGCGGAACAGCATTGCTTGAGCGAGAAGAAATGCACACCAAAACTCTGGGTAGGATGTTGGATGAGCTGGAAGCCAAAGACAAGAGCATCGACTTCCTGAAAGACCAGTTAGCTCAACTGGCAAACTTCAACCCTGACTGGGACAAGCTGGAGGCAGCAACTGACAGCCTCCGTGAGCACATGGCAGAACTCACAGCGGCACGCAAACGGATTGCTGAACTGGATGGGCGTGAGGTTGTACTTCCGAGTACGCACGATGTTCACCCATTAGGGCCGCAGTCGGCGAAAATTTTTTGTGAGTTTCACCGGAGTATCGTGAACAGATGCGCCGATGAGATTCGTAAGGTTGGCGTCAAAGTCAGCATCAAGGGGAATTAGGGATATGGCTGAATTAACCAAAGAATGGCTCCTGAAGACAATCGCGGAGCTTGAAGAAGAGCGCGATGCGACGCCAGGCGCAGTAAACGAAGACGCAGCGATGGCGCTGGCGGCGATGAAGATTGCGCTGGCATCGCTCGAAGCGGTGCCTGTGGGTACGTTCAAGAAAGGTCCGTGTGGGTACCACCCATCTTTTCATGAAGATGCCGTACCGCTATACACCGCCCCGCCAGCGCCGGTATATGTGCCCGCTGCGATGGAAATGGATGATGACTTTGACAGCGCGTTTGAACACGGAAAAGCTGTCGGCTGGAACGCCTATCGCGCAGCCATGCTTCAGTCGTTCGGTAATTCCGAACAACTCAACTCTCCGGTGATTCCGGATGGTTGGGTGGCTTGCGTTGAGCGGATGCCTTCCGCAGGAGAAAAAGTGTTGGCGTACCGTCCAGACGCGCCGGAAAGTAATGATCCATTAATCAAGATGGCAACGTACGTTGGCGGGTCAGCACACGGACACGGCTTTGATTGCTACTGCAAGCCAACCCACTGGATGCCGCTGCCAGCAGAACCGCAGCAGGAGGTTACTCAGGCGCTTGCCAAAGGCATGGAACGTTATGGCGATGCCATGCAAAAACTCGCAGATAGTGGTGACTGATTTTTGGTAATCATTTTTCAAAAGTGATGTTATAATTAAGTCGCAGTCGGTCTGAACAGCCGGTTGCGACTTCTGCGCATTTAAGGGGACTTAAATGCGACAACAATCTGAACTCCTCACCTTGTCACAGATGCAGAAATGCACCTGCGATTTTCTGCATTCTGCGGTTTCCGGGAAGGAGGCCGCATGACTCTGCCTGTAGACGGCATCAAACTCCATCGCGGTAACTTCGCGGCCATCGGCCAGCAGATTCAGCCATTGCTCGATGCCGGGCAATGCTTCCGCCTGCAGGTTAAGCCGTGGCGTGAGAAGCGCAGCCTGTCGCAGAATGCGCTCAGCCACATGTGGTATACGGAAATCAGCGAATACCTGATTAAATCAGGGCGCCCTGATGCCACTCCGGAGTGGGTTAAGCGCAACCTCAAAAAGACCTACCTCGGATGCGAAGAGGTGACCTACACCGATTTCATTACCGGTGAGAAAACCACGACCTGGGAGCCGCGCCATACCGCAGACCTCGACACTGGGGAAATGCATATCTTCCTGGTGAAGGTTGAAATGTGGTGCGCTCAGTTCGGTCTGGCTCTGACTATCCCGAACGGTTGCGAGTACCAGCAGCTGCGCGATAAGCAGGAGGCCTGATGTCGACTCCACTTTCCCGCGTCATCACAAATCACATCTTCCGCGTTCCGGCACGCCGCCAGCGTAAGCCAGCGGTTAAGCCGTCCGACATCCCGACCTTGAAAGGCTACACCGCCCGCCTGGTGGATCAGAAATGGCTGCGTCTCGCGGCACGGAGGAAACATGCGTAGCACCTACCGCAATAAAAAATGGCTAGCCGCAGTCGGCCAGATTGAGCAATGCGTCCTGTGCGGAGCGTGGGGCGTGCAGGTGGCGCACCGCAACGAGGGTAAAGGTATCGGAATGAAAACAGACGACTGCGCCACCGCTGCTATCTGCGTCACCTGTCATTCAGAGATTGATAACGGGAAGGGGCTTAGCCGTGACGAGCGCCGCCAGTTAATGGATCGCGCCATCGTCCTGACCATTATTCAGATTGCCCGTCGTGGCTTGGTGGTGCCTGCATGAAAATCTACGACATCACACCAATCGGCAAGCCTCGCATGACCCGCGCGGATAAGTGGAAGCAGCGTCCACCTGTAATGCGTTACCGCGCTTTTTGCGATGAGGTCCGCCTGCGCAAGTTGACCATGCCTGAATCCGGATCACATGTGACATTCGTCCTACCAATGCCACCAAGCTGGAGTAAGAAGAAACGAGCGGAGTTCGCCGGGAAGCCCCACCAGGCCAAGCCAGACTGCGACAACATGCTGAAAGCCCTGATGGATGCGCTTTATGAGGATGATGCTCACATCTGGGATTGCCGCATCACAAAGGTCTGGGGAGAGAAGGGTCAGATCATTATTGGGGAGTGCGCGCCGTGACCAGAGACGAGATAACCCGATATCAGGCCGAAAGCGTTAAGCGCGCGAACCTGCCGCCAGTAGCAAAGCACAGCCAGACTCAGACCAACCAGCCACAGAAGGAAGCCGCATAATGAACCTTGAGAACACGCTGAAGTTCCACTTCGCAAAATCAACCATGATCAGTGATTCTCCTCGCGCTACTGCGTCTGACTCTCTGACTGGTACGGACGTAATGGCAGCCATGGGGATGACTCAGGAACGAGCATCGATGGGATACACCGCTTTCCTGGGGAAAATGGGTATAAGTTCCCTTGACCGTGATAAGGCGGTTGATCTGCTTACTCAGTACGCGCTGAAGAACTGCGACAAGGTGGCCGCCCTACGCAAACTTGAATCTGATGTTAAGCCGAAGGTCATGCAACTGCTCGCAACCTTTGCCTTCGAGGACTACTCCCGCAGCGCTGCCAGCACCCGCACGTGCGACTGCTGCAATGGTGATCGCTTCGTTGAAGCAGAGGTCATGACCATGAAGCACATTGGAAGACCACACCTGAAAGAGAAACGGGAGACGGTGAATGTTCTTTGCCAAAAATGCAAAGGGAAGGGCGTGGTCAGCAACGCATGCCGCTGCAATGGGAAGGGTGTCGTACTGGACGAAGAGAAGACACGTCAGCAAGGTGGCGTACCGGCCAACAAAACATGTTCACGCTGCAATGGTCGTGGTTATTCGCGTCTGCTTCCAGAAAGCGTCCGCAAATTCATTAGTGAAAACGTTATCGAAATACCGGAGACGACATGGCGCCGATCCTACAAAGACTTCTTCGAAAGCCTGGTTGGCGAGTGCCTCAAGCAGGAGGAATATGCCAACAGCATGCTCAAAAAAGTTACGCAATGAGAAATATTTCCTACAGGATTAACTTTCTGTAGGAAATCTATTTACAAAGTGGCGATTTTTGGTTAATCTCGATTCTAACGATGGGTTAATGCCTTCGTTGGCGGTGAGACAAAAGAGGCGGCTCTCACCATCGAACCGCCTAGTTGGTATCTTCGACGCATCGTCTGGTACTCCAACCATCGCAAGCTGAGAGGTTTGTGTTTGTTAGAAGTGGCGCAGTATGAATCGTGAAGACATATTGCGTTCTGGCTGGTTACCAGCTAACAATCAAAAAACAGCCCTGAGTTAATAGCTCGGGGCTTTTTATTTCCGGGTCAGAAGCACAGAGGTTGTGCGATCGGCTGTTAACCGATTGGTCGAAGGTTCGAATCCTTCCTGTCCCGCCAAATTCGCCGGTCTAGTTCAGTGGCAGAACGGCAGCCTTGTAAGCTGCGCGTCAGAGGTTCGATTCCTTTGCCCGGCACCAGAACCCACTGCCTGGGACCCTTCGGCCATAGAGCCGGCATTGCCTTACCCCCATATTGCCCGCCTGTCGCGGGCTTTTTTATTTGCGATGTCCGGTCGTTGTTTCCTGGCATCCTTCCACTCTACACAAACAGCACCCCGTTCTTTCGGAGGTGATATGGCTAAACGTATGCAAGATAAAGAAAGCATTGCCGGAGTGTCATGGCTGATTGTCCTTGCTCTGTCATGCTGGGGCGGCTTGGTCCGATACCTTATTGACGTTAAGCAGAACAAAGCCACCTGGAGCTGGATCAACGCGCTGGCACAAATTGCAGTGTCCGGCTTTACCGGTCTCATTGGTGGACTGATCAGCGTTGAAAGTGGGCTGAGCCTTTACATGATTCTGGTTACGTCTGGTATCAGCGGGGCGATGGGCTCCGTGGCACTGACGTACTTCTGGGAACGACTGACGGGGATGAAGAATGCAAACCAGTGATAAAGGCATTGCCCTGATCAAGCAGTTCGAAGGCTGCAAGCTCACCGCGTATCAGGACAGCGTCGGAGTGTGGACGATCGGCTATGGCTGGACCAAGCCTGTCGACGGCAAACCGATCCGAGCCGGGATGACGATTAAGCAGGAAACTGCAGAACGCCTGCTGAAGACCGGGCTGGTCAGCTATGAAAACGACGTGTCCCGCCTGGTCAAAGTTGACCTGACTCAGGGGCAATTCGATGCTCTGGTGTCGTTCACCTATAACCTCGGAGCCAGGTCATTGTCGACATCGACACTGCTGCGAAAACTCAACGCTGGTGATTACGCTGGTGCAGCCGATGAGTTCCTGCGCTGGAATAAAGCTGGTGGGAAGGTGCTGAATGGGCTGACACGTCGGCGGGAGGCAGAGCGGGCTCTGTTCCTATCATGATTGGCGCGCTGGTTAAGCGTTACTGGCTGCAACTGATTGTGGTGTCGGTAATCGGCGTGCTGGCGTTCTTCGTTAACCACTACCGCGACAACGCCATCACCTACAAAGACCAGCGCGACAAAGCCACCAAGAGTCTCCGCCTGGCAAACGCCACCATCACCGATATGCAAACCCGTCAGCGTGATGTTGCTGCACTGGATGCCAAATACACGAAGGAGTTAGCTGATGCGCAAGCTGAAAATGACAGGCTTCGTGCTGATGTTGTCGCTGGTAAGCGTCGGCTGCAAATCGCCGCCACCTGCTCCAAAGACGAAACCACCGGAGCCTCCGGCCTGGTTGATGACTCAAGCCCTCGACTTACAGCAGATGCTGAACTCAATTATTGGCGTCTCAGAGACGGGATCGCCAGCGTCACAAAGCAACTGACCGGCCTTCAGGCGTATGTGCGAGAGCAGTGTCTTAAGTGATTCGTCACCCAAATAACAGAGCCTGACTTCGGTCGGGCTTTTTTATGCCCGAATTTCACCGCGCACCGCAGCGCATTCAACCCACGTCGAACCATACCCTTTGAAATGAGCCTTTGAGGAAGTCAGTTAGTGCTGGCGAGCCTCGACGGGCTGA
>OKDR01000399.1_pt1 | contig 10980 bp, 8 predicted proteins | sample 1615041 | NCBI WGS metagenome assembly OKDR01 (sample SAMN04436990, study PRJEB24849) | human gut metagenome | biome: human gut; feature: NICU; material: stool | host: Homo sapiens | place: USA: Saint Louis, MO | collected 2013-03-17 | reverse complement strand
CCTGGCTGAACCGCATGCTGCTGCCGGATACCGTGGGTACCGGCGGTGACTCCCACACCCGTTTCCCAATCGGCATCTCCTTCCCGGCGGGCTCTGGTCTGGTGGCCTTCGCCGCCGCGACCGGCGTGATGCCGCTGGATATGCCGGAATCGGTGCTGGTGCGTTTCAAAGGTAAAATGCAGCCGGGGATCACCCTGCGTGACCTGGTCCACGCCATCCCGCTGTACGCCATCAAGCAGGGCCTGCTGACCGTGGAGAAGAAAGGTAAGAAAAACATCTTCTCTGGTCGCATCCTCGAGATCGAAGGTCTGCCGGATCTGAAAGTCGAGCAGGCGTTCGAGTTGACCGATGCCTCGGCTGAGCGTTCTGCCGCCGGCTGCACCATCAAACTGAATAAAGAGCCGATCGTTGAGTATCTGAACTCCAACATCGTTCTGCTGAAGTGGATGATCGCCGAAGGCTACGGCGACCGCCGTACCCTGGAGCGTCGTATCCAGGGCATGGAAAAATGGCTGGCGGATCCGCAGCTGCTGGAAGCCGATGCTGACGCGGAATACGCGGCAGTGATCGACATCGATCTGGCGGATATTAAAGAGCCGATTCTGTGCGCGCCGAACGATCCGGACGATGCCCGCCTGCTGTCTGATGTGCAGGGCGAGAAGATCGACGAAGTGTTCATCGGCTCCTGCATGACCAACATCGGCCACTTCCGTGCCGCCGGTAAGCTGCTGGACAGCCACAAAGGCCAACTGCCGACTCGCCTGTGGGTGGCGCCGCCAACCCGTATGGATGCCGCGCAGCTGACCGAAGAAGGCTACTATAGCGTGTTTGGTAAGAGCGGGGCGCGTATCGAAATCCCTGGCTGTTCCCTGTGTATGGGTAACCAGGCGCGCGTGGCCGACGGCGCGACGGTGGTTTCCACCTCTACCCGTAACTTCCCGAACCGTTTAGGTACCGGCGCTAACGTCTATCTGGCCTCTGCCGAACTGGCAGCGGTGGCTTCGCTGCTCGGCAAACTGCCGACGCCGGAAGAGTACCAGACCTTCGTGGCGCAGGTGGATAAGACGGCGGAAGATACCTACCGTTATCTGAACTTCAACCAGCTGGATCAGTACACTGAAAAAGCTGACGGCGTGATCTTCCAGACCGCGGTGTAAACCATTCGGTCAGCCCGGCTGACCGTTTGGCGATAAACTCTCCAATGCCCGGTGAACATTGCATCACCGGGCATTTTTATTTCCAAACCTCCTGCCTGCTACTCTTTTTTTCTTTCTGTCTGCTGCGATAATTACTGCATGGGTACAGTGCAGCGGTGACGCATTGCCCTTGCAGAGGAAAAGACTATGGATTACGAATTTCTGCGCGATATTACCGGAGTGGTAAAGGTGCGAATGTCGATGGATCACGAGGCGATCGGCCACTGGTTCAACGAGGAGGTGAAAGGCAATCTTGCTCTGCTGGACGAAGTGGAGCAGGCTGCGCGCACCGTGAAGGGCAGCGAGCGTTCCTGGCAGCGTGCCGGGCATGAATATACGCTGTGGCTGGATGGCGAAGAGGTGATGATCCGCGCCAATCAGCTGGAGTTTTCCGGCGACGAAATCGAGGAGGGGATGAGCTACTACGACGAAGAAAGTCTCTCTCTGTGCGGTGTTGAGGATTTCCTGCAGGTGGTCGCCGCCTATCGTGAGTTTATGCAGCAGCGTTAATGACGCCTTTTATGTCGGGTGGCGCAGAACTACAGGCCCGGCAAGCAAAAGCGCCGCCGGGCATTTCATAGATTACACGGCAGGAATATTGCGGCCGTAGTAAATCTCGCGCATCTCTTTCCATAGCAGGTCGGTAATGACCTTGCGCTCTTCGGCAGTCAACTCTTCCGGTCGGGTATGGAACATGTAGTGCTTAAGGTCGAACTCCTTGAGCAACATTTTGGTATGGAAGATATTTTCCTGATAAACGTTGACGTCGACCATGTCATACAACGACTTCATATCGTCGGACATAAAGTTCTGAATCGAATTGATTTCATGATCGATAAAATGCTTCATCCCATTGATATCGCGGGTAAAGCCGCGCACGCGGTAGTCAATGGTCACAATGTCCGATTCCAGCTGGTGAATCAGATAGTTCAGCGCTTTAAGCGGGGAAATGACGCCGCACGTTGAAACTTCGATATCGGCGCGGAAGGTGCACAGGCCGCCCTCCGGATGGCTCTCCGGGTAGGTATGCACGCAGATATGGCTCTTATCGAGATGGGCGACCACGGTTTCCGGTAGCGGGCCAGGATGTTCGGTCTGGTCAATCAGCTTGGGATCGACAGGCTCTTCGCTGACCAGAATGGTCACGCTGGCGCCCTGGGGTTCATAATCCTGACGGGCGATATTCAGGATATTGGCGCCAATAATAGAACAGGTTTCTGTCAGGATCTCCGTCAGGCGATTGGCATTATAGAGTTCGTCGATATAGGCGATGTAGCCGTCGCGCTCTTCTGCCGTTTTGGCGTAACAGATATCGTAGATACAAAAACTCAGGCTTTTGGTCAGGTTGTTAAAGCCGTGCAGCTTCAATTTTTTCAATTTAGTTCACCCCCTTATTTCGCGTCACGGTGCGGACAGAGCATCATGCAGATATTGTGGTAAGGCGAAGGCCGCCGTATGGATTGCCGGATTGTAGTAACGGCAGGTCAGGTTGGCTTTGTGAAAGCGCGCCTGAATGATTTCGCTGGAGAGATGGCGCAGCGCCTCATTGTCGCTCGCCCAGGCAAAGGTCATGATCCCGCCGTAATAGGTTGGAATTGCCGCCTGGTAGAAGCTGACGTCGCGAAAATAGTGGCTTAGCTTGCGATGGCTGCCTACCGCTTCATCCTGTTGCAGGAAGCAGACGCCATTCTGGGCAACAAAGATCCCACCCGGGTTCAGGCAGCGTTTGCAGCCTTCATAAAAAGCCGAGGTGAACAGGCTTTCTCCCGGGCCGATAGGATCGGTACAGTCCGAAATGATCACGTCAAACGTTTGCGTCGTCTGATTAACAAAATTGACGCCATCATCAATCACCAGCGTAAAGCGCGGATCGTCATAGGCGCCGGCGTTATGGTTCGGCAGGTACTGGCGGCAGAATGAAACTACCCCGGCGTCGATTTCCACCATGGTGATGGTTTCGATGCTACGGTGACGAGAGACTTCGCGCAGCATCGCGCCATCGCCGCCGCCAATGATCAACACATGCTTCGCGTTGCCGTGAGCCAGCAGCGGCACATGGGTCATCATTTCGTGATAGATGAACTCGTCGCGTTCGGTGGTTTGTACGACGCCATCCAGCGCCATCACCCGGCCAAAAGCGCGGTTATCAAAGATGATCAGATCCTGATGATCGGTTTTTTCGTGGTACAGCACGTTATCAACGCTAAAATACTGACCAAAATGGTCATGCAGCGTTTCATGCCACAGTGGATTATCGGCCACGATAAGGCTCCTCCTTCGTTAACATCTGTTACACCCGTAAAACGAGTGCAACATCATAGACAACTATAGATGAGGATGCACGGCGGTTATTGCAGCAATGAGGCAGGAATAACAGCCACCGCCCCGGAAGGGCGGTGGAGAGGATGAGGCTATTTTGCCGGCTCGGGTTGGCTATCTACTATCCGCACGGAATAAACCATGGTGGCGCCTGGCGGGATTTTTGGCGGTAATCCTTTACTGCCATAGGCCTTTTCAGGCGGGACGACGAGCGTCACGGAGCCGTGGTTCTGTAGACGCTTCAGCGGTTCGCGAAACACCGGGGGATAGGCATCCAGCTTTTGCGTAAGCGCCTGATCTTTCGCTTCCATATCGTTGATCACCGTCCCGTCCGTCAGCATCTCTTTGATCACCACGGTAACCAGGTCGTTACCGCTTATTTTTCCTTTACCCGGGTAATCGACGCGGCTGTAGACGCCCTCTTTAAAGACCACATCTTTTTTGCGCGCAAACGCCTGCTGATATTTCTTGCCGGCACTGATGTTTTTCTGCTCTATTTTATTCAGGTTCTGATAAACCTGCTGCGACACATCAAACAGCGCTTTGTTACGTTCCTGCTCTCCGAGACGAAGCTGGCCGCGAAAGGCATCTTCGATGCCCTGCAACACCAGGCCTGCGTCGACGGTAACTCCCTGAGTGCGACGGGTGGTAAGGACGTTGAGCGCCTCGCTTCCCATCGAGGCGCCGATCGCATAAGCCTGCTGTTCTCCCGATGCGCTGAGTTTGGCAGCGGCGCTCTCGCCGCTGCGCGTTTTGGACTGTACAGAAAGCTGCGTTCTCAGCAGTTCGATTTCATCTTCTTTCATCCGTAGCTGGGCGTTGTCTTTATCCGCCTGCAGGCGATAGGCTGCCACTATGGCCGCCATCTCTGGTGGCTCATTTTTTGGCGCAGCGGCGTCGTTAGCGGGGCCATGCGGCACTTTATCCGCGGCGGCCAGCCGGGTGGACAGAGATTGTTTATCGGCGTTAAGGGCTGTGACCTGATCGAGGGCAGCCTGCTGCGTCTTTTCCGCAGCGGCGAGGCGAATAGTCAGCGACTGTTTATCGGCGTTAAGGGCCTTAACCTGCTCGAGGACGGCCTGTTTCTCTTTTTCCGCGGCGGCCAGCCGGGTCGTCAGCGGCTGTTTGTCAGCGTTAAGCGCTTTGACCTGCTCAAGAGCGGCCTGTTTCTCTTTTTCCGCAGCGGCCAGTTGGGTCATTAGCGCGTGTTTATCTTTATTAAGCGTGGTAAAGCTGGCGCTGAGGCGTTTATTTTCAGCTTCGGCTTGCTGAATCTGCGTCGTTAATTGCTGGATCTGCTGACGCGCCGCGGCCTGGCTTTGCTGTAGATTATTATTCTGCACAACGCCTGCTTTTTTTATTAATGCCTCTTTTTCTGCAGTAGCGGCGCTTAAGGCGACCTGTAATTCATTAATTCTCTTATTCAACGCCGCTTGCTCATTCGCTCCGGCAGTATCCGTTTGCGGCGTAGCGGCAAGCTGTTTTTTTAATTGCTGTATAAGCTTATCTTTTTGTGCAATCGCCGCCTGCTGGCTGGTGATTCTTTTTTGTAATTGTGAGGTGTTGGTACCGGTTTTTTTATTATCTGCGCTCTGGCGGCTTTCTTGTGTTTGTTTTGCGCTTGCGGCATCGTTTTTTTCTTGCGCCTGAGATTGCTGGGTTTGCTGTTGGGCGTAATCAAGAAAGGCCGGCGCGGCGCCGGCGGTGAAGGGGGTTGAAAGCGCCAGCGCAGCGACGAGCATCAGCAGGGGCGCGTTGAGGGTCAGCGTGGCGGCTCTGTTCATGGCTGTTTGCTTTCACCACGCTGTACCAGGCTATCGATCAGCGTTTTCTGGATATCGGCGCACAGTTTGATGGATTTAAACTGATACATGGAGTCAATGCCAAGCCGGGTAGGATCCGCCACTTTCTCGCGCACGCTATTGTATTGTGACGCCGCGCGCACTAAAGCGTTAAAGTCATTGCTGAGTTTAGTGGCTTGCTGTGGGTTAACCTCTTTTAGCGAATCCAGCGCCTGGCGACAGGATTCAATGCGCGCTTGTTCGCTGGCCGCCCGCTCCTGCTCTGCCTGCTGCTGTGACGTCAGCGGCGTGGCGATCGGTTTAACCGGCTGGCGGGAAGAGGTATTGCTACAGCCGGCTACTAACAGCGCGGCGAGTGGGATAACACGAAGAGTCAGCGAGATATTCACAATTTCAGTCCATGAAGTAGGTATATTTTTACCGGATTCTAGAAGGGTGCTTTTTATTTTGCAATATATGAATAATGATATTTTATTAGTTTTTTAGTCATTCTTCATTATTATGAGTTTACTTTATTTGGCAAATTGATAGGTTCGCAATTAAATAAGGTTTGTTTATATACAATAATAAATATAAATATTTAAAGGGGGAAATTGAAATGCTAAAGGCGCGGAGCGTTGCCGCCCGCGCAGGGAATTATTTAACGTAAGCCAGCAGGCTGAGCGAATCGCGGGCCAGCGCTTTACATTTTTTCGCCGTCGGAATGTTAATGCCGCTAAGATCGCGATAGCTGTCTTCGCCAAGCGCTTTCATGTTGTAGCTGTCATAGTTGCTCAGGTCCCACTGGTTCTGTTGGGCAAAGAACACCAGCGCGCGACGGATCTGCGTGTTGGGCAGGTTCTGGTAGCCACAGTCGTTTTTCAGAAACACAAAAACCGCGGTTAAATCAGCCATATCTTCCGCTTCGGATTCGCTGAGCGCGTAGCTGTTGGCGGAGAGAGCAAGCAGGCTGCCGAGTACCATTGTTCTGAAAAGCGTCTTCATTTTTTCTACCATTAGATCACCGACGCTTCAAATTAGCATACTTCTTTACACAGCGCCGATCTTTATTCTTACTCTTCTGCTTGACCTTCCCGTTACGGTAGGGTTTAAGCTCAAATATTCGCCCGCAGAATAAAAGGATGTGAATATGCAACGTCGAGACTTCCTCAAACTGACCGCCGCGGTCGGCATGGCCAGCGCATTGCCGTTATGGAGCCGGGCGGTCTTTGCCGCCAGTCGCCCGGCTCTGCCGATACCGTCGCTGTTAGCCGCCGATGCGCGCAACCGCATCGCGCTCAGGATCCAGGCGGGCAAAACGCGGTTTGGCGCCCTGAATGCCACTACCTGGGGCTACAACGGGTCGCTGCTGGGCCCTGCGCTGCAGTTGACGCAGGGGAAGACCGTCACGGTGGATATTACTAACCAGCTGGCGGAAGAGACCACGCTGCACTGGCATGGTCTGGAGGTACCGGGCGAGGTCGACGGGGGGCCACAGGGGGTTATCGCGCCGGGCGCCACCCGCACGGTAAGCTTCACGCCAACGCAGCGGGCGGCGACCTGCTGGTTTCATCCGCATCAGCATGGGAGCACCGGCCGGCAGGTGGCGATGGGGCTGGCCGGCCTGGTGCTGATCGAGGATGAAGAGAGCGGGCGCCTGCTGCTGCCTAAGCAGTGGGGGATCGATGATGTGCCGGTGATCGTCCAGGATAAGAAGTTCACCGCCGCCGGCGAGATCGACTATCAGCTGGATGTGATGAGCGCCGCCGTCGGCTGGTTTGGCGATACGCTACTGACCAATGGGGCCCTCTATCCCGAACATGCCGCGCCGCGCGGCTGGCTGCGCCTGCGCTTGCTGAACGGCTGTAATGCCCGTTCCCTCAATTTTGCCACCAGCGATAAGCGCCCGCTGTACGTGGTGGCCAGCGATGGCGGTCTGTTGGCCGAGCCGGTCAAGGTCGATGAATTGCCGGTCTTGATGGGGGAACGCTTTGAGGTGCTGGTGGACACCAGCGACGGTAAACCTTTCGATCTGGTGACCCTGCCGGTGAGCCAGATGGGCATGGCGATTGCGCCTTTTGATAAACCACAGCCGGTACTGCGCGTCCAGCCGCTGGTCATTCCCGCCTCCGGCAAGCTGCTGGATACTCTGGCCGCTCTCCCGGCGTTACCGTCCCTGACGGGGCTGACGCAGCGTCAGCTCCAGCTGTCGATGGATCCGATGCTCGACCGGATGGGCATGCAGGCGCTGATGGAGAAGTATGGCGACCAGGCGATGGCCGGAATGGATCACGGCATGATGGGGCATGGCGACATGAGCGACATGGGGAATATGCATCACGGCGACATGAGCATGAACCACGGATCCGGCATGGAGCATGGCATGTCGTCAGGCAAGGACTTTGATTTCCATAACGCCAACCGCATCAACGGCAAAGCCTTCGACATGAATGAGCCGATGTTTGCCGCCGCCAGAGGCCAGTATGAGCGCTGGGTGATTTCAGGTAAGGGCGACATGATGTTGCATCCGTTCCATATCCACGGCACCCAGTTCCGTATCCTCAGCGAAAACGGCAAGCCGCCAGCGGCGCATCGTCGCGGCTGGAAAGACACCGTTCGTGTGGAAGGGGACGTGAGTGAAGTATTAGTGAAGTTTGATCATCCGGCGCCGAAGGAGTTTGCCTATATGGCCCACTGCCACCTGCTGGAACATGAAGACACCGGGATGATGTTGGGGTTCACGGTTTAAGTCTCTGCGACCTGCTGCCATCCCCTACGGGAAGAAGGACGGAACACCAAAAAAAACGGCAACTTTCGTTGCCGTTTTGCGTTTTATTTGGCGTCAGCCGGGAGCGCATAGGCGACAATATAATCGCCCATTTTGGTACCGAACGAGCCGTGACCGCCGGCAGAGATGACAACATACTGTTTGCCATTCACTTCGTAGGTCATCGGAGTCGCCTGACCGCCGGCTGGCAGACGGGCTTCCCACAGCTTCTCGCCGTTGCTCATATTGTACGCGCGCAGGTAGTTATCTGCAGTCGCGCCGATGAACAGGACGTTACCGGCCGTGGAGATCGGACCGCCCAGCATCGGCATCCCCATGGTAAACGGCAGTTTAACCGGCATCGGGAACGGCAGGCTGTCCTGCGGAGTACCGATACGTTTTTTCCATACCACTTCGTTGGTTTTCAGATCCAGGGCGGAGATATACCCCCAGGCCGGCTGTTTGCACGGCAGGCCGAACGGCGACAGGAACGGGTTCAGCGTTACGCCGTACGGGACGCCGTACTGCGGCTGCACGCCGGACTCCGTACCAGAGCCTTTCGCATCTTTCGGCGGCTCCATCGGATTGCCTGGCCCGCGCGGGATCAGTTTTGAGACGAAAGGCAGCGCCATCGGGTTGGCGATAGCCACCTGACGGTTCGGATCGACGGAGATACCGCCCCATTCAAACATCCCCAGGTTACCCGGGAACACCAGCGTGCCCTGCTCAGACGGCGGGGTGAAGATACCTTCATAGCGCAGCTGGTGGAAGATCACGCGGCACACCAGCTGGTCGAACATAGTGGCGCCCCACATGTCCGCGCCGGTCAGATCTTTCTTCGGACGGAAGCTCAGATCGGAGAAGGGCTGGGTTTTGGTAACGTAATCACCTTTGGCAGCGCCCTGCGGAACCGGTTTTTCCGGCGCCGGGACCACCAGCTCGCCGTTACGACGATCCAGCACGAAGATGTTGCCGGTTTTCGCTGGGGCATAGATGACCGGTACGGTTTTGCCGTTGACCTCAATATCAGCCAGCGTCGGCTGGGAAGGCATGTCCATATCCCACAGATCGTGATGGACGGTCTGATAGCTCCAGGCCAGCTTACCGGTGGTGGCGTTCAGTGCCACAATCGAGCTGGCATAACGCTCTTGCTCCGGCGTACGGTTGCCGCCCCAGATGTCCGGAGTGGTCACGCCCATCGGCAGATAGACCAGATCCAGCTTAGCGTCGTAGGCGGCAGGCGCCCATGAGTTCGGCGAGTTGAGCGTGAAGTGATGTTCATCGCTCGGGATGGCGTTCGGATCTTTCGCACCCGGATCGAAGGCCCACAGCAGTTTACCGGTATTCACATCAAAGCCGCGGATCACGCCTGACGGCTCGCGGGTAGAGAAGTTATCGGTGACCGCGCCGGCAATCACGATGGTTTTATCGGTGATGATCGGCGGTGAAGTGGGTTCATACATGCCCGGCGTGGTGACCGGCATGTTGGTCTGCAGATTGAGAATACCTTTATTAGCAAAGGTTTCGCACAGCTTACCGTTGTCGGCGTTTACCGCGAACAGGCGACCATCGTTCACCGGCAGGATAATGCGGCGCGGACAGTCGGCGACGACGTCGGCAGGGGCGTTATCCGCTTTCGCTTCGTGATAAGAAACACCGCGGCAGGTGACGTGCTGGAACGACGGATCGGCGTTCAACTGCGGGTCAAAATGCCACTTCTCTTTACCGGTGGCGGCGTCCAGCGCAAACAGGCGCTGGTGAGCGGTACACAGGAAGAGCGTATCGCCGACTTTAATCGGCGTCACTTCGTTAGTGATTTCACCCGGATCGTTCGGCTGTTTCAGGTCGCCGGTGCGGAACACCCAGGCTTCCTTCAGGTTCTTCACATTATCGGCGTTAATCTGCTTCAGCGGGGAGAAGCGCTGGCCTTCCTGGTTACGGCCATAGGCCGGCCAGTCGCCGTCGGCGACGGTGGAAATCGGTGCGGCCGGCGTAGCGTCGGCGCTCAGGGTGCCGTTGACTTCCTGCGGGTCGTTAAAACCAGCCCAGGTCAGCATGCCGCCGCTGATCAGCAGGGCGACGACCAGCGCGCCAACGGCGCCAGCGGAAGGCACCGGCAGACGACGCCAGACAAAGGGCAGGATCAGCCAGATGCCAAAGAAGACGAGGATATCGCTACGCGGCGTCAACGCCCAGAAGTCGAAACCAACCTCCCAGACGCCCCAGATCATGGTCGCCAGCAGCAGCGCGGCGTACAGCCACAGCGCAGCGCGCTTGCCGCGGAACAGCATTACGGTCACCCCCAGCATCACCAGCCCGGCGATAGGGTAGTACCAGGAGCCGCCAAGCACGACCAGCCATGCCCCGCCGATTAATAGATAGAGGCCGCAGAACGCTGCAAATAGCGCAGTCAGCGTCACCAGGAGCCTTGATTGTTGAGACTTTGTTTCAGCCATAAAAAGTTACTCATGTGTTTGTTAAATTTTTTAACTGCAATTAATTATAGGATTTAACAAGTGTGATCGGAATCACAAATATGGCTTTATTAATCCCTGCACCGAAGATTTCTTTTTGCTGGTATACTGGATGGCTTGCCGGTCATCGTCGGGGCGAAAGCAGCGGCTTTGATGATTTATATTTAGAATCAAATGGTTAGTATTATGAAACATACTGTAGAAGTGATGATCCCGGAATCCGAGATCAAAGCGCGTATCGCGGAACTGGGTCGTCAAATCAACGAACATTATCAGAACAGCGGCAGCGAAATGGTGCTGGTGGGGCTGCTGCGCGGCTCGTTTATGTTCATGGCCGACCTGTGCCGTGAAGTGCAGGTGCCGCATGAAGTCGATTTTATGACCGCCTAGGCAAGAAGATCGGAAGAGCGGTTCAGCAGGAATGCCGAGACCGATCTCGTATG
>OKDR01000397.1_pt1 | contig 11019 bp, 8 predicted proteins | sample 1615041 | NCBI WGS metagenome assembly OKDR01 (sample SAMN04436990, study PRJEB24849) | human gut metagenome | biome: human gut; feature: NICU; material: stool | host: Homo sapiens | place: USA: Saint Louis, MO | collected 2013-03-17 | reverse complement strand
GTCGCTGCGGCTTGGCGCCCCCCCGCCCGGCGCGCTGGCTCTTCCCGTGGGGCCGCTGGTCAACCTGTGGGGCTTTGGCCCGGATAAACAGCCGGTCACCACCCCGGATGCCGAGGCGATAGCCGCGGCGAAGGCGCGCACCGGCCTGCAGCATCTGCAGGTTATTAATCAGAGCGGCAGGCAGTTCCTGCAAAAAGATATTCCCGATCTGTTTGTCGACCTCTCCACCGTGGGGGAAGGCTATGCCGCCGACCACCTCGCGCGGTTGATGGAGCAGGAGGGGATCTCCCGCTATCTGGTGTCGGTGGGCGGGGCGCTGGTCAGCCGCGGGATGAATGGCGAAGGCAAGCCCTGGCGGGTAGCGATCCAGAAACCGACCGACCGCGAAAACGCCGTTCAGGCGATTGTCGACATCAATGGTCACGGCATCAGCACCTCCGGCAGCTATCGCAACTACTATGAACTCGATGGCAAACGCATCTCGCACGTTATCGATCCGCAGACCGGGCAGCCGATAACCCATAAGCTGGTCTCCGTGACCGTCATTGCGCCAACGGCGCTGGAGGCGGACGGCTGGGATACCGGACTGATGGTGCTGGGGCCGGAAAAAGCGCAGCAGGTGGTGCGCGAGGAGGGGCTGGCGGTCTACATGATCGTTAAAGAAGGAGAGGGTTTTAAAACCTGGATGTCGCCGCAGTTCCGCACTTTCCTTGTCGGCGAGAAAAATTAAAAAGCAAGATTGCGGGTTTTTTACTGCGGGCTTTACCACAGACTGAGGGTACACTTACAGCTGGAGACCCGTCATGAAACCGATAGTTGCCGATACCGATGATCGCCGCTGGCAGGCGGTCTGCGAACGTGATACCCGGGCCGATGGTCAGTTCGTCTTTGCGGTACTGACCACCGGCATCTGCTGTCGTCCCTCCTGCCGCTCGCGGCGCGCGCGGCGAGAAAACGTACGCTTTTTTGCCGACGTCGCCGCCGCCGTGGCGGCGGGATTCCGCCCCTGCAAACGCTGCCAACCGGATAAAGACTACCCGCAGCAGCAAAGGGTCGACAAAGTGGCGCAGGCCTGTCGGCTGCTGGAGCAGGACGCGCCCCTGACCCTCGAGGCGCTGGCAGGCCAGCTGGCGACGAGCCCGTTTCATTTCCACCGTTTATTTAAATCCGTCACCGGCATGACCCCTAAAGCCTGGCAACAAGCGTGGCGGGCGCAGCGCCTGCGGGAAGCGCTGGAGCAGGGGATACCGGTGACCCGCGCCGCGCTGGCGGCTGGTTTTCCCGACAGCAGCAGCTATTATCGCCAGGCCGACGCAGCGTTAGGGATGACCGCCAGCCAGTTTCGCCGCGGCGGCGCCGCCACCGTGGTAACCTGGACCACGGGCGACTGCGCGCTGGGTCGTTGCCTGGTGGCGCAGAGCGAGCGCGGCGTCTGCGCGGTGCTGCCGGGTGATAACGATGCGGCATTGCTCGACGACCTGCGCCGGCGCTTTCCCAATGCCGAGCTGCGTGAAGGCGACCCTGATTTTTGTCAGCAGATGGCCGAGATTTTCGCCCACCTCGACGACAGCCGGCGGCCGGTATCGCTGCCGCTGGATCTGCAGGGCACTGCGTTTCAGCTGCAGGTCTGGCAGGCGCTGCGGCAGATCCCGGTGGGCGAGACCCGCAGCTACCGCCAGGTGGCAGAGCATATTGGCCAGCCGCGGGCGGTAAGAGCCGTGGCCGGCGCCTGCGCGGCGAATTCGCTGGCGGTGATTGTTCCCTGCCACCGGGTGGTGCGTGAAGATGGCGCCCTGTCCGGTTATTGCTGGGGAACGGCGCGAAAAGCGCAGCTGCTGGCGCGCGAGGCCCAACATGAGGAGGAGTAATGCTCGATCTGTTTAGCGATACCCCACCGTGGCAGGAGCCGCTGGCCCCCGGCGCGGTGGTGCTGCGGCGATTTGCCCGCGAACGCGCCCCGGCGCTGCTGCAGGCGATAGCCGACGTCGCCAGTCAGTCGCCGTTTCGCCAGATGGTCACGCCGGGCGGGTACACCATGTCGGTCGCCATGACCAACTGCGGCGCGCTGGGCTGGACTACCGATCGCCAGGGCTATTTGTACGCCCCGGTCGACCCGGTAACCGATCAAACCTGGCCGCCGATGCCTGCCGTATTTCATGAACTGGCGCTGGCGGCCGCCGCCGCCGGCGGCTATCCGGAATTTTCCCCCGACGCCTGTTTGATTAACCGCTATTGTCCTGGCGCAAAACTGTCGTTGCATCAGGATAAAGATGAACAGGATCTGCGGGCGCCGATTGTCTCGGTCTCGCTGGGCTTGCCGGCCATCTTTCAGTTTGGCGGCTTGCAACGCAGCGACCCGTTGCAGCGGCTGCTGCTGGAGCATGGCGATGTGGTGGTCTGGGGCGGCGAGTCGCGCCTGTTTTATCATGGCATTCAGCCGCTGAAAGCGGGGCATCATCCGGAAACGGGCGACTGTCGTTACAATCTCACCTTCCGACAGGCGGGCGGTCGCCAGTATTAAAATAAGAATTATTCTTGATGTCATCGGCGAGCCGTTTAAACTGCTGGCTGTTTTGCTTTTGCGGATAGCCTGTTATGGAACTTCTCTCTCTCGTCTGGCGCCAGTATCGCTGGCCGTTTCTGGGCGTTATTGCTCTCAGCCTGCTCAGCGCCGCGCTGGGTATCGGCTTAATCGCTTTCATTAACCTGCGTCTGATTACCGCTGTCGATACCTCGCTGCGGGTCCTGCCGGAGTTTCTTGGTCTGCTGGGGCTGCTGATGGCGGTGACCCTGGGTTCGCAGCTGGCGCTAACCACCCTCGGCCCCCATTTTGTCTATCGTCTGCGCGGTGAGTTTGTTAAACGCATCCTCGATACCCAGATTGAACAAGTAGAGAAGATCGGCAGCGCGTCGCTGCTTGCCGGGCTGACCAGCGATATCCGCAATATCACCATCGCCTTTGTGCGCCTGCCGGAGCTGGTGCAGGGGATCATTCTCACCTTCGGCTCCGCGGCCTACCTCGCCTGGCTGTCAGGAAAAATGATGCTGGTGACGGCGCTGTGGATGGCGCTCACCATCTGGGGCGGCTTTGTGCTGGTCTCGCGGGTGTACAAACATATGGCCAGCCTGCGCGAAACGGAAGATAAACTGTATCACGACTATCAGACGGTGCTGGAGGGGCGTAAAGAGCTGACCCTCAACCGCGAGCGCGCGGAGTATGTGTTTAACCAGCTCTACCTCCCGGACGCCCGGGAGTACCGGCACCATATCGTTCGCGCCGATACCTTCCACCTCAGCGCGGTCAACTGGTCGAATATTATGATGCTTGGCGCCATCGGGCTGGTGTTTTGGATGGCCAACAGCCTCGGCTGGGCCGATACCGCCGTGGCGGCGACCTATTCCCTGACGCTGCTGTTTCTGCGCACGCCGCTGCTCTCCGCCGTCGGCGCGCTGCCCACGCTGCTCAGCGCCCAGGTGGCGTTTAACAAGCTTCGTCAGTTCTCCCTCGCCCCGTACCGGGCCGACTTTCCCCGGCCGCAGGCGCATCCTGACTGGCAGACGCTGGAGCTGCGCGATGTCACCTTCCATTATCCGGACCAGCGCTTTGCGGTAGGGCCGCTTAATCTGACGCTGAAGCGCGGCGAGCTGGTGTTTCTGATAGGCGGCAACGGCAGCGGCAAGTCAACGCTGGCGATGCTCCTGACCGGCCTGTACCAGCCAATATCCGGTCAGATCCTCGTCGACGGCCAGCCGCTGGCGGCGGAGAGGCCAGAGGAGTACCGCAAACTGTTTTCCGCAGTGTTTACCGACGTCTGGCTGTTTGACCGCCTGCTCGGGCCGCAGGGCGAGGAGGCCGATCCGGCGCTGGTGGCGACATGGCTGGAGCGTCTGCAAATGGCCCACAAGCTGCAACTGGAGAACGGAAAAATCGCCGACCTGCGGCTGTCGAAAGGGCAGAAGAAGCGCGTGGCGCTCCTGCTGGCGCTGGCCGAGTCCCGGGACATCATTCTGCTGGATGAATGGGCGGCGGATCAGGATCCGCATTTCCGTCGCGAGTTCTACCAGGTCCTGCTGCCGCTGATGCAACAGATGGGCAAAACCGTGTTCGCCATCAGCCATGACGATCACTACTTCCAGCACGCCGATCGTCTGCTGGAGATGCGCGCCGGCCAGCTCGCCGAACTTACCGGCGAAGAGCGGGAACAGGCTTCCCGCGATGCGGTGGCCCGTACGGCCTGATTCACAACGCGCGCCCGGAAAAGCCCGGGCGCCGCTGAAATTTTCAGCGTCTACATCGCTGACGGTTATTATTTCCCCCTCCTCGCGCTATGCTTAAGGCTTCCGGCCCGCAGGCCGGCTCACCATTCTCAAAAGGATTGCCCGATCGATGTCCGTTTTGCATAAAAAAAGCGCCCGCTTGCGTGACGAAGAGCGCGCCCGTCTGATTTGGCTCTTGAGCACCGATAAAGCGGTGACTTCCGCGCTGCTGGGCAAACTGACGCTGGCTGAGCGCTATGATGAAGGGACGCTGGCCGATGACCTGGCCGAAGTGGAAATGCTGGTCTCGCATCTGCCGCCGCCGGATCTCGCCGATGCGCTGGAAGCGCTTCCCTATGACGCCCGCACCGCGCTATGGTGCCTGGTGCCCGACGATAAACGCGGCGAAGTGCTGCTGGAGGCCTCAGAGAACGTCTGGGGCGACCTGATCGACAAGATGAGCGACCCCGAGCTGCTGCAGGCCATGCAGCCGCTGGATATCGATGAACAGGTTTACCTGCTGCAGCATCTGCCGCGCAACCTGACCGGACGGCTGCTGGCGACCCTGCCGGCCGAGAAGCGCGCCCGTATTCGCCAGATTATGCGCTACGCCGACAACAGCGTCGGGTCGATCATGGAGTTTGAGGTCATTACGGTGCGACCGGAGGCCACCCTGGCGGCGGTGCAGCGCTATCTGCGGCGTCTCGGAAAAATGCCGGAAAACACCGATAAGCTGTTCGTTACCACCCGTAACAAGCTGCTGCTCGGCGAGCTGGAGCTGCAGACCATTCTGCTCAATGATGCGCAGAAGCGGGTGGGGGAGGTGATGGAGGGCGACCCGGTCACCTTTCAGCCGCACGAAGAGGCGGAGAAGGTGGCGCGCACCTTCGAACGCGACGACTTACTCAGCGCCGCCGTCATTGATGCCGACGGCAAGCTGATCGGGCGCCTGACCATCGATGAGATCGTCGATGTGGTTTATGAAGAAACCGATAACGATCTGCGGCGGATGGGCGGCCTGAGCGATGAAGAGGATGTCTTCGCCCCGGTCAGCAAAGCGGTGAAAACCCGCTGGGCATGGCTGGCGGTCAATCTGTGTACGGCGTTTATTGCTTCCCGGGTCATCGACGGCTTCGAACACACCATTTCACAGCTGGTGGCGCTGGCCTCGCTGATGCCGATCGTCGCCGGGATCGGCGGCAACACCGGCAACCAGACGATCACCATGATCGTTCGGGCGATGGCGCTGCAGCAGATCCAGCCCGGCAGCTTTACCTTCCTGATCCTGCGTGAAATGGGGGTCGCCCTGATTAACGGTCTGGTGTGGGGCGGGATTATGGGGGCCATCACCTGGTGGCTGTATGACGATCCGCAGCTCGGCGGGGTGATGACGCTGGCCATGATGCTCAACCTGCTGATGGCGGCGATGATGGGCGTGATAATCCCGATGGTCATGGTGAAGCTGGGGCGCGACCCGGCGGTCGGCTCCAGCGTAATGATCACCGCCATTACCGACACCGGCGGCTTCTTTATTTTTCTGGGTCTGGCGACGCTGTTTCTAATGTAGCCTGCGCTTTTGCCCGCAGGCGGCGGGGGATGATCGCCATCGCGACAATCCCCGCCAGCACACCGATCGCCAGATTGCTGGTTCCCACCGTCGCGGCGACGGTCACCAGCATCACCAGCGTTTCCGGCCACGGATTACGCGCCAGCTCGCCCGGGCGAATGCTGTGCCAGCTAAAGGTTTTCACCGCCACGATCACCATCACCCCGGCCAGAACCGCCATCGGGATCTTCGCCATCACCTGGCTGAGCGCTGTCACCAGCAGGAGCAGCACCAGGCCGGCGATTACCGTTGAGAGGCGGCTGCGGGCCCGGCCCATTTCCACGTTCACGATAGTCTGGCCGATCATCGCGCAGCCGGCGATGCCGCCATAGCAGCCGGCAAGGATATTGGCGATACCCAGCCCGGCGCTTTCCCGCGATTTGTTCGACGAGGTATGAGTGAGATCATCCACCAGCTTAGCCGTCAGCAAGGACTCCATCAGGCCGACAAAGGCGATGCTGAGGGCGCACGGCCAGATTATCTGCAGGGTGGTCAGGTTCAGGGGAACGGTCAGGGCGGTGAACCCCGGCAGGCCGCCGCTCATTGACCCTTCATCGCCGACGGTCGGCAGCTGCTGGCCGGTGGTCGCGGTATAGAGGGTGAGTGCGACGATGGCGATCAGCGGCGCCGGGATAGCCTTAATAACGCGCGGCGCCCACAGGACGATAAGCAGCGTCAGGACGAACAGGCCAACGATTAGCGGTTGTCGACTCCAGAAATGCGGCACCTGAGCAAAGAAAATCAGGATCCCAAGGGCGTTGACGAACCCGGTCATCACCGCCGGGGGAATAAAGCGCATCAGGCGCGCCATGCCGCACAGACCAAACAAAATTTGAATAATACCCGCCAGAATGACAGCCGGTAAGATGTACCCCACGCCGTGCTGATGCACCATCGGGCCAATCACCAGCGCCACCGAGCCCGCGGCGGCGGTGACCATCGCCGGGCGTCCGCCGAAGACTGACATCGCCAGGCAGAGCACCACCGAAGCAATCAGGCTTACCTGCGGGTCAACGCCGGCAATGACTGAAAACGAAATCACTTCAGGGATGAGCGCCAGGGCGGTGAGCACGCCGGCCAGCACTTCGCGCGTCAGTAAAGACGGGGAGCGGAGGATGGGACGGAGGTTGCCGGAAGCGGCGGGGTCAGAAACTGGAGGCATAAAAAAAGTTCGCAGCTTATAAAAAAAGAGGGAGCGGTGTCAGGCCCTGCTTCCGTGCGGTCTGTCACAAAACCAGGGATGATAGCGCGGAATCTGTCAGCGCACCAGTACAAAAAGTGATTTGGTGTATACATTTATTAAACATTTTTATAACGGATCTCAAAACAGAACTTAAAATTTAAACAATATTTAAATTTTTGAGCTTCGGTGGTAACGTGAGGGGTGAGAATCGTATCACCTGCGCTAAATAAAAACAGCGAGTAAAGTAAGGCTCAAATCCGATGAATAAAAAGATGGCCGTACCACGCTCACAGGCGGTTGGTCCCAACAGCACTCGGACCAACACCCGCCATGAGCAAGAGACGGATGTATTGTTGATTGGCGGCGGCATTATGAGCGCCACACTGGGAACCTGGCTGCAGGAGCTTGAGCCAGACTGGTCTATTACCATGGTTGAGCAGATGTCCAGCGTGGCGGAAGAGAGCTCAAACGGGTGGAATAATGCGGGTACCGGCCACGCGGCGCTGATGGAGCTGAACTACACGCCGCAGACCGCCAACGGCATCAATATCGACAAAGCGGTCGACATCAACGAAGCCTTCCATATCTCGCGTCAGTTCTGGGCGCATCAGGTGACGCGCGGCGTCCTGAACAAACCAAAATCTTTCATTAACAGCGTGCCGCACATGAGCTTTGTGTGGGGCGAAGATAACGTCAACTTCCTCCGTGCGCGCTACGCGGCGCTGCAGCAAAGTGAACTGTTCCGCGGTATTCGCTATTCTGAAGACCATCAGCAGATCAAAGCCTGGGCGCCGCTGGTGATGGAAGGCCGCGACCCGCTGCAAAAGGTCGCCGCCACTCGCTCAGAAGTGGGAACCGACGTCAACTATGGTGAAATTACCCGCCAGCTGATCGCCGGTCTGCAAAAGCATGATAATTTCTCCCTACAGCTGGGCACCGTGGTGCGTCGCTTCAAGCGCAACGCCGACAAGAGCTGGACGGTCACCCTGGCGGATGCCGACAATCGTCGTCAGAAGCGGGTCATTAAAGCCAAATTTATCTTTATCGGCGCCGGCGGCGCAGCGCTGACCCTGCTGCAGGAGACCGGCATTCCGCAGGCCAAAGAGTATGCGGGCTTCCCGGTCGGCGGCCAGTTCCTGGTCTGCGAAAATCCGGAGGTGGTGAACCACCATCTGGCGAAGGTCTACGGTCAGGCCGAAGTGGGCGCGCCGCCGATGTCGGTGCCGCACATCGATACCCGTATTATCGACGGTAAACGCGTGGTGCTGTTCGGACCATTCGCCACCTTCTCGACCCGTTTCCTGAAGAACGGTTCGCTGTGGGATCTGCTGGCCTCGACGAATACCTCAAATATTTTGCCAATGCTCAACGTCGGCCTGGACAACTTCGATCTGGTAAAATATCTGATTAGCCAGGTGATGCAGAAAGATAAAGATCGTCTGGCCGCGCTGTGCGAATATTATCCGGAAGCGCGGAAAGAGGACTGGCGGTTGTGGCAGGCCGGTCAGCGCGTGCAGATCATTAAGCGCGACGCGAAGAAGGGCGGGGTACTGCGCCTGGGCACCGAAGTGGTCAGCGATGATGAAGGCACCGTCGCGGCGCTTCTCGGCGCGTCGCCAGGGGCCTCCACCGCGGCGCCTATCATGCTGCAGCTAATGGAGAAAGTGTTTAAAGATAAAGTCAATTCGCCGGAATGGCAGGCCAAGCTGAAGGCGATCATCCCAACCTACGGTATTTGTCTTGACGGCAACCCGGCGGAGATCGAGAAAGCGCTGGCGTGGACCAGTGAAGTGCTGGAACTGAAATATGAGCCAGCCGGGGCGGTGGATGAGGTACCGCAGGCGGAGCTGAAGCCGCTGAGCGGCGGCAAGCCGATGGCGGATATCGCGCTCTGATAAACGCTCTGACAAAAACGGCAGCCTGCGGGCTGCCGTTTTTTATTGCCGTTTGCGCTGTTCGCCTTAGCGGACGACAGCGTTGCCGATAGTCTCGTCGGCGCGCCAGATGCGATATTTCACATCGACATTGCTCGGCGTGTATACCACGATCGGCAGTTTGCTGTTGTAGCGCAGCATGGCGTCATCCCCGAGGCCGGCAGTGACAAATTTCTTCTCTTTTTTGCCGTCCGGGCAGGCCATCATAGTGGATACCGGGCCGCTCAGCTTCTCAAAGACATAGTAATCATAGCCCCAGCCTTCCAGGGTTTTACTTTCCAGTTCCCCGCCGAGACGATGATGGTTGCAGTCGACTTCCAGCGTCTGGCCGATCATCAGCTCAACCTTGAGCGCCGACTCATCCTGCTGCTGCGGCAGCTGAATAACCTGACGCTTCATGCCTTTTTCCGCTTTCGGGAACGGCGCGACTTTTTCCAGCGGCTGGTCTGCGGCCAATGCGCCAGCGGACATGCAGGCGGCGGTCAGCAGAGAAACGGCTAGCGTAGTGATTTTTTTCACGGTTGATCATCCTTTATTTTCGTTCCTGACAGAGATAGCCTATCATCACTCAGCTGAATGTTAAGATTTATTTACCAATTTTTGCAAAATGAATAGTGTTATCTACTGGTAAGACATCGGCCGCGCAGAGCGCAGCAGAGGCGCTGGCGGGCCGCCAGCCCCCTGCCGGGAAAGCTATTCATTACGGCTATTTTTCGCTTCCTCAATAAACTCTTCATCGATTTCATCGGTATTGCCGGCATGTTCTCGTCCCGACAGCAGGTTCCAGCAGGCGATAAACAGGGCGGCGATCAGCGGCCCGATCACGAAGCCATTGATACCGTAGATCTCCATGCCGCCCAGAGTGGCGATAAGGATCAGATAGTCCGGCATCCTGGTATCCTTGCCCACCAGCAGTGGACGCAGAATGTTATCCACCAGGCCAATCACAATCACAAAGAAGCCGACGATAAAGGCGCCCTGCCACAGTTGGCCGGTGGCGAAGAGGTAGATGGCCGCTGGCACCCAGATAATGGCCGAGCCCACCGCCGGGATAAGCGACAGAAACGCCATCAGCGCTCCCCAGAGAATGCTGCCGTCCAGACCGGCGATCCAGAAGGCAAAGCCACCCAGCGCCCCCTGCGCCAGCGCCACGGCGACGGTACCTTTTACCGTGGCGCGGGCCACAGCGGCGAATTTAGCGAACAAATGCTGCTTCACATAGCTTGATAACGGTAGAGACTCGAGGATCAACAGCACCAGATAAGGTCCATCCTTCAGCAGGAAAAACAGCAGATACAGCATGATGCCGAAGCTGACGGTGAAGCCAAAAGTCCCTTTGCCAATCAGAAACGCGCTGCCGGCCAGATACTGACCGCCTTTCAGAGCGGCATCAGAGAGCTGCTGCTGGATCTGCTGCGCGCTATCAAGGTTATGATCGGCGAGGAAGCTTCTGGCCCAGCCGGGGAGATGGGCGAACAGGCTGGCGACCACCGTCGGAAACTGGGTGTCGTTATGCTGCAGTTTGCTGTACACCAGGTTGAGCTCGTAGGCCAGCGAGGAGAGAATGATAGCCAGCGGCGTAAAAACGATAAGACAGATAATGACGATGGTCATCAGCGCCGCGAGGCCATTGCGCTCGCCGAGGCGGGTACGGATCTTGTTTTTGACCGGATTAAAAATCACCGCGAGGATCGCAGCCCAAAGGATGGCGGAATAATAGGGTGAGAGAACATCAAAAAAGGCCAGGGTTACAATGAAGACGATAAGGATGAAAAATCCTTTGGTAAGTCCATTAACTCTCATGTTATCCGCTCCTGCTTATGAGTCATACGGTCGAATAATAGATGCTACGACGTAATTTACCATCAGGATAGTCGTACATCTTCACGATACATTGAAGAAAGGGCACAAATTAAGCGAGCGGGCGGCAACAGGGGAAACAGGCATAAAAAAACCAGCCTTAAAAGGCTGGTTTCTGTGGAGTTTTTGGTCGGCACGAGAGGATTTGAACCTCCGACCCCCGACACCCCATGACGGTG
>OKDR01000396.1_pt1 | contig 11023 bp, 11 predicted proteins | sample 1615041 | NCBI WGS metagenome assembly OKDR01 (sample SAMN04436990, study PRJEB24849) | human gut metagenome | biome: human gut; feature: NICU; material: stool | host: Homo sapiens | place: USA: Saint Louis, MO | collected 2013-03-17 | reverse complement strand
TGGTCAATGAATCCGAGGCCGAGTTGCTCCAGCCATACGGGGTGAAAACCTTAGTGATTACCCAGGGCGCCGCAGGCGCCTGGCTGGTCCAGGAGGGCCAGCGTCAGTTTTGTCCCGCCGTGCCCGCCGAGGCGCTTGATACTACCGGCGCGGGCGACACGTTCCTCGCCGTCATGTTGGCCTCCGCCCTGCTGCGCGGCGTCGCGCCGGATGCGCTGGCGCTCGCGCACGCCAGTCGCGCTGCCGCCATTACGGTTAGCCGCCGGGGGACGCTCAGCGCGTTTCCCGGCAGCCGTGAGCTCGCCGCCCTGTTAACCACGGACGGGGCGCGCTGACCTACTTAAACAGCGGACGGTATGAATCGACGTTCGCTTTGGTTACCACCGTCGCCGGAACCAGAATGGTTTTCGGCACGGTTTTACCCGACGTGATGCTGTTCAGCGCATACAGGGCTTCGGCGCCCATCTTTTCCGGGTCCTGCTGCAGTACGGCGGTGACGTAGCCGCCGTCAATACCGGAAATCGCCTTCGCCGTCAGATCCCAGCCAAAGACTTTAATATCCTTCTGCCGCCCCTGGTTTTCTACGGCGGCGATAGCGCCGAGCAGCGCGGGTTCGCCGGTGGCATAAATCGCTGTCAGATCCGGATTACCGGTGATCAGGTTTTCCGCCGCGGTCATCGCTTTATCCTGCACATTCTGCCCGTCGACCACGTTAGCGATAGTAATCTTCGGATTGCTTTTCAGCGTCTCTTCGAACCCTTTCTGCCGCTGGTTCTGAATGGCCGAATTCAGCGCGCCGACTATACCCAGTCGCGCCTGGCCGCCCATCTCTTTCTGCACGTAGTCCACGAAGTATTGACCGATAATTCTGCCGCCTTCAATATTATCAACGCCGACCTGAGCTGCCTGTGGCCCGGCCGGTAATACGGCATCAATCGCAATCACCGGAATGTTTGCGGCGGCGGCTTCTTTAACCGCTGGCATGATCCCGTTAACGTCGATAGCAGCAACCAGAATGCCTTTAACGCCTTGCTGAATATAGTTTTCTATCGCGTCGTTTTGCGCCACGGGATTATCGTTAGAGTTAAAAATAACTAAATCCTTGCCACTGGCTTTGGCCGCATCTTGTGCGCCTTTATTCATCAGATTAAAGAACAGCGCCTGTTGGTTGATTTGTACCAGCGCATAAGTCGGACCGGCAGCGCTGGCGGCAGAAATAAAACTCATGGATGCCAGCATGGTCGTGGCGACAGCAATGAAACGCAGTTTTCCGGTGTGAAAGAACATCATCAGTATCCTCGTCGGGAATAGTTGATAGCCAGCAGAGTTCCGCGCCGCATGCGAACGCAGAAGGATTATTTTTTTTGGCGGGCAAATATCGTCTATATCGCCAGAACAATCATTGAACGTTCGGCGGATACCTGCTTAATGTCATCCCGGCAACCGGTCCGTGTCGGTGCGCGACTGGAATAACTTAAACGGGGTTGGGAATGACTTCCCGAATGATGCGGTAAACTGCCTATACAATTCTCCGCTGATTAAAATTTGTCAAGCATTTATTTTTGGTGATTGTTCGCAGAGAAATTGCTGTATCCACCGCGCTTAACTATGTTACAGATAGCCGATTCTGGCAGAAATGGCGCAGGAAATGAGTATAAAACGTGTATTGTTATCCGATGTGGCAAAGCTGGCCGGGCTGTCGAAGGCGACCCTGTCGCGCTATATGAACAACAGTATTGTGCTGCCGCAGGACACCATCGACCGCATCGAAACCGCCATTCGCGAACTGGACTATCGCGGCAATAGCCTGGCACGCCGTCTTAGCAAAGGCGGCAGCGAAACGCTTGGCCTGGTGCTTCCCGATATTACCAACCCCTTCTTTGCCGAACTGGCCGACGCAGCCGAAGAGGCCGCTTCTGCCAGCGGCTACAGCCTGGTGCTGTGTATCACCCGCAACAACCCGGAAAAAGAGTGCCAGTTCATTCGCTGGCTGGATACCTGCCAGGTCGACGGTCTGCTGTTCACCACCAACCGCCCCGATAATGGCCTGCTGCGCAAGGAAGTCCAGCGTCACGAACGGATTGTCCTGCTGGATGAAGATATTCCCGGCAGTAAGGTACCGAAAGTGTTTGCCGATAACGTCCAGGGCGGGCGGATCGCCACCGAAAAACTGATCGCCGCCGGGCATCGCCATATCGCTTTCGTCGGTGGCCCGGACAAGCTGATGAGCGTCCGCGAGCGCTATCAGGGCTTTTGCACCGCGATGGAGCAAGCGGGCCTGAGCTGGCCGCCCGAATGGGTGATGTATGGCGACTACCAGCGCGAGTTTGGCCAGCAAGCGTTGCGGTACCTGTTCAGCCAACAGGTTCGCCCTACCGCCGTCTTCGCTGCCAGCGACTATCTGGTGCTCGGTCTGCTCGACGGCTTGCGCGCCAGTGGGCTCCAGGCGCCAGAGGCGCTATCGTTAGTGGGCTTCGATGACGCCAACTATGCCGATTTTACCCAGCCGCGGATCTCCACTATCCGTCAGCCCGCCCGCGAACTGGGCCGCACTGCGGTGAACATCATGATGCGCCTGCTAAACGACGATCCGGATATCCCTGCGGAAACCCGCCTGCCGGTTGAATGGATTGGCCGCGACTCGATCAAGATTTGTTAAGCCCGTCCCAAAATGGCGCAAAAGTGCCCGCTTTTGGCGCAAAAAACGATCAATTAACAATTTATTCACTATAATCAGTAAACCGGTTTACCGGATTGTATTCAATTAAGTGTATTGAATACATAAGGTTAAGTTACAGGGCTGCTGTGTGGTTACTGCCCTGGCACGGATGCTGCAATGTTCTTACTGGCGAACAAATATCTTACATAGCGTTTGTCCTGACTGCACTGGCGAGTGCTCTGGTCCGCAGGTAAACCGGTTTACTAGATTGTAAACCGTGTCGGATAGAGTCTCTCCCGCAGGATGGCGAACATTTTCCCGGCCACAGCGATGGGAGTTATCAGATGCAGCAGCCACAAACTACCCCGCCAAGGGTAGAGATGATCAATATCACCAAGACCTACGGGTCGATACGCTCATTGCGCGGAGTCAACCTTGAGCTGGCCCCGGGCGAAGTGCTGGGCTTAGTGGGCGATAACGGCGCGGGGAAATCCACCTTGACCAAAGTGCTCTCTGGCGCGGTGATCCCCTCCAGCGGCACGATTCGTATCGACGGTGAACAGCAACAGTTTACGAATCCGGCCGATTCACGCCGTTGCCATATCGAGATGGTCTACCAGGATCTGTCGCTCTGTGACACGGTCGATGTCGCGGGCAATCTGTTTATGGGCCGTGAGCCGATGAAATCGGTCCTCGGCATCCCCTTTCTCGACGAGGCCAAAATGCACGCCGATGCCAGAGAGATGCTTAAAGGGCTCGGGATCTCCATTCCGGATACCCGGCTGCTGGTGCGAAATCTCTCCGGCGGCCAGCGCCAGGCTATAGCCATCGCCCGCGCCGCGGCCTTTGACCCGAAAGTGCTGATTATGGATGAACCCACCGCCGCGCTGGCCGTCGCGGAAGTTGAAGCGGTTCTGGAGCTCATTCGCCGCGTTTCCGCTCGCGGGGTGAGCGTGATTCTGATTACCCACCGCCTGCAGGACCTGTTCCTGGTCTGCGACCGGATCATGGTGATGTATGAAGGTACCAACGTCGCCGACAGACGGGTGTCCGACACCAGCCTGAGCGATATCGTTAACCTGATTGTGGGCGAAAAATTCACCGCCCGCTCTGCGGCAGCACATTGAGGTAACAGGATGAGTATCATGAATTTAAGCAGCTCACGCATGATCCAGCATTCGCTGCCGCGCCGCCTGCTGCATAACCATTCAGGCGTAGTCAGCATCGCGCTCTTTTTCGTCTTCTGCTGCGTGGTGTTTTCGCTGATCACCAGCAACTTTCTCACCGGCACCAACTGGCTCAACATTATCCGTCAGAGCGCCCCGCTGCTGATCGTCGCGACGGCAATGACTCTGGTCATTACCACCGGCGGTATCGATCTGTCGGTAGGCTCCACCCTGGCGCTGGTCGGCGCGCTCTCCGCTATCGCCCTGAATAGCTGGGGTCTGCCGTGGCCGGTGGTACTCCTCGGCGGCCTGCTGCTAGGCGGATTCGTTGGCGCCATCAACGGCTTCTTTATTGCCTATGAAGGCATTCCGGCGTTTATCGTCACGCTCGCCACCCTGGCCGTAGTTCGCGGCATCGCGCTGCTGGTCACCCAGGGCTACTCGATTCCGGTGCCGGCTGACAGCCTGTTTACCTTTATCGGACGCGCGTGGGTCGTCGGGATCCCCATGCCCGCACTGCTCGGCATTCTGATTCTGCTGATCGGGCATATCGTTCTCAACCATATGCGCTTTGGCCGCTACGTGACCGCCATCGGCGCTAACGCCGAAGGCGCGCGGCGCAGCGGCATTAACACCAAAGCGGTCACCATGAAGGTCTATATCATCAGCGGAATGGCCGCCGCGCTGGCGGGGATGATCATTACCGCACGCCTCGGCAGCGGCTCCTCCAACCAGGGCGAAGGCTTTGAACTGCAGGTCATTGCTGCCGTTGTGCTAGGCAGCACCAGTCTGTTTGGCGGCTTCGGAACTATTATTGGCACGCTGCTGGGCGCACTGTCGATTGCGGTCATTCAGAACGGGCTGATCCTGTCGCATATTTCGCCGTTTTACACCCAGATAGCCACCGGCACCATTATCCTGCTGGCTATCTGGCTGAACACCCGCATTCTCAACCCGACGCGCTCCGCGGCAAAAGGATAGCTGATGAAAGGATCAATTTTTCGCCATCCCTCCCCGCTGCCGGTTGGCGTTAGCAGCGGTTATGTAATGACTGTGCTTGGCCCACTGCCGATTAACGAAATGGGCGTTACTCTGATGCATGAGCATATTCTGCTGGATGCCTCCGGCAAATGGGTGCCGCCCTGCTGCTGCAGCGATCGCCATCTTGCCGAAATGCCGGTGAAAATGGAAAACCTTGGCGAACTGTCGCTCAACCCGCTGATGAGCCGCGATAACTGTCAGCTGTTTGATGTCGACGTTGCGATTGACGAGCTGACTAAATATCGCGCCCTTGGCGGAGAAACGGTAGTCGACCCGACCAATATCGGCATTGGCCGCGATCCGAAAGCGCTGGCGCGCATCGCGCGGCTGACCGGTCTGAACATCATTATGGGTACCGGGCTCTATCTGGAACCTTCGCACCCTGAGTGGGTAAAAATCAGCAGCGTCGAACAGCTGACCGAACGGCTGATTTACGATCTTGGCGGCGCGGAGGAGAAACCGGAGGTGCTCGCCGGGCTCATCGGCGAAATCGGTATCTCCAGCCGCTTTACGCCGGATGAGGAGAAATCCCTGCGCGCTGCGGGTCGGGCCAGCGCCGCGACCGGCGTGCCGATCGAGGTCCATCTGCCCGGCTGGGAGCGGCTGGGCCATCGGGTGCTGGATATTCTCGAGCAGGAAGGCGCCGATTTACGCCATACCGTGCTGTGCCATATGAATCCCAGCTTTGCCGATAAGCGCTACCAGCGCGAACTGGCGCAGCGCGGGGCGTTTCTCGAATACGACATGATTGGCATGAGCTATTACTACGCCGACGAGTCGGCGCAGTCGCCCTCCGACGAGGAGAACGCCCGCGCGATCCGCGAGCTGATTGACGACGGCTACATCCAGCAAATTCTGCTGTCGCAGGACGTCTTCCTGAAAACCATGCTCACCCGCTACGGCGGCCACGGTTATGGCTACATACTCAAGCATTTTGTTCCCCGTCTGCGGCGCCACGGCGTCAGCGGCGAACAACTTGAAACCTTAATGATTGGAAACCCCCAGCGGGTCTTTGGCGGATAAAAGGAAACGTCATCATGCAGAAAAAAATCTTACTGGTCGGTGAGTCCTGGACCAGCACGTCAACGCACGTTAAAGGCTTCGACCAGTTTGCCACCGCCACCTGGCACACCGGCGCAACGGACTTTCTGGCCGCGCTCGCCGAAAGTCCCTATGCCATTACCTATATGCCCGCCCACGCGGCGGCGACCGACTTTCCGCTGACGCTGGAAGCGCTGCAGGAGTGGGATGCGATTATTCTCTCGGACATTGGCGCCAATACGCTGCTGCTGCATCCGGACACCTGGCTGAAGAGCCGCCGAACCGCCAACCGTTTAACGCTCCTGCATGATTACGTGGCCGGCGGGGGGGCGCTGATGATGATCGGCGGCTATTACAGCTTCCAGGGAATCAACGGCGGCGCGCGCTACCGCCATACCGAGGTGGAGAAAGTGCTGCCGGTACGCTGCCTGGCCTGGGACGATCGCATTGAAACCCCGGAAGGCTGCTATGCCGAAGTGACGGAGGCTCACCCCCTGTTTAACGATATTCCGGGCGAATGGCCGTGGCTGCTGGGCTATAACGAAGTTGAAATGCACCCGGAAGGCAAACTGCTGGCGACCGTGGCCGGTACCGGTCATCCGCTGTTGGCTGTTCGCGAATATCAGCAGGGTCGCTCGCTGGTGTGGACCAGCGACATGTCGGCGCACTGGCTGCCGGAAGAGTTTGCCAAATGGCCCGGCTATCGCCAGCTGTGGATTAACTGCCTCGACTGGCTGACGGAACGCCGCTGATGACCGCGACCCTTGAGCTCGCCCGGCAGCTGCTGGGCTTTAACACCATCAACCCGCCGGGCAGCGAAGCCGACTGCATGCGGTTCTTCGCCGACTGGCTTGACGATAGCGGTTTTGAGGTTTCGCTGTCGTCGTTCGGCGAAGGACGCTGCAATCTTATCGCCAGCCTGCCCGGGGCGAAGAGCGGTAAACCGCTGGCCTTTACCGGACATCTGGATACCGTCCCGCTGGGAAATGCCCGCTGGCAGTACGATCCTTTCGGCTCGCAGATGGAAGACGGGCGTCTTTATGGCCGCGGATCTAGCGATATGAAAGCGGCGATAGCGGCGTTTGCCGTCGCCTGCGTTCATCAGCGGGAAGCGATCCTCGCCGGAAGCGGCGCGGTATTGCTGATAACCGGCGGAGAAGAGACCGGCTGCGACGGCGCGCGTGCGCTGATCGCCTCTGCAACGTTGCCGGTGGTTGGCGCGCTGATCGTCGGTTAACCCACCGCCAACTATCCGGTTATCGGCCATAAAGGCGCGCTCTGGCTACGCTGCGAAACGCGGGGGAAAACCGCCCACGGCGCGATGCCGGAGCTGGGGATCAAAGCTATTTATCTTGCGGCGGATGCGTTTGGTAAGATTCTGCATTTTTCGCCAGGCGCGCCGCATCCGCTAATGAAGCAACCCACCCTCAACGTCGGACGCATAGAAGGCGGACTCAATATTAATTCCGTACCGGACCGCACGCGTTTTGATGTCGATATCCGCAGCGCGCCCAATTTACAGCACGCCACTATCCGGGAGCGCTTGACGACGCTGCTTGGCGAAAGCGTCACCGTCTCCACGCTGGTCGACCTGCCCGCCGTCCTCAGCCGGGAGGATCCTGCGTGGATTAAGCAGGTTTATCAACGCTGTCAGCCGCTGCACGCTGAGCCGATTGCGCCGCGCGTGGTGCCCTACTTTACCGACGCCTCGCTGCTGCTGCCTGCATTGGGCGATCCGCCCTGTATTATTCTCGGCCCCGGCGAGCCGTCGATGGCGCATCAAACCGACGAATACTGCCTGCTCAGCCGACTGGCGGAGGCCGAACAGCTATACGGTGACATCATTCGCGACTGGATGGCATCACCGCCCGCGACGAAAGTAAAAAATGAGTGACACTGTCACTGAAAGCGCGTCCCATGCAATTCAGCGTTAGAATAATATCGCGGAATAACAGAGGATAACCGCCTCGTACACGACGGTATCACCACCAGCAAGGAGGCTTAGCATGTCCGTGAAAACCAACGCTGTGCTCGTTTGCACCCTCTCTTTACTCCTTTCCCCCTGCTCGGGTCGTGCTTCTGCGCCGGGCAGCGCCGAAGACGCTAAAATATCGGCTGAAGTGGATAAGATACTTCGCGATTATCAAACGGGTTCCGATACTTCACCCCAGGCCAATGCCTCACGCTATCTGGCACGGATCCAGGCGGCTATCTTCGCTAACATAGACCAGCCGGCCTCCTGGCAAGGGCAAAAATGCTCGGTGCGCTTTATGCTGCAGCGTGACGGGACGGTGCAGGATCCAACGGTCGAGAGCGGCGATCGGCCATTCTGCGCGCAGGTGATGTCCGCGCTGAAAAAAGCCAACATCCCGCCCGCGCCGGACGAAAAAACCTATCAAACCTTCAGTCATGTCGTGCTGGACGTGAAGCCCTGAGCTTGCCCGCAGAAATGGCCCCGGCCATCACCAGGGCCATTTCGAACAAGATAAGCTGACAGCCCTGCTTAACAGACGCTTTTTGGCGATCAGCGAGGAATGATTCAATAGTAACAGGCTGGCGCAAGCCTGTTTTTTTTCCATTCTTCAGGATCGTGGCCGGGTATGAATACCGCATGATATCGCTCGGTAAGCTGACGCAGCTTTCGCACAGACTGAGCGACATCAGTAGCAGACGTCATTAGCCCCGGGAGCGCCTTCTCATGGTAATGATCTAAGGTATAAGCCGCATCAATCGCTAGCGTAAAATTTGTACCACCCGGTAAGCGGATAAGAAAAGATTGATGGCCCGGTGAATGCCCTGGGGTGAAAATACATTGTAACGTGCCATCACCGTAAAGGTCATAGTGATCATCGGACAACCCGTTCAGAAATAGCCAGTTAAGTTGGGGACGATCGAAATCGCGTCGGCAATAGGCTCCCGAAGTAAACCAGTCAGGGGCAAAGGCATATTCATACTCTTGCCTCTGGACAACATGCGTAGCATGGGGGAAGCGACCAATTGCTCCCGTATGATCAGAGTGCAAATGGGACAGGACCACATAGCGGATATCCTCAGGAGCAATGCCAATCCTCTTAAGTTGTTCCACGCAACCCTGTTCTTCTGACATCACCGGTTTAAACTGCTCTACAGCACTTCCCCAATAACCGCTGGGATCTTTCAATCCTTCGACAGCCAGACCGCCGTCAATCAGCGTAAACCCATCCGGATGGGTCAGCAGAAACCAGGGGACAGGGATCTCATAATGCTCTCCCACGCCCTGATTCATCCGGATATGCTGATATCGACAATGCTGTGTTCCTGACTGGAACATGAAAAGCTTTATCTCTGGCATCATTATTTTCCACCAATAAATCAATTAAATAGATTGAAATTTAGCCTGACTCAGGCCTTGAGTCTGGATTTTTCATCATTTCGCAGTAAAGCAGTAGATACCTGTCCCCACTTACATTTATCGGTAAAGCCAATATAATTGGTGAATGGATCTCTTCTCAGCAATGCGCATATTTATCAGGGTGGTTGAACGGGGCAGCATGTCGGCTGCAGCCCGCGATCTCGGTATTGGCCAGCCCGCCGTGAGTGAAAGAATAGAAAAACTGGAAGCTCATCTTGGGACACGTTTGCTTAGGCGCAACACGCGTAACATGTCTCTAACGCAAAGCGGTAACGTGTTTTATGAGCGAAGCAAAACGGCCGTTCAGGCGGCAGAGCATGCTCTTTCTGTGAATGAGGAAAATCAGGGGCTGCAAGGCAAAATCCGTATTGCCGCGCCCTATTCCGCCGGAGAAAGCCTGCTGATGCCTGCATTGTTGCAGCTTCAGAACGAGCATCCGGAGCTACAGGTCGATGTCATTTTTAACGACCGCGTCATCAATCCCGTCACCGAGGGGGTCGATTTATCGCTGAGATTAGGTGATGTCTCCGAAGGTTTTTTTGTCGCACGCCCGCTTGGCACCGTGCGCAGAGTGTTACTCGCCTCTCCGGCTCTGCTGGCGAAAATGGGTCATCCTGACACGCCGGATGCGCTGACAGATTATCCATTTGCTGCTGTTTCCGGTGTATTCGCCAGTAATCGCATTCAATTGGTCGCTTCCGAAGATCAACTCATTAATGTTCCCGTCAATATTCAATTTCAGTCCACGCACTGGCGGAGTGTCCTCTCCTGGTTATTAGCGGGACATGCCATTGGTGTTTTGCAAAGTCCGGTTTGCAGAAAAGAAATTGCAGACGGCGCGCTCATCCCCCTCTTAAGCCACTATCCGATCCCGCCCTTTAGTGCCTGGTTGCTCCATCCACCAGCTGGGATGATGTCGTATGAAACGCGAATTTGTGCCTCCCTGCTGGAGGGCTATATCAGAGATTTGTTGCTTGAGCCGGCCGGCTGAATAAAACAGCGCTGCCCTGGCGCGCTGAAGATGGCCTCTTGTTAATGACTCAATCTCTGATGCATGAAATCAATAAGCGCTCTTGTTTTTGCCGGCAAGTAACGCCGATCTGAATACAGAGCGAACAATTGCAAGGGGGCTGCCGATTGTTCAAATTCAATCTCGATTAACCGCCCATCATCAATATAGGGTTGGCAGGCTTGTTTCGACAGGATGGCAAAACCGACACCTGAGATGGCCGCTCGCCCTGCCATCTCTCCGCTGTTGACCCGATAACGACCGTTAACCTTGATCGTCTCGAATCCGCCCTTTTTATTCACAAACTGCCAGGGAGCGCCTTTAAGCGCATTCACCGTTGTAATACAGGGTAACTCTTCAAATTGCTGTATTCGAGAAGGCGTGCCATAACGCTGGATGACGGAGGGGGCCGCAACGATGGTGCAAGGGATCGTCACCAGATGACGGGCGATGTAGTCACTGTCATCCATCTGACCACGGCTAACAATGACAGCTAAATCCAGATCATCTCGCAGGGATTCATAACCCGACAAATTTGTGACGCAACTTATCTCCAGATCCGGATGCTGACAGGCGAAATCAGCAACAACAGAGCCCAGCAATACAGGACCGATTTCATTGGGAATACAGATACGTAATGGCCCCTTGAATTGCATTTGTCGTGACCTGCTCCCCGTTGATTAGTACACCCCGATGTTAGTAATGTCTTCATAAGC
>OKDR01000388.1_pt1 | contig 11216 bp, 5 predicted proteins | sample 1615041 | NCBI WGS metagenome assembly OKDR01 (sample SAMN04436990, study PRJEB24849) | human gut metagenome | biome: human gut; feature: NICU; material: stool | host: Homo sapiens | place: USA: Saint Louis, MO | collected 2013-03-17 | reverse complement strand
TGAAAGACAGGGTTTTATTCAGGGCTATACGGCGCTGCTCAACCCGCATTATCCGGATGCATCACTTCTGGTATTTGTTGAGATTACTCTGAATCGTGGCGCACCGGATGTGTTTGAGCAATTTAACGCCGCAGTGCAAAAACTTGAAGAAATTCAAGAGTGTCATCTGGTTTCCGGTGATTTCGACTATCTGTTGAAAACCCGTGTACCGGATATGTCAGCGTATCGTAAATTACTGGGCGAGACCTTGCTGCGCCTGCCGGGCGTTAACGACACCCGTACCTACGTGGTAATGGAAGAAGTCAAGCAAAGTAATCGTCTGGTTATTAAGACGCGCTAACACGGAACAGGTGCAAACTCGACGTAGTTTGATTACACTCCTGTTAATCCATACAGCAACAGTGCCGGGGAGACCCGGCGCTGTTGTCCGTTTTAGCAGCAGGCAGGAAACAGCCTGATACCTGGAGAGCCTTTCTTGAGCCAGGAATACACCGAAGACAAAGAAGTCAAACTAACCAAACTCAGCAGCGGGCGCCGACTCCTTGAGGCGATGCTCATCCTTTGCTCCCTCTTCGCCATCTGGCTGATGGCGGCACTACTGAGCTTTAACCCCTCGGACCCCAGCTGGTCGCAAACGGCATGGCATGAGCCTATTCATAATTTAGGCGGCGCCCCCGGCGCGTGGCTTGCCGATACCCTCTTTTTCATTTTTGGCGTCATGGCCTACACCATCCCGGTGATCATCATCGGCGGATGCTGGTTTGCCTGGCGGCATCAGGAAAACGACGAATACATTGATTATTTTGCCGTTTCCCTTCGCCTCATCGGTGCGTTAGCCCTGATCCTGACCTCCTGTGGTCTGGCGGCGATTAACGCCGATGATATCTGGTACTTCGCTTCCGGCGGGGTGATCGGCAGCCTGCTGAGCACCACGCTGCAACCCCTGCTGCACAGCAGCGGCGGCACTATCGCCCTGTTGTGTATCTGGGCGGCCGGGCTGACGCTGTTCACCGGCTGGTCGTGGGTCAGCATTGCGGAAAAGCTGGGCGGCGGCATCCTGTCCGTTCTCACCTTTGCCAGCAACCGTACCCGTCGGGATGATACCTGGGTCGATGAAGGCGAATACGAAGACGACGAGGAAGAGTACGACGACGAAGAGGCGGCCAGGCCGCAGGAATCGCGTCGCGCCCGTATCTTACGCAGCGCGCTGGCGCGGCGTAAGCGTCTGGCCGAGAAGTTTACCAACCCTATGGGGCGTAAAACCGACGCTGCGCTTTTCTCCGGCAAACGGATGGATGACGGCGAAGAGGTGGTGCAATACAGCGCCAGCGGGGCGCCTGTTGCCGCCGACGATGTACTGTTTTCCGGCGCCAGCGCCGCGCGTCCCGCAGAGGATGATGTGCTGTTCTCCGGCGCCAGCGCCGTGCGCCCGGGCGATTTCGACCCTTACGATCCGTTGTTGAATGGCCACAGTATCGCTGAGCCGGTAAGCGCAGCGGCGGCGGCTACTGCCGCGCCGCAGGCGTGGGCAGAATCACCGGTGGGCCATCACGGCGCTGCGCCAGCTTATCAGCCGGAAGCCAGCTATCCGCCGCAGCAGGCGTATCAGCCTGAACCCGCTCCGTTCCAGCAGGCTGCTTATCAGCCGCCAGCGGGGCAAACCGCACCGCAGGCGTATCAGCCTGAGCCAGCGCCGTATCAACAGCCGGTTTACGATCCGCGTGCCGGTCAACCTGCGCCGCAGGCCTATCAGCCTGAGCCAGCGCCGTATCAGCAGCCGGCTTACGATCCGCATGCCGGTCAGCCCGCGCCGCAGACCTACCAGCAGCCGGCTTACGACCCGCATGCCGGCCAGCCCGCGCCGCAGCCGTATCAGCCGGAGCCAGCGGCGTATCAGCCGCAAAGCGCGCCAGTTCCCCCACCGGAGCCAGAGCCCGAGGTCGTGCAGGAGGAAGTGAAACGTCCGCCGCTCTATTATTTCGAGGAAGTGGAAGAGAAGCGGGCGCGCGAACGCGAGCTGTTGGCCTCCTGGTATCAGCCAATTCCTGAGCCGGAAAGTCCGATTGCCACTAAACCGCTGACGCCGCCGACCACTGCGTCCAAACCGCCCGTGGAGACAACCGTAGTCTCTGCGGTAGCGGCTGGGGTGCATCAGGCTACCGCCGCCAGCGGCGGCGCGGCGGCAGCAACCTCGTCCACTGCCGCATCCGCTGCGGCTACGCCATTGTTCAGCCCGGCGTCCAGCGGCCCACGGGTTCAGGTGAAAGAGGGCATCGGTCCAAAACTACCGCGGCCCAATCGCGTGCGTGTTCCTACGCGTCGGGAACTGGCCTCCTACGGCATCAAGCTACCGTCGCAGCGGGAGGCGGAACAGCGCGCGCGGCAGGCGGAGCGCGATCCGCATTATGATGATGAGCTGCTCTCGGATGAGGAAGCGGATGCTATGGAGCAGGATGAACTGGCTCGCCAGTTCGCCGCCACCCAGCAGCAGCGCTACGGTCATCGCTGGGAAGACGATAACGCGACTGATGACGATGAGGCCGACGCCGCGGCGGAAGCGGAGCTGGCGCGTCAGTTTGCCGCTACCCAGCAGCAGCGGTACGCTACCGAGCAGCCGCCGGGCGCCAACCCGTTCTCGCCGGCAGATTATGAATTCTCGCCGATGAAAACGTTGGTCAATGACGGCCCGAGCGAACCGCTGTTTACGCCGACGCCGGAAGTCCAGCCGCAGCAGCCGGCCCAGCGCTATCAACAACCGGCGGCCGCTCCGCAGCAGAGTTATCAACCTGCGCAGCATCAGCCGATACACCATCAGCCTGTGCCGCCGCAGCCGCAGTCCTATCCGACTGCGTCGCAGCCCGTGCAGCCGCAACAACCGGTTGCCCCGCAGGGGCATCAGCCTGCCGCCCCTGCGCCGCAGGAGAGCCTGATCCACCCGCTGCTGATGCGCAATGGCGATAGTCGACCGCTGCAAAAGCCGACCACGCCACTGCCGTCGCTGGATCTGCTTACCCCGCCGCCGAGTGAAGTCGAGCCGGTGGATACCTTTGCTCTCGAGCAGATGGCACGCCTGGTGGAAGCGCGACTCGCCGATTTCCGCATTAAAGCGGATGTGGTGAACTACTCACCGGGGCCGGTGATCACCCGCTTCGAACTGAATCTGGCGCCTGGCGTTAAGGCCGCACGGATCTCTAACCTGTCACGGGACCTGGCGCGATCGCTGTCAACGGTCGCCGTGCGCGTGGTGGAGGTGATCCCGGGCAAACCGTATGTCGGGCTTGAGCTGCCGAATAAAAAACGCCAGACCGTCTACCTGCGTGAAGTGCTCGACAACGCCAAGTTCCGTGATAACCCATCTCCCCTCACCGTGGTGCTGGGCAAAGACATCGCTGGCGATCCGGTAGTAGCCGATCTGGCGAAAATGCCGCATCTGCTGGTGGCCGGTACCACCGGTTCCGGTAAGTCTGTTGGCGTCAACGCCATGATCCTCAGCATGCTCTACAAGGCGCAGCCGGAAGATGTGCGTTTCATTATGATCGACCCGAAAATGCTCGAGCTGTCGGTCTACGAAGGAATTCCGCACCTGCTGACGGAAGTGGTCACCGACATGAAAGACGCCGCCAATGCGCTGCGCTGGAGCGTCAATGAGATGGAGCGCCGCTACAAGCTGATGTCGGCGCTGGGCGTGCGTAACCTCGCGGGCTACAACGAGAAGATCGCCGAAGCCGCGCGCATGGGACGTCCGATCCCGGATCCGTACTGGAAGCCTGGCGACAGCATGGACGCCGTACATCCGGTGCTGGAAAAACTGCCGTACATCGTGGTGCTGGTGGATGAATTCGCCGATCTGATGATGACCGTCGGCAAAAAGGTGGAAGAGCTGATCGCTCGCCTGGCGCAGAAAGCGCGCGCGGCGGGGATCCACCTGGTGCTGGCGACACAGCGTCCGTCGGTAGATGTTATAACCGGCCTGATTAAGGCCAACATCCCGACGCGCATCGCCTTTACCGTGTCGAGTAAAATTGACTCACGTACCATTCTCGATCAGGGCGGCGCGGAATCGCTGCTGGGTATGGGGGATATGCTTTACTCCGGGCCGAACTCTACCACGCCGGTGCGTGTCCACGGGGCGTTTGTGCGCGACCAGGAAGTCCACGCCGTGGTTCAGGACTGGAAAGCACGCGGTCGCCCGCAATATGTGGATGGCATTACCTCCGACAGCGAAAGCGAAGGCGGCGGTGGCGGCTTCGACGGCGGGGAAGAGTTGGATCCGTTGTTCGATCAGGCAGTCAACTTTGTGACCGAGAAGCGCAAAGCGTCGATTTCCGGGGTTCAGCGTCAGTTCCGCATCGGCTATAACCGTGCCGCGCGTATTATCGAACAGATGGAAGCGCAGGGTATCGTCAGCGAGCAGGGCCATAACGGTAACCGCGAAGTGCTGGCGCCGCCGCCCTTTGAATGAGTGCAAAGTTGGGTAAATAAGCGCAAAATCAGCCAATTCTTCTGTCCCGCCGCCGCCGGCGGTCCTACAGTAGGGGCAGAAGAGGCTCCCGCGTCGGGAGTGACGCACATTAAGGAAGAACAATGAAAAAACTCGCAATCACCTGTGCATTACTGTCTGGTATGGTCGTCAGCCAGGTCTGGGCAGATGCGGCCAGCGACTTAAAAAGCCGTCTTGATAAAGTGAGCAGCTTCCATGCCAGCTTCACGCAAAAAGTCACCGACGGCAGCGGTAACGCCGTGCAGGACGGGCAGGGAGACCTGTGGGTGAAACGCCCGAACCTGTTTAACTGGCATATGACCCAGCCGGATGAGAGCGTCCTCGTTTCGGATGGTAAAACGCTGTGGTTCTATAACCCGTTCGTCGAGCAGGCCACGGCGACCTGGCTGAAAGACGCCACCAGCAACACGCCGTTTATGCTGATTGCCCGCAACCAGTCCAGCGACTGGCAGCAATATAATATCAAGCAAAATGGCGATGATTTTGTGCTGACGCCAAAAAGCGGCAGCGGCAACCTCAAGCAGTTCACGATCAACGTCGGTCGGGACGGCACTATCCATCAGTTCAGCGCCGTCGAGCAGGATGATCAGCGCAGCAGCTATCAGCTGAAATCGCAGCAGAACGGCGCCGTCGACGCAGCTAAGTTCACCTTTACGCCGCCGAAAGGGGTGACGGTGGACGATCAACGTAAGTAGAGGCGAAAGTGAGCAATCTGTCGCTCGATTTTTCCGACAACGCGTTTCAACCTCTGGCCGCTCGCATGCGGCCAGAAAATTTAGCGCAGTATATTGGCCAGCAGCACCTGCTGGCGCCGGGTAAACCCCTGCCGCGGGCCATTGAGGCCGGGCACCTGCATTCGATGATCCTCTGGGGGCCGCCGGGTACCGGCAAGACCACTCTGGCGGAAGTGATTGCCCGCTACGCCAGCGCCGATGTCGAACGGATCTCAGCGGTAACCTCCGGGGTGAAAGAGATTCGCGAGGCTATTGAGCGCGCGCGGCAGAATCGCAACGCCGGCCGGCGGACCATCCTGTTTGTTGACGAAGTGCATCGCTTTAATAAAAGCCAGCAGGATGCCTTTCTGCCGCATATTGAAGACGGTACCATTACTTTTATTGGCGCGACCACCGAAAACCCCTCCTTTGAGCTTAACTCGGCGCTGCTCTCCCGCGCTCGCGTCTACTTACTGAAATCGCTCACCACCGACGATATCGAGCGGGTGCTTGACCAGGCGATGAACGATAAAACCCGCGGCTACGGCGGCCAGGATATCATTTTGCCGGATGAGACCCGCAGGGCCATTGCCGAGCTAGTGAATGGCGACGCGCGGCGAGCGCTGAATACCCTGGAAATGATGGCCGATATGGCCGAAAGCGATGACTCGGGCAAGCGGGTGCTGAAGGCGGAACTGCTGACCGAGATCGCCGGCGAGCGTAGCGCGCGCTTTGATAACAAAGGCGACCGGTTCTACGATTTGATTTCTGCTCTGCATAAGTCGGTGCGCGGAAGCGCGCCGGATGCGGCACTTTACTGGTACGCGCGGATCATCACCGCCGGCGGCGATCCGCTGTACGTTGCCCGCCGCTGTCTGGCGATTGCCTCGGAAGATGTCGGCAACGCCGACCCGCGGGCGATGCAGGTCGCTATTTCGGCGTGGGATTGCTTTACCCGCGTCGGGCCGGCGGAAGGCGAACGGGCGATTGCCCAGGCCATCGTCTATCTGGCCTGCGCGCCGAAGAGCAACGCGGTGTACACCGCCTTCAAAGCGGCGCTGGCCGACGCGCGGGATCGTCCTGACTACGACGTTCCGGTGCATCTGCGCAATGCGCCGACGAAGCTGATGAAAGAGATGGGCTACGGCCAGGAGTATCGTTACGCTCATGACGAACCCAACGCCTACGCCGCCGGCGAGCAGTACTTCCCGCAGGAAATGGCGCAAACGCGCTATTATCACCCGACAAACCGGGGGCTTGAGGGCAAAATTGGCGAAAAGCTCGCCTGGCTCGCTGAACAGGATCAAAATAGCCCGATAAAACGCTACCGCTAATTGAGGCGTTGCGGTAAGGTTATTACACTATTTCCGTGGTCGTAGTCTGCGGCCACTTTTCTTTTTTAATTCGATAAGCACAGGATAAGCATGCTCGATCCCAATCTGCTGCGTACCGAGCCAGACGCAGTCGCAGAAAAACTGGCACGCCGGGGCTTTAAGCTGGATGTAGATAAACTTCGCGCGCTTGAAGAGCGTCGTAAAGTTCTGCAGGTGCAAACGGAAAACCTGCAGGCGGAGCGTAACTCCCGATCGAAATCCATTGGCCAGGCGAAAGCGCGCGGGGAAGACATCGAGCCATTACGCCTGGAAGTTAACAAGCTTGGCGAACAACTGGATGCTGCAAAATCCGAGCTGGAAACGCTGCTGGCGGAAATTCGCGATATCGCGCTGGCGATCCCGAATATTCCTCATGATGATGTGCCGGTTGGCCGCGACGAAAACGACAACGTTGAAGTTAGCCGCTGGGGTACGCCGCGTCAGTTCGATTTTGAGGTGCGCGATCATGTGACGCTGGGTGAAATGCACGGGGGGCTGGATTTTGCCGCCGCCGTTAAGCTCACCGGCTCGCGCTTCGTGGTGATGAAAGGGCAGCTGGCCCGTCTGCACCGCGCCCTGGCGCAGTTCATGCTGGATCTGCACACCGAACAGCATGGCTACAGCGAAAACTATGTCCCGTACCTGGTAAACCAGGACACCCTGTATGGCACTGGCCAGCTGCCGAAATTCGCCGGCGACCTGTTCCATACCCGTCCGCTGGAAGAAGAGGCTGACAGCAGCAACTACGCGCTGATCCCGACGGCGGAAGTGCCGCTGACCAACCTGGTGCGCGATGAAATCATCGACGAGGACGATCTGCCGATCAAAATGACCGCCCATACGCCGTGCTTCCGCTCTGAAGCCGGTTCCTATGGCCGCGACACCCGCGGTCTGATCCGTATGCACCAGTTCGATAAAGTTGAAATGGTGCAGATCGTCCGCCCGGAAGACTCTATGGCCGCGCTGGAAGAGATGACCGGTCACGCCGAGAAAGTGCTGCAGCTGCTGGGCCTGCCGTACCGTAAGGTCGCGTTGTGCACCGGCGATATGGGCTTCAGCGCCTGCAAAACCTATGACCTCGAAGTATGGGTTCCGGCGCAAAACACTTATCGTGAGATCTCCTCCTGCTCCAACGTCTGGGATTTCCAGGCGCGTCGTATGCAGGCTCGCTGCCGCAGCAAGTCCGATAAGAAGACCCGTCTCGTTCATACCCTGAATGGTTCTGGCCTGGCAGTAGGTCGTACCCTGGTGGCGCTGATGGAAAACTATCAGCAGGCTGATGGCCGTATCGAGATCCCGGAAGTGCTGCGCCCGTATATGCGCGGCCTCGAATATATCGGCTAAACTTCTCACTCCTTCTTTTAAAAGCGCCTGCGGGCGCTTTTTTTACGCCCTTATTGATACCGGGCAATAATCCTTGTCGCGAATGCAGTGATACTCCCTTTGGATTAAACCAGCATAAAAAACCAATAATATATATATGTCTATATAACGCTTGTCAGTTTATGGGGAGCAACCAAAGCGAGTATCCATGAAAATTAAAGCCCCTGATGCTTTACTGGCTGCTGAGGTAAGCCGCCGTGGTCTGATGAAAACCACGGCAATAGGCGGCCTGGCGCTGGCCAGCAACGCACTAACGTTACCTTTTACCCGACTGTCGCATGCTGCCGATACGCCGGCGCCCGCCAGTGAGAAGGTGGTCTGGAGCGCCTGCACCGTCAACTGCGGTAGCCGTTGCCCGCTGCGCATGCACGTGGTGGATGGCGCGATTAAATACGTCGAAACCGATAATACCGGTGATGATAACTATGACGGTTTGCACCAGGTCCGCGCCTGCCTGCGTGGGCGTTCAATGCGCCGCCGGGTCTATAATCCGGACCGTCTGAAGTACCCGATGAAGCGCGTTGGTAAACGCGGTGAGGGCAAGTTCGAGCAAATCAGCTGGGAAGAGGCGTTGGATACCATCGCCAGCAATATGCAGCGGCTGATTAAAGAGTACGGCAATGAATCCATCTATCTGAACTACGGCACCGGCACGCTCGGCGGGACGCTGACCCGCTCCTGGCCGCCGGGGAAAACGCTGATTGCCCGTCTGATGAACTGCTGCGGTGGCTATCTCAACCATTATGGCGACTATTCATCAGCGCAGATTGCTGCCGGTCTGAATTACACCTACGGCGGCTGGGCGGACGGCAACAGCCCATCGGATATTGAAAACAGTCAGCTGGTGGTGCTGTTCGGCAATAACCCCGGCGAAACGCGGATGAGCGGCGGCGGGGTAACGTACTACCTTGAACAGGCGCGGCAGAAATCCAATGCCCGGATGATAATCATCGATCCGCGCTATACCGACACCGGCGCCGGGCGTGAAGATGAATGGATCCCGATTCGTCCGGGGACCGATGCGGCACTGGTTTCGGGCCTCGCGTGGGTGATGATCACCGAGAATCTGGTCGACCAGCCTTTCCTCGATAAATACTGCGTGGGATACGACGAGAAAACGCTGCCCGCCGGTGCGCCAGCCAATGGTCATTACAAAGCTTACATTCTTGGCCAGGGCACTGACGGTATCGCCAAAACGCCGGAGTGGGCCTCGACGATTACCGGTATTCCGCGCGAACGCATTGTTAAACTGGCGCGCGAAATTGCCACCGCCAAACCGGCCTATATTAGCCAGGGCTGGGGTCCGCAGCGTCACGCCAACGGTGAGATCGCCACCCGCGCCATCTCAATGCTCGCCATTCTGACGGGTAACGTCGGGATCAACGGCGGCAATAGCGGGGCGCGCGAGGGCTCGTATAGTCTGCCTTTTGAGCGTATGCCGACGCTGGAGAATCCGGTTGAGACCAGTATCTCGATGTTTATGTGGACCGATGCGATTGAGCGCGGCCCGGAAATGACCGCTCTGCGCGACGGCGTACGCGGTAAAGATAAGCTCGACGTGCCGATCAAAATGATCTGGAACTATGCGGGCAACTGTCTGATTAACCAGCATTCTGAGATCAACCGGACCCACGAAATCCTGCAGGACGACAAGAAATGCGAGATGATTGTGGTCATTGACTGCCATATGACCTCCTCGGCGAAATACGCTGATATTCTGCTGCCGGACTGTACCGCCTCCGAGCAGATGGATTTCGCGCTGGACGCCTCCTGCGGCAACATGTCCTACGTTATCTTTGCCGATCAGGCCATCAAGCCGCGCTTTGAATGCAAAACCATCTATGAGATGACCAGCGAACTGGCAAAGCGTCTGGGCGTCGAAGAGCAGTTTACCGAGGGCCGTACCCAGGAAGGCTGGATGCGCTATCTGTATGAGCAGTCGCGCAAAGCGATTCCCGACCTGCCGGATTTCGACACCTTCCGTCAGCAGGGCATCTATAAGCAGCGCGATCCGCAAGGTCATCATGTGGCCTACAAAGCCTTCCGTGAGGATCCGCAGGCTAATCCGCTGACCACGCCTTCGGGCAAGATCGAAATTTACTCGCAGGATCTGGCGAAAATCGCGGCTACCTGGGAGCTGCCGGAAGGGGATGTTATCGATCCGCTGCCGATCTACACCCCGGGTTTCGAAAACTACAACGATCCGCTGACAGCGAAATACCCGCTACAGCTCACCGGCTTCCACTATAAATCTCGCGTCCACTCGACCTACGGCAACGTCGATGTGCTGAAGGCCGCCTGTCGGCAGGAGATGTGGATTAACCCGATCGATGCCCGCAAGCGCGGCATTGCCAACGGCGATCGTATTCGCATCTTCAACGATCGGGGTGAAGTGCATATCGAAGCGAAGGTGACGCCGCGCATGATGCCGGGCGTCGTCGCGCTGGGGGAAGGGGCCTGGTACAACCCGGACGCCTCGCGTGTGGATCAGGCGGGCAGCATCAACGTGCTGACCACCCAGCGTCCGTCGCCGCTGGCGAAGGGAAACCCGTCGCATACCAACCTCGTTCAGGTTGAGAAGCTGTAAGGAGTAACCGATGACAACCCAGTATGGATTTTTTATTGATTCCGCCCGTTGCACCGGTTGCAAAACCTGCGAACTGGCCTGTAAGGACTACAAGAACCTGACCCCGGAGGTCAGCTTCCGCCGCATCTATGAATATGCCGGCGGCGACTGGCAGGAGGACAACGGCGTCTGGCAGCAGAACGTGTTTGCCTATTACCTCTCCATCGCCTGTAACCACTGTGAAGATCCGGCCTGCACCAAGGTCTGTCCGAGCGGCGCGATGCATAAGCGCGAAGACGGTTTTGTGGTGGTCAACGAAGAGGTATGCATTGGCTGCCGCTACTGCCATATGGCCTGCCCGTACGGCGCCCCACAGTACAACGCCGACAAAGGCCATATGACCAAGTGCGATGGCTGTCACGAGCGCGTCGCCGAGGGGAAAAAGCCGATCTGCGTCGAGTCCTGCCCGCTGCGGGCGTTGGATTTCGGGCCGATTGCCGAACTGCGCGCTAAGCACGGCCAGCTGGCCGCGGTAGCGCCGCTGCCGTCGGCGCACTTTACCCGGCCGAGTATCGTTATCAAACCTAACGCCAATGCCCGGCCGTGTGGCGATACCACCGGTTACCTGGCGAACCCGAAGGAGGTGTGAGATGGGAAACGGATGGCATGAATGGCCGCTG
>OKDR01000376.1_pt1 | contig 11613 bp, 11 predicted proteins | sample 1615041 | NCBI WGS metagenome assembly OKDR01 (sample SAMN04436990, study PRJEB24849) | human gut metagenome | biome: human gut; feature: NICU; material: stool | host: Homo sapiens | place: USA: Saint Louis, MO | collected 2013-03-17 | reverse complement strand
GATACATTAATAGTTAACACTTTTAAATAACCCTCTTTAAACTAGGACTAACTTTGTCCTAGTTTTATTGTTGACTTAAAACACAGACTACATTAGTCTGTGTTTGTAGTTGATCAATTATGAAATTAAATGGCTTATATCACTAGTAGCGTCGAGTATGCGATTCACTGTCTTCTTTTTCTTGTGAACAATGAAGATAAACCTTTAAGTAGTAAGGATCTTGCCGAATTACAAGGAGTCTCTCCGAGTTTTATGGCCAAGATTTTTCCTAAACTTGAAAAGGCAGGTCTAGTTATTGCTCAAGAAGGTGTTCGTGGTGGATATTTACTGGCTCGATCTGCTCACGAAATCAGTTTTTTAGATATCGTGAATGCAATTGAGGGCGAAAAACCGCTTTTTGAGTGCCAAGAAGTTCGTGAAAAATGTGCAGTTTTTAACAATGCCCCACCCGATTGGGCAACCAGTGGTGTGTGCGCAGTACATGCAGTCATGCTACAAGCCGAAAAAGCCATGCGAGATGCTTTAGGTGCTCATACACTTGGCGATATTGCAGACCGTTTTGGCCGTTATGCACCTGACGTGTTTTTTAGTGATGTAAATGGCTGGATCAATGAACGCATCGAAGGAAGAACAGCAAAAATGCGTAAAAGTAAAATATCGCGGGATACCCCCGACTAATAAGTTAGTAGGGGTTCGCACCCTAACATAAAATACCCTTAATCCTTTTTAAATGCCTTCTCAGATTTTTTCGGACAATCAGAGAATGGATTCGCTCACCCCAAATTTTGTGATGAGTTGGAATGTGATGTCCGAAAATCTATCAAAAGGATAATCAAATGAGTAAGCGTATTATTATTGCAGGTTCTGGCTTTGCTGGCTTATGGGCTGCACTCGCTGCCCAAAGAGCAATTCACTTAGCGTCGCAAGAACAAAACATTGAGGTGCTGATGGTTTCCTCTAGCCCGAATGTTGGGATTCGTCCTCGTCTTTATGAAGCTGTGCTTGAAAACATGAACCCTGATATTTCAGAGTTATTAAGTGTGGTTGGGGTTAAATTTCTGGCAGGTTGGGTAGATAAAATTAATGCCGATCAACAAACAATTGAAGTTTCAACCACCGATAGCAGCAAACAAACTTTAAGCTATGATCGTTTTATTCTGGCAACCGGTAGTACGACTTTTATGCCCCCTATACCGGGTCTAAAAGAATATGGATTTAGCGTAAGCACACTAGAAGATGCTGAAAAACTGGATCAACATCTTAAAAATTTAGCTAACAAACCTGCAAATGCAGCGCGTAACACTGTAGTTGTTGCTGGTGGTGGAATGACTGGCTTAGAAACCGTGACCGAAATGCCTGAACGTCTGCGTAGCATTTTAGATGAAACTGATGCCCGTGTAGTTTTAGTGGATTCCTCAACAGAAATTGGTGCAGCAATGGGTGACCAAGCTGCGACTGTTATTCGAGAAGCGCTTACTGAACTCGGCGTTGAGGGTAAAGCTGGGCTACGAGTTACGGCTTTAGATGCTACTGGCGTGACACTTTCTAATGGCGAAAAAATTAAAGCAGAAACAGTGATCTGGACTGCGGGCATGCGAGCTAACTCACTCACGTCTCAAATTGCTGGTGAAAAAGATAATTTAGGCCGTTTGATTGGAGATGTTTATTTACATGCACCTGAAGCAAAAAATATTTTTGTGACTGGCGACACTGTAAAAGTTCCAACCGATGATTTGGGTAATTTTAATGTGATGTCGTGTCAGCATGCTATGAGCTTAGGCCGTGTGGCGGGCTACAATGCTGCGGCAGAATTAGTGGACTTACCCCTTCATGCCTATAGTCAACCGAAGTATGTGACGTGTGTTGATTTAGGTCCGTGGGGCGCACTCTATAGCGAAGGATGGGATCGTCAGGTTCAATTTGTACGAGAGGAAGCTAAAAAAATTAAACAGGAAATTAATACAGTCTGGATTTATCCACCAGTGGCAGACCGTGAAGCAGTTTTTGCAATAGCAAACCCTGATTTTGTGATTGTCCCTTAAGCTTAATTTTTTACACCTATCCATTTATTTAAAAACCCTAAAAGCAAGCCCATCGCTGTTTTGCTTTTAGGGTTTATATTTAAATCATTAAATTATGACTTTTCTAGCTCTTCTATTATCGCTAAAGCCGTCTTTTTAGCTGAAAAAGGGTTTTGACCTGTAATTAATTTGCCGTCTTGAACGACGTATGGTGCAAAAGGAATAAAAGCTTTTTCATAACGAGCGCCATATTCTTTCGCTAACTCTTCGGCATTGTACGGCACTTTTTTTGCCACCCCTGCCAACACCTCTTCACTCCATGCAAAGCCTGTTAATTTTTTGCCTGTTATAAGTCGTTCACCATTTGAAAGTCTGACATTGAGCAAGCCACAATAGCCATGACAAACACTCGAAACAATACCGCCTTTTTCATAAATATTTTTGGTGATTTCTTGCAGTTCAGGGTTATCTAAAAAATCCCACATCACCCCATGGCCACCTGTGTAATAGATCACGTCATAGTCTTGCCAATTAATATCGGAAGGCTTAAAGGTATTTGCCAGCAGCGTAATAAAAGCCTGATCTTTTTCTCGGTCTTTAACAGATTTATCTGCCACTAAAGGCACAAGCGATTTTGGTTCAATTGGAGTTTTTCCACCATTTGGACTCACAATATCTTGCACATAACCTTGTTTTTCAAACTCATCATAGGCATGGGTAAGTTCACCTAACCACAGTCCTGTTTGTTGATCTACATCCTTATAGCGTGAAACATTGGTCACGACGTGTAATATGCGTTTAGACATTTTCTCACCTCATTTTCATATTTATAATTCTATTCTTTCGTCTATCAAAGCATAGAAAGTTGTTACTGAAAGTGTGTGCTTGGTAAAGTTATGAACCTTGCTTTTGTGTTACTATAAGTCTAAAGTTAGCTTGAATGTCAAGAGAGTATGTGGCTATGAATATTAGCGAGTTATCGAAATTAAGTGGTTTAAGTACCCCTACTATTCGTTATTACGAGCAAATTAAACTCTTGCCTAAAGCAAAAAGAAAATCGAATGGCTATCGTGAATATACTGATAACGATTTGAAACAACTTTCTTTAATCCAGCAAGCTCAACAAGTCGGGTTTTCTTTAGCAGAAATTAAAGCATTTTTGCCATCGAAAGTTGTCGCTTGGGACCATGATGCTCTCATTCAAACGATTGAAACCAAAATTCAGGAAATAGAAATTTTAGAACAAAAGCTAAAAGTCAGTAAGCAAAACTTACATACCATGATTGAAGCTATTAATAACAAACCAGATGAAATTACATGTGAGCAAAATGCAGAACGTCTGATGAATCTCTATTTTGACAACGCAAAAACACCATAATTTCAATTAGAGTTAATCGCTCTCGCGTTGTATAGATGGGTACTGGTATCAACTAAGTAACCAAAGCGTTTAAGTATCAATCTATAAATCTAAAAAAACGAATTACGGACCAACGCTGTAATTCGTTTTTTCATGCAAATACTATAGAAAAAAATCAGCCAATCTTTTGATAGCGAAAACCTTATTCGGGACCATCAATAAATGTGCTGTTTTAATAAAGGCTTTATTAATTAATGACCAGTGGACCAGAACCCGGTAGTTCGGTCACTAGCTTATAACCCATCAATTTTGCAGGTGTGTATGTACCACCCTTAACGGTATTTTTGAGCAAATAATTCACTACAGTCAGTGAACCATTTACGGTAAGGCTATAAGCGTTTTCCGTTTGGATGCGGGCGGTTTTGATTTCCCCACGTGAATTTCTTGCTTCACCCCAAACATAGGTGGGTACTTTTGCGCGGAGTTCCTCATTTGGCCCAACAACCGTTTTTTCTATACGCGATTTAATAAACTTCTGTACAGCATTTAGTTTTAATACTGGGCGTAAATAGTTCATCATTTTCGCACCAAAAATCATTTTGGGAAATGCGGGTACAAACACTTCAATGTTTGGAATACCTGTTGTATAGAAAGCTGTAGATACGTCTCCCCACGGAACACTCATGGCACTTTTTTTACCATCACCAAAATCAATGGTACGCACATAATGGGCTAATGGAACGGTGGTAATTTTGCCGTTTTTACGAATTTTTCCGCCTTCGGCCATGCCTTCTGTACTGGTTTTAGCTGTACCTGGTGAAAACCCTGTTCTAGAGTCAAAACCAAGCGCTAAATGGGTCGCATCTGGCAATGCTTCTTTCAGTGCAGCAGCAACACAATCTGTCGGGATCACATCGAAACCGACACCCGGACAAAGCACAACATCGGCTTTTTCAGCTTGACTGTTAAGTGACTGTGCCAATTCAAATACGGCGATTTCACCAGTAATATCTAGATAGTGAGCACCAGCCTTTATACAAGCTTCCATCATGGGTTTTGATGTTGCTGAAAATGGCCCTGCACAGTGCATGATCAGCTTAAAGCCTTGCAGTTGTTCACTTACCGCATCTACGTTATCAAGACCAAAAGCTTCATAGTCGAGCCCTAACTCTTGAGCTAATGTTTCAACCTTAGCTTTGTTACGACCAGCCAGAGTTGGTTTTAGCCCTTGGCGTACAGCTTCACGAGCGATTAACTCGCCCGTGTAGCCATTTGCTCCATAAATTATCCAGTTTGAATCGTTAGGATTGGTCATAACACAACTCACTTATTAAGAAGCAAATGAATAGTCACGCATGCCTTTTTTGTATTGGCGGGTACGGCATGACATCGCTGATTGTTGCAAAATTAAAGCCCAAGCTGGTGAAACATTTGGTTTTGTTTTTTTACCAGAGCTTAAATTACGTAACTGGAATTTGACCACCGCCATATTGGCAAGTGAAGCAAGTGTTTTGTTCTTCCAAGTAATCGGTTTTAATTCAGGGCTAAGATTCTGGCCTTGTTTCCAAGCATTTGGCAAATTAGGTTCAATCGCTAGAGCTGTGGCAATACCGACCATATCTACACCGCTTTCAATCACTTTCTCTGCCACTTGTTTACGGCGTATGCCACCTGTCACCATAACAGGCATTTTGGCAACTTTACGAATTTCTTGTGCAAATTCTAAAAAATAAGCTTCACGAGCAAGAGTACGGCCATCACGTGCTTGACCTTGCATGGCAGGTGCTTCATAGCTACCGCCTGAAAGTTCAACCAAATCTACAGCGTGTTCATTTAGCATTTTAACTACTTGTTGAGCATCTTCAACGCTAAATCCACCGCGTTGGAAATCAGCTGAGTTCAGTTTTACTGCAACAGTAAACGTAGGCGAAACGACTTTACGAACTGCTTCCACAATCTCAATTAAAATACGAGCGCGATTTTCTAAAGAACCACCCCACTGATCTTGGCGTTTATTGCTGAGTGGTGAAAGAAACTGGCTTAATAAGTAACCATGTGCTGCATGAATTTCTACACCAGTAAACCCAGCTTTTTCACCTAGACGCGCTGTGTTTGCAAAACGCTGAATCACCTCTGCAATCATAGATTCAGTCATTTCAATTGGTGTATTAAAACGATTTGACATTTTGCCAAGATCAAGTGAAATAGCCGATGGCGCCCAAGTCTGCTGACCAAGGTTTGCTTGCATTTGACGCCCCGGATGGTTAATTTGAAGCCACACCTGAGCGCCTTTTGAGCGACCAATTTGTGCCCATTTTTTAAAAGTATCTAGATGCTTTTCATCTTCTAATACTACACCGCCCGGTCCAGTCATCGCTCGGCGGTCTACCATCACATTTCCAGTAATAATTAGACCTACGCCACCATTTGCCCAAGCTTGATATAAACGCATTAATTCTTCTGATGGTGCGTGGTTTAAATCAGCCATGTTTTCTTCCATTGCCGCTTTAGCAATACGGTTTGGAACATATGAGCCATTTGGGAATACTAATTTTTCGAACACTTTCATTGGAATGACCTCATTCAGTATGGCTTTACTTTAAGATTAAAGCTAACTTTAATGTCAATACCTTTTAGCATTTCTATATTTATTACTTTCAATTTCATTTACTTATAAATAAAAAAGAGGCACTTAATAGGCCTCTTTTTTAAAGTTTAAAGCTTTAAATTATTCGCGAATAAACGTCAACAAGTCAGCATTAATCACTTCATGGTTTACAGTTAACATACCGTGAGAAAAACCCGGATAGATCTTGAGTTGGCTATTTTGAAGTAACTCAGCAGATTTTACGCCAGACGTTTTATAAGGCACGATCTGATCGTCATCACCATGTAACACCAAAACAGGAATGGTGATTTTCTTTAAATCTTCGGTAAAGTCAGTTTGTGAGAACGCCACAATACCATCGTAATGCGCTTTTGCACTACCCGTCATACCCTGACGCCACCAGTTAGCAATAATACCTTCAGATGGTTTCGCATCTGGTCGGTTAAAACCATAGAACGGACCAGATGGAAGATCTCGGAAAAATTGCGCACGGTTGGTGAGAACCTGATTTTGCAGATCATCAAAAACTTCTTTTGGTAAACCTTCAGGATTATTTTCAGTTTTAACCATCAGTGGCGGAACTGCACTGACAAGAACAGCTTTTTTAACATTGTCTTGGCCATGACGTGCAATATAATGAGCTACTTCACCACCGCCCGTTGAGTGGCCAATGTGAATTGCATTTTTAATATTCAGATGTTTAACCACTTCTGCAACGTCATCTGCGTAGTGGTCCATATCGTGACCATCCCACACCTGACTTGAACGTCCATGTCCCCGTCTATCATGAGCAACTACACGAAAACCTTCTTTAAGGAAAAAAAGCAACTGTGTGTCCCAATCATCTGAACTTAAAGGCCATCCATGATGAAAAAATAAAACTTGGGCATCACGTGGTCCCCAATCTTTATAGAAAATTTCTACGCCGTCTTTTGTGGTTACATATCCCATCTTTGTTCTCCTGGTGAAAAACTGCTTGGTGATTCGTTATAAAGGATTGAATATTTATACTAAGTTTAAAGTTAACTTTAAGGTCAACTATCTTAATCGTCTTTTAAAAATAAAATTTATATGAAGACGCTAGGCGATATTGTATCTTTTTAATCTTTAATTGTTTTTATTTTATTTCCCTTAAATGTCAAAGACTTTACACCTCAAAATTAAAGACTTGACCTTAAAGTTAGCTTTAATCTTATAGTTTCTGTATTGATTCTAAATTAACACGTATTGAAATATACAGCATTAGCTACTCGGTCAATTAATGTAAAGGTGAACTTTCATGAATACAAAACAACAGTTTACTGAAGTTGAATTTGGGCAACAAAAAGTCAAAGTACCCAAAGGTGGTTATTATGACCGTTTCAGAATGAACCCCGATTTAGATGAAGTCGCGCAAGATCCTGCTGTTGGCAACATCGATTTTTTCCGTCATATACCTAAAAAAATTGTGGAATCCCGAGTAGGTCCTGTTTGGGCACCCAACTTTTATTATCGTAGTGCAAATGTACAACTGCTCATGCTTGCACCTATTAAGCGAATTAAAGCAAAACTTCCTGCTGACTTAACGCCCTTACAACCATTTCCGGGTTACGGGTTGGTTGCTGTTACGTTTTTTACCTATTCTGTTTGTGACAATGACCCTTATAACGAAGTGTCGATTGCGATTGTTGTCCGTAAGCCTAATGCTCGTGGTTCACAAATTGCAGAGTTAATGAAATCGATGCGTCAACGTCATTTTTATGCTCATGTTTTAGCTTTGCCTGTTGATACTGAAATCGCCAGAGTGCGTGGTGTATATGGTTACCAGCTACCAAAATGGTTAACTAAAATTGACGTCAATATTAACCAAAAAGAAGTGCAAGCAGATATTTTTGATGTTAATGGCAAATTGGATTTAAGCTTAAAGACCGCTGTACCGACTTTAAAACATGTTGATTCTGAAACACATATCAACAGAGCCACCATGCTACATGTTGTTGATGGTAAATGGCATCAAACTGAAGTTGAGTCCAACATTCTTTCTTTTGCGCAAAAGCTTTTTCCAAAGAATGTTCAACTCGAGAAAAATGAGGGGCCTTTAACTACTTGCTAAATGAATTAGGTGCTTCAAAAATTTTACGTCTAGATGTTGTTGAAGATGCTCAGGTGGTACTTAATTTGCCGATTAAACTTCTTTGATATTTTGGCGGTATGATTACCGCCTCCCTTTAATTTAAAATAAACTTAAAGCTATTAATATCATAGTCTAATCAGATATCTAAGTTAGGCTATTTTCGCCATTTCGACACTACGCTGCTGCAACAGTTTCACCGATTGCTTCGCTTGCCAAGCTAATTCCATCATATCAACATCAGGAATTTGATCATTTTCCACTACCATTTTTCCAGCCACAAACATAGCTTTAATATGTGCTCTCCCGCCACTTGCCACAGGGCCAATCGCCATATCATGTAAGCCGAAATAACGCGGATCATTCAATTGATAAGCCACTAAATCTGCCTGTTGTCCAACCTCAATTGAACCCACTTGATCTAAACCTAAAATCTTAGCTCCACCTAAAGTTCCCCAACGAATGATATCCTCTATACTTGCAGCATCTGCTCCTCCTTCAAATAACCCACCCTCATATTGAGGTAGAGCCGACATGCCCTTTCTGGCCCGTTGTAACAGCCATGCAGCATGGGTTTCAGATAACATATCTGCGGCTTCATTCGAGCCCGCACCATCTACTCCAATCGAAATAGTCATACCCGCTTGTTCTAAACTGACAAGATCGGCAATACCACTCCCCAAACGTGCATTACTCTGAGGACAATGTGCAATCCCTGTTTGTGTTTGACCCAACAGCTGTATTTCTTCAGGTAATAGCTTAACCAAATGGGCAAACCAAACATCGCTTCCAACCCAATCCTGCTCTGCACAAAACTGTACAGGTGTCATACCAAATTTGGTTCGAGCCGCATCCAGATAATCTACTGTTTCAGATAAATGGCTATGCATGCGGATACCCAATTGTCTAGCAATCTTGGCGCTTTCTCTTAATTGCTGTGCAGTGGTCGAATGCAAAGCTGTAGTGGGTGCCATTACGATTTTCCGGAATGCATCGGAACTCGGTTGATGATATCGCTGTACTAGGAGTTCTATATCCTCCATATAGTCTTCAAATTTCTCAGGGCGTAATGCTTGCGGTAATTCGCTTTCTAAGCCACGCGTTAGAGTTGCGCCACCTCGGCATAACACAAAACGCATGCCTAACTTTTCAGCTTCATCAAATAAAATCGCAGCCCCATCGAATGGCATTTGTGGCCAGTAAAGATAATGATGATCCGCTACTGTTGCACAACCTGACCGTAATAATTCAATTAATCCGATACGTACTGCCACCCGAAATGTAGCTTCATCGAATGCACCACGAAATCGGTATGGCGTACTGGCAAGCCAAGAGGTTAGGTTTTGATTTAAACCTTGCGGTTCTCCCTTCAATAAGGATTGAAATAAATGATGATGAGTATTTACCCAAGCTGGATAAATTACACAGTCTTTCGCATCGATAATTTGTTCATTCGATTGTGCGGTCAGTTGTCCCAATTCAATAATTTTACCGTCTTGAATACGGATATCAGTAAATGAAGAACGTGCTGCATCCCCCGATAACCCTGTCAAAATGGCATAAGCATTTTTGATTAAATAGCGATGATTTAAAGAACCATTATTTGAAAGATCAGGACTCATACTTGTTCACTCTCATGCCATTTACTTAAAAAGAAATGACTTAATAAAGACATCAGCACAAATAAACCCAAGCCTGTGCACGTAATAAGAAATAATGCTGCAAACATTAATGGTAAATCGAGCTGAAAACCTGCTTGCAAAATTTGGTAAGCCAAACCTGCACTAGTCCCACCAGCTCCAGCCACAAACTCCGAAACCACGGCGCCAATAAGTGCCAAACCAGAAGAAATACGCAACCCACCAAAGAAATAAGGCAAAGCATTCGGCACACGTAAGCGCATTAAAATTTGCCAACGACTGGCTTTATTGATCTGAAAAAGATTAAGTAAACCTTTGTTGACGCTACGTAAACCTAAAGTGGTGTTAGTCAATATTGGAAATACTGCAACTAACATGGCACAAACGACTAATGCTAATGTTGTATTTTGAATCCAGATAATCACCAGAGGGGCAATAGCGACAATTGGAGTCACCTGAAATAAAATGGCATAAGGCATAAAACAGGCTTCTACTACACGGCTTTGTACAAAGACGAAAGCGATCAAGGTGCCAATGACTACAGCACAGACAAAAGCCAATAAGGTAATTTTTAGCGTGATCAACAAGCTTCCAAATAACACACTGGACTCTTTAATCATTGCCATAACAATATCGCTGGGTTTTGGTACGACATATACAGGTACTTCAAGCTGTTGAAAACTTAACTGCCAAACTAGTAGGAAAATCAGACCTAACCCTAGTGGAGCTGCAATACGTTGTACCTTTGGATGTTCCATTAATGGTTTAATCATGACTATGCCCTCCGCTTGCCTCAGCTAATACTTGGGATAGATGTGAACATTGTTGAATAAAGACTTCAGAACTACGGAAAGCTTCATCACGCACATAAGGCCCCTCAATTTCAAGGTCAGCCACCACACGTCCTGGTCGTGCCCCCATCACAATGACCCGCGAAGATAAATACACTGCTTCATAGATGCTATGAGTAACAAAAACTACGGTTAAATCTCGCTCAGACCATAATTGACGAATATCACTGTCAAGTTTATGGCGAGTAAATTCATCTAAAGCTCCGAAGGGCTCATCCATTAACAGTAAGTCTGGTTCAGTCACTAATGCGCGAGCCAAAGAGGCACGCATTTGCATCCCCCCCGAAAGCTCTCGTGGATAAGCACGACTAAAGTTTTCTAAACCAACCGCCTTTAACGCGGCCATAACTTTTGGTGTACTAGTTGATTTCGAAATATGCTGCAAATCCAAAGGTAAGCGTACATTTTCTGCAATATTAGCCCAAGGCATCAGGGTTGCTTCTTGAAAGACCATTGCCATTTTGCATTGTGATTGAATCTCGGCCTTGCCATTCCAACGCACTAGTCCCGCAGAAGGTTGCTCCAGATCGGCAAACATTTTCAGTAAAGTACTTTTCCCGCAACCTGACGGTCCAAGTAATGAAACAATCTCACCACGTGCAATATTTAAATCCAAACGTTGTAAAGCATTAGTACCATTTGGATAAGTCTTTTCTACCCCTCTGACCATAATCATTGGCGTAATAAAATTTGAAGATTCATGTATAGAAGTATCAATTGTTAATGCAGAATTCATATGGTTTCCCCTCCGCGCGAATGCCTTTTTTCTTAACCCTATAACCCTGACTACTTAGCAGTTTTAACAAACTGTGTGGTATAAGCAGTTTTCCAGTTGGTTTGAGCTTTTAACAAACCAGCGTTCACCATAAAATCTCGTGTGGCTTTCCAACGCGCATCGGTCATGACCCCGATTCCTTGTGTTTTAGCATCTCCTCCATCAATCAGTTTGAGTTTGCGCATTTGACCTACTGCAAAGGCCAGCAGTTCAACTGGATAGATCGGAAGAGCGTCGTGTAGGGAAAGAGT
>OKDR01000373.1_pt1 | contig 11797 bp, 12 predicted proteins | sample 1615041 | NCBI WGS metagenome assembly OKDR01 (sample SAMN04436990, study PRJEB24849) | human gut metagenome | biome: human gut; feature: NICU; material: stool | host: Homo sapiens | place: USA: Saint Louis, MO | collected 2013-03-17 | reverse complement strand
CGGTGCGGGAGAATGAGACGGCGCTGATGGTGCTGGCGCTGGCGTGTGAGGGGGCGCTGGGCTAGAAGGGACAGATATAAAAAGCCCGCAGAGCTTGCGCCGTGCGGGCTTTCAGCACTTCATCGGATGACTCTGGTAATCACCGATGGAGGATTATTGGGCTGGTGGAGTCTGAATAAATTCATTAATAGGCTGTTTTTTTTTGATAATTTATAAATTCTACTTTCACGGGTATGCCAATGGCGATTTGTTGCAGTGTTTCCTGTGGTTAAGCAAACCTGTTTTTTGAATGGATCACATCAAGAAAAAGCTTTTTTGGATTTAACTGTTCACCCTTAACTTATATTTAGAAAGAAAAAGACCGGCTGTTGCCGGTCTGAGGTCGGTTAAGCCGTTACGGGTTTGTCTTCCTGTAGCTACTTCTAAGAAAGGGCAAGTCTGCGCACAGTCATCAGGAAATCGAATGGGGTTGAATCCCACAACTCAGGTGAGAAATCAAATCCATACCGGCTTTTGAATTGCTCATCCAGCCTGTCTTCGTAAAGCTTAAGAAAACAATCGACCTCTTCGGCTAACTCTTTTAACATCCAATCTGGGGCTGTTTTTTTATAGCGTTCAATAGTGCCCTCAATAGTATCCTCTCCCTCATTTATGAGGTCATGATCCTGATTGAAATAACCCTGAATCAGCTGATCAATATGATAGAAATTTTGCATAATCCATTTGTCCTATGGGGTCGGGAATGCTGTAAGGATATAGCGACAGAGCTGGTCATCCTTGTACTCGGAGTTTGGTTCAAAAGGCATTGAGTAGTTGCCTATTGCAGAACATCTTTTGCCGATGAACAAGAGGCGTGGCAAGCGGCATATGGGCACTGGATGCAAAAATGTAAAACTGGGGTTACTGAAGTTAGCGCTGGCCAAAGTTTTGCCGAGTGGACGTAATGTGGACATGGGCAAAAAAAGGGGTTACGTTTTCACGTAACCCCTTGTTTTATTTGGTGGGCTGGCGTCCCTGTGTTTTTAATTTTAGTTGATTGATATTTAATGTTTTTGTTAAAATTATTTTTGTTGTGGGTTCCAAAGAGGAACCATAAATTAGAGCCATACTATATCACATGGTTCCAACATGCCTAACGACTTCAAAGGTATTCGTACGTAACGAGGTGTTGCCACTGTAGGACAGGTTCAGGGAGGTGAACGACTGGCTCGGCATGAAGGTCATCAAGTTCAAAGAGTACAGCCTCGACAATCCGGTATAATCCAGTTTAGCCGCCAATCATGGCGGCTTTGACTTCATTAACCTTTAGACTTTTTAGGATCAGCTTTGCGAGGGTAAGTGCGCTCTTCCTGAAACTTCCCATCCTCTTTGTGGATTTTTACAGAGCCAGTCTTGTTGGACATGTAATCCTGAGTAGCTTTGATGATTTCAGCCTTAGTTGTTGCAGTCTTGCTAGATCGTTCATTTCCTTCCTTTTGAAGCTTCCACTTATCGCCATCTTTGGTAATGTGGTAGTTATCCATTAAAGCCTCCATCTGTTGGTGGGAAACATGACATACCGATGAGGATATTAACGGAAGCGCAGCCGTGGGATTGTGCGACAGATCTCATCCTACAATGTGTGTTTGTGGTAATGATCGGTTGGTTATGCTTATCTCATTGTTTTACATTTGATGCTAGCGACCTTATAACCACCTAGGATAAATAACAAGGTGACAATACATGGCTGGTGAAACTCAAAATATTTCAGAAATGGCAGAAAAAATTTCTGCCGACTTATTTAAGTGGTTCAAGTGGGAGTTAGTTGGGGCAACTAATGAAAATTTTCCATGCATGAAGTCAGATCAACATAAAACGAAGGCTGGAAAACATCCTACAGATGTAGTTTTCTCCTACAAAGATCCTTACTTAAATAGAACAATATTTTTGAATACAGACTTAAAAAGTTATGTAAAAGGGTCGATTACATCGACATCAATGAGAAACGCTTTAGTTTCTTTAGCTAACTCAATTGATTGCGCTGATGGGAGTAAGGAATGGAAGGAAAGATATTCTTACCAAAGTGGTTCATCAGAAGTAAGAGGGATGCTGTTTGTTTATAATCATGATGGTGAATTTGATCAATCATTTTATGATGTATTTTATCAATCACATAATGCCGAGACTGATAAAACTAAACGCGGCATCAATCTTGACAACATCCCTTTAAAACAAGGGCAAAAAATCCACATCATTGAGCCAAGAACTATAAATTATTTGCAATCAATAATTTCAGATTTATCGCAGTTAAGTCATAATAGAGAATTTCCTCTAGGGAAAAAATATCAATTCTTTTATCCTGACTTATCTCTTCATAAAGTAAGTGGGGCACCAGAAGAACACCCTGCCACAATTGAGTTACTTACAGGGCCATTCCTGATTATTAAGCACCAAGATGTAAAGCATTGTAATGAAGAAACTTTACAATGGGAAAAAACTTATGACCACGGATATATCATTTACTACAATGGGGTAGGTGAAAATGAGTTAGAATTTGTTTATATATTGGATACTCTTTCCAAATATCAATTATTAGATGGGAATGAAAAAATAAGAATTAGAATTATCAATCCTAATATATACAAAGATGTTCGTGGAATTTTTATGCGTGCAAAAGAAACATATTGTAAAGAGTGGGGGTTTGATAGTCATAAAAGAACAATAATTAATGCAATTGATTTTCATCAGGTAGAGTTCACTAAACCTCGTTTTAGTTCAGTTGAGATTGGTTGGGAGCGATAAATATGAAAGTTGGTTTGTATAGTGTTAATGACAAAGCTATGTTTGATGCCCTCAATCAGACTAAAGTTACACACGAAGACATAAAAAGCCTTTTCTTTAAAAGAGGCATTATTATTTCGAAAGATACCAAAAGAAAAGCCTTAGCTTTAGATTTTTCAAAAAACTATCATGGTTATTATGATTTTGAATATCTGTCTGAAATTCTTGGCTCAGTAGGACGTAGAGAAAAAGTTTCTTTAAATATTGTAAATACAAACATAGATACCAATGCCTTAGAAGCTACGGTAAAATCTATTTGTGAGGACCTCCAAAAAGATGGAGATGTTACCAATTTAACCTTTACTGAAAAAGGTTTTGAAGTTTCCATTAAATATGTAAAACTCGATTTCAAAATGAGTGAATTCCGTCAGTCTTCCTCTCGCGAAGCTAAAATTCAAATTGAAATTAATGAAACAGGAGAATATATCACCCGATTTCCACAAAACGCCAAAGCGAGAGAATTTAATGATCGTCTAGTTGAAAAAATAAAAGAAGACAATAAAGACGACCCAGCAAGCCTTGAAGAAATATCATTAGAATCAGTAAAGGATCCTGTAGAACGGAGCAGGTTTTTCAAAGAATTAATTGTTAGCATGCCTAAATATAAATGCGTTGATGTTTCTGATGTTTATGTTACACACCCTATTTTAGAGGCAAGAAAATCATCCGAGAAAGATGCTGATGAGGATACTGATGATGATTCAGTTATAGATACTGGATATCATATATCTAAAGCCTCTCTCAAAGGCCGAGGTGTCTTAGAGTCACCAGAACTTGAAGAATTGCTTAATAAAGGATTCTACATTTCCAAAATTATTTGGTGTTCTATTGTGGATGGTTTTAAAGATTCAGATAAATATGAGTTTGAGGCTCAATTTGTAGATTCAGATAATTGCAAGCTTTTCTCTTATTTAGTTCGTGGACTTTATAAATATAAAAAAATTAACGAATTTACTAATCGTCAAAATGTCGTAAAAGATAAAGAAAATGTGCTATTGTGGTCTATAGAAAAAACAGCGCGAGAAATTGCGAATAAAATAATCTCATCTCATACACTTGAGGTTGTCACTGAATAGTAAAAGGAGTTGTTATGAAAACAAAATGGTTTAATGCCAACTTCCCTTGTGGACTTGATATTTTATATAAAGCTATCATTAACACTCCGTTTGACAGTGACAAAGGATGGGGTTTTAGCATTAATTCGTATGAAGATAATACCATCTCATCAAAGTATATTGAAAGAGTTGAACTAAATGAAATTATTATTGACCCTTATGGTAATGAAACAGAATTCAATCACTTCAAGTATATTCAGTTTAAATTTTGGTTTTGCAAAACTCAAAAAAATAACTTTATTTTAGTGATTGAATCTCCGCCTAGAAGCATAAAAAGCTTTATATCCAATATTATTAAAAAAACGCAAGCTGATTTCAATGTGTCGTGTATCAATATTAGAATTGATGATTTCATACAATGCATTACCCCTCATTTCGAGAGGGTTAAGGTACACAAGGCTAAGTTAAAAGATCTTACTTTTAGCAAAACGACATCTGGAACATTGGAGCTTGAATCCTCAAGCGATGCCATTGAAGAAATAAATAATATTTTCAAAAATGCAAAATTCACGATTGATAAAGTCAAGCTAAATGTTAAAACCTTTAGTGGCTTTGAAACTCTAGAAGTGAATACTAATGGTTCGATAAATTTTTCAGAGGATATATTCAAAGAGATTTTCTCTACAGTTGAAAATTTCACTAGTTGAAGCATTCTAAGAAAGCACTCTAAGAACAGAGTGCTTTTATCAAAAATAATCAATTTATAATTTTTCTATTAAGCTGGCCTAAAAAACTGAGGAACTATTATTTCTCATCGTTTGTTCCTTTGCGACTTCTGCAATGAGCCCCAATGATATCCAACGATCTCTTTCCTAGCACACGCCCTCTGTTGCTAGTCGCGCAATCATTTCGACCCGCTCAATCATAAGGTGCTAGTTTAGCTCTCTATCCATCAGTTGAACTCACAGCGAGTAGCAGACATTAACTCCGCGTTCAACGGTTTATCTGATGAACGCCTTTTTAGTTGAGCTATTTATTCTAAACCGTAATACTGTATAAATGCCGTTTATTAAGCTTTTCATTTATTTCGGATTTTCGTCCAAGATAGACAAATTCCATTATGTCATTAAATTCCTCATTCTCCGCACTATTATTATCGAGAACTCCTTCATCTAAATAGAGTGGTTTTGCCTGCTCAAAGTTATTGTAAAGCAACCCTTGCTTCTTAAGTATTAAGTCGACTTCCTCCAATCGGTCTAGGCAACAAATGTACATATTAGCAGGAGCGTTAGCTACAACTAACTTCGCATACAGTTTTCCATGGGCAACTTCAATGTCAGAAATAGCTTCAGGCGTGTACGGCAATATGTCAGATAACTCACTTTTCCTTTCAGTTAGCCAGTTTAATGCATCTTTTTTGTCAAATGCTTTGAGCAGAACCAAACATAACTTATCAATAACTAGTAAATTTTTTTTATCACTGTCATACAGATTGTCGAGAACAAAAAATCTAATGATTGGAGGGAGTATGGAAAATGCGCGCACAATTTCATTACAGGAACCAAATTTATACTTTTTAAAGTACAAAATAAACAAGCTTGCATACAACTTAAACAACGCATCAATTGCAGAATCCACATCAGTATCAAGAATAGGTTTTGTGTTTTTTGTATGGGTGCATTTATTCCCTAATTTTTGTAGCTTTCTAACTGCTCCCATTAAAAATTTATCATCTGAACTTGTGGCCTTTAACTTTTTAATAACTTCGAAATTACCGAGGGTAACTTCTTCGCCTTGAGGGATGTCACATAATTTGCGTATGACAACTTCTGAATATTGTCGAATTGTAGAGATTTTACCTCTATTTGATCTTGATTCAATGTAAAAGGCGTCATTAATTAAATCTTTAACTAAATCTTCATATACTTGATTTTTGAACTTCATTTTTCTGCATCCGTGAAAGTGAACTCTTGACCGGCTAATATTTTAATAACGCGCATGCGCGTTCAGCCAGCACGACCATGCTGTGAATCATTACTTAAAGTCAGACAATTACTGACAATTGTCAAATCCATTTATTCACGATAGCACGTATGCGAGTTATCCCGCCAGAGAATACTTATAACTCATTAAATTTTCTATCATTACTATACGCATGAGTGACAAAACTAGAACAAAATAAGTAGGTCGCTTGTGGTTGCACACTATGTGCGTGCCAACTGAGTCAACTTATGACACTAAGCGGAAGTTTCTGGACAACATAAGCTGGCATGTGTCCTCGTTTCTTCGTGTGGACTATCGTCTATTTGCCGATGGTGTTCCAGCAATATCAGCAGTGACGTGGGATTACAATGCAATCAAGCTATCAAATCACATCGCCTTAACTTTTTCAGATTCCCTAATGGGTTAGCGTCATAGTTTCAGCCAGATAGACCGGAGCTTTTTTAGGGAGGGATATTGCCTTTATGAGTATAATGGATACTATTTTTATGCAAAACTGGGCGCGAGAGCACAATCTGGAGTTCAGAATTGGCCTGACATTTATACTGGCTATCAGCAATGGGCAGTTGCTGAATCCATATAACAAGATTTAATCTCATTTTTATATTTCCATAAGTCCCATGATTCAGCGCGAGTACTTATAACAAAAATCGTTCGGAGAATGATAGGCAAGTTCACTAAACGATAAGGGATATTTTCAAATTGCCGACAACTTTTACATCACCGGGCAGGGGAGTCTGACCCTTAGTACCATACGCATCATAGATCAACACCCAATAAAGTTGATGCTGAATTTCTTTATTCATACTGAGACAGTATGTTTAATGAATGCGAATGAAATACATATATAAAATCTCACAGCCTTCCACCGTTTTTGACTATAGTAGATTTATTTTTAGCAGGTTTTAAATGCCTAGATATTTCTTTTTGTTCATGGCTGGTTTTGTATTTTAATATGTCATCATAATTCTTATCATCAGAAATTTTGGTTAGATCAATGAGGAACTCATTTCTTATCATCCACTTTACAATTCTCTTATCGATATCTTTGTAAAGAGGGCCACCGTCATAATTATAGAAATTAACATCTTGAATGTCACTGATACAATCAAGAGTGCTTAAAATATCTTTGTAATCGCTAATGTAACTGTTAATTACGAAACGATCTTTATTGAGCTCTATTTTGAATCCATATTCAGAGAGCTCATATAAAAATAATACTGAGTTGGTATTGCAGAAATCGACATGCAACGTTCTTCTTTCAAATTTATGAATATGGCGGAGAATGATATTATGCAATTCATCGTCATATTCCTCTTCAATAAAACCTTTTCCTGCATGATTAATATGGTTGACATTGCATCCGGAATCTATTGCTATGGATAAAACCTCCGGGGAGAGGGGCAGGAAGAGAATATTTCTTCCTTTGTTATCAACGTGATTTATATCACAACCGGCATTAAGTAAAACTTGTAGCCCTTCAGCATCCATGTAATGTGCAAAAATGCAGGTATAGCCTTTAGCATCTGTATGCGAGGTGTCTAAACCTAGTTCAATCAACTTCTTTAGTATTTCGGGATTTTTTTGATGAAAGAGAGCATTTTGTCCCTGCTCGTTAATATGGTGCACATTAATTTCATGGCTGAGCAGAAAATCCAGTGCTTCAGGGGTTCTACAGCCAAAAATGGCATTATTGCCGTTACTGTTAACAGCATTAATATCATAGCCAGCTTTTAAAGCATGCTTTATATCATCAGGTGATCTTGGATTGAAGAATGATTCAGAAATGGCAAGGTCTAATGCCCTTTCTAATAATCCCCTTTGTAATAATGACGTAACTAAGTCCATAAACACCCCCATGAAAAAATGTTTAAATTCATTAGATATCAGAAATTCTGAGAAATGCAACAGAGGGGACAGGCGTTTCTGATGTAAGGAAGTAAAATTTTAACAAACCACCCATGGAAACATAAGAAACACCTGCCGTAAATTTACGCCTGTAACCTGCCGTCCGGACTATAGGACTAAACCTTCGCGGGAGATGCTACCATTACATCGGCAATGTTGAACTGGATTTTACATCACACACGTCGTGCAAATAAAAGGAGAAGGCTATCGACTGAAGCAAAAACAGAAAGCCGGGGTTATCGCTGAAACTAATACTGAGTAAACAAGGTGGATCAACACTAGACCGTAGGTGGTGCGGTATGTGGATCACTTTTTACCCGTTGTTGACCCATGGCGCTCCCACGCCATTTCCAGTGCTCTGATGGCAAGTTTGCTCTCAGGTGAGAATTGAATTTCATTGCCCACCCCTCTGGGTTTTCTGGCGAACAGGTCGAGAACAACGACAAGATACGCCCAGAGTAAAGTAAGAGGCAGGGTGTAGTCGGGCCATTTCCCTGCCAGGATGTAGACCTTGGCAAGATGCATCAAAAGTTAACAAATTTCTCAGTCCAACTTCCTTCTGTCTAGGTTAACTTGCAAGCAGGAACTGCTTTTCATCGATTAGTGAATACGGTAGTTTTTTCAAACTAAATGAAATGTATTCGTATGACTTAAATCTTTAAGAAGGCAGGAGATTTGAATTTTGAAAAACTGGTCACCAGAGCATACTAAAGAAATCAAAGCTTGGCTTGACATAGATAACTATCGCAAGCTCGAAGACATCAGTTTAAATGCCTTGTATCACGAACTTTGGGCAAGAGCACTTCTGTACAAGCCATGTCCTACTGAAGAAGAAAAGAAAGGGCTTTGGGTGTACATGACTGAAATTTTCAGTGGGAACCCCCATCTATTCAAAGGGAAGCAACTCGATTATCCAACCGTTAACTATACCCTCTACAGTCCTCCACACATTTTTATCACCGATATCACCAGGCTTGCTGAACTTAGTGTGATGGCCCTTAGTGTCAATCTTTTCACCTGGGAGGAAGGAAACGATGAATATTGTGTTAATGCGCCTCATCACGAAGCTTATGTGTCACAACTCTTGTCCCCCTTATGCGAGAAAACGGTGTTGCTTGAAATCGATCTTGGTAGTGGTACTGACGATGAAATAGCCGAATCGATAAAAGCGGCCCTGCCACAATGGAGATCGGTCAAAGGAGTGGAAGTTAATGAAACCGGTATCGTTCGTTTCGGCTATGGAACCATTAAAAAAATCATAAATTATAGGTTGATTGCGATGCTGGACATCTTACTTTGGGCAAAAAGGAAAGAACTAAGAATCTCAGATGATCGCCTCTCCCGGCTTCTTTATACTGATGAAGATGAAGAAACAACTATCCGTTTAGGGTATCACATTAAAGACTCAGATCGTCCACTTGCGATGAAAGCTGCAACGATAGACTTCATTAGGCAGTTCAATTTTTTCATGAACCGAAATCCCCACCTGAAAAACATGAGAGTTTCAGATGTGATGAAACTCTCTGATTCTAACTGATCCCAAATTCCCGAAGTCTACTACTGCAGGGCAGACCATGACCCTGCAGTTAGGAAGCTCGCTCCTTTCTTTTCCCAACTGTTCGTATAGTGACCCCATTACAACGACAAAGGGAAAACAAAATGAACAATAAAAATATACGCCTGCTCCGACTTCCTGAAGTTATGAATAAAACCGGCTATGGTAAAGCCTGGATTTATCGTCTAATCAACGAAGGTTTATTTCCACAACCAATAAAAATTGGTTCGCGTGCAATTGCATTTGTTGAAAGTGAAATTGATGAATGGATCGCATCTGCAATTGAACGTTCACGTAATAATGCAGCCTGATTACGGGGTTAACGATGAATATATTAAATTTAGTATGTAAAAACAAATGGCGATATTCAGCAGTGAGCAGAGGGCCACCTGATATGTCATAAGTAGTATTAGGTCAGGCTTTCGTATTAGGAAGTAATAAAAATAGTTATGGGGGAATATTATTATGATAGTTCGCCGTGACACTATATATTAATAAGAATAGGGGATTTAAAATGAATGATTCTATCAGAGTGCCGGAAGATAAAGATTTTGTATGTGCATTTGTAGCTTCACCGAATAGCTTGTATGAAGCTATTGAGGCCTATTGTGATTATGTAGATCCAGTCGAAGAGATAGCGTTTGAGCACGTGCTTCTTTATGTGTTGTGTTCTATACTCGTCGAGGGTGGTACAGATATTACCATTAATGATGAGTTACGAATGTGTATTGAGCAAATTGTCAATGAAAAAAATAGTGCCATAAATAATAATGTGGATAAAAAGATGTAAGGTCTGTAGTAAATTATCATGGGTACAGACAGCACAAGTCTGTACCCTATCATTTAAATTCAACTGGTTATAATATATGAAAATTATGTTCTTTTGATCGTGGTCATCTGGTTTTGCTATAGTAAATATTATAGGGGTAATAATATCCTGGGCTTTTATTTCCTGCTGTTTGTTTTTTTAGAAAACTGAAAAATACAGGGTTTAAACGATACTGATATTTTAATTCAGTAGGCATAATAACCTTAACATCAATCAATTTATCGATGGTTTTATAAAATGGGCAGGTGTGTTTTGTAACCCTTCTTGCTGTGCAATGGATGTAGCGCGATGAAAACTCAGGTAAACTATGCTCTTATCTGGTGTATACGACGCGATTAATGTAAGCAACCAGAATACATAGTGAATAGTATTATACAGATTATGACTTTCAGCTGATGATTTATTCTTTTGAAGATAAGTGGAGAGTCTTTGTTGCATATAGATATCCTTTGTTTTGTTAAAGTTTTCACTCGCGTGTAGAAAATTACCACGCTGTAATGTTTTTTAAAATGGAATGCCGTCTGCAGGATATCGTCTTCTGGAGTTTTTAACTGGCTTGGTTTTGTTCCCTGCACGATAAAAATTAAACGAATTGGCAAAGTCTTCTGTCTCCAGTCTGGACTTTCTGAATTTATCCATCAGATCCTCATTGAAACGACGAGGAATTCCTTTAACACACAAATTTGAATTCAGGTATACTTGATTATCTATGGTGTCACGAATAAGTATTTTCCTCCCAAATAACTCTTTGAATGCACGTGAAACATTTGATTTATTCAGCCCAAGCTCTTTGGCAGTACGTGACTGTGAAAAATCAGGAATAATATTTCCATAATCAATGGCTGAGAAGAGATAAAGCACAATTCTAAATGCTGTGGGCGTCAAATCCATTCTGGCGAGTGTAGCCATATTACCTTTGAAGATCATTGAAAAATCGTCTCTGAATGACGTTTTTTTATAGCTGTTTGCTTTAATTTTTATTTCTTCCAGATCTTCGGGCATAACCTCTAATGCTTCTGCAATAATGGATTTTTGTTCTTTAGTTAATACAACACTTGTGATTGACATAATGGCTCCTTTTTTATTGTTATCATTACAGATATGGCATATTTAATTTATTTGTCAACGGCTTTGGTAATATTATTTTAATTATATTTTACTTGAATTTTTTATCCGTTATTTTGTGGTGGTAACAGGTTGTAGAATTTAAAACAAGGGGTGCTAAATTTAACCATCACCTGTTATGTGATTGATAATTTTTGGTGCTGAAATCAATAACGGCAGATCTTGTGTAAATATATGATTTTATTATGTAATTTTCGATTTTTATCTGCAAGATAAAAGAGTGATAAAGAAATAAGAAACCACAGTTTTGCATTAGATCGATACTCAAGGCCTTGGTGTACCTGATGAAAACACTTTTATTATTGCTTTTCTTAAATAATATCATTTCTTAAGTGAAGCCTGCCCAACTGTGTGTTGCGCCATTGGGCTTCAGAACATTGCTATAGTGTTTTCTGTCAGTATAAATACGCTTCGCGCAGAAGTTCAGACAAATGGGGTTAGCTGTCAGCACAAATACGCTTCGCGCAAAAAATCAGGAGGCTGAGTTGATCGGGAAAGCGAACA
>OKDR01000366.1_pt1 | contig 12016 bp, 9 predicted proteins | sample 1615041 | NCBI WGS metagenome assembly OKDR01 (sample SAMN04436990, study PRJEB24849) | human gut metagenome | biome: human gut; feature: NICU; material: stool | host: Homo sapiens | place: USA: Saint Louis, MO | collected 2013-03-17 | reverse complement strand
AATCGGGTTTTTCTCGTCTAGATACTCTGCAAGATTAATAAAGTGAGCTACACCAAAACCCCAAGTATTTTCAGGATTATTTGACAAGCCACCACTTACCGCACGAATACGATTTGGAGTTGTTAAATCATAGTCTGGATGTTGAGTAAGGTACTCAATTGTTTCTGTTGTCGCATTTGGGTTTGCAGCTTGAATCATAAACCACTGATCTAAAGACAAGGCTTCATCTTTAAAGCGATCATAGAAATCAGCAAGTACCTCTTGAGCTTGAGGTGCATTTTGCCAAACTAATACACGTAACGCACCTAAACGTTCAGACATATTGCCTGTGTTTTGGTATTGAACATGTGCTAATTCAAATGCACTTTGATCGCCTTGACGAGCCATCATCATGAGCATGATATTCTTTAATGCACGAACGCCCATGGCTAACGAGAATTCTTTTTGCAAGTCTGGGTCAAGGGTAAGATAAGTATCTTTCCAGAATGAACCCAACTCTTGTGCTAAACGATTAAGCAAGGCTTCACGTTTTACATGAATATCTGCTGGTGCATAGTTCTGATCAATACGACTACCCAAATAACCTTCACTTGGTACATCAAACAAACGTGATGCTAAAAGCGGGTCACGACCAACCAGCTCAGACAAAGTGCTCTGAATAGCTTGAATATACGCATCTGCAGAATGGTCTTCTAGCAAAATACGCTCAAGCAAGGTTTGCGTTGCTTGCCATTGGTTAAAGCCGTTGGTTTCGTGTTGAATTAAGAACGCTAATTCAGCATCGGTATAGTCAAATACAAGATTTACAGGCGCAGAGAAATTACGGAGTAACGACACAACTGGCTGTTCAGTCATACCTGTGAATTCAATGGTTGCTTCGTCTTGATCAAACAAGTACACACCATCTTTAACATCATTTACGAATAAGCTGTCACTGTGCAATGTATATTGTTCACCTGTTTTAGCGTTAAAAAGCGCTAAAGCAACAGGAATTGGAACAGCTTTTAAATTTGGATATTTAGGATGTGCTTTTAGGCTTTGTTTAAAACTTAAACGGTAAGTTTGCGTCGCTGCATCATATTCACCTTTTGCTTCAAGCTTTGGCGTACCTGGTTGGTTATACCAAGTTAAAAATGCAGATAAATCGACACCTGAACCTGCAGATAATGCAGCAACCCAGTCTTCTACCGTTACGGCTTGTCCATCATGACGGCGGAAGTATTCGTCTGTTCCCTTACGGTATTTTTCTTTACCAAGTAAGGTCGACATCATACGGTTAATTTCCGCACCTTTTTCATAGACTGTCGCTGTGTAGAAGTTATTAATTTCGACAAAGTGATCTGGACGCGGTGGGTGCGACAATGGACCAGCATCTTCAGGGAATTGATGTGATTTAAGTACAGCAACGTCATCAATACGTTGAACAGCAGCAGATTGTAAATCTTCAGAGAAAGACTGGTCACGGAATACGGTTAAGCCTTCTTTTAAGCACAGCTGGAACCAGTCACGGCAAGTAATACGGTTCCCTGTCCAGTTATGGAAATATTCATGGGCAATCACAGACTGCACACGCATAATCGCTGCGTCAGTTGTGTATTCTTCATCGGCAAGTACGCATGAAGTATTAAAGATGTTTAAACCTTTATTTTCCATTGCACCCATGTTGAACTGACTAACAGCAACAATCATATAGTTGTCTAGGTCATAAGCACGGCCGTAGTGTTCTTCATCCCAACGCATAGAATGCTTTAATGCTTCCATCGCGATATAGCATTTTGGAATATCTTTCTCGATTGCATAGATTTCTAGAGCAACATCACGCCCTTCCGAAGTCGTATAACGATCTTTAAGAACAGCTAAATCACCAATAACACAAGCAAACAAATAGCTTGGTTTTTTAGTCGGATCTTGCCAGATCGCAAAGTGACGGTTTTCACCCACCTCACCTGTTTCAAGCAAGTTACCATTGGCAAGTAACACTGGATATTTTTTGTCTGCTTCTACACGTGTCGTAAAGACTGAAAGTACATCTGGACGGTCTGGATAGAACGTGATTTTACGGAAACCTTCAGGTTCATTCTGAGTTACAAACAACTCATCTGCTTTATATAACCCTTCAAGCTGAGTGTTGGTTTCAGGATGAATAATCACTTGAGTCTGTAAAATGACTTCATCTGGTGCATCAGTGATCACCAGTTGTTCACTATCGAGTGAATATTGTGCAGGAGTAAGATCTTGACCATTGAGCTGAATAGATTGCAACTCAAGATCACGGCCCAATAACACCAAGTCTCCAGCAGTTTGACGCTTCATGACTAATGTTGAATCAACAATTGTTTTGTCATCATATACTTGAATATCAAGATTAATGGATTCAACCAAGAACGAAGGTTTTTGATAATCTTTTAAATAAACTGTTTGATCTGCCTGAACTGGAGGCTGCGCCGCAATATTCATCTTTATTCCTTATATACTTTTCGGAAACCGTAGTACGAATTTTATGAACTTGATCATACACACTCATACATACCGTGTTTGTTTACCTTTATAAAATTAATGGGACTTCATTTATACATTTCAAATTAGAATCGTCTTTTATTAGCACAGATTAGACGAAATTTACGATAATCGTTGCTTATATAATCAATCTATACAATAAAAATAAAACAACTTCAGCTTTTAACATTTTTTAGAGTCAGCTTACATTTTGGGCATGGTTCTTGCCTTCATTAATACACCAATATAAATATTTCAATCAGAACAAGAGGTGTCAGTATGGAATTAAAAGCACATTTTCATCGTTTAGAAAATATTAAAGCGATTCATGATCTAAACGCAGCAGGTCTTGATCACCATGTGATTGCGGTGTTTTTATCTGCAGAAGGTATTTCAATGACTGCTCAGGAGGTAACTTCTATCGTCAATACTTACGACGCTTTAGGTAAAGTAAAATTACCAAGTAAAAAAGTGCAGGCACTTATCAATGCCAAAAAGCTTGGACAGAATGATGAGAGCTTGCCGTGCCCTGTTTAATTTTAATTTTTAAACCCTTATGAAAACCTAAAGTTAAGACAAGACTTTAGGTTTTCTATTTTTGCACCAAACAAAAAGACAATCTCAGCTATCGGCAATGCGGCTGTGTATAATAGCTCTATCCTTACTAATTTATGCATTCGGAGCGAAATGGTCTTACAAATTCTACAGAAACAGCTAGATGAAAGTAGCCATTGTCCTCTCTGCCAAGCTTCAATGTACTGGGTAGATGCCGAGCAATTTGAACAAGACATTCAGTTTCATGAATGCAGTCATTGTCAGCACCGTGTATTTAAAGATACGAAAATGACTTGTCATTGTGAAACATGCACAAAACAACGAAAAAAGCTTTTACAGCAAACCCGCCTACAAGAACAACGCCAGTTTAAGTCAAAAGATCAACCTCAACGTAGTCTGGAACAGCTCAGTTTTTTACATAAACTTTTTTTACTTAGCCTGCTCGACGACTATGCACGAGACGATGTTGCTCATGACGAATACATTCACTGGGACCAAATTAAATATCACTCTATTACCCCGAACTGGATTTTTCAAAACTATCTGATTAAGCAACTCCATAAAGATGGAATTTTAAACGCCCAAGATCAAGCTGATGAACCTCAGTGCTTTTATTTAAACATTCGCTTGGACGGTTATAGTGACCCAAGTTTATTTAGTGTAGCCCAGCAACTACGCCACTGGTTTTATGAAAATTTAAGTCTCGGTATTCCGTTTCGTAGTGCCGATGAAGTAAAAGACGTACTTTTTCAGGTGCTCTATAAGAAATTATTCAGTTTATGCAATTCTATTGCCGAACTTGGGGCATTCAAATTGCAGGAAGCTCTAATTTCCAAACTTTTTGTTATCGTTTAATGGATTCATTGGCAATTGGTCAGATTTATTATTTAATTCAAACCGCACTTGAGTACCTTTATAAACAGAAAGCCCTACAGCCGCGTAATGAAAAATTTATTAACACCAATTTGTTGAAGAAAACCTTAGAGCAATATCGCGAGAGAGCCTTAGCTGAAAAGTGGGAAACCTCAATGTTGCCTCGTCCTCACAATATTCCCTACAGTAAAATGAGTTATATTTTACTTAACCGCTTCTTAGGTTACGACGAACAGATCTTTGTACAACCTGTCTGGAAAGCATGGCGAAAAATTGAACCTCGATTAAACTTTTATTCAGTTAAACGTTGTATGCATTGTGGTTCAAACGATTTAAGTGTTGATTATGATGCAGCAGATTATGTTTCCTTAATTTGCCAAAGATGTAAGCATCAAGATCATTATTTTACTCACTAAATCTACAATCACTTTGGCTTAATAAGGATAATAATATGACATCAGCATCGACTTTGATTGAGCAGGTAATTGACGCTTGGCAAAACATGCAGGCAAAAACGCCTCTTGTGCAATGCATTACCAATAGCGTCGCGGCCAACTATACAGCCAATGTTTTACTTGCTTCTGGTGCTTCACCTGCCATGATTGATAATCCTTATGAAGCAGAAAGTTTTACCAACATTTCATCGGCTTTGAGCATTAATTTGGGCACACCTACTTCAGAGCAAATGCAAGCCATGCAAATATCTGCCAAGACTGCACAGCTTCATAACATCCCGTGGGTGCTTGATCCGGTAGGTTATGGACCAATTTTAGCTTGGCGTAGTCAAATGACAGACGAGCTTTTACAGTTCAGGCCAAGCGTTATTCGTGGTAATGCCTCAGAAATTAGTACACTTGCAGGCAACCAAGTTCAATCTAAAGGTGTCGATAGTACTTTAAGCAGCGATCAAGCCTATCAACAGGCTTATGCACTATTAGCACATGCGGGCTGTATCGCTATTTCAGGTGAGTCAGATTATATTTTATCTAGAGAATTAGATGCTGTGATCCAAGTAAACGGCGGAAGCCCTTTACAGCCCAAAATTACAGCAACAGGCTGTGCTTTAGGTGCGTTAATCGCAGCATATAGCGCTGTGACGACGCCAACAATTGCTGCTCTTTCAGCTCATGTTCATTTTGCGATTGCAGGTAAACTTGCTGCAAATCAAGCTCAAACTATGGGAAGTTTTAGTACCATCTTTATGGATTACATCCACATGCTAGATGACAACTTGATTGAGCAATATGCAGATATTAAGCTTTTAGAGATACTGGCATAATGTAGGTTATACCTGTATCACGCTAGACTCACTTTAAAAGTAAGTAGATGTCTGTTCATTCGATAGCACTACTTTTACATAGTGCTAATCGCTATTCTTGATCGAAATTGCGCTTTTTAGTGTTATACAACTTGCTTGAAATAATCTTCTCTTGGCATATCGACAAGCTCAACGCACAATTGAATTTCTTTATTAAACTCTTGTTGTAGATATTTTTTATTACTAAGCGCCGCTAATAACTGCTCACCCATCAGCTGCTTTTGCTCAGCAGTTCTTCCTGACAAAATGTAGGCTTTTACATGAATGTAGGCTTGATCAGCCCCTAGGCCAATGAGGAAAACATCATCTTTACGCGCACGGCTTTTAATGTCTTCTGGACTAAATAGCTCTGTCTCAACCAATGTGGTATTAATTTCTTCAAGTAATTGTTTTGCGTTTAATCCAGTTAAATTTTCTGAATAATCAACTATAACGTGCGGCATAGCCACCTCAATTTATATAATAAGTCATTAAGCTAATTAAACTTTACTCAATAAATAATAAAGCTAATCGAACCTGATCATATCCCATTCGAGGGCTGGTTGCTTCAACAATTGGTCTTAGTTTGATCGAACCATCATCAGAAAAATGATCTGGATTTTGGCGCTTTTTCAGCTTCTTATAAATTTTACGAATTTCTTCGACCACTTCTTCACCCGGATGAGCAACCGAAATATCTAGCTTTTGCTCTTTATGAAGTCGAGCCAAGTGATTAATAATTGTCGCTGGGGTTAAACCACGTTCATGCGCGATGTCTTCAATCTCATAGCCTTCTTCAAACAGCACACGTGTCTCATCTAACGTTGCCGTAGCGTAATTTTGCTTTCCACCTTTTGCGAGTTTCTTCTCATTACGAGAAATCTCGGTTTCATTTAAGGTGCCGCCACAGTGACGAATAAAGGCTTTGTGCTGAGCGGTTAAATCTACATCTGCAAAGTTGTCTTCAGCTTCTTTTGAAAGTTCTTGGAAACGACGATCCGCTTTGACAGCTAAACTGTCTAACTCTAAAGCTTGCTCGTTAATACCTAATAATTTTAGACCAGTTAAAGATTTTAAGCGTGACAATGCAACATAACCCTGACCTTTTTCAAAGGTATTCATCAGGTTAATTTCAGCGGCTTCTAAAGTCATCCCTTGGCTTTTATGAATAGTAATCGCCCACGCTAAACGAAGCGGAATTTGCTGAAAACTTGCAATCACTTTGCCTGCTTCATTTTCAACGGACCAAGTTTCAGGAGCAACCAGCAAAGTCGTGCCATCAGTCAGTTTTACTTTCGGCAGTAAGCCATTTTCGTCATCTTCCTCAAAGCCGATGACTTCACCCAAACTTCCGTTGATATAGCCCATATCAAAGTTATTTTTTACAAACATGACTTTGGCATGCTTTTTAAGTGTGAGTTCTTCTGGCGCACGCACTGAGGATTTTAAAGTTTCTAATAACTTTTCATTACCATCTAAAACAGCATTAAATTGATGCCCTTCATTATCAATTTCATTTAGGTGCTGATAATTGATATTGTCGACATCCATATTGTGTGTATAAAGACGAGTAAAGGTCTCACCAATATCATGCGAGCGTGATTGACGCAGTGCTTGCAAATGATCGGGTTGAATATTTTGCGCACGAATAGCGTTTAAAATCTGGTTAAGAATTTCATCGTCTTGACGGTGCTGTTCTGTTAAATAACATACGCGGAATTTGGCTTCGACCCATGCATCTGACATAAAGCAGAACTTGTCACGATTGGCTTCACCATTACGTCCTACAGGCGGCAACTGGAAGAAATCTCCAGCCACAATGACTTGAATACCACCGAAGGCTTCATCGCTTTCTTTAAAATATTTTAGAACTTGATTGACCAGATTAAGCTGTTTCGCATGTAGCATTGAGATTTCATCAATCACAAGAACTTGCGCATTTTCAAGGTGTTCCTTGAGATATTTACGCTCTTTCATGCGTTTTAGATCGTCGTCAGTTAACAGATCTTTAATGCCAATGCCAGCCCATGTATGAATGGTCATACCGTTCATATGTGTTGCTGCAATACCTGTAGAGGCCGTAATTGCCACAGGCACTTTACGTGCTTTTAGATATTGGATGTACTGATTAAGTGTATAGGTTTTCCCTGCACCAGCCGAACCGGTTAAAAAGACATTTTCACCTGCTTTAAGCAGTTTAAGCGCAGTTTCCTGTTTCATAATCTCATATGTACATCTTCAACAGCCCATAGCTTAACGATTTTCCCGAAAAAATTAAATGAATGTGCCAAACTTTCTAAAAAGCACATATAAATCAATAATTAAAAACAAAATAATATTTGGTAGGTTTTTGGTAGGTAGGAAAATAAACTTCACATCACAATACTAAGGCCATGGTGAGGCTCACCTGTAATAACAAACAATGGATTTATGGAAGAAGGAATCACTCCATGGCTTTTAAAAATATTGCAGATCAAACAAACGGTTTTTATATTCCATGCGTATCACTCTTTGGACCAGGATGTGCTAAAGAAATTGGTACAAAGGCACAAAACCTCGGCGCAAAAAAAGCATTAATTGTGACCGATGAAGGCTTATTTAAATTTGGTGTTGCAGATCTTATCGCAAACTATTTAACTGAAGCAGGCGTTGCAAGCCATATATTCCCAGGCGCAGAACCTAACCCAACCGATATTAATGTTCATAATGGCGTAAATGCCTATAACGACAATGGCTGTGACTTTATTGTGTCTTTAGGTGGCGGTTCATCTCACGACTGTGCAAAAGGGATTGGTTTAGTCACTGCGGGTGGTGGTCATATTCGTGACTACGAAGGCATCGATAAAAGTAAAGTACCGATGACCCCATTGATTGCAGTCAATACAACGGCTGGTACTGCATCTGAAATGACTCGTTTCTGTATTATCACCAATACCGATACTCACGTAAAAATGGCAATCGTTGACTGGCGCTGTACCCCACTTATTGCGATTGATGACCCGAAACTCATGATTGCAAAACCGGCAGGTTTAACGGCTGCAACAGGTATGGATGCGCTAACACATGCGGTTGAAGCATATGTTTCTACGGCGGCAAACCCAATTACTGATGCCTGTGCAGAAAAAGCGATTACGATGATTAGCCAGTGGTTACAACCTGCTGTCGCAAATGGTGAAAACATTGAAGCGCGTGATGCGATGAGCTATGCACAATATTTGGCTGGCATGGCATTTAACAACGCATCTTTAGGTTATGTTCACGCAATGGCGCACCAGTTGGGCGGTTTCTATAACCTACCTCACGGCGTATGTAATGCAATCTTGTTACCACACGTCTGTGAATTTAACTTAATTGCTTGCCCAGATCGCTACGCAAAAATCGCAGAATTAATGGGTGTAAATACTCACGGACTCACCGTAACAGAAGCTGCCTATGCCGCAATTGATGCCATTCGCAAACTGTCTTCATCAATTGGTATTCCATCTGGCTTAACCGAGCTTGGTGTAAAAACTGAAGACCTTGCAGTGATGGCAGATAATGCTCAAAAAGATGCATGTATGCTCACCAACCCTCGTAAAGCAAATCATGCACAAGTTGTGGAGATTTTCAAAGCAGCACTCTAATACTGATGTAATGGCATATCCCTCTAGTAAGTCAAATCCCTCCGACCGTTGACTTACTTTTTTTGGGAATACTTAGCTCCAGCGGTATTCCCTTTTTTTAGAATCTATACTCCAACCTTTTCCAAACCTAATTGACAATTCGCCCATTTCATTGAAGGATACTCTGCATGTCTTAATTACAATAGCTCGATAAAAATGAATACATCTTTAGCTAATCAAACTTATGTTCCAGATATTTTAGGCACAGGTTACGAACAGCTCACACTTAGTTTTCCTGATGATTATGAAGGGAAAGTTGTAGCTACCTTAGTACGTAAAAAGGCCGCTCAATCGACTCAAAAAGCCGTGCTGTATATTCATGGTTTTTTAGATTATTTCTTTCAAACCGAAATGGCTGAGCAATTCAATGCTCATGGTTATGACTTCTATGCACTTGATTTAAGAAAATATGGCCGCTCAAAGCTACCTCATCAAATTTTCTATAATGTGCTTGATTTAAAAGAATATGATGCCGAAATTACTCAAGCATTAGAGATTATTGGCGAAGAGCAACACACTCAGGTTTTACTCGCAGGGCATTCAACTGGTGGTTTGACAGCAACACTTTATGCTGCCCATCATCCAGATCATCCTCTTATTAAAGCGCTATGGGCAAATAGTCCATTTTACGATTTTAATTTAAGCTTAGTCGAAAAGAAGTTTGGTATTCCAATGCTCAGTCGAGTAGGAAAATATCTACCAAAAGTTAAATTTCCAAGCCAATTAAACAAATGGTACACCACTAGCCTTCATAAGCAGCTGAAAGGTGAATGGGAGTTCAATCTTGACTGGAAACCGACCTCTGCCCCTACAGTTCAACTCAGCTTTGTACATGCAATTCATACAGCACAAAAAGAGATTCACCGTGGGGTTAAACTGAACGTTCCCGCCCTGATTATGCATTCGCACCAAACTAAAAATCCAAAAAAATGGGGAATAGATGCGACTCAAAGTGACGTGATTTTAGATGTTAAAGACATTGAAAAACATGGTAAAAAAATTAAAGGCGATGTTTCAGTTGTCTCTATTCACAATGGATTGCATGACTTAGTCCTTTCGGTCCAGCCAGTACGAGAACAAGTCTACCAACAATTGTTCCAGTGGCTGGATCAAAAAATTACTTAACTAAGCTTAGGTGAGTCAAGGTATTTCACCAGCAGTTGATGCGCAGGATGTTCACTTGGTAAGAGCTCCATAAGGCGTTCTACCGCATCAATTGCTTCAGGGAAATGAGCTAGATGCTTTAACAGTAAATCTGTTTCTTGGGTTTTAAAAATTGCATCGCTCAAGCGTGACTCAAGGCAGTCGCGCCATGCACATAAAAACGGACTTTCAGTTTTTGCCAGAAATACACCTGTGTAAAGCTGCAAAGCCGAGGCTGCATATCCCGCATCGAGCGCTTGTTCAGCTTGTAAAAAATCGGCTTCAACATGCACAAGCAGACGATATGGACGTGAACCAAGTAAACCGCCTAAAATATCTCGCAGTTGAGACATTTCAGCTTTAAGCGTACCCATACTGACTTTACGTTCACCATACAGCGCCTGATAAAGATGCTCTAAAGTTAAACCATGCGGACATAGTGCCAATATTGTTAAAATTTCAATTTGACGCGGCGTTAATAGCAAACTTTTACCGTTAAATTTAACTTGCGGCGTCGAAAATGCTCGGATATGTAATTGCTGGCGCTGCTGCTCTAGCAAAGCAGATTGAATAATGGATGCACAACGTTCAGCAGCCAGAATTCCTAAACTATTATGGTTCTTCCATGTGGTTGATAAATCAACGACACCTAGCGTTTGTTTTGAGTATGGATCGATAATCGGTGCGGCATAACACACCCAATCATGAATCGACTCCATGTAATGTTCGTTTGAAAAAACACAGCTTGATTGTTGAGTTTTTAAAGATAAAGCCAAGGCATTGGTGCCCACAAATTCTTCACGCCACTGACCACCTTGTACAAAATGTACACGCTCAGCAGCACTTTGCATTTGAGCACTTGGTGCCGTCCAGATAATCGTACTGCCAATATCACCGACAGCAATCACCATTGAAGATTGCTCTGCAATATGACGTAAGTCATCGGCACATTGGCTTAAAGCCATATCTAAAGCATTTTGTGAAGCAGATTTTTTTTCGACTAACGGAGCCGCAAAACGCTCTTTAGGAATCGCAGCAGAGGCTGATCGTTCCCACGAGCTTGCAATACTTTGGCCGAGTTTGGCAGCGTTCTGAGGAGAGAGACTATTTTGCGTGCGCAGTTGATCAATCAACGTCCGTTGCTGCAATAAATCCTTTTTTGTGAACATTTGTAAATTCCTTATATATCCACATTTCTATTCCAACCTTTCTCCAACCTTCTTCTTTATATCCTAATTATACAAAGTACGAAAGTACCTACTGACAGGGTTCTTGTTAGTCTTTAGTCCTAAAAAGCAAAGGAATATTTATATGCGCTATATCGATCCAAATCAACCAGGCTCAAAAGTTCAATTTAAATCACAATATGAAAATTTTATTGGCGGTGAATGGGTGGCACCTATAAAGGGTGCATATTTTGATAATGTATCTCCTGTTGATGGAAAAGCTTTCACACGTATTCCACGCTCTAGTGCCGAAGATATTGAACTCGCTCTAGATGCAGCACATAAAGCGAAAGCAACATGGAATAAAGCATCACCAACAGTACGCTCAAATATACTTTTAAAAATTGCCGATCGTTTAGAAGCAAATCTTGAAATGCTTGCGGTTGCAGAAACTTGGGATAACGGTAAAGCAGTTCGTGAAACTTTAGCAGCTGACCTTCCGCTCGCGATCGACCATTTCCGTTATTTCGCAGGATGTATTCGTGCTCAAGAAGGCGGCATCTCTGAAATTGATGAAGATACCATTGCCTACCATTTCCATGAACCACTCGGTGTAGTTGGTCAAATTATTCCATGGAACTTCCCGATTTTAATGGCTGCATGGAAACTTGCACCTGCTTTAGCAGCTGGTAACTGTGTGGTGATTAAGCCAGCTGAACAAACGCCAGGAGGGAGGGGGGGGGGGGCGGAGGGGAGGGGGCGAAGCGGGGAAAGAAAGAGACCGGGGAACGGGCGCAAAGGGGCGCAAAAGAGGAGGCAGGGGG
>OKDR01000354.1_pt1 | contig 12417 bp, 9 predicted proteins | sample 1615041 | NCBI WGS metagenome assembly OKDR01 (sample SAMN04436990, study PRJEB24849) | human gut metagenome | biome: human gut; feature: NICU; material: stool | host: Homo sapiens | place: USA: Saint Louis, MO | collected 2013-03-17 | reverse complement strand
CACACGAGTATTGAGCATAGTCGAGATTGGTGCAGATCACTTCTGATATTGAACTGTCAGGAGCTGGCTGCACAACAGCCATTACGCCCAATCAACTGGTGCAGTCGTCTTCTGAAAATGACATTTGGTATCTCTCATAAACGGATGTTTTTGAGAGAACTATCTTCGGCCTTCACACGCACGAAAGGCGGCGAAGCTCCGCCGTTAATCCGTCCGCCGGAGATCTCGCCCAGGCAGGCTGAAGGCCGAGCAAGCCTGACAGGCCCGAAAAGCCCGGCACGGGCGTCGGCGGCGATGACGGCGGCGGCATTATCCAGGGTTGATGATGGAAGTGGAGGATATCGACAACCTCTCGCGCAACCAAGACATCGCGGTCGGACTGCAAGTGATCTTGAAGCCACGGGCCCGTCCCACCCCGACATGGACCTCGATGCCCGAACGGACGTTAGATTTCGAGTTCTAGGCGTTCTGCGATGAAGGTTGGATCCCAGCCGGGATTGAAAGTGTCGACGTGGGTGAATCCGAGCCGCTCGTATAGGCCACGCAGGTTCGGGTGGCAGTCGAGCCGCAGCTTGGCGCACCCCTGCGTTCGCGCGGCATGGGGTCGTTTGCGGGAGAGGGCGAAATCCTACGCTAAGGCTTTGGCCAACGATATTCTCCGGTAAGATTGATGTGTTCCCAGGGGATAGGAGAAGTCGCTTGATATCTAGTATGACGTCTGTCGCACCTGCTTGATCGCGGCCGCGATAGCTAGATCGCGTTGCTCCTCTTCTCCATCCGCGTTCCAAGCTGCGGAAAGGCACCCATAAGCGTACGCCTGGTCGAGCAGGCGACGCGGATCGACGTCCAGCGCACGAGAGAATGCGTCCGCCATCTGTGCAATGCGTCTAGGATCGAGACAAAGGTCGTCTCTGTCAGCCGGATCGTAGAACATATTGGCGGCGCCAAAGCCCACTTCACCGACCAGACCGACGGGATCTATCACCAGCCAGCCGCGACTGGAGAACATGATGTTTTCATGATGCAGATCGCCATGTAGCCCACGCAGTTCCGAGGCATTGCTCATCATTTGATCGGCTATAATCGCCGCGTGGACGTAGTCAGTTTGACAACCTGCGTTTTGATCATCGCGCGCCCGCTGAAACAAAGCTGCAAAGCGATCCCGGATCGGGAGAAGGGCAGAAGGCAGGGGTTCCTCAGATGCGGCATACAGCTTCGCCATTAGTTCCGCTGCAATTTCGGTCGCCTGGTAGTCGCCGTGCTCGGCAACGATGTGAGAGAGCATTCGCTCCCCGGCATATTCGAGCAACATCAGATTGTTCTCACGACCGAGCAACCGGACTGCTCCCCTCCCATTGCGCCATACCAGATAGTCGGCCCCGCGCAGTTCATCAGCAATGTCTTCTATAGGTTTCAATCCCTTGACGATTGCAGGAGTCCCGTCTGGCAATGAAACTTTCCAAACGAGGCTGGAAAAGGTGTCCGCAATGAGAACAGGTTGCGAAACGTGCCAATGAGCAGGAAAAACAGGCGGCATGAACATCAACCCCAAGTCAGAGGGTCCAATCGCAGATAGAAGGCAAGGCGTTCGCGGTCGGGGGCTTCGATCCCCAATACATTGAATAGGACAGCGAAGGCGCGCTCTGCTTCATCTGGCGCTGCCCAGTTCTCTTCGGCGTTAGCAATCATGAGTGCCAAATCGGCATAGCGATCTGCTGTTCCGAGCCGCCCAAGGTCGATCAGACCCGTGCATTGAAGAGTTTTAGGGTCCACCATGAAGTTCGGCATGCAGGGATCACCATGGCAAACAACCATATCGGTGCGCTCTTGGTCGAGCCGCACCGGTAGCTCTCGTTCGACACGAGCCAAAAGATCGAGCTGCGGCGTACTCTTGTCCTCGTCCGGTAAGAAGTCGGGATTGACGGCATTGCGGGACACCACATCAACGGCGCGTCCGAACATTCGCGACAGCCTGCGCTCAAACGGACATTGATCAACCGATAGGCTGTGAACAGCGCCAAGTTGCTGCCCCATTGACGGCCACGCTTTGAGCAAATCCGCTCCAGACAGATCAGCCGCCGGTACTCCCGGAATTGCCGTTATCACCAAGCATGCACCCTCCTGTTCCTCCTGCCAGTTGATCACCTCGGGGCAAGCCACACCTCGACCTTTGAGCCAAATGAGGCGGTCACGCTCTCCAGCGAGCTCACCGCGGCGGGAAGCAGGTGCGATTTTCGCGAAGGCATGCCCGTCACCACGTCGAAAAACAAAATCACCAGATTCTCCGCCTCTGACAGGCAACCAGTCAGAATGCGATTCACCAAAAAAAATATTAGTTCGATTCAATGGAGGTTCCTTCAGTTTTCTGATGAAGCGCGGAGGTGGCTCAACCTGCGAAAAGAAACGAGTTGCTACGTAAGTCCGAGAACATGCTTTCCATGGTCTCTGAGCTCGCCTTTGGGACCGACATATCGGTAGAGAGTGACGCGCTCGATGCCGAGTTCCTTGCAGAGATCGGAAACTGAAGTATCGCGCTGGGCCATGGCGGCTTGCGCGAGACGCACCTGAGCTTTGGTGAGCGCGAATTTTCGTCCGCCCTTGCGACCGCGCGCTCTCGCGGAGGCGAGACCCGCCATGGTGCGCTCTCGGATCAGATCCCGCTCGAACTCGGCCAAGGTGGCGAAGATTCCGAACACCATGCGACCGGACGCAGTCGTGGTGTCGATCTGAGCGCCCTTTCCAGTCAGAACCCGCAGGCCGATCTTGCGGTCTGACAGCTCCTTCACCGTGTTGACCAGATGGGCAAGCGATCGTCCGAGGCGATCGAGCTTCCAGACCACCAGCACATCGCCGTCACGCAATGACTTGAGGCAGGCAGTCAAGCCAGGGCGATCATCACGACCGCCGGAAGCAAGATCATCATAGATATTGTCCCGTTCGACACCTGCGGCGCGCAAGGCGTCGTGCTGCAGGTCGAGAGACTGCGAGCCATCGGCTTTGGAGACGCGGGCATATCCGATCAGCATGTATCACAAACGTTGGTTTGAGGCGGCGCTTCGGCCACGATTGCATTGACCTCTGGAAATGTATCTCAACCAGCTTCATAAACAAAGCGTCTTGAACGCTATCAGATTTTGAAAAAGGAACATGTATGCCGCGTCGCGTCACTCTAACCGATCGGCAGAAAGACGCGCTGTTGCGCTTGCCGACTTCACAGACGGATTTGCTCAAGCACTATACGCTGAGTGATGAAGACCTTGGGCATATCAGGCTGCGTCGGCGCGCTCACAACAGGTTCGGCTTCGCCCTGCAATTGTGTGTCCTGCGCTATCCCGGCCGGGTGCTGGCTCCAGGCGAACTGATCCCTGCAGAGGTCATCGAATTTATCGGAGCGCAGCTTGGCCTGGGTGCCGACGATCTCGTAGACTATGCTGCCCGCGAGGAAACACGGCACGAGCATCTTGCCGAGTTACGGGGGCTCTACGGCTTCCGCACCTTCTCCGGACGTGGTGCGAGCGAGCTGAAGGAATGGTTGTTCCGAGAAGCCGAGATGGCGGTGTCGAACGAGGATATCGCCCGTCGCTTCGTAGCCGAGTGCCGACGCACCCGCACTGTCCTTCCCGCGACATCCACGATCGAGCGGCTTTGTGCCGCGGCTCTCGTCGATGCCGAGCGACGCATCGAGACGAGGATCGCCAGTCGGCTGCCTATGTCGATCCGAGAACAGTTGCTGGCATTGCTCGAGGAGACGGCTGATGATCGGGTGACCCGTTTTGTGTGGCTGCGCCAGTTCGAGCCTGGCTCGAACTCTTCGTCGGCCAACCGGCTGCTCGACCGGCTCGAATATCTGCAACGCATCGATCTCCCCGAGGATCTGCTTGCCGGCGTTCCTGCCCATCGGGTGACTCGTCTGCGCAGGCAGGGTGAACGGTATTATGCCGACGGCATGCGCGATCTCCCGGAGGACAGGCGGCTTGCGATCTTGGCTGTTTGCGTCTCGGAATGGCAGGCGATGTTGGCCGACGCAGTGGTCGAAACCCACGACCGGATCGTCGGCCGTCTCTACCGTGCTTCGGAGCGTATTTGCCATGCAAAGGTCGCAGACGAAGCGGGGGTGGTGCGTGACACCCTGAAATCCTTCGCCGAGATCGGGGGCGCCCTGGTCGATGCACAGGATGATGGCCAGCCGCTGGGCGATGTCATCGCGAGTGGGTCAGGGTGGGACGGCTTAAAAACCCTTGTTGCAATGGCAACCAGGCTGACCGCCACCATGGCCGACGATCCGCTCAATCATGTGCTCGACGGTTATCACCGCTTCCGCCGATACGCTCCACGCATGTTGCGCCTGCTCGATCTGCGAGCTGCGCCCGTTGCACTGCCGCTTCTGGAAGCGGTGACGGCCCTTCGTACCGGTTTGAACGATGCCGCGATGACCAGCTTCTTGCGGCCCAGCTCGAAATGGCATCGCCACCTTCGGGCCCAGAGGGCTGGCGACGCTCGCCTATGGGAGATCGCGGTGCTGTTCCATCTGCGCGATGCGTTCCGCTCCGGAGATGTCTGGCTTACTAGGTCCCGGCGCTATGGCGATCTGAAACACGCACTCGTTCCGGCACAATCCATCGCGGAAGGCGGTCGTCTCGCTGTGCCATTGCGGCCGGAGGAATGGCTGGCAGACCGGCAAGCTCGCCTCGACATGCGGTTGCGCGAGCTTGGCCGTGCCGCTCGCGCAGGCACGATCCCGGGCGGGTCGATTGAAAACGGCGTTCTGCATATCGAGAAACTCGAAGCCGCCGCGCCGACAGGCGCCGAAGATCTGGTGCTCGATCTCTACAAGCAGATCCCGCCCACGCGCATCACCGATCTCCTGCTGGAGGTGGATGCGGCGACCGGCTTCACCGAAGCGTTCACCCATCTGCGCACAGGAGCACCCTGCGCTGACCGGATCGGGCTAATGAACGTTATCTTGGCGGAAGGGATCAACCTCGGCTTGCGCAAAATGGCGGATGCGACAAACACCCACACCTTCTGGGAATTGATCCGCATTGGACGGTGGCATGTCGAGGGCGAAGCCTATGACCGGGCGCTGGCCATGGTGGTCGAGGCACAGGCAGCGTTACCCATGGCCCGGTTCTGGGGCATGGGCACGTCGGCTTCGAGCGACGGACAGTTCTTCGTCGCTACAGAGCAAGGTGAGGCCATGAACCTGGTCAACGCGAAATATGGCAATACCCCGGGCCTGAAAGCCTATAGCCACGTCTCCGACCAATATGCGCCGTTCGCAACCCAGGTGATTCCTGCAACGGCAAGCGAAGCGCCTTACATCCTCGATGGCCTGCTGATGAACGATGCTGGACGCCATATCCGCGAGCAGTTCACCGACACGGGCGGCTTCACCGATCACGTCTTTGCCGCATGTGCCATTCTCGGCTACCGGTTCGCTCCGCGCATCCGCGACCTGCCATCCAAACGGCTCTACGCGTTCAATCCGTCGGCCGCCCCGGCGCACCTGCGAGCGTTGATCGGCGGAAAGGTCAACCAAGCCATGATCGAGCGCAATTGGCCCGACATCCTGCGCATCGCCGCCACCATTGCTGCCGGGACCGTCGCGCCAAGCCAGATTCTGCGGAAACTCGCCTCCTATCCGCGGCAGAACGAGCTCGCGACAGCCCTGCGGGAAGTCGGTCGCGTCGAGCGCACCCTGTTCATGATCGACTGGATTCTGGATGCCGAACTCCAACGGCGTGCCCAGATCGGGCTCAACAAAGGCGAAGCTCATCATGCGCTGAAGCGGGCAATCAGCTTCCACCGCCGCGGTGAAATCCGCGACCGTTCCGCCGAAGGCCAGCATTACCGCATCGCCGGCATGAATCTGCTCGCCGCCATCATCATCTTCTGGAACACCATGAAGCTCGGCGAGGTCGTTGCAAACCAGAAACGCGATGGAAAGCTGCTATCGCCCGATCTCTTGGCCCATGTTTCGCCGCTCGGATGGGAACACATCAATCTCACCGGAGAATATCGCTGGCCAAAGCCTTAGCGTAGGATTCCGCCCCCTCCCGCAAACGACCCCGGCATGGCGGCAAGCCTCGATCAGCGCGGAGCTGACACCCCGGCCCGCATGTGTCCGTCGCACCGCGAGCTTGTGCAGATATGCGGCCTCCCCCTTGAGGGCGTCGGGCCAGAACTCGGGATCCTCGGCCGACAAGGTGCAACAGCCGACGATGCCGTCGCTGCAACTCGCGACTAGGAGCTCGGATCTCAGGACGAAGGTCTCCGCGAATGTCCGGTCGATCCGCGCGACGTCCCAGGCGGGCGTTCCCTTGGCGGACATCCACGCCGCAGCGTCGTGCATCAGCCGCACAACCTCGTCGATATCACCCGAGCAGGCGACCCGAACGTTCGGAGGCTCCTCGCTGTCCATTCGCTCCCCTGGCGCGGTATGAACCGCCGCCTCATAGTGCAGTTTGATCCTGACGAGCCCAGCATGTCTGCGCCCACCTTCGCGGAACCTGACCAGGGTCCGCTAGCGGGCGGCCGGAAGGTGAATGCTAGGCATGATCTAACCCTCGGTCTCTGGCGTCGCGACTGCGAAATTTCGCGAGGGTTTCCGAGAAGGTGATTGCGCTTCGCAGATCTCCAGGCGCGTGGGTGCGGACGTAGTCAGCGCCATTGCCGATCGCGTGAAGTTCCGCCGCAAGGCTCGCTGGACCCAGATCCTTTACAGGAAGGCCAACGGTGGCGCCCAAGAAGGATTTCCGCGACACCGAGACCAATAGCGGAAGCCCCAACGCCGACTTCAGCTTTTGAAGGTTCGACAGCACGTGCAGCGATGTTTCCGGTGCGGGGCTCAAGAAAAATCCCATCCCCGGATCGAGGATGAGCCGGTCGGCAGCGACCCCGCTCCGTCGCAAGGCGGAAACCCGCGCCTCGAAGAACCGCACAATCTCGTCGAGCGCGTCTTCGGGTCGAAGGTGACCGGTGCGGGTGGCGATGCCATCCCGCTGCGCTGAGTGCATAACCACCAGCCTGCAGTCCGCCTCAGCAATATCGGGATAGAGCGCAGGGTCAGGAAATCCTTGGATATCGTTCAGGTAGCCCACGCCGCGCTTGAGCGCATAGCGCTGGGTTTCCGGTTGGAAGCTGTCGATTGAAACACGGTGCATCTGATCGGACAGGGCGTCTAAGAGCGGCGCAATACGTCTGATCTCATCGGCCGGCGATACAGGCCTCGCGTCCGGATGGCTGGCGGCCGGTCCGACATCCACGACGTCTGATCCGACTCGCAGCATTTCGATCGCCGCGGTGACAGCGCCGGCGGGGTCTAGCCGCCGGCTCTCATCGAAGAAGGAGTCCTCGGTGAGATTCAGAATGCCGAACACCGTCACCCTGCTGCGTAACATCGTTGCTGCTCCATAACATCAAACATCGACCCACGGCGTAACGCGCTTGCTGCTTGGATGCCCGAGGCATAGACTGTACAAAAAAACAGTCATAACAAGCCATGAAAACCGCCACTGCGCCGTTACCACCGCTGCGTTCGGTCAAGGTTCTGGACCAGTTGCGTGAGCGCATACGCTACTTGCATTACAGTTTACGAACCGAACAGGCTTATGTCAACTGGGTTCGTGCCTTCATCCGTTTCCACGGTGTGCGTCACCCGGCAACCTTGGGCAGCAGCGAAGTCGAGGCATTTCTGTCCTGGCTGGCGAACGAGCGCAAGGTTTCGGTCTCCACGCATCGTCAGGCATTGGCGGCCTTGCTGTTCTTCTACGGCAAGGTGCTGTGCACGGATCTGCCCTGGCTTCAGGAGATCGGAAGACCTCGGCCGTCGCGGCGCTTGCCGGTGGTGCTGACCCCGGATGAAGTGGTTCGCATCCTCGGTTTTCTGGAAGGCGAGCATCGTTTGTTCGCCCAGCTTCTGTATGGAACGGGCATGCGGATCAGTGAGGGTTTGCAACTGCGGGTCAAGGATCTGGATTTCGATCACGGCACGATCATCGTGCGGGAGGGCAAGGGCTCCAAGGATCGGGCCTTGATGTTACCCGAGAGCTTGGCACCCAGCCTGCGCGAGCAGCTGTCGCGTGCACGGGCATGGTGGCTGAAGGACCAGGCCGAGGGCCGCAGCGGCGTTGCGCTTCCCGACGCCCTTGAGCGGAAGTATCCGCGCGCCGGGCATTCCTGGCCGTGGTTCTGGGTTTTTGCGCAGCACACGCATTCGACCGATCCACGGAGCGGTGTCGTGCGTCGCCATCACATGTATGACCAGACCTTTCAGCGCGCCTTCAAACGTGCCGTAGAACAAGCAGGCATCACGAAGCCCGCCACACCGCACACCCTCCGCCACTCGTTCGCGACGGCCTTGCTCCGCAGCGGTTACGACATTCGAACCGTGCAGGATCTGCTCGGCCATTCCGACGTCTCTACGACGATGATTTACACGCATGTGCTGAAAGTTGGCGGTGCCGGAGTGCGCTCACCGCTTGATGCGCTGCCGCCCCTCACTAGTGAGAGGTAGGGCAGCGCAAGTCAATCCTGGCGGATTCACTACCCCTGCGCGAAGGCCATCGGTGCCGCATCGAACGGCCGGTTGCGGAAAGTCCTCCCTGCGTCCGCTGATGGCCGGCAGCAGCCCGTCGTTGCCTGATGGATCCAACCCCTCCGCTGCTATAGTGCAGTCGGCTTCTGACGTTCAGTGCAGCCGTCTTCTGAAAACGACACCATGTGCAAACGATGTCAGAATAGAGTTAAATTTCCTATTGATTGACATATTCCGTCAAAGGTAATAGATTTCATCCTGACACTTTTGCCTTTGGAGGCATCTTGCAAGGTCAACGCATCGGCTATGTCCGCGTCAGCAGCTTCGACCAGAACCCGGAACGGCAATTGGAGGGTGTTCAGGTGGCGCGGGTGTTCACCGACAAGGCTTCTGGCAAGGACACCCAGCGTCCCGAGCTGGAAAGGCTGCTGGCCTTCGTCCGCGAGGGCGACACCGTGGTGGTGCATAGCATGGACAGGCTGGCACGCAACCTTGATGACCTGCGCCGCATCGTCCAAGGGCTGACACAACGGGGCGTGCGCATGGAGTTCGTCAAAGAAGGGCTGAAGTTCACCGGCGAGGACTCACCGATGGCCAATCTGATGCTGTCGGTCATGGGAGCCTTCGCTGAGTTCGAGCGCGCCCTGATCCGCGAACGTCAGCGCGAGGGAATCGTGCTGGCCAAGCAGCGCGGTGCCTACCGGGGACGAAAGAAATCGCTGAACAGCGAACAAATTGCCGAGTTGAAACGGCGAGTTGCGGCAGGCGACCAAAAAACCTTGGTGGCCCGTGACTTCGGCATCAGCCGCGAAACCTTGTACCAGTACCTGCGGGAAGACTGACCATGCCACGCCGCTCAATCCTGTCCGCCACCGAGCGCGAAAGCCTGCTGGCACTGCCAGATGCCAAAGACGAACTGATACGGCACTACACGTTCAACGAAACCGACCTGTCGGTGATCCGTCAGCGTCGCGGCGCCGCGAATCGATTGGGCTTCGCTGTGCAGCTTTGCTACTTGCGATTCCCTGGCACCTTTTTGGGCGTCGATGAGCCTCCGTTTCCGCCCCTGTTGCGCATGGTGGCCGCGCAACTCAAGATGCCAGTGGAAAGTTGGAGCGAGTACGGCCAGCGCGAACAGACACGGCGGGAGCACTTGGTCGAGCTGCAAACGGTTTTTGGGTTCAAGCCCTTCACCATGAGCCACTATCGGCAAGCCGTGCATACATTGACCGAGCTGGCCTTGCAGACCGACAAAGGCATCGTGCTGGCGAGCGCACTTGTCGAGAATCTGCGGCGGCAGAGCATTATCCTGCCCGCCATGAATGCCATCGAGCGCGCAAGCGCCGAGGCCATCACCCGTGCCAACCGACGCATTTACGCGGCGCTGACCGATTCTTTGTTATCACCCCACCGTCAGCGCCTGGACGAACTTCTCAAGCGCAAGGACGGCAGTAAAGTGACGTGGCTGGCATGGCTGCGCCAGTCGCCTGCCAAACCGAACTCTCGCCACATGCTCGAACATATTGAGCGCCTGAAATCCTGGCAAGCACTTGATCTGCCCGCAGGCATCGAGCGGCAGGTTCACCAGAACCGCCTGCTCAAAATCGCTCGTGAAGGTGGCCAGATGACGCCTGCTGATCTGGCAAAGTTCGAGGTGCAACGACGCTATGCCACGCTGGTAGCGCTGGCCATCGAAGGCATGGCCACCGTCACCGATGAAATCATCGACCTTCACGATCGCATCATCGGCAAGCTGTTCAACGCGGCCAAGAACAAGCATCAGCAGCAGTTCCAGGCTTCCGGCAAGGCGATCAACGACAAGGTGCGGATGTATGGGCGCATCGGTCAAGCGTTGATTGAGGCCAAGCAAAGCGGCAGCGATCCGTTCGCCGCCATCGAGGCCGTTATGCCCTGGGACACCTTCGCCGCCAGCGTCACCGAAGCGCAAACATTGGCGCGGCCTGCCGACTTTGATTTCCTGCACCACATCGGTGAAAGCTATGCCACGCTACGCCGCTACGCGCCGCAGTTCCTGGGCGTGCTCAAATTGCGGGCTGCGCCCGCCGCCAAGGGTGTGCTCGATGCCATCGACATGCTGCGCGGCATGAACAGCGACAGCGCGCGCAAGGTGCCCGCCGATGCGCCAACCGCATTCATCAAGCCGCGCTGGGCAAAGCTGGTTCTGACCGACGACGGCATCGACCGGCGTTACTACGAGTTATGCGCCCTGTCGGAGCTGAAGAACGCGCTGCGCTCCGGTGATGTCTGGGTGCAGGGTTCTCGCCAGTTCAAGGACTTCGACGAATACCTGGTGCCGGTCGAGAAGTTCGCCACTTTGAAGCTGGCCAGCGAATTGCCGCTGGCAGTGGCCACCGACTGCGACCAATACCTGCATGACCGGTTGGAATTGTTGGAGGCGCAACTCGCCACAGTCAACCGCATGGCTGCGGCCAACGACTTACCGGATGCCATCATCACCACCGCGTCAGGCCTGAAGATCACGCCGCTGGACGCGGCAGTACCAGACGCCGCGCAAGCCATGATCGACCAGACAGCTATGCTGCTGCCGCACCTCAAAATCACCGAGTTGCTGATGGAGGTCGATGAATGGACGGGCTTCACCCGCCACTTCACACACCTGAAGACCAGCGACACGGCCAAGGACAAAACCTTGCTGTTGACGACGATCCTGGCCGACGCGATCAACCTGGGTCTGACCAAAATGGCCGAGTCCTGCCCTGGCACCACCTACGCCAAGCTGTCTTGGCTGCAAGCCTGGCACATCCGCGATGAAACCTATTCGACGGCGCTGGCCGAGCTGGTGAATGCGCAGTTTCGGCAACCCTTCGCCGGCAACTGGGGTGACGGCACCACGTCATCGTCGGACGGCCAGAACTTCAGAACCGGCAGCAAAGCAGAAAGCACTGGTCATATCAACCCGAAGTATGGAAGCAGTCCAGGACGGACTTTCTACACCCATATCTCCGACCAGTACGCGCCCTTCAGTGCCAAGGTGGTCAACGTGGGCATTCGTGATTCAACTTACGTGCTTGATGGCCTGCTGTACCACGAGTCGGACTTGCGCATCGAGGAACACTACACCGACACGGCAGGCTTCACCGATCACGTGTTTGGCTTGATGCATTTGCTGGGATTTCGCTTCGCGCCGCGTATCCGTGACTTGGGCGAAACCAAGCTATTCATCCCCAAGGGCGATGCCGCCTATGACGCGCTCAAGCCGATGATTAGCAGCGACAGGCTGAACATCAAGCAAATACGCGCCCATTGGGATGAAATTCTGCGGCTGGCCACCTCCATCAAGCAAGGCACGGTAACGGCTTCGCTGATGCTGCGCAAACTCGGCAGCTACCCGCGCCAGAACGGCCTGGCCGTGGCGTTGCGCGAGCTGGGGCGCATCGAGCGCACGCTGTTCATTTTGGATTGGCTGCAAAGCGTGGAGCTGCGCCGCCGCGTCCATGCGGGGCTGAATAAGGGCGAGGCGCGCAACGCGCTGGCCAGGGCGGTCTTCTTCTACCGATTGGGTGAAATCCGCGACCGCAGTTTTGAGCAGCAGCGCTACCGGGCCAGCGGCCTCAATCTGGTGACGGCGGCCATCGTGTTGTGGAACACGGTATATCTGGAGCGTGCCACCAGTGCTTTGCGTGGCAACGGCACGGCGCTGGACGACACATTGTTGCAATATCTGTCGCCGCTGGGGTGGGAGCACATCAACCTGACCGGCGATTACCTATGGCGCAGCAGCGCCAAGGTCGGTGCGGGGAAGTTTAGGCCATTGCGACCGCTGCCACCGGCTTAGCGTGCTTTATTTAATGAGATGGTCACTCCCTCCTTCCCGGTACTATGCTGAGGACAGGCTTTCA
>OKDR01000349.1_pt1 | contig 12516 bp, 8 predicted proteins | sample 1615041 | NCBI WGS metagenome assembly OKDR01 (sample SAMN04436990, study PRJEB24849) | human gut metagenome | biome: human gut; feature: NICU; material: stool | host: Homo sapiens | place: USA: Saint Louis, MO | collected 2013-03-17 | reverse complement strand
TTATCCCGCTTAAGTAATAAAATAATTGCTCTTTAATATGTTTATGTAATTACAATTTAAAATTGTTATAAATAAATATAAATAAAAAAGGCACCCTAAGGTGCCTTTTTTAGTGCCTGTCTAAACTTAGAATTGTTCAGAGTTTAATGCTTGGCTAAATGCTTGGTCTACTTCGCTGAAGTCATTATGAAGCTCATGCTCTGCAGCTTCTGCTTCTTGACGACGACGCTCTAAGTGGTATGCAAGACCAGTACCTGCTGGAATCAAACGACCTACTACAACGTTTTCTTTCAAGCCACGTAAATCATCTTCTTTACCTGTTACAGCCGCTTCAGTTAACACACGAGTTGTTTCCTGGAACGATGCAGCAGAGATGAACGAGTCAGTAGAAAGCGATGCTTTCGTAATACCCATCAATTGACGTTCAAACTTCGCAGGGAACTTGTTCTGAGCCAAGACAGCTTGGTTCTCTTGAACAACGCGGATGTAATCCACTTGCTCGCCTTTAATGAAGCTTGTATCACCGCCATCAGTGATATCAACTTTACGCAACATTTGACGTACGATAACTTCAATGTGCTTATCGTTGATTTTTACACCTTGGAGACGGTAAACGTCTTGAACTTCGTTCACGATGTAGTTAGTTAATGCAACTTCACCTTTCAAACGCAAGATGTCATGTGGGTTTTGTGGACCATCAGAAATAGTCTCACCACGGTTCACATGCTCGCCTTCGAATACGTTAATTTGACGCCATTTTGGAATCAATTCTTCGTAAATCTCAGAACCATCATCAGGAGTAATTACCAAACGGTTTTTACCCTTAGTCTCTTTACCGAAGCTTACAACACCTGATACTTCAGCAAGAATTGCATGCTCTTTTGGCTTACGCGCTTCGAACAAGTCAGCTACACGCGGAAGACCACCGGTAATATCACGAGTACGTGATGTTTCTTGTGGTACACGACCAATAACGTCACCCACACCAATCGTTTCGCCATCACGGACAGTTACGATTGTATTTTGTGGCAAGAAGTAGAACTGTTCGCCGCCATCTGTTGTATCCAACACGATTGCAGGACGTAAATCCTTACCAGAAGCAGGACGAGCTGTTACAGGCAAGATTTCAACAGTAGTCATACCAGTTGCATCATCAGTTTTCGATGTTGCAGTTACGCCATCAGCGATTTGGCTGAAGCGCGCTTTACCAGCAACTTCTGTTACCAATGGATGTGTATGCGGATCCCAAGTCGCTACGATACCGCCAGCTTCTACAGCTTCACCATCTTTCAACAAGATGCTTGCACCGTAAGGAAGTTTATAACGCTCGCGCTCACGACCTAAATCATCGGCAATACCAATTTCACCTGAACGTGAAACTGAAACCAAGTGGCCTTTTGCATGTTGTACAGTTTTCACGTTATGGAAACGTACAGTACCTTTGTTACGTACTTGAACACTGTTCGCAGCAGAAGTTCGGCTCGCAGCACCACCAACGTGGAACGTACGCATCGTTAACTGTGTACCTGGCTCACCGATTGACTGTGCAGCCATTACACCAACTGATTCACCTGGGTTCACCAAGTGACCACGTGCAAGGTCACGACCATAACAACGAGCACATACACCGAATGTTGATTCACATGCGATTACTGAGCGTACTTTAACTTCATCGACACCAGCTTCTTCAAGCTGAGCTGCGATTTTCTCGTCAATTAACGTACCGCGAGGTAATACAACTTCATCATCAGATGCACGACGTACATCTTCAGCAGTTACACGACCTAAAACGCGGTCACGTAATGGCTCGATGACATCACCACCCTGAATGAATGGAGTCATTACTAAACCACCCGCTGTACCACAGTCAGGTTCAGTAATTACCAAGTCTTGCGCTACGTCTACAAGACGACGAGTCAAGTAACCAGAGTTCGCAGTTTTCAATGCTGTATCGGCCAAACCTTTACGCGCACCGTGTGTTGAAATAAAGTACTGAAGTACTGTTAAACCTTCACGGAAGTTCGCTTTAATCGGAGTCTCAATAATCGAGCCATCCGGTTTTGCCATCAAACCACGCATACCAGCAAGCTGACGAATCTGCGCCGCACTACCACGGGCACCAGAGTCAGACATCATATAGATGCTGTTGAATGATTTTTGTTTCTCATCTTCACCTTGTTTGTTTTTAACAAGTGTATAAGACAAGTTATCCATCATTGCTTTAGCAACTTGGTCGTTTGTACGCGCCCAGATATCGACAACTTTGTTATAACGCTCACCAGCAGTTACGAAACCTTGTTCGAACTGTTGTTCGATTTCACGAACTTCTGTTTCTGCTTTATCAATAATTGTGTGCTTAGTAGGTGGAATGAGCATGTCTTCCATACCTACAGATACACCTGAACGAGTCGCTTGACGGAAGCCCAAGTACATTAATTGGTCAGCAAAGATAACTGTATCTTTCAAACCAAGTTTACGGTAGCAAGAGTTGATCAATTTAGAGATGTTCTTTTTAGTCATCTCAAGGTTGATCATGTCAAAGCTTAAGCCTTGTGGAACAATTTCCCAAAGCAAACAACGACCAGGTGTTGTATCAACAATAATAGTTTGGTGTTCACGTTCACCATTTTCATTGATAACAGTTTGGTGTACACGTACTTTAACACGCGCATGGATAGCAACCTGTCCAGTAGCAAGTGCACGGTTTACCTCATGAGTATCCGCAAACACCATGCCTTCACCTTTGGCATTTACAGCATCACGTGTGATGTAGTAAAGACCCAAGACAACGTCCTGAGAAGGAACAATGATTGGCTCACCGTTTGCTGGTGACAAGATGTTGTTTGTTGACATCATCAATGCACGAGCTTCTAACTGTGCTTCAAGTGTCAATGGAACGTGTACCGCCATTTGGTCACCATCGAAGTCGGCGTTAAACGCAGCACAAACGAGTGGGTGAAGACGGATTGCCTTACCTTCAATAAGAATAGGTTCAAATGCTTGAAGACCTAAACGGTGAAGTGTTGGCGCACGGTTCAACATTACTGGGTGTTGACGAATTACAGAAGCAAGAACGTCCCAAACTTCCGGAGTCTCACGCTCAACCATTTTCTTCGCAGCTTTAATGGTAGTTGCCTGACCTGAAGCTTGTAGTTTCGCGAAAATGAATGGCTTGAATAATTCAAGTGCCATTTTCTTCGGAAGACCACATTGGTGAAGACGTAAAGTAGGACCTACAGTAATTACCGAACGACCAGAATAGTCAACACGCTTACCTAATAAGTTCTGACGGAAACGACCTTGTTTACCTTTGATCATATCTGCCAAAGATTTTAATGGACGCTTGTTAGAACCAGTAATTGCACGACCACGACGACCGTTATCAAGCAATGCATCTACAGACTCTTGTAACATACGTTTTTCGTTACGTACGATGATATCTGGAGCAGCAAGGTCAAGAAGACGCTTCAAACGGTTGTTACGGTTAATAACACGACGGTATAAATCGTTCAAGTCAGAAGTCGCGAAACGACCACCTTCAAGTGGAACTAATGGACGTAAATCAGGTGGAAGTACCGGAAGTACATTCATCACCATCCATTCTGGCTTGTTGTTTGAATCTTTGAATGCTTCCATCAATTTCAAGCGTTTAGACGCTTTTTTCAACTTCGTTTCAGAAGTTGTTTGAGGAATTTCTTCACGTAAACGTGCGATTTCAGCTTCAAGATCGATATCTTTCAACAAGTCCTGAACCGCTTCTGCACCCATTTTCGCAGTGAATTCATCACCGTGTTCTTCAAGTGCATTGAAGTATTCTTCGTCTGTTAAAAGTTGATACTTTTCAAACGGAGTCATACCTGGGTCAGTTACAACGTATGATTCGAAATACAATACACGTTCGATATCACGAAGTGTCATATCTAATAATAAACCGATACGGCTCGGTAACGATTTTAAGAACCAGATATGTGCAACTGGAGAAGCAAGTTCAATGTGACCCATACGTTCACGACGAACTTTCGCTGTAGTTACTTCAACGCCACATTTTTCACAAATGACGCCTTTGTATTTCATACGCTTGTATTTACCACACAAGCATTCGTAATCTTTTACTGGACCAAAAATTTTGGCACAGAACAAACCGTCACGTTCAGGTTTAAAAGTACGGTAGTTAATTGTCTCAGGTTTTTTAACTTCACCATGAGACCATGACTTAATCATTTCTGGTGACGCAAGACCAATACGGATACGGTCAAACTCAATTGGTGCATGACCATCTGAGTCCGTTTTCTTACGCATGATATCGAGCAAGTCTTTCAATTTTTTTCTCCGTGTGTCGGGAAGCAACGCTTACCCGACTGGGTCACAAATATTGTTTTTACCTAAAAAATCGTGAGTCTTACGACTTAATCACCATTTTTCAGTTCAATGTTGATACCTAAAGAACGGATCTCTTTGGTCAATACGTTGAACGATTCAGGCATACCCGGATCCATATAATGGTTACCATCTACAATATTCTTATAGATGCGTGTACGACCTTCAACGTCATCCGACTTAACAGTTAACATCTCTTGGAGAGTATATGCTGCGCCGTAAGCTTCGAGTGCCCAGACCTCCATCTCACCGAAACGCTGACCACCGAATTGTGCTTTACCACCAAGCGGTTGCTGTGTAACAAGAGAGTAAGAACCAGTTGAACGCGCATGCATCTTGTCATCAACCAAGTGGTTCAATTTGAGCATGTACATGTAACCTACAGTTACAGGACGATCAAACTGTTCACCAGTACGGCCATCAAACAATACTGTTTGACCTGTACGAGAGATACCAGCTAACTCAAGCAAGTCTTTAATTTGGCTTTCTTCAGCACCATCGAATACAGGAGTAGCCAAAGGTACACCTGCACGTAAGTTGCCTGAAAGTGCCAAGACTTCAGCATCAGTTAAGCTATCAAGATCTTCTTGCTCACCACCGACTTTGTTATAAATCTTGTCTAAGAATTCACGCAGTTCTAAAACTGTACGCTGTTCTTTCAACATTTTCTCGATTTTATCACCAAGCCCTTTAGCCGCCATACCTAAGTGAGTCTCAAGAATCTGACCCACGTTCATACGAGATGGTACGCCCAACGGGTTCAATACGATATCTACTGGTACACCGTTAGCATCGTGTGGCATGTCTTCAACAGGTAAGATGTTAGATACAACACCCTTGTTACCGTGACGACCTGCCATCTTATCACCAGGCTGAATACGACGTTTAACAGCTAAGTAAACTTTAACAACTTTCAATACGCCAGTTGTTAATTCATCACCTGTTGCAAGCTTACGTTTCTTCTCAGCGAATTTCTCATCAATTTCTGCACTCTTTTCTTTTAAGAACACTTGAATTTGAGTTAAACGCTCAGCGATTGCTTCATCTGCCGGTTGAATTTCAAGTAAATCAACAAGCTCTAAACCAGATAACACTTCTTCAACGAGTTTGTCACCACGTTTAGTTGAACCACCGCCATTAGACTCTTGGCCTTTAAGCAAACGAATTACACGCTCACGAGCTGCTTCTTCAAAGATCTTGTATTCTTCTTTCAAGTCTTTACGGTAAGCATCAAGTTGTGCTTTTTCGATCGCCAATGCACGGTCATCTTTCTCTAAGCCATCACGAGTGAAGACTTGAACATCGATAACTGTACCTTTTGTACCAGATGGAACACGTAAAGATGAATCTTTAACGTCAGCTGCTTTCTCACCAAAGATTGCACGAAGCAATTTTTCTTCAGGAGTTAACTGTGTTTCACCTTTAGGCGTTACTTTACCAACGAGGATGTCACCTGCTGTAACTTCAGCACCGATATAAACAATACCTGATTCATCAAGTTTAGAAAGTGCAGCTTCACCAACGTTAGGAATATCAGCAGTAATTTCTTCTGCACCTAACTTAGTATCACGCGCTACACAAGATAATTCTTGAATATGAATAGAAGTTAAACGGTCTTCTTGAAGTACACGCTCAGATAATAAGATCGAGTCTTCATAGTTGTAACCATTCCAAGTCATGAACGCAACGCGCATGTTTTGACCAAGCGCAAGCTCACCCATATCTGTAGACGGGCCATCTGCCAAGATATCACCGCGAGCAACTTTGTCGCCCAAATTCACGATAATATTTTGGTTGATACAAGTGTTCTGGTTAGAACGCGTATATTTAATGAGGTTGTAGATATCTACACCTGCCTCACCAGCGATCATTTCATCTTCGTTTACACGAATAACGATACGAGAAGCATCTACGTATTCAATTGCACCACCACGGTTTGCGATTACACACACACCTGAGTCACGTGCAACGTTCGCTTCCATACCTGTACCTACAAGCGGTTTATCCGCACGTAGAGTAGGAACTGCCTGACGTTGCATGTTTGAACCCATAAGTGCACGGTTCGCGTCATCGTGTTCAAGGAACGGAATAAGTGATGCAGCAACAGATACGACCTGCTGAGCAGAAACGTCCATATGCGTCACTTTTTCTGGTGGCATACGTACGAATTCACCTTGATGACGAACAGAAACAAACTCTTCTGTTAAGTTGCCATCTTTATCTACTGCAGAATCGGCCTGTGCAATAACAGTACCTACTTCTTCAATCGCAGAAAGGTATTCAACTGCATCAGTTACTCGACCATCTACCACTTTACGGTAAGGTGTTTCCAAGAAACCAAAGTCATTTGCTTTTGCATATACTGAAAGCGAATTGATCAAACCAATGTTTGGACCTTCCGGCGTTTCAATTGGACATACACGACCATAGTGAGTTTGATGTACGTCACGTACTTCAAAGCCCGCACGTTCACGTGTTAAACCACCAGGCCCAAGCGCTGATACACGACGCTTATGCGTAATCTCAGATAATGGGTTGTTTTGGTCCATGAACTGAGATAATTGGCTTGAACCAAAGAATTCTTTGATTGCAGCTGCAACTGGTTTAGCGTTAATTAGATCTTGTGGAGACAAGTTATCTGTTTCTGCTTGGCTTAAACGTTCTTTAACTGCACGTTCAACACGAACTAAACCAACACGGAATTGGTTTTCAGTCATTTCACCAACAGAACGTACACGACGGTTACCCAAGTGATCGATATCATCGACTTCACCTTTACCGTTACGGATTTCAACTAATGTACGTAATACATCAATGATATCTTCGTGCGATAAAATACCTTCTACTTCACGTGACTTCTGGTCAGTACCAACTTCGTATGGACGACCCAAACGACGGTTGAACTTCATACGACCTACTGGAGATAAGTCATAACGCTCAGAAGAGAAGAATAAGTTATTGAATAAGTTTTCAGCAGCTTCTTTTGTTGGCGGCTCGCCTGGACGCATTACTTTATAAATTTCAACTAATGCTTCTTCACGACCAGCTGTTGTATCTGCACGTAAAGTGTCAGCAACAAACGAACCACGGTCAATATCGTTCGTAAACAAGATATTGAACTGTTTAACACCACCTTCTGCCAACTTCACCATAACTTCATGGCTTAACAAAGTATTCGCAGCAATTACTTCACCATCACGCAAAGTAATATTTTCAGCAGTGATACGCTCATATAAGTATTCATCAGGAACTGAAAGTTTTGTTAAACCAGCAGCTTCCATTTGACGTACGTGACGAGCATTAATACGTTTACCTTGCTCAACAATAACTTTACCGTCATTGTCAGCAATATCAAATTGAGCCATTTCCCCACGTAAACGTTCAGGGACTAGGTCAATCTGGTAACTGCCCATATCAAGATACACAGGTACTTTTTCATAGAACAAATTCAAGATTTGTTCGTTGTTATAACCTAGTGCACGTAACACAACAGTAGCAAGTAATTTACGACGACGGTCAATACGTACGTAAACTAAGTCTTTTGCATCAAATTCAAAGTCTAACCATGAACCACGGTAAGGAATGATACGTGCTGAATACAACACTTTACCACTTGAGTGGGTTTTACCTTTATCGTGATCAAAGAAAACGCCTGGTGAACGATGTAATTGAGATACGATTACACGCTCAGTACCATTAATGACGAATGTACCATTTTCAGTCATGAGTGGGATTTCACCCATATAGACTTCTTGTTCTCTTACGTCTTTAATTGATTTAGTTTCGCGATCTTTAATAATCAAACGAATTTTAACGCGCATTGGTGCCGCATAAGTCGAACCACGAAGAATACATTCGCGTACATCGAACTCAGGTTTACCAAGGCTATACTCAACAAATTCTAAAGCAGCATTGCCAGAATAACTTTCGATAGGAAAAACTGAACGAAATGCGGCTTGGAGACCGATATCTTCGCGGTTTTTTGGAGTTTTGCCATCTTGCAAGAATGTTCTGTACGAATCGACCTGAATCGAAAGTAAGTACGGTGCATCCATTACTTGGGGCAATTTACCAAAATTCTTACGGATCCGTTTCTTTTCGGTATATGAGTATGCCATCTGGAGTCCTCGGAAAGTAAACTAAGCCCGCCTGCAGAACGGGCTCAGAAGGAATTACGCAGGCCGATATGGCCACCACTGTTTACAAATGCTGCAATTTTTAGTGGTATAAAAACGCTTAACAATATTTTTAAAAAAGAAAAATATTGGTAAACATTTGAAATTACTTGTCTTATTTTGATTTTCTCAAAAATCAAACAAAACTAACAAAAATCGAGCCGATTATTGTAACGCAAAAAGGCTGATGACCCAAGAGCCATCAGCCATTTTATGGAGCCGATTTAAAAACCGACTCCTTTTACAATTACTTAAGTGTAACTGTAGCACCAGCTTCTTCAAGTTTCTTCTTAAGTTCTTCGCCTTCTTCTTTAGAAACGCCTTCTTTAAGAACTTGAGGAGCACCTTCAACTAGGTCTTTAGCTTCTTTAAGACCAAGGCCAGTTGCTTCACGAACTGCTTTAATTACAGCTACTTTGTTAGCACCGAAAGAAGTCAACTCAACGTTGAATTCAGATTGTTCTTCAGCAGCAGCAGCAGCGCCACCAGCTGGAGCAGCAACAGCAACAGCTGCAGCTGAAACGTTGAATTTCTCTTCGAAAGCAGAAATTAATTCAACAAGTTCAAGAACAGTTTTTTCAGCAACTGCGTTTAAGATTTCTTCGTTAGTTAAAGCCATGAGAATAACTCCAAATGGATATTGAATGGTGTGTAAAATTGATTAAGCAGCTTCTGACTCGTTTTTCTCTTTGAGCGCTGTAATAAGGCGACCCAATTTCGAAATAGGAGCTTGAAGGACAGAGGCAAGCATAGTAAGAGCTTTCTCTTGGTTCGGAAGGTTTGCAATTACGCTAACGTCAGCACCTTGATAAACTTTGCCGTCAAATGCAGCAGCTTTTAATTCAAATGCTTTGTTAGTTTTAGCAAAATCTTCGAACAAACGTGCAGCTGCACCCATGTCATCTTCAGAAGTTGAAAAACCTAGAATTGTTGGACCAACAAGGTTGTCGTTCAAGATATTGAATTGAGTATCTTGAAGTGCGCGTTTAGCTAAAGTGTTACGTACAATACGTGTAGAAACACCTAACTTACGAGCTTCAACACGAAGTGTTGTTAATTGCTCTACGCTTAAACCTTGGTAGTCAGCAACAACGGCTGCAAACGCCTTAGAAGCAACTTCACTTACTTCCGCGACGATCTGTTTTTTGTCTTCAATAAGAAGAGCCATTGTAAAACCTCCTAAGGTGATTTATGTACCCAATGGGCACACTCCCAATTCGTAAGCCTTTCGACTTACACGCGGAGGAGGAACAAATCACACCACCGCGTCTACGCAGGCTGGTTTATTAAGAAAAGTGCTATTCGAAAATGACATCTTTTCGCCTGAGGTCTTTGACGCTGATAAATTCTCATTTATCAATTCAAAGTCCGCCTGATGAGTAAGGGATAAAGCTTTGCCCTACCCAACCAAATAGAAAAATATTTCTATTTAAGTTCTGTCCCCAATCAGGACTTTAAAATTCTTTACTAAGTCTAAACTTAGTTAGAAACGTTGTTTACATCAACAGTAAGACCAGGACCCATAGTTGAGCTCAAAGTGATCTTTTTGATGTATACACCTTTAGAAGTTGCAGGTTTTAACTTTTTCAAGTCAGCAACTAAAGTTTCAACGTTTTGACGGATAGCAGCAGCATCAAAGCCTACTTGACCGATCGCAGCATGGATAATACCCGCTTTGTCTACACGGTAACGAGCCTGACCAGATTTAGCGTTTTTAACAGCATTCGCTACGTCAGGAGTTACAGTACCAACTTTAGGGTTTGGCATTAAACCACGTGGACCAAGAATTGTACCGAGCTTACCAACAACACGCATAGCGTCAGGAGCAGCGATTACAACATCAAAGTCAAGGTTTCCACCTTGGATGCTTTCAGCAAGGTCATCAAAACCTACAACATCAGCACCAGCTTCTTTAGCAGCTTCTGCTTGCGCGCCTTGAGCAAATACAGCTACACGTACAGTTTTACCAGTACCTGCAGGTAATGTAGTTGCACCACGAACAACCTGGTCAGATTTACGTGGGTCTACACCAAGATTTACAGCTACATCCAAAGATTCTTTGAACTTTGCAGCAGGTAGGCTGTTAAGAACTTGTACTGCTTCTTCCAAAGTGTAAACTTTGTTTGCTTCAACAGCAGCAGCAATGGCTTTTTGACGTTTAGTTAACTTTGCCATGTCTTATAGCTCCACTTCCAAGCCCATAGAACGTGCAGAACCAGCGATGGTACGAACACGTGCGTCTAAATCAGCACCAGTTAAATCCGGTTCTTTAGTAGTCGCAATTTCTTCTAACTGAGCACGAGTCAACTTACCAACTTTAGTTTTGTTTGGTACAGATGAACCCTTTTGAATACCAGCAGCTTTCTTAAGAAGAATAGAAGCTGGAGGAGTTTTCATGATGAATGTGAACGACTTGTCGTTGTACACAGTAATCACTACAGGAATTGGAAGACCTGGTTCAACTTTTTGTGTAGCAGCATTGAATTCTTTACAGAATGCCATGATGTTTACACCACGTTGACCTAACGCAGGACCAATTGGTGGAGATGGATTTGCTTTACCAGCTGGAACTTGCAGCTTGATATAGCCGTCAATCTTCTTAGCCATTTTAAAATACCTCTGGGTACAAACGCCGCTAGGCTCCCCAATCTTTACGCAACACTACTGTTACAACAACAATGCCCGATAAAATCGGGCGCTTTTCAACCAATTGAGATTAAATCGTTTTTTCGACTTGGCGAAACTCGAGTTCAACCTGAGTTGGTCGATTAAATACATTAATCGTCAACGTTAAACGTGACTTATCGTATTGAACCTCTTCCACCACACCTTTAAAGTCTGTGAATGGACCGTCAATAACAAGTAATTCTTCACCTGGCTCAAACATCGTTTTAGGACGTGGCGCTTCACCAGTATTACGTACACGCGCAAGAATCGCATCTGCTTCACGTTGAGTGATTGGTGCTGGTTTTTCAGGTGTACCACCGATAAAACCTAGAACCTTTGGACATTCTTTAACGATATGCCAAGTATCATCATTCATTTCCATTTCGACTAACACATAGCCAGGAAAGAATTTACGCTCAGATTTACGTTTCTTACCATCCTTCATTTCTACCACTTCTTCGGTAGGAACAAGGACATCACCAAAGCTACCGGCAACAGCGCTACGCTGGATTCGTTCTGTAAGTGAACGCATCACTTGTTTTTCATAGCCAGAGTAGGCATGAATAATGTACCAACGTTTCATAGCTCTTTTACCCGATAATCAACTTAATTAACCAACCCAAACCATAGTCAAAGCACCATAAAACCAATGATGCAACAACTACAACCAATAGAACCTGCCACGATGTAGTGACTGTTTCTTGTTTTGTTGGCCAAGTTACTCGACGCAATTCGACTCGTGCATCTTTTAGCAAGCGAACGAAGCCTTTACCTTGATGGGTGGCGTATAATAAACCTAAAGCCACAACGATACAAGCAAAAATTGCCCCAACGCGCACCCAAACATTATTTGCAGGTGCCCAATACGCTGGCAAATGCTGATTCACCATGGTAGCTAAAAGCAACAATGCTATTGCTATCACCCATAGAACAATATCTAAAGGCGAACCAGAACGAACAACTTCAGCAGAATTATTTCTTTGAGGAATTGGCGCGTCGCTCAATGCGTCACGCGATTTATCATTCGACATTTTTGTACTCGTCGTAGAACTCGCGACTTATTATATGAACAACTAAGCCAGCATCAAGCTTTTTATTTCAAAATATGGCAGGTCAGGAGGGACTCGAACCCCCAACATTCGGTTTTGGAGACCGACGCTCTACCAATTGAACTACTGACCTATAATGCAAGTTGAGAGCCAAAGCCCTCAACCTGAGACGTAATCCGTCACTATAATATGCTTATGCAGTTACTTTCGCAACAACACCAGCACCTACAGTACGACCACCTTCACGG
>OKDR01000334.1_pt1 | contig 13265 bp, 11 predicted proteins | sample 1615041 | NCBI WGS metagenome assembly OKDR01 (sample SAMN04436990, study PRJEB24849) | human gut metagenome | biome: human gut; feature: NICU; material: stool | host: Homo sapiens | place: USA: Saint Louis, MO | collected 2013-03-17 | reverse complement strand
GATAAAACAACATTTGTACGACGAAAATATGGAAGTCATTAAAACGGTTGGTGTTGTTGGAGCAGGTGTAATAGGTGCAAGTTGGACGGCCTTATTTTTATATAAAGGATTTAAAGTTAAGGTTTACGACCCGTATCCTATAGATGAAGCGGTCTTTAAAAAAAGAATATCTGCAAATTTAAATGATTTATTGGCTTTAGATCAAAACGCGGAACACACATATTCTCAGCAAGATGTACTACTTCATCTGGAAATTTTTAATCACTTAAAAGATGCAGTTTCAGATGTAGATTTTATTCAAGAAAATGCCCCAGAACGTCTCGATGTAAAACAACAGCTATATCAAGAAATCACAGCATATTGCCCTGAACATACCATTATTGCTTCAAGTTCATCGGGCTTAAAAGTGTCTGATTTTCAAAAAGAGGCCAAACATCCTGAACGTATTTTATTAGGTCATCCTTTTAATCCGCCTCATCTTTTACCTTTGGTCGAGATCGTTGGCGGTAATTTGACAGCTCCTCAAATTTTAAAACAGGCTTCTGAGTTCTATAAACAACTGGGCAAAAATCCAATTGTTTTAAATAAAGAAGTAAAAGGGCATGTCGCAAACCGTTTGCAGGCTGCGTTATGGCGAGAAGCTTTTTCATTGGTTGAACAAGGCGTGTGCTCTGCTGAAGATGTCGATGTCGCGATTACCAGCGGGCCAGGTTTAAGATGGGCGCTCTTTGGCCCCTACATTAATATGCAGCTTGCCAACCAAAAGGGTTTTAAAGAAGCAATTCATCATTTAGGCCCACCAATGACAGAATGGTGGAATGATATGCACGCATTTCAACATTCAGACGAGACAACAGAATTATTGGAAGAAGAAACTAACCAGCTGTTAACACAATATAAAGATATCGATTTATATCAAACCAGAGATAAAGGTCTGGTCGATATCTTAAAGCTCAGACAGCAACTTAAATTAGATTAATTCAAAATATTAGAATAGAGCCAATCATTTTATTGCAGAGATGATTGGCTTTTTTTGTTGAGGCAAATAATAAAAACATGCCTAGCTGAAACAATCCTAGATTCATTAAATGTTACTGAAATTCCTATCGCGTTGCATTTGAACTATATGCCTTACGTGAAAAGTAAGAATCGTTGCAAACCGTAAAGAAAGCCTCCTCATAATCAAAGGACATGATAGAAAATAGAGGAATAAAAATATGCGCGCTCTAACTTACCACGGTGCAGAAGATGTTCGAGTAGAAACAGTAGCAGACCCTATTATTCAAGAACCAGATGACATTATTTTGCGAGTGACTGCCACAGCGATATGTGGCTCTGATTTACATTTATATCGAGGCAAAATTCCTAGAACCGAGGAGGGCGATATCTTTGGGCACGAATTTATGGGCGTGGTTGAAGAGGTCGGCCCAGCTGTCACCGCAGTCAAAAAGGGGGATCGAGTAATTGTTCCTTTTGTGATTGCCTGTGGTGAATGTTTCTTTTGCCAACTTGACCTAACTGCTGCTTGCGAAACAACTAATACAGGGCGCGGTGCAATTATTAATAAAAAGCAGATTCCACCAGGTGCGGCTTTGTTTGGTTATAGCCATCTTTACGGCGGTGTACCAGGCGGGCAAGCAGAATATGTGCGCGTGCCAAAAGCCAATAAAGGCCCTTTTAAAGTACCCACTTCATTATCAGATGAAAAAGTACTTTTCTTGACTGATATTTTACCGACTGCTTGGCAAGCCGTGACCAATGCCCAAGTGAAACATGGCTCAACCGTTGCAATTTATGGTGCTGGTCCAGTCGGACTGTTAAGCGCTGCTTGTGCCAAGATGCTCGGTGCTGAAAAGATATTTATGGTCGATCACAATGACTATCGATTGAACTATGCAGCGGCAACATACGGTGCCATTCCAGTTAATTTTGATGAAGTCGATGCGGCCGAATTTATTATTCAACATACCGACAATTACCGCGGTGTCGATGCGGTGATTGATGCAATTGGTTTCGAGGCAAAAGGCAGTGTGATTGAAACAGTCCTGACCAATTTAAAACTTGAAGGTTCAAGTGGTGCAGCACTGCGTCAATGCATTGCGGCAGTTCGCCGTGGTGGTGTGGTCAGCGTACCAGGTGTATACGCAGGCCCGATTCATGGTTTCTTATTTGGCGATGCTTTTGATAAAGGGCTGACTTTTAAAATGGGGCAAACCCATGTGCATCAATATTTACCGCAACTCTTGGAATTGATTGAGCGTGGCGAATTAACACCTGAAACGATTATTACCCATCGAATGAAATTAGAAGATGCCGCAGAGGGTTATCGTATTTTTAATGAAAGAGAAGAGGACTGCCGTAAGGTGATTCTGCTTCCTTAATACGCTCTCTTATAATTTAGTCTTAAGCCTCTTCGTAAAAGGGGCTTTTTTATTTTCAAGATGCACAATTTTGAATGCAGTTTTTTATTTTTGAACTTAAATCGCACCTAAACGGCTCAAGTTTAGTATTACTTTTAACCAAAACCGTAATACTAAGCTGGCATGTCCTTTGCATAGTCATAACCAATCAAAAGTGATCTAGGGTTCCGATACTTACAGTATGTCTGGACCGAGAGTTCACGGTTCCTAGCGAACTACACGGAGGGATAAAAGCCCGGGAGGAAGTCTAAAACTATCCGACAGGAGTAGCTATGAACACTGCAAGTTATCATAACAATCAGGCGATTTGGACCGAACTTTTACCCGGAGGACACCACTGGTCGGGTCGAATTCAAAAAGGAACCATTCTTAGATTTACATCGCTTGGCGCTCAGGCAAATGTTTCTTTGTTTTGTGTAAATGCTGCCGATGTGCTTGAACGTTTTAACATGCCCGACAGTTTAAAAGGGCAACACACCGCCTATTTAAAAGCTTCCAATGTGCTCTATTCAGACCTTGGCCGTGTCATGGCTTCCATTGTTCATGATGACCATGGCTGGAACGATGCACTTTGTGGCCCAAGCCGACCTGAGCAAATTGAAAAGCAATTTGGTACGCGTACATTTCAAGATGCCCGCAATGATATGTACCAAAACGGCTTAGACAGCTTACTCATTGAAATGTGTAAATACGGACTTGCCAGCCAAGACCTGAGTGCTACGGTTAATCTATTTTCTAAAGTTGTGCCAGATGAAAGCGGTGCTTTGTCATATGTCAGTTCTGACAACACCGATCAAACCATTGAGCTGCGTTTTGAAATGGACTGCTTGCTATTTTTATCTGCTGCGCCGCATGGTTTAGACACCAGTCCAAGCTATCAACCCGCCGATATTCAACTCAGTTTATTTAAAGCCAATTCACTAACAGACAGCGATATTTGTCGTGATGCGTGTTCACAAAATCAGCGTGCCTTTCAAAACACAGCCCGCTACTACGCGCTTAGCAATATTTAAATCAGGAGAAGCATCATGACAGTTTTACAATCATTTGAAAAAGCAGTTTTAAATGAAGTTTGTCCTGCGGGTGAAGCGTGGATGTGCGAGGTTAAAAAGGGCCAATATTTTCGAATTATTGACCTTGAGGGAAACCAAGCGGTCGATACTTTGTTTATGAGTGCCGAAAATCCAACTGAGCGTTATAGCGCAATGGATACTTTGGCCATCAACCAACAAATCTATTTAGAAAAGGGTACCAAGCTCTACAGTAACTTTGGCCGTCCAATTGCCGTTATTCATGATGATAACTGTGGTCGCCATGACACCATTGGCGGTGCCTGTTCTTGTGAAAGTAATACGGTTCGCTATGCACATGAAACGTACCCTATGCATAGTTGCCGTAACAACTTTATGTATGCCTTGGCAAAACATCCGATTGCAAAAAAGCATGGTTTAAATGTCCGTCATATCGGTCCAAACATTAACTTTTTTATGAATGTGCCTGTGACACCAGACGGCCAGCTTAAATTTGATGACGGAATTTCAGGCCCCGGTAAATATGTAGAAGTTCGGGCAGAAATGGATTTAATTGTTTTAATTTCCAATTGCCCGCAGCTAAACAACCCATGTAATGCCTATAACCCAACCAAAATTCAACTGGTTGTCCGTGAAGCGGAAGGGGTGTAAGCATGTTTAAAAAAGTTCTGATTGCCAACCGCGGTGCAATTGCATGTCGCGTCATTCGCACTCTTAAAAAACTCGGGATCGCTTCGGTTGCGGTTTATTCCGAAGCCGACCGTGACTCGTTACACGTGACTTTGGCCGATGAAGCTTTTTTGATTGGACCTGCACCTGCCCATCAAAGTTATTTAGATATTGAAAAAATCCTTGAGGTTGCTAAACAGTCGGGAGCAGAAGCCATTCATCCCGGTTATGGTTTTTTGTCTGAAAATGCCGAATTTTGTGATTTATGTGAAAGCCAAGGAATTGCCTTTATTGGGCCAACTTCAAGCCAAATGCTCGATTTTGGTTTAAAACATACTGCACGTGAACTCGCTATTAAAAGTAATGTGCCTCTACTTCCGGGTAGCTCATTACTTTCCGATGAAGCCGAGGCTTTGACCGAAGCTGCCCATATTGGTTATCCAGTCATGCTGAAAAGTACCGCGGGTGGCGGTGGTATTGGCATGCGTCTGGTCTGGAACGAAACCGAGTTAAAAGATGCCTATCAAACCGTGTCTTATTTGGCGCAGGTCAATTTTAAAGATGCGGGTTTGTATTTAGAGAAATTTGTACAACACGCGCGCCATATCGAAGTACAAATTTTTGGTGATGGGCAAGGACAAGTTTTAGCCTTGGGTGAGCGTGATTGTTCAGTGCAACGCCGTAATCAGAAAGTCATTGAAGAAACACCCGCACCACACCTAAATGAACAGCAACGTGAGTATTTGCAAAAAGTTGCGATTCAACTGATGCAGTCAGTGAACTACCGCTCGGCAGGCACAGTTGAGTTTGTCATGGACACCGAAACGCAAGAATTTTACTTCTTAGAGGTCAACACGCGTTTGCAAGTCGAGCACGGCGTGACTGAGCAAGTATTTGGTGTCGACTTAGTTGAATGGATGGTTACTTTGGCAAGCGGTGACTGGTCAGCACCGACTGAAAAGTTAGAGCCAACAGGGCACTCCATTCAAGTTCGTCTTTATGCCGAAGACCCAATTAAACAGTTTCAGCCGAGTGCAGGTCTACTCACACATGTTAAATTTGACCCGGAAATTTATCAGGCACCTGCATATGATCTATTGCCTGAACCAATTTTATTAGACGATCTTAATTTACGTGGTGAGATGCTAATCTATTTAGCATTGCCGCTTTTACAAGCAAATAAGCAAAATCTAATTGATCAAAACCAAGCGCAAAAGGGTAGATATCAATCTCACCTTGTCGAAACGCATGATCTATTTACTAATGCTACTGAAGCAGATATTAGTTTGCTACGCCGACGTGCTGTTTTTAAATTATTAGATGTACATAGTAATCCAGACCACAATCTAGATGGTTTCTTATATCTGCCGATTGGAAAAATTAAGCGTCAAAGCTCTGGTGCTTTTGAAATTGACCGAAAGTTTATTCCACCAATTTTGCATGTGGATGCCTCTGAATCACTCATTTCAAACTTAAAAAGAACACTGAATGTGATTAAGGCAAAAATTAAGACTATTCAAACCAGTAACCGAGAAAATGAACAGAAGTTAATTGAATTCCGTTCAGGTGATATCGTTTCATTCTGGTTAGTAAATGCCTTAAATACAGCTCATGCTGGCCTGAATCATTTTGTGCAATATCCACAAATCCATCCAGAACGTTTGTTCTTCGAATTGTTACGTTTAGCAGGTTCTTTATTAACCTTCTCGACGGCGTATGATGTTGATCAGTTGCCTGCCTATAAACACCATAATTTACAAGAAAGTTTTTCGCAGTTAGACACGATTCTACGTGATTTACTCGATACGATTATTTCGAGCCGTTACATCAGTATTGCACTTAAAGAAATCCGCCCTTCATATTGGGTGGGAAGTCTTGAGACCGATAAGATTACTCGAGATACTCGACTTTATATTGCAGTATCAAGTAGCGCAATGCAGACACATGAGTTGATCCAGATTGTACCTTTACGATTCAAGATTGGTAGCACTTTAGATGTAGAGCAACGTGTAGTTGCAGCATTACCTGCAATTCCATTGCATCACTTGATTCAGGTTCCAACAGCGATTCCTGTACGTTCTGGTGTGAGCTATTTTGAAGTTGAACCCCATCATGAATTATACCAACGCATGTTAGATTCAGAGACGATTTGTATTTATGTTCCGGCTGGCTTCCAAGATATCAGTATTGAACTGATTGCGGTTATGAACGCTTAAGGGTAAAGGAGAGAAAAATGTCACAATCCACTGGTGCTCCTTCTTTATTTGACGATGGGCAAATTGGAACGGGTGGGAACAATAATAGCCAGTCTCAGGCAAAGCTACAGGCAATCAATCTTATTGATTTATTGCATGATGGCTTTTATTTGGTTTTTTTGATTCGAAATCAGTATGTGCCGGCAGACGCTCAGCAGTTTCGTGAAAAAATCTTAAATTTACTCAATCAATTTGAGCAGCAAGCTAAAAAGTTACAATTTTCAGCTGATGATATTCATGATGCTAAATATGCATTTTGTGCTTTGATTGATGAAACTATCGTAACGCAACAAGACCCAAGCTATTTTAATTTACAAAATGCTTGGTTAATTAGCCCATTGCAATTGAGCTTGTTTGGTTCTCAGTTAGCTGGGTATCGTTTCTTTGAAATTTTGGAACAATTACGTAGTCGTGGAAAAGAACGTCTAGCTGCTTTAGAAGTATTTCATTACTGCCTTTTGCTCGGTTTTCAGGGTAAGTACCGAATTGAATCTATTGAAAGTCTCAACCACCTAGTATCAAGAGTGGGTGATGAAATTGACTATTTAAAAGGGAAAAAAGTTGCGTTTTCGCCGTTCTCGGCAATTCCCGATCAAATACGAAATATTATTCATCGCGAAGTACCTTTCTTTTGGATTTTGATCTTTCTATTGATTTTTGCATTACTTACCTTTGCGGGTTTAAGATTTATGCTGAACAATCAAAATGATAAAGCATTATCTAACTATCAAAATGTGATTTCTGCTCCTCAAGAGCAAGCACATATTACAATTTATTTACCTTGATGATGGAACGAAATGGCTCAGGAAAAACCAACTTCTATTCGAGTTTTACAATCGAATAAAAAAAAGCCGAAATCACCAGTACTTTATATTGTGATTGGTGTGATTGCAGGGGTGTTTGTCAGCATCTCGCTATTCCTGTTCTTGTCTCAACCGAATTCGCCAGAATCAGCAGCAATTGAGAGTAAATCAACGGAAGAGCAAATTTTAAATCAAGATGCTGTACATTCTTCAGATGAACAAAATCAGGTTGTTGTAAGTCAAGATAATGAGACGGACTCAATGAGTCGTGATGGCTTTGAACAGCCAAAAGATAATGAGTTAAGCAATATTTTTAAACCTGTTCCGCATAAAACTGTTGCTACGAATGAACAACGAGTTTCACCATTTGATGAACAGCTAACAGGTGAAAAGAAAGTTCAGGTTGTGCCTCAGCTACAAACGGGTGCAGCTAAAGCGGCTCAACCCAAAATACAGCCAGCTCAGCAAAAACCTGTGAGTAAGCCGCAGCAACAACAAGTGGCGCAGGCTAAACCAGTAGTTGAGAGTAAAGCTCCAGCCGAACCAGAACCTGAGGTTGAGCCGCCTAAGGCATCGGTAGATATTAAAATTACACGAAGTCCTTTTGCCGTGAATTAATGAACTGATGATAATCTTTCTCATTTTCTTTTGCTTTACATGTTTGGCAATTGGTTTAGCGTTTTTAATGTCTTATGAACTCAGGAGTAGAAGCAAAGATTTTGTTTTGTCATTACTGCCCCAAGGGCGTAAACAGCTTAATCAGGTTAAACAATTTGCTCAAACCATGAATCAGGCAGCTGCTCCTGAAAAATTACAATCTCATTGGCATTTACAGCAGTGGTGGATTGTTATTGCGGGCTTTTTCTTGTTTGCTAGTATTTTAGTGTTTGCTTTAACTCGGCCTATTAGCTCAACCCGAATTGAAGCTGAATATCTGAAAAAAACAGATCCTCAAATTTATGCACTTTTAAATGGTGAAATATTATCGCCACCGCCAGAAGTGGATGAGAGCCTAATTGAAGCTGCAATTGTTGAGGCCACGCAGTTAGAGCAGCAATATTCGTCTCAAAATAGTGGAGCTATTAATTCTTCACCGATTGATAATGCAAGTTTCGATGGTCGAGCTATTTTGGATACAAATTTAGTTGATCGTAAATGGGACAAAATGAACCCACGATATAAACAGCGTTTACTCATGGTCTTTAAAATCATGAAAGAACAGTACGGTTATGAGTTGGTTCTATTGGAAGGCTATCGTAGCCCAGCACGTCAGAACATGTTGGCGGGCAATCCTAACACGACTAGAGCGAGGGGGTATCAAAGCTATCACCAATTTGGTTTAGCAGCCGATGTAGCATTTAAGCGAAATGGAAAAGTGGTTATTTCTGAGCGAGATCCATGGGCAATGCAAGGCTATCGGTTATATGGGCAAGTCGCCGAATCGGTTGGTTTAACTTGGGGTGGACGTTGGAAATCTATCCAAGATTATGGGCATACCGAGTTCCGTATGCCGGGCTTAAGAAAAACTCAAGAAATGGCAGAAAAGCTGATTGCTGAAAGTTCGAATGATATAAGTTAAATATTGATTGATGATTGAAAACGTTCTTGTAAAACAGACGTCATTTTATCTACAAGCTGGGAAATTATCCCAGCTTTTTCCCATGTGTAAATTGAAACGGCCATAGGAGGCACATCTCCTAATGAATCATATCGACGTACTCTTCGTCCATTGGTCGTAGCTACAGGCAATAAAGATAATCCTAATCCTGTTTCAACACTGACTAACACGCTTTCTAGGCTACTACCCGTAAAGGCAATATACCAACGTCGCCGTTCGCGCTCTAAGGTTGCGAACATCTCATCCCGATAAAGTCCGCCTTGAGGAAAGGTCACTAAACTCATGGGATCAGACCATTCAGTTGTTGAATTCGAACTTTCAAACCATGCCATTTCTTCTGGGAATGTAGCGTGGTGATCAGCACTAGCAGCAGGTTCTTTGACAATAATAATATCGAACTCACCATTCCGATAACGTTCTGTTAGGTTCCGACTTAAGCCAGAGGTTACATCTAAACGAATGGAGCGATGCTCTTTGGCAAATATACCGAAAACTTCAGCCATTGCAGGACTCATCATATCTTCTGGTAAACCAATACGAATGGGAATACTTCCTGCCGGATCTTTAAGTAGGGCCTCAGCTTCCTGTTGGAGAGTCAAAATCCTTTGCGCATAACCAATTAGATACTCTCCAGATGCCGTCAATTTGAAAGGTCTCGCTGTCCGATCTATAAGGGCATGACCGACAGATTCTTCAAGTCGTGCTAACTGCTGACTAACTGTTGATTGAGTCAGGTGTAATCGATCGGCAGCTGCGGTAAAACCGCCAGTTTCAAAAATAGTGACGAAAGCACGTAAAAGGCGAGGATCAAACATATTAGGTACCGCCACACTTAAAAGCCGATAAGATAAATATTTATAATCTTAATACTATCGATTCAATAATTTAATTTCCAAATACTTTTGGTCGTGTTTATTCTATTTGCAAAATGTTTAGCCAAAAATTTCTATTGGGAGGCCACCATGCGTAAGTCACTAATATGGATGAATCTGATTGTCGCATTAGGGGCGTCGGGTTTTACAAATATGACGAATGCAATGGGTGAGTATCCTTTACATCAGGCAGTGATAAATAATGACACACAATCTATCAAACGGATTTTATCTCAAAAAGCTTTAATTGATGAGCGAGATGAAACTGGTTCGACTGCTTTGATGGTTGCTACAAGAGCAAATAATGTACATGCTGCTCATATGCTGATAGAGGCTGGTGCCGATGTAAATGCAAAAGACAATATTCAAGACAGTCCATATTTATATGCTGGTGCACAGGGATATTTAAAAATTCTAAGAATGACACTCATGCATGGTGCCGATTTAAAAAGTATTAACCGTTACGGTGGAACTGCGCTAATTCCAGCAGCGGAACGAGGCCATGTTGAAACAGTCCGTACATTAATTGCGGCCGGTGTAGATGTTAATCATGTGAATAATTTGGGTTGGACAGCATTACTTGAGGCCATCATTTTGGGAAATGGAGAACCTAAATATCAACATATTGTAGAGCTTTTATTAAAGGCAGGTGCTGATCCGAACTTGGCTGATAAAGACGGCATAACTCCCTTACACCATGCGCGGTCACGAGGATATCGCGAAATTGAAAAAAGACTTCTTGCAGCTGGTGCAAAATAGAAAGTGAGAGTATGTGATGGAAAAAGGTGAACAGTTTTTACGTAAGGCGATTGAGCTTGCCTATAAAAATATTGAAAAAGGTGGCAGGCCATTTGGTGCTGTGGTTGTAAAGAATGGAGAAATTATTGCTTCAGGCGTAAATCAGATTCTGGTAACGAATGACCCAACCGCACATGCTGAATTACTGGCGATTCGTGCAGCCAGTCAAGTTTTAGGATCTGCCAACCTAGAAGGCTGTTCTGTGTATGCAAGTGGACATCCATGCCCAATGTGTATGGCTGCAATGCGTTTGGCCGGTATAAAGTCGGTGAGCTATGCTTATTCTAATGAAGACGGAACACCATTTGGTTTGTCTACAGCTGAAATATATATTGAGCTTGCCAAGCCCTTTGCTGAGCAATCAATGAAAATTCAATATATACCGATCAGAGTTGAAAACCGCACTGATCTTTATGCGCATTGGAAGAATTATCAAGCCAATCATTCAGGCTCAAAATAATGAAGCAGCCTGGAGCTTTTTTGACCCAGCCGATGCTCATTGTAACTGTGGCTTTAGTTGGCCTTAATTTAAGACCATTTATAACAAGTATTGGACCATTGATTGCCAATATTCGAACAGCTACTGGTTTAAGCTTACAAGGGATAGCACTACTTACTTTGTTACCGATGATGCTTATGGGCCTCATTGCATTTGTTGGCCCAATATTGCAGAACTATGTCGGCGAACGAAAAGCTATTCTTGGTGCATTGCTGGCCATTTGTGGAGGATGTGCTGTCCGTTTTTTATTGCCTACATCCGAAGGATTAATTATTAGCGCAATAGTAATTGGATTTGGCGTTGCGATGATACAAGTGGCATTTCCCGGCATGATTAAACGAGAATTTAGCCAATATATTGGGCCGATGATGGGGCTTTATTCGGCTATGCTCATGGGAGGAGGAGCACTAGGTGCATGGTTAGCTCCCATAATTTCAAATATAACGGGTGTCTGGTCGATTGGCCTAGCTTTTTTTTCCATTCCAGCTTTATTTGCATTTATATTGGCGCTTGTCTTTTTACCTATAAAAGTTAGTTCATCCATTCATCATCCGCCTGTACGCAAGTTGTTAAATCAACCTCGAACATGGTTATTAATGATGTGCTTTGGACTTGTAAATGGTGGCTACTCGTCAGTAGTAGCGTGGTTGGCACCTTCTTTTCAAGATCAGGGTTGGAGTGCAGCACAAAGTGGAAAATTACTCGCTTTGCTGGCCTTGAGCCAAGCAGCTTCAGCGCTCATTTTGCCTGTTTTAGCTAGGAAATATAAAGATCGACGTCCATGGTTATGGTTTACGTTAGCAATGCAACTAGTCGGTTTTTCTGGAATGGCTTTTATCCCTGATTTTGCCTCTATGCTTTGGGCAATTTGTTTAGGTATGGGCTTGGGAGGATGTTTTGCCTTAACGCTTATAGTTGCATTAGATCATTTTGATGAACCGACACATGCAGGTGCTTTATCTGCACTGATGCAGGGTGGTGGTTTTTTACTCGCAGCAATCCCGCCGTGGATTATTGCAATCTTGCATGATCTTACGGGGGCTTACAAAGCGGGATGGCTTTTCCATTTAGCCAGTGTGATATTAGTAGTTGTTTTAGTAATTAGATTGAATCCCAAAAGTTATTTTAAAGTGAGTCTGTAAAACGTTGAATTAGTCAAGATTCTTTTTAAGAATTGCTACTCCTATAATCACAAGCAAATGAGGAAATAGTGATACGATAGAACTGAAATTTTTCCGCTTCTAAATGAATACAACAATATTTGATTTCTATGACTTCTTCTTTGAAACAGCTCACTTTATTTAATCAAGGCTTAGGAAAAACCAGTCGATTTGCAAAAGGCGTGGATGGAACTTTACAGGCTATTGAGCATTTAGGATATGTGCAGATTGATACCATATCGGTTGTAGAGCGAGCTCATCACCATATATTGTGGAGCCGAGTACCTGATTATGAGTTAAGTCATCTCAATAGTTTGGTTGGCGAGCGGCAGATTTTTGAATATTGGTATCATGCAGCGTCTTATCTTCCTATGAAAGATTATCGCTATGCATTGCCTGCCATGATGTCTGTCAGAAACGGAGAAAGCCGTTATTTCAATAGAGGTGATCAACACCTTATGAATGAAATTTTAGCCCGTGTTCGTGCTGAAGGAAAAATTCGCCTCCGTGATATTGATAAAAATAATAAAAAAAGTTTGGGAAACTGGTGGAATACCGGACCAGGCCGCCGTGCTTTTGAGCAGTTATATATGCAGGGTGACCTGATGATCTGTGAGCGTAACGGAATGGAAAAGGTCTTTGATTTGACCGAGCGCTGCTTGCCTGAAAATATTGATTTAAGTATGCCTGCGCTTTATGAATATGCGCAGTATTTGTTTAATAATACGCTTCGAGCGCATGGTGCATTTACATGGAAACAATTAGTTCATCTAAAGAAAAATGATTTAAAAGAAATTATGCGCATCGTTCTGAAAGAGCAGATTGACGCAGGTGTAGTATCTGTAATTAAGCTTGAGAATGGTCAAACTTTATATGTTGATGTTGCTGCAATGGAACAAAAGGTTAGTACTGATTTTGGTTTAAAAATACTTTCACCTTTTGATAATTCTCTTATTCATCGTGACCGTTTAGCTTCTTTATTTGAATTTGATTATAGGATTGAATGCTATGTACCAGCAGCCAAACGTGTATATGGTTATTTTTGTTTGCCGATCCTATATCAAGATGAGTTAGTAGGCCGAGTAGATTGTAAAGCGCATCGTTCTATCAAAGAATTAGAAGTGATTAGCCTACATCTGG
>OKDR01000322.1_pt1 | contig 13649 bp, 10 predicted proteins | sample 1615041 | NCBI WGS metagenome assembly OKDR01 (sample SAMN04436990, study PRJEB24849) | human gut metagenome | biome: human gut; feature: NICU; material: stool | host: Homo sapiens | place: USA: Saint Louis, MO | collected 2013-03-17 | reverse complement strand
AAAAGCTTTTCGTTCCGGCTCAGGAAGTGCCGCCACTATAGGTATTTGCTGGTAGAACCTCAACGGACAATTTATAATGGCTCAGATAAAAAAAACTAATAGGTTAATCATTGTTTCCTATTTGTTAAATTGAGTTAACATCTAAGCCAGAATAACCATGTCGAAGCGATTACCACCTCTGAATGCATTACGTGTTTTTGATGCAGCCGCACGTCATCTCAGCTTCACTCGGGCAGCCGATGAGCTTTTTGTGACGCAGGCCGCAGTCAGCCATCAAATCAAGTCTCTCGAGGATTTTCTGGGCCTTAAGCTGTTCCGTCGGCGCAATCGTTCGCTGCTGTTAACGGAAGAAGGGCAGAGCTATTTTCAGGATATTAAAGAGATTTTTTCGCAACTGACGGAAGCGACGCGTAAACTGCAGGCGCGCAGCGCCAAAGGGGCATTAACGGTCAGTTTATTGCCAAGTTTCGCCATTCAGTGGCTGGTGCCAAGACTCACAAGCTTTAACTCAGCTTATCCGGGAATCGACGTCAGGATCCAGGCGGTGGACCGTCAGGAGGATAAGCTGGCGGACGATGTCGATGTGGCGATTTTTTACGGCCGCGGCAACTGGCCGGGCCTGCGTGTGGAAAAATTGTACGCTGAGTATCTGCTGCCGGTCTGTTCCCCGCTCTTGCTCACCGGCGACAAAGCATTGAAAACGCCTGCCGATCTGGCGCAACATACCCTGCTTCACGATGCGTCCCGCCGCGACTGGCAAACTTATACCCGTCAGCTTGGTCTAAGCCATATTAATGTGCAGCAGGGGCCGATTTTCAGCCATAGCGCGATGGTGCTGCAGGCGGCCATTCACGGGCAGGGCGTGGCGCTGGCCAACAACGTCATGGCGCAGTCCGAAATTGAAGCCGGTCGTCTGGTGTGTCCGTTTAATGATGTTCTGGTCAGTAAGAATGCGTTTTACCTTGTTTGCCATGACAGTCAGGCAGAACTGGGTAAAATAGCCGCTTTCCGGCAGTGGATCCTGGCGAAAGCGGCAAGTGAACAAGAAAAATTCCGCTTTCGTTATGAACAATAATTACTTGTAGGGTAACAACATGACCAGCCGTTTTATGCTGATATTCGCCGCGATTAGCGGCTTTATCTTTGTGGCTCTGGGCGCCTTTGGCGCGCATGTCTTAAGTCAATCGCTCGGCGCGGCGGAGATGGCCTGGATCCATACCGGCCTGGAGTACCAGGCCTTCCATACCCTGGCGATTTTTGGTCTGGCGGTGGCGATGCAGCGTCGGATCAGTATCTGGTTCTACTGGAGCAGCGTATTTCTGGCGTTAGGGACCGTGCTGTTCAGCGGCAGCCTCTATTGTCTGGCGCTCTCTCATTTACGTCTGTGGGCGTTCGTGACCCCGGTGGGCGGCGTAAGCTTCCTCGCCGGTTGGGTTTTAATGTTAATTGGTGCAATTCGTCTGAAACGTAAGGGCGTTGTTCATGAATAAGGTTGTCCTCTATTGTCGCCCTGGGTTTGAGAAAGAGTGCGCAGCAGAAATTACCGATAAGGCAGCCCGCCTTGAGGTGTTTGGTTTTGCCCGGGTCAAAGAAGACTCTGGCTATGTAATTTTTGAAGGTTATCAGCAGGACGACGGCGAGAAGCTGGTGCGCGATCTGCCGTTCAGCTCGCTGATTTTCGCCCGACAGATGTTTGTGGTCGGCGAACTGCTGCGCGACCTGCCGCCGGAGGATCGCATAACCCCGATCGTCGGCATGCTGCAGGGCGTGGTGGAGAAGGGTGGCGAGCTGCGTGTGGAAGTGGCGGATACCAACGAAAGCAAAGAGCTGATGAAGTTCTGCCGCAAGTTTACGGTGCCGTTACGCGCGGCGCTGCGCGAGGCGGGCGTGCTGACCAACTATGAAACGCCAAAGCGACCGGTGGTGCATGTGTTCTTTATCGCCCCCGGCTGCTGCTATACCGGCTACTCATACAGCAACAACAACTCACCGTTCTATATGGGCATTCCGCGGCTGAAGTTTCCGTCCGACGCCCCGAGCCGTTCCACCCTCAAGCTGGAAGAGGCGTTCCACGTTTTTATTCCGGCGGACGAGTGGGACGAGCGTCTGGCGAACGGCATGTATGCCGTCGATCTCGGCGCCTGCCCGGGCGGCTGGACCTATCAGCTGGTGAAGCGCAACATGTGGGTCTCTTCGGTCGATAACGGCCCGATGGCCCAGAGCCTGATGGATACCGGCCAGGTGACCTGGCTGCGCGAAGACGGTTTCCGCTATCGTCCGAACCGCAACAACATCTCGTGGATGGTCTGCGATATGGTGGAGAAACCGGCGAAGGTGGCGGCGCTGATGGCGCAGTGGCTGGTCAACGGCTGGTGCCGGGAGACCATCTTCAACCTCAAGCTGCCGATGAAAAAGCGCTATGAAGAGGTGTCGCAGAATCTGGCCTATATTCAGGCCCAGCTGGACGAGCACGGCGTTAACGCCCAGATCCAGGCGCGTCAGCTGTATCACGATCGTGAAGAAGTGACCGTTCACGTGCGCCGCCTGTGGGCCGCCGTCGGCGGACGTCGCGACGAGCGTTAATCCTTCCCCCTCAGGCCGGAGACGCGTGCGCGTCCTCCGGCCTTCCCCTTAAGGCTGCGGCGCATCCGACACAATATGCGTCACGCCATCCAGATGACCAATCCTCGCCTCGCCGGAGCGGTTGAACTTGCTTTTGTCGATCAGCAGTAGCGACTGCGCCGCCCGCTTAAGCAGGATCGATTTGAAGTCGGCATTGAACGCATTGGAGTCCCACAGCGCGCCCTGCGGGTCGATGCCTTCGCAGGAAAAAATAAACAGATCGATCTCCAGCGATTTCAGCTGGGAAATCAGCGCCGGGTTCACGTAGCAGCCATATTTCCGCTGCAGAGTGCCGCCGGAGCAGGTGAGCGTGATCTGGTCGCGTTTGGCCAGCTCCTGGCAGATGGGCTGGCTGTTGGTAAAGACGTGCAGCGGGCGGTCCGGCAGCTGGCGGGCGAGATACCAGCAGGTGGAGCTGGCATCGAGGGCGATCACCATCCCTTCGTCAATCCAGGCCAGCGCTTCGCGGGCGATGTCGGCTTTATGCGCGTAATGGCTTTTCAGGCGCATGTGGAAAGGATCGCCGCTGTCCTGGCTGCGCTGGTGGATCACTTTGGCCCGGCCGTGGTTACGCAGCACTTTGCCCTGCGCCTGCAGCTCGCTCAGATCGCGGCGAATAGTTTCCCTGCTGACGTTGAGCTGTTTTGACAACGTTTCGGTGGTCAGGCTGCTGTGGGTGATCAGGAGATCGACGATCGCCTGCTGGCGGGCTGCTTTCATTTATTCTCATCCCATCATTGATTGAGCGTCTGCATCAGGCAGACGCTCCGGCATGAGATTACGGCGTGACTCCTTTTTTTAAAAGGATATTTCCGTACTTAGCGCACTCTCCTGTGATAACGATCGCAAAGGCTTTTTGCGCCCGGTCGTAGAAGGCAAAGCGGTCAATCCGCACGATATCCGGGCAGGGGGCCTGCGCCGAGAGCGCCTGCCGATAGCGCTGTTCCACCGTCGGGTCGAGCGCATCGCCTTCGACGGCGGCCATCATCACCACCGGCGGCGCATAGCTGTCTAATTCGAACAGCGGGATAATCGCCTGCAGCAGATCGCTGACTCGCAGGCCATCGGCGCGGATCACCTGCGGCCCCATGCTGTGCGCCGGGAAATGGGCATCGGAAAAAATGATTTCATCCCCATGGCCCATTTCGGCCAGCACTTTCAGCAGTTCCGGCGATATCAGCGGGGAAATGGTTTTGAGCATCTCAGGCTTCCTCTATCAGTTCAGGTTCAGTTTGCGGCCAGAAATAGCGGTAGCGGTACGCGACCTGCGCTCTGGCCTGTTCTGGCGAAGAGAACTCGCCCACGCCATACCAGCCAAACATCGCCGCGCCGGCCACGGTGGTTTCGGCATCGTCGAGGACTTTGATCGGTATCCCGAGTCGGTTGGCCTTGATCTGGTTCCATAGCGCGTTGCGGCTGCCGCCGCCCACCAGCAGCAGCTCTTTCGCCCTGAAGCCGCCGATTTTTTCCAGGGTTTGCAGATGCTGCGCCAGCTGATCGCTTAACCCCTCCAGCGCGGCGCGGTAAAAATGGCCGCGGGTGGTGTTGAGCGTGACGCCCTGCCAGCCGGCGTGCTGGCTGGCGAGCAGGTCGCACTGCATCCTGACGCCCTGGGCGCCGGGCGGGATCGCCTGCGCTTCGTCAATCAGCGTCTGCCATGGGGTGTCAGCGCTCCACAGCAGTTTGCGCACCCACTCGAGCACGCCGGAGGCCAGCCACTGCATCCCCGGGTTATAGCGGCCCGGCTGGCTGTCCAGCTCGCAGGTGGAGCCGCTGTAGTCACAGAGCAGCGAGGTGTCGACCTGCGCGCTGCGTACCATCAGGATCTCCCAGGTCCCGGAGGAGAGCACCGGCTCATCCTGCCCGGCGCCGGCGCCAAACAGAGCGAACTGGGTGTCATGCCCGGCCGAGATAACCGGGATCCCGACGGGGAGGCCCAGCAGCGCAGCGGCCTCCGGCAGCAGGGCGCCGATCGGCTGGCCTGCTTCAACCAGCCGCGGGAACAGGCGGCGCGGCAGGCCGGTCGCCTGCAGGATCGGCGCGCTGAAATCGCGCTGCCGGAGATCGAGCATCTGGCTGGTGCCCGCCATGGTGAGGTCGGTGGTGAACTCCCCGGTCAGCCGATGGTTGATCAGCGATGAAATAAACAGCCAGGCATGGGCCTGCGCCAGCAGCTGCGGGTGGTTCTCTTTCAGCCACACCAGCTTATACAGGGTGTTGAACGCAAACGCGCCGACGCCGGCTATCCGCTGCAGCTGGCGCGCGGGCATATACTGGCTGATTTTCTCCATCACCGCCGCGGTGCGCGGGCATTTCCAGCTGATGATCGGATACAGCAGGGCACCCTGCTCATCTACCAGCGCGCCATCGACGCCAAAGGTCGTGACGGTAATGCCGCGCACCGTGCAGGAGGCCAGCTGGTCATGGATCTGCCGACAGCAGTCGGCAAAGCGCTGCATAATGGCCTCCAGCGACCACTGGTGCCAGTCGCTTTTTTCCGCCGCGATGTCGCTGGCGTTCGCCGTTGCGGCGCGGGCGATAATGTTCCCTTGTCGATCCACGGCCATCGCCCGCACGTTCGTGGCGCCGCAGTCGAGGACCAGGATAACGTCTTGCTTCATAGTGACTCCCGAAACAACATTGCCGGATGGCGCAGCGCTTATCCGGCCTACAGACCGCGCGCGTCTGTAGGCCAGGTAAGCCTGCGCCTCCGGGCGAAACCAACCTGTTAACGCTTATACAGCGGCCCGTAGTTCTGGCAGGCGCGGTAGTCCTGGCCCTCGATATCCATGCCGTGCGCGGCCCAGGCGGAAGGGCGATAGATTTTCGCCTCTTCCACGTTGTGCATGCAGACCGGAATGCGCAGCATGGCGGCGAGGGTAATGAAATCTGCGCCAACGTGGCCGATGGTCAGCACGCCGTGGTTGGCGCCCCAGTTGGCCATCACCGAGTACACATCGCTGAACGGGCCCTTGCCGGTCAGGCGTGGGGCAAACCAGGTGGTGGGCCAGGTGGAGTTGGTGCGGGCGTCGAGCTGGTCGTGCATCGCTTTGGGCAGCGCTACGCTCCAGCCTTCGGCAATTTGCAGCACCGGCCCCAGACCTTTGATGATGTTCACCCGGGTCATGGTGAACGGCACGCCGCCTTCGGTCAGGAAGCGGGAAGAGAAGCCGCCGCCGCGGAAGTATTCGTGGATCGCCGGGCACCATTCGGTCGCCGCGAGGCAGGCATCCGCCTCGCTCTGCTCAATCTCCCAGTGGGGTTTCATCGTCGGATTGCCCTGCGCGTCGCGCTGCTGGCAGGAGCCGTCCAGCGCCGCAGAGCCGGAGTTAATCAGGTGAATGATGCCGTGCTCCGCCCGCCCGGTGAGCGGCTGCCCGGTGACCCGTTCAACGGCATCCGGCGACCAGTAGGTGCGTACGTCGGCAAACACCTGGGCGGTGCCGGTGAGCTGATGGCCCATCAGCATGGCCACGCCGTTGAGGCTGTCGTTTTCGGTAGCGACGACAAACGGTTCGCGCACCCCGTTCCAGTCAAAAGAGCTGTTGAGCAGCGCTTCGGCGGTATCGCCATTGGGGTATTGATCGGTCCAGTGGCGCTGACCCTGGAAACCGGCGGCGATGGCGTTGTAACCCAGCGACTCCTCCACCAGCCCTTTTTCTGCGAGCTTCGGGTTGCCCTGCATCATGTCGCGGATGCACATCGCCATCAGCAGGCTCTCTTTCAGCACCGCGCGGCTCTGCGTTTCATTGCGCTTATACTGCTCAGCGTTCTGATCTTCGCCGTAGCGGAAGTGTTTATCCGCCCACGCCAGCGCCATCTCCAGCTCGGTTTCATCATAGATTTTTTGATCGATTCGCCGGCGCAGCTCCGTCATGTCGACAGCCTGCACCTTCATGCCGAGCCAGGACTCAAAAAAGTTGTGGTCGACGATAGATCCGGCGATGCCCATTGAGACGCCGCCCAGCGACAGATAGCTTTTCCCTTTCATACTGGCGACAGCCAGGCCGGCGCGAGCGAAGCGCAACAGCTTTTCTTCGACATCCGCTGGGATCGACGTGTCATCGGCATCCTGCACGTCATGTCCGTAGATGGAGAACGCCGGGATCCCTTTCTGGCTATGGGCCGCCAGCGCCGCGGCCAGATAGACCGCCCCCGGACGCTCGGTGCCGTTAAAGCCCCAGATGGCCTTCGGGCGCAGCGGATCCATGTCGATGGTTTCGCTGCCGTAGCACCAGCAGGGGGTGACGGTGATGGTGACGCCGACGTTCTGGCTGCTGAATTTCTCTTCACAGGCGGCCGACTCGGCCATGCCGGCGATGCAGGTATCGGCAATCACGCACTCCACCCGGGCGCCGCAGGCGTGGGGCAGTTTCTCGCTGATAAGCGCGGCGGTGGCTTTCGCCATGTTCATGGTTTGCGCTTCCAGCGACTCGCGGACCCCCATGCGACGACCATCGATTACCGGACGAATACCGATCTTCGGTAAGCTGATTTTTTTCATTACAGATCCCTCAGGTTATGCGGATAACAGGTTTAGTTCGTCGCCGCTTGTGAACGGAAACGGGCAAAAATAAAGATGATGGCGAAGCACAGCGCCGGGACCAGTTCGGCGGTCGGGATATTGCCGGCGGCGTCGCTGACAAAGCCCATCACCGGAGTAACGATCCCGCCGCCGATAATGGTCATGACGATAAATGACGAGCCATATTTGGTGTCCTGGTCAAGATGCTTAATCCCCAGCGAGAAGATGGTCGGGTACTGAATGGACATAAAGGCGCTGCACAGGGTCAGGGCCAGCAGACCGACGTGGCCGCCGCTGAAGGCGGAGAGCAAACAGAGCAGCATGGCGATAAACGCATAGATAGCGAGCACGTTGTGCGGCGCGAAGCGGCGGATAAGCCAGGTGCCGGTAAAACGGCCGATAAAGAAGCAGACCATGGTGGCGGTCAGGTAGTTGGCGGCGAAACCGGCCGTCATGCCCGGGATCTCTTCGATAGCGTAGCGAATCAGGTAGCTCCAGCAGGCGGTTTGCGCGCCGACGTAGCAGAACTGGGCCAGTACCGCCCAGCGCCAGTGGCGGATGCGCATCAGGCGCGTCAGCGAGGCGAAAAAAGTGCTCTGCGCGCTGTCGCTGTGGTCATCGCTTTGCAGGGAGGGGAAGCGGGTGCAGACGATCAGCAGGGCGACCAGCAGGACGATAGCCACGATAATCATATAGGGGGTTTGTACCGACAGGACCAGACTGTGCTTCCAGGCGCTGAGCTGTTCCGGCGTCATTTTATCCAGCACCTCCTGCGGCTGATGCGGGACGTTAGACAAAATAAGACTCTGGCCAAATACCACGGCAATAATGGCGCCGAATGAGTTAAAGGTCTGGGCCAGATTAAGGCGGAAGTGACCGCCGCTTTCCGGACCGAGGACGGTGACAAACGGGTTGGCCGCGGTTTCCAGACAGCCAAGCCCGGCAGCGATAATAAATAATCCAATCAGGAATAAAGTGTAGTTCATCACTTCGGCGGCAGGCCAGAACAGCGCGGCGCCGCAGGCATATAAAAACAGACCCGTAAGGATGCCGGCTTTGTAGCTGAATTTTTTCATCAACATCCCGGCGGGGATGGGAATAATAAAATAGCCAAAGTAAAAGGCCGATTGAATTAATCCGGCCTGGAAGTTAGTCAGGGTAAAGGCCTGTTGAAATTGCGGTAATAAAATATCATTCAGATTATTAGCCACGGCCCACAGAAAAAAGAGGGAGCACAGCAGAGCGAAAGGAATAATGTAGCTCTTACTCTGCCCGCTCTCCATGGCGCGGTAACTTTGCGTTGGTATCGTTGTGTTTCCCATAGCGTCCTCATCAGTTCAGAAGCATTTACAACAGCATTCAGGGCGCAGTCTGGTGCTGCAGCAGACCGCAAAATTAAGTGAGCTCAGGTGACGCGCCGGTGAGTGAAATGAAAGTCACGGCGGAACTCATGACTTCATTTTCAAATAAAAACCGCCTGTTAATATGATGATGGTCACACTTAACGCGCTGTGGACCATTTTATGTGATTATTGTCACTTTAATTTTTCAAAAACGCTGACCGTTTGAGAAAATAAATTCACAAAACCACAACGCTAATGACCGAATGAATATATATCGTGGAAAACGGGCAAATGTTACAAAGAAATAAAATGCCCGCTTGATGAAATATTATTAAGAACGGGCATTTTAATCTCTCTCGTAATGGGCATGGTTGCTTTATTCATGGCGGAATAATTGACGCGGCTCACAAAAAATAATCATGAAAATTCCCCTTTGAATATTCAGGTTGATGATGAAGACCATTATTCACCCTATCCCACGGTAGCCGACGATATTTCTGTTGCCCTGCCGTTGATGGATGATGAGTCACCAAAAGAGGAACGCAATGGAAAGAAACAGACTGGCCCGGCAGATTATCGATACCTGCCTGGAAATGACCCGCCTGGGGTTAAATCAGGGGACTGCCGGCAATGTCAGCGTGCGCTATCAGGGAGGAATGCTGATCACCCCTACCGGTATCCCATATGAAAAGCTGACGGAAGACAAGATCGTCTTTATTGATGCCGAGGGCCAGCATGAGCAGGGAAAACTGCCCTCCAGCGAATGGCGTTTTCATCAGGCGGCCTACCAGACGCGACCCGATGCCCAGGCGGTGGTCCACAATCACGCTGTCCATTGTACGGCGGTGTCGATCCTCAACCGGCCCATCCCGGCCATCCACTATATGATCGCCGCGGCCGGCGGGAATTCGATCCCCTGCGCGCCCTATGCCACCTTCGGCACCCGCGAACTGTCTGAGCATGTCGCGGTGGCGCTGAAGCACCGCAAAGCCACGCTGCTGCAGCATCACGGCCTGATCGCCTGCGAGGCCAGCCTGGAGAAAGCGCTCTGGCTGGCGCATGAAGTGGAGGTCCTGGCCCAGCTCTACCTCAGTACGCTGGCGATTACCGACCCGGTCCCGGTGCTGGATGACGAGGCGATCGCCATCGTGCTGGAGAAGTTCAAAACCTACGGATTACGCATTGAAGAGTGATGCCGCAACGCTAACAGGAGAGCCACGATGGCAAACAGAATGATCCTCAATGAAACGGCATGGTTTGGCCGGGGGGCGATAAACGCATTAACCGATGAAGCGGCGCGGCGCGGCTATCGTAAAGCATTGATCGTCACCGACAGCACTCTCGCCCGCTGCGGCGTGGCGGCGAAAGTCACCGACAAACTGGATGCCGCCGGGCTGGCATGGGATATGTTCAGCGACGTGATCCCTAACCCGACCATCGCCGTGGTCCAGCAGGGGCTGCAGGCCTTTCAACGCAGCGGGGCGGATTACCTGATCGCCATCGGCGGCGGTTCGCCGCAGGATACCTGTAAGGCGATCGGTATTATTCAGCGTAACCCGGAATTCGCCGATGTCCGTAGCCTCGAGGGGCTGTCGCCCACCCGTCAGCCCAGCGTGCCGATCTTCGCGGTGCCGACCACCGCGGGTACCGCGGCGGAGGTGACGATTAACTATGTCATCACCGATGAAGAACAGCGGCGCAAATTCGTCTGTGTCGACCCGCACGATATTCCGCAGGTGGCCTTTATCGATGCCGATATGATGGACGCTATGCCGCCGGCGCTGAAGGCGGCTACCGGCGTGGACGCCTTGACGCATGCTATCGAAGGGTACCTCACTCGCGGCGCCTGGGCTTTGACCGATGCTCTGCACCTCAAGGCCATCGAGATCATCGCCGGCGCGCTGCGCGGCTCGGTTGCCGGAGACGCCGGCGCGGGGGAAGCTATGGCGCTCGGCCAGTATGTGGCGGGGATGGGATTTTCCAACGTTGGGCTTGGCCTGGTGCACGGCATGGCGCATCCGCTCGGCGCTTTTTACAACACGCCGCACGGCGTGGCGAATGCCATCCTGCTGCCGCACGTGATGCGCTTTAATGCTGAGGCGACCGGGGAAAAATATCGCGACATCGCCCGGGCGATGGGCGTCAGGGTGGAAGCGTTAAGCCTGACCGCCGCGCGCGAGGCGGCAGTAGAGGCGGTCTGCCAGCTTAACCGCGATGTCGGTATTCCCGGCCATCTGCGCGAGGTGGGCGTCAGGAAAGAGGATATTCCGGCGCTGGCCCAGGCGGCGCTGGCGGATGTGTGTACCGGCGGCAACCCGCGCGAGGCGAGCCTGGCGGATATCGTCGGGTTATATCAGGCGGCCTGGTGATTGCCTGTCCCGGGTAAAGCAGGCAGTTACCCTGCACCGGCGCACCTCTTAACGATGGTCAGCGCGTCAGCCGCAGCTGCTGCAGATTGCCGTCCAGCTGGAGGTCGGTCTGCAGGCGGGCCACCTCCCGGCAGGTGAAGGCCATCTCCTGATGCGCGGCCAGCTTTTTGCGCCACTTCTCCGGGACCTCGGCCAGGCGGGCGTACAGCCCCTCCAGGTCCTGAAACTCGTTCAGCAGCTGGGCGGCGCTTTTGGGTCCAATGCCCGCCACGCCCGGCACCTTCGAGCTGCTGATCCCCGCCAGCCCCCAGTAATCCGCCAGCTGCTCCGGGGTGACGCCGAACTCGCTTGCGATGAAGGGGGCGTCCAGCCAGCGCTTCTGAAAGTAGTCGCGGATGCGGATGGTGGGCGACAGCAGCTGGCAGTAGCCTTTGTCGGTGGAGACGATGGTGGCCTGATGGCCCGCCTGGGCCACCTTCACCGCCAGGGTGGCGGCGAGATCGTCCGCTTCGCTGCCCGGCGAGGCCCAGCAGCGGATCCCCCGCTGTTCGAAGGCGGCCCGCAGCGTCGGCATCTCGGCCACCAGCGTCTCCGGCATCGGCGCGCGGCCGGCTTTGTACTCCGGCAGGCGCTGGTGGCGCCAGCCGTGGGCGCGATCCTCATCATCGAACACCGCCACTGCGTGGGTGGGCTGACTGTGGACAATCAGCTGCTCCAGGGCATGCAGGCAGGTATCGACGCAGGGTGAACCCTGCACCGCGTGGATGCGGCGGATCAGATTTAACGCGTCGACGATTAACAGATGAACAGCCACAGATACCCCCTTATTCTCAGCGTCTTTAGGGTAACATCGCCATCAGATCGAGGCTATCTGCGCCTGAACAATCAGGAAGATAACGCGCAAATTTCGCTAACTGACCGCCATCAGCGGTCTGATGACGTCCGGCGCGGGTTCGCCGTACCACACCGCTTCGCGCACCGGGACCGGTTTGGCGATAAGCCCGAGGGCGTAAAAGCGATCGGCGATGGTCTGCTGGGCGCGGATCACCGACAGATCCATCGGCCGCGGGCGATGGCTGCGGCGGGCGAGGGCCATGCTCAGCGACCGGGCGTCGATCCCCAGCTCTGCCGAGAGTAAGCGGGCCGCTTCGCCGCGATGCGAGTCGATAAACTGCCCGGTGTGGGTCAGCTCCGTCAGCAGGCGGCGCATGATATCGCCATGCTGAGCGAGGTAGTCCCGTCGCGAAAGATAAAACTGATGGTTGTTGACCCGGCCTTCGCCGCTGGCGACCACCCGCAGCTCGCCGGTGTGTTCGGCGTCGCTGAGCAGCGGATCCCACATCATCCAGGCGTCAACCGCCAGATAGTCGCTGGCGGTCAGCGGATATTTCGGCGGGGTATAGACCACCCGCACATCGTTCAGACCCAGGCCGGCGTCCTCGAGGATCTGCAGCAGCAGCCAGTGGACATTCGACCCTTTATTGAGGGCGATGCGTTTACCGCGCAGATCGCTGAGCTGGCGAATGTCGCTCTCCTGCGGGACGACCATCGCCACGCTGCGCGGCGCCGGCGGCTCCCACGCCACGTACATCAGTTCGCTATTGCTGGCCTGGGCAAACACCGGCGGCGCTTCTCCGGTGGTGCCGAAGTCGATCTCGTTGCAGGCGAGGGCGTGGAGGAGCTGCGGTCCGGCAGGAAACTCACTCCACAGCACGTTGACGCCGAGGCTGGCGAAGGCGGTTTCCAGACTCTGACGGGCTTTCAGGATCCCGAGGCTGCCGAAGCGCTGGTAGCCAATACGCAGTTCGCGATCGGCCCCGGCTGCGTTGGCGAACGCCCGCGGCGGCGCAGGCGGGCGGCGGCGGCTTTTGATCAGCCCGAGGTTAGCGAGCTGGGTGCGCAAGGTATGCCGGCTGATCCCCAACAGCGCGGCCGCCTGGCTCTGGTTATCGTCGCAATGTGCCATGGCGTGGCGAATCAGGGCGCTGGTCACTCGCTGCCACAGCGGCTCGCCGGGAAGCGCCAGCTGGTGGCGAATAAAGTCGTCCAGTTCATGATCGCTCGCCGGCCCCGGGGCGTCGTTGAGCGTCGCCAGGCGCAGCTGGGCAGGACTGATCTCCTCTTCTTTACTGAGCAGCACCGCGTTGTGCAGGGTGTTTTCCAGCTCGCGAATATTGCCCGGCCACGAATAGTCCATCAGCCGGGCCAGTGATTCTGGCGCCAGACGCAGGGTTGGCCGCCCGAGGCGCCGGGCGTAGAGTGATAAAAAGTGGTGCGCCAGCAGCGGGATATCCTGCCGACGCTGGCGCAGCGGCGGCAGCGGCACCACCGCGATATTCAGTCGATAGTAGAGATCCTCGCGAAAGCGGCGCTCGCGGATCGCCTGGGCCAGGTCAACGTGGGTGGCGGCAATCACCCGGACATTCACTTTAATCGCTTTGCGTGAGCCGACGCGGGTAATTTCACGCTCCTGCAGCACTCGCAGCAGCTTGACCTGCAGCGGCAGGCTTAATTCGCCGATCTCGTCCAGCAGCAGCGTCCCCCCTTCCGCGGCTTCAAACCAGCCGGGCTGTCCCTGCTGCGCGCCGGTGAAGGCGCCTTTCTCATGCCCGAACAGTTCGGCTTCGGCGAGGCTCTCGGTCAGCGCGCCGCAGTTAACGGCCAGAAACGGCTGCTGGCGACGGGCGCTGTGATGATGGAGATAGCGGGCCACCACCTCCTTGCCGGTGCCGGTTTCGCCCACGATCAGCACGGTCGCCTCCGTTGGCGCGAGTTTGTCCAGCAGGCTCT
>OKDR01000290.1_pt1 | contig 15173 bp, 9 predicted proteins | sample 1615041 | NCBI WGS metagenome assembly OKDR01 (sample SAMN04436990, study PRJEB24849) | human gut metagenome | biome: human gut; feature: NICU; material: stool | host: Homo sapiens | place: USA: Saint Louis, MO | collected 2013-03-17 | reverse complement strand
AAGTTCGTTCGAATATTTTAAAACAAAAATCAATTTAATATCTAGAGTAATATTTATTTTTACATTTTCATTAAATAAAATTTGATCTATTTATTATTTTCTAAGTCTAATAATGTACAAAGTCTCATTTAAAATAAAAAGGAGCTGAATAATCAGCTCCTTTTTTTACTAAATTGACGTATTAAGTCAATTGAGCAGCTTGGATTTTCTTAGTATCAACTTGATCAGCTTCTTTAGTATATTCGCTCATCTTGTCGAAGTTTAAGTATTTGTAGATGTCAGCAGAAGCGCTGTCGATTTGCGACGCGTACTGTTGATATTCTTCTGGGCTTGGTAATTTACCAAGAACCGCAGCTACAGATGCAAGCTCAGCAGACGCTAAGTAAACGTTAGCACCTTGACCTAAACGGTTCGGGAAGTTACGAGTAGAAGTCGATACACATGTTGTGTTCGGCGCTACACGTGCTTGGTTACCCATACATAATGAACAGCCAGGCATCTCTGTACGTGCACCAGCACGACCATAGATGTTATACAAGCCTTCTTCCATTAATTGGTGCTCGTCCATACGAGTTGGTGGAGCCAACCATAAACGAGTAGACAATGAACCACCAGGTACTTTATCTAGTAACTGACCAGCTGCACGGAAGTGACCGATATTCGTCATACAAGAACCGATGAATACTTCATCAATTTTGTCGCCTTGAACGTCAGAAAGAAGTTTCGCGTCATCTGGATCGTTCGGGCAACAAAGAATTGGTTCTTTGATGTCAGCAAGATCGATTTCGTAAACTTTTAGGTATTCTGCATCAGCATCAGCTTTTAACAAGCTTGGGTTATCTAACCACTTCTGCATGTTTTCAGCACGACGAGCAAGTGTACGTGCATCGCCATAACCTTCTGCGATCATCCACTTCAACATCGTGATGTTAGAACGTAGGTATTCAGCAACTTTCTCTTCAGAAAGTGTGATTGAACAGCCAGCAGCAGAACGTTCAGCTGACGCATCAGAAAGTTCGAATGCTTGCTCAACAGTCAAGTCATTTTCCATTTCTGATAAATCGATCTCAAGGATACGACCAGAGAAGATATTTTTCTTACCTTTCTTCTCTACAGTTAAATCACCCGCTTGAATTGCGTAGTAAGGAATTGCATGTACAAGGTCACGTAAAGTGATACCAGGTTGCATTTTACCTTTAAACTTAACAAGTACAGATTCAGGCATATCAAGTGGCATAACACCAGTTGCTGCTGCGAACGCAACAAGACCAGAACCCGCTGGGAATGAAATACCGATTGGGAAACGAGTATGTGAGTCACCACCAGTACCTACTGTATCTGGAAGTAACATACGGTTTAACCAAGAGTGGATAATACCGTCACCTGGACGTAAAGATACACCACCACGGTTCATGATGAAGTCAGGTAATGTATGGTGAGTTGTTACGTCAACTGGTTTTGGATACGCAGCAGTGTGACAGAAAGACTGCATCACTAAGTCAGATGAGAAGCCCAAGCATGCTAAGTCTTTTAACTCGTCACGAGTCATTGGACCTGTTGTATCTTGAGAACCAACTGTAGTCATTTTAGGTTCACAGTAAGTTCCTGGACGGATACCTTGACCTTCTGGTAAACCACATGCGCGGCCAACCATTTTTTGAGCTTGTGTGAAGCCTTTGCCAGTGTCAGCAGGTTGTACTGGAGTACGGAATAATGTAGAAGGTGCAAGACCTAATTCTTCACGTGCTTTAGCAGTTAAACCACGACCAATGATCAAGTTAATACGACCACCAGCACGTACTTCGTCTAAAAGTACTGGAGTTTTAAGATCTGCTTCAGAGATTTGCACGCCATCTTTAAAAGCAGTTACTTTTGCAGCAGCATGGTCAATTTTCAATACTACTTCGTCGCCCATGTTCATGTTAGCAACGTCGATTTCTACAGGTAATGCACCTGCATCTTCCATAGTATTGAAGAAAATTGGAGCGATCTTAGAACCTAAGCACACACCACCGTCTTTTTTGTTTGGAATGTGTGGAAGTTCATCACCAAAGAACCAAAGAACAGAGTTAGTTGCAGACTTACGGCTTGAACCTGTACCAACAACGTCACCAACGTAAGCAACTTGATTGCCTTTAGCGATAAGTTCTTTAATTTGGCTTAATGGACCAACTTCACCTGGTTTTTCAGGGTTGATACCATCACGCTCGTTTTTCAACATTGCATTTGCGTGTAATGGAATGTCTGGACGGCTCCAAGCATCTTGAGCTGGAGACAAGTCATCAGTATTTGTTTCACCAGTTACTTTAAACACAGTGATTTTGATTTCTTCTGGAACGTCAGGACGGCTAGTGAACCATTCTGCTTCAGCCCAAGATTGTAAAACAGCTTTAGCAGCTGCATTACCAGCTTTTGCTTTATCTGCTACATCATGGAATGCATCAAATACAAGAAGAGTTTTCTTTAATGCTTCAGCAGCTAAGCCTGCAAGTTCAGCATTGTCAAGAAGTTCAACAAGTGGTGCTACGTTATAACCACCTAGCATAGTGCCAAGTAAGTAAACTGCACGTTCTTTAGAAACGAGTGGTGAAGTTGCTTCGCCTTTTGCAATCGCTGCCAAGAATGCTGCCTTTACGTAAGCTGCTTGGTCAACACCTGCAGGAACACGGTTTTCAAGCAAATCTACCAAGAACGCTTCTTCGCCTGCTGGTGGATTTTTTAATAGTTCAACAAGCTGAGCTGTTTGAGCGTCATCAAGTGGCTTCGGTGGGACTCCGAGTGCGGCACGTTCTTCAACGTGTTGGCGGTAAGCTTCTAGCACGGTGTTCATTCCTCTTTTTTTGAAAAATTACTTGCAAATTCCAGCTTTCTTAAAAGCTTCACAAGTAATATGGACTACAAAAGTTTACTAGAGTTCAAGGTAAAAGTTAATGAGCGCGGGGTGTTTCTCCGTGATGCCCATTATTTTGTATCTAAATACCTATGTTCAAATAATGAGCATATTGGGTAAAATTGAGCTATTTTTAAGCAAAAAGAGCTTCAGCCAGATGAAAATTCAATAACCTCATCCACAATTAGAATGATTTATATTTTGGCATTTTGTCATGAGGGGTTGCCAAACATTCATTCATCATTTGCTTTCTAACTTTTTCTTGGATTGCTTGAGGATCTTTTGTCAGTTCTTCTTTTGGAATTGCATAAACTTTTTCAATAACATTAAGAATGAATTTTTTAGTTATCTCATCTTCAATCTTATTTGCATGCTCAACTGCCTGCGTTTTTTCAATTGCTTGCTGACGATCAAAAACAATACTTCTTGCAGCATTTCCTACGCTAGTACAAAAGCCATGCCACTGCTCTTCTGGTGTTAATGGTTTCTTTTCTGAACAACCCACAAAGAGCAAACTCATTGCAATCAATAAAATCTTTTTCATCATTTCACTACACTAATTATTGCTGTCCATATCATACGGAAAATCATCGTTTTTGCCAAAACTGCTATAAAAACCGAGATCAAAAAATCTCGGTCTTTTGTATTAAGCATTAGACATGCCTGTTTCATGTTTTGGATTAATTAAAGAATTTAATATCCGTAGGTGTTGATATTTTTGCTGCATCGCCAGCTGGTTTTAAGGTGCCATTTTTTGCATCAAAACGGAATAAACTAATATTGTTACTATAAACATTGGTTACATATAGATATTTACCAGATGCATCAAATGAGAAGGCACGTGGTTCAATACCATTCGCTTTATAAGCAACTGGCTTAGCTAGCAATCCATTCTGTTGGATTTTAAATACTAAAAGTTTGTTGTCTGCACCTCGATTGGCAGCAATCACATATTTACCATTTGGGCTAAGGATAATTCCACTCGCACTCTTAAATTCAGGTGTTTTGTCCTCGTGGATTAGTTTTAGCTCAGCCACTTTTTTCAAATGACCATCTTGCACGTTAAATGTCACAATTTCACTTCGCATTTCTGCGGTAACATACGCATGTTTGCCATTTGGTGAAAAGACCATATGACGCGGGCCAGAACCATGCGTAAAAGTTACATCGCGGTTAGTATCCGCTTCAAGTGGCTGAGCCTTGTTCGGGTTATAATGAAATGTATAGACTTTGTCATTTCCAAGATCGCTAGCATATAAATACTTACCATCTGGACTGAAAGTTGTCGAATGAGCATGACCACTTTCTTGGCGACCTTTAACGTGGCCAGAACCTTCCTCAAAAACTATATTTTGTACTTTTTCACCCAAATGGCCATTTGGTAAAATTGGCAAAACAGCCACACCACCACGGCCTTTATCGAATGCAGAATAGTTCGATACAAACAGGAACTTACCATCTAAACTGATTGTTGCATGTGTTGGATGTCCACCATGACTATCCACAGTGTTCAACACTTCCACCTTTCCGTTTTGAATAGATAATGCAGTCACCGCACCTTCGTTTTCTTCATTAGTGGTATATGCAAAACGACCATCTTTCGATTTCACAATCCAAGAAGGACTTTTCATTTTCAGCACTTTAACAGGAGTTAAAGTTCCATCCTTATTCACTTGAAGCTGGTACAAACCTTCACTGGCTTGTTTTGGTTTTTGCGCAAGCGGTGCATTAGGAATTGATGTCCATGTTCCTACTAAAGCAATTTGTTGTTGTGCAGCATTTACGGTGGAGCACCATCCAAATGACAAGAGCGTCAATGACAATGTTGCTGTTAATTTTTGAATTAGGCCACGATATTTAACGTTGATATCGTTTTCCTTGCCATTTTTAATTTCAACATAAGTATCTATATTCACTACTATATCCTTGAAAAAAACCACCTTATTTGCATTTATCAACAAGGTATATCAATCTAATTTCATTTAATGTTTCTGAAAACTAATTTATAAAACAGCAATTTTCAAGTGAATTTTCTTTAACCAATACCTATCCAAGGCTTCTTTACTCTTAAGAGAAGCGATACTTTAGATGATAAACACTCAACTTTTTTAAATGTTATGAAGACGTTATTAAATTAAAAGCCCACAATAGTGAGCTCTTAATTCATTCATTATTAGTTTCAACTAACTAAAAGCGCCAGTTGTAGAAAAGATCGATTGCTCTTTCTAGAGATTGACTTGCTTCTAAATATAAACGTCGATTCATTTGATAACGTAAAGTGAGTTTGTTTACAGGAGTAAACACTCCAACACCATAGCGAATAAACAGATCTGGTGTGATATAACCCGTTAAACTCACTTGCGTATCATCACCTGTACCTTGTGCATCTAAAGCTAAACCGCTCAAACCAAACGTACGTCCAATCTGGTTAGTTAAAGCACGTGTACCACCCAAGCCCATACTAATACCCGCAGCAGCAATGGTGTTGTTTACATCAGATTTAAAACCTTCTGCATTACTCAAGCCACTCGAACCTTCATTAATACGACCCGTAACGAGCGCGTTCAATGCTTCTTGCTCAGATAGACCTGCATCGTTATAAACCTGAATGTTTGGTGATGTCGCAGTACCCGTAACACGTACGCCAACCATGCTTCCCTGAACATTTTTGTTCGCATCGATATCTAAAGTCGGGTTAGCCAATGGTCCATTAAAACGGGCAATTGCTCGGTTCAAGTCTAGACTTTGTCCATAAGCTTCAATTTTCACTTTTTGGCTGACACCAATCGCTCCATTAGCTCTCATTGCAGTTTCATAACCACGTTGGCTTAAGTTTAGACGACCAACTAATGGAATATTACTGTTAAAGCCTTGGAAGATAACTTGTTTTCCAATATTAACAGAAATATCAGCTCGAATATCCCAAGATTTAGCGGCCCGTAAAATTGCAAGTGGATCTTGACCTTGGCGCACAATGCGAACATCTGATGAAGTATTAATAATTGGAACAGTCGTTTCTGGCATTGAAATACGTGCACGAGGAACATCTACTGATCCTTTTAAGCTTAAACGCTTATCAAAAGGATACATATCAAGTGTCAGATTCGGGTTGGCAATTGCTGTAATTAATGGCGCTTGACGTACCAGTAAATTATCACCTTTCAGATTTAATTGAAGGCGCGGCGCATCTTTCCACTCAAAACTACCTTTAAGCAATCCTACACCTTGCCCACTATTAAACGCTCCATCAATTGTTGCCATATCCTGACGAATTGATGAATACACCTGCACATTGGTTAGATTCACTGGCAGAGAAATCATGCTGATCGCACCATTCTTCAGGCGCATTTCACCAGTAAATTGAGGTTGAGTTAATGTACCGTTGACTTTACCAGCCAAGGCTAACGTCCCACTCATTGAGCGAACATCTTGAATAAATGGTTTCAAGACTTTTAATTGAACATCATTAAAGGCCACTTCACCATGCATTGGCATTGATGACTGGAATGGGTTGATAATAACGTTCGCGTAACCCGTACCAATATCTGGTGTTTTCACATCAACACGAAATAACAGACCCTCTGATACACTTTTTGCAATTACCCCTAACTCATCATAAGCCAAAGTCGTTGCAGGATCTTGTGGATCTTCAGCAGCTAAACCGATTTCACCTTTACGCGTAATTAAACGCGCATCAAGTTTTGGATTACCGCCATTTACCCACGATGCCTTAGCGTAACCATTTAATTGTCCAGTCATCGCTAAGCCTTCTGGCATAAATGCCGCGAAATCACTTAAGTCCATGTTCTGAGTTACAAAGGAAATATTCCCTCGTGCTTTACTCACTCTTACAGGCTGATCAAAACAGAGCTGACTATTGGTACTTTGCCAGCAATGTTGGCCCACATATAGCTCAGATTTCGCAGAAGAAAAAATTACTGGAGCATTTTGATTTTGTGCCAGACGAATTCGTCGTGAATCAAAACTTCCTTTCTGAATTTGACCTAACCAATCATTCTTTTGGTTAAACCCGCCTGCCAGCTGAACATAGAACTTGGAAACACTATTATTGCCAAGTACTTTTAATAAATGTGCTTTTCTTGTTCCTGTCAAATTCACTTCAGCGGACTGGATTTCTCTATTTCCGCTACGCAGATTATTTAATTTTGCGGTTAATTGAGTCGGTGTTGTTTCCGATGTTGGAAGCTCACCCTGAATACTCAATCTCTTCACACTTACGAGTGTATTAAAAGCAAAATTATCTACGGCAATATTGGCTGTTGCTTTTAAACGTGGTTGTGATTGAACATTCAAATCACCATAAGCTCGACCACGCAGTCCCGGATATAACTCGTAGAGTGCTGGCGCATTCAGCTTAATTTTTAGATTTTGTGCATTGCCAGTAGCTTGTAGCTGGTTCTGTCCATACACTAAAAATAAGTTATTTGCTTCAAATTGCTGAGGTAAAAAGCCATTTTGATTGGAATCCATCAATAGAGATAGATTACCCTTACCCCGAACAGGTTTATTATTTAAAAAGCCTGCAAGATTCAATTGCTGAATATTAATTCGCTTCAAGTGATCAGACCAAACCCCTTGAGTTTTCAGATTTCCTGAAATTTCACCTTTAACAGTTGAGGCAAAATATTGAGGCTTAAAGCGTACTAATGAACTATTAATATCCCATGCAATGCGGTCTTTTAAATTGACAGAACCAGTAGCATAGATTTTTCCAGCCACCCCATCGTGTTGTAACTGGCTAATTCGAATAAAATCTGGCGTGCCCGCTATAGAAAACTTCAACAAACCATTTGCCTGTTTTAAGGCTTTTAAAGACCCGTCATAATTAACCGCAAAGCCTTTAAAGCCGCCACCAGCTTTAACATCATGAAATAATAATGCTGCTGTACTTTTTCCACCTAAACTTACAGTTTCTTGACCTGCTTGAGCCAATCGACCAGTTAAATCAATTTTCTCAAACTGAATAATTTGCTGGTTTGGTTTAGCGAAACCATTTGCCTTAATCGAACCGTTTAACAGATTAACTGGCGCTGCTGCTTGAATACTTTGCGGATTAAAATCGTTTGCATTTAATAAAGCATTCCAAGCCAGCTGACGTTTTTCAGTAGGTAATAAAACTTTAGCCTGACCTGTTAAGCTACCTTTTTCAGCAGCAAAACTAAAATTAGGCACATTTAAGATATTATCTTTAACATTCAGGTTGGCTAGATATTGTCCTGCTGGCAATAAAGTTTTTTCATGCTGATATACTTTTGTAGCAACCTTAATATCTTGTTGACCGTCACGTAATGTTAAATCGACTTGACCATTATCACTACTTAACCATCCAATATAAGGCATTGCACGGTCTATATTCGCCCACGCCACATTCATGAGCATTGGTTGAGGTTTATTATTTTTTTCAGGCGCCTGATTAAGCTTGAGTTTCCAAGACTCATAACGGTCAAAATCAACGTTAGCAAATACTTCTGTACCTTTTTCCAAAGACCCAGTTGAAGCAATAGCTGCATCTAAACTTGGAGGTAAAAAGTCTTGAACCACCTGAGGAATCGCTTTGTCTTTAGGATTAATGCGATCTAAACGACCTTTGATGTCCCAAGTCACATGATCTTTCCAATTCACCAGACCTTTAAGATTAACGGCACCTTTCATAACTTGGCCATTAAAATCGGTAATATTAAGCTGATGAACTAAATCAGTATTCATTAAAGCGTTGTACTGACCTTCAGGTAAATTCTCACCCTTTAAATCTGTATCAAGTGCCAAATTAAGCTGTTTAATATCACCTTGAAACTTAATCACACCATTTTTTGCAAATAGTTTTTGTTCTTGTAGCAAAGGTAAATGATAGTTTTTTAATAATAGTTCACCTTGCATTGGAACTTCATCGCGAACAGGATGCAATATTACCCAACCTGTTAATAGATCGGGAGTGGTTGTTGCAACCCCAGCTTTTATAGTATCTAAACTTCCCCGAGCAGCCACTTTAATATTTTGAATATTTAGACTTTTTAAAGATGGGATTCTTAAATCTGCTGTGGCATCTAATGGATATTTACCACTGAAATCCATTTTACCTGTTGCGTTATGGACTGAAAGATAGCCCATATCCATACTAGATTTTTCAAATTCCAGTTTGGTCTCTGACCAAAGTGCATCCTGCAAATGAACGTCATGAAAACTTACATCTGAGGTTGCCAACTTAATTTCTAAATGATCAACATCACCTTCATCTACGCGTAAAACAAAGGGTAACTTGATTGGTTTAAATTCAAACGGTTTACCAGAGGGCGGAGTTTTATTAATAATACGTAAGTTGCGTACATCTGCATGGCTTAAATGCACTTCTTTTTCTAATAATAAAGAACGCCATCCTAAGCCTACATCAGCTCGATCTAATGAAACATCGACATCTTTTAATTGCACCAACACATTTTTGAGAATAATGCCTCGCAATAAGTTGCCGCCTTCATATTCATATTTAATTATTTTCTGAGCTTCTAAAACTCGATCTAATAAAAAACGGCTTCCGCGATCCGTTGACATCATGATGACTAACGAAGAAGCCAATAATAACAATATGATCAATATCGTCAGCAAGAAGCTACGCAAAATGCGACGCTTCTTCTTAGGAGAGCTTGGTGCCGAAGTGGGCTGCTGTTCTACTTCCGCCATAAAATAAACCTAATAAAATTTTATTTTTAAAGTTGTGGGCCTATAAAGAAATGTAAACGAATCGGATGGTTCTCATCTGAAATACCCGAAGCGACATCTAAACGGATTGGCCCAATTGGAGACTTCCAGCGAATTCCGACCCCAACACTATAAGCTGCTGGATTACTGAAATCTTTATCGTAAGCATTACCAAAGTCAGAGAAAACAGCTGCTCGCCATCCATCTTTGAACTGATAGTTATATTCTAAAGAACCTACAGCTAAAGCTTGGCCCCCAATTTTATATCCATCTACTTCTGGAGAAAGACTTTTATAGTCAAATCCACGAATCGTTTGGTCACCACCCGTAAAGAATCTAAGATTGTATGGAACTTTGTCAAAGTCATCTGTAAAAATATAACTAAGGTCAGATCTTCCAACAAATTGGTGATCATCATTTTTACCTAGAGAATAAATAAATCTCCAGCCTGCACTCGCAATCGCCATATTGGCATCTGAGAGTAAACTCTCACTGCCTAATTCTAATTTATAAGTTTGTTTAAAAGCTTTTGTTGGGTTTAAACGTGTATTACTTGAGGTTTTAGATGTTTCATAACTAAACAATAATGCTTCTTGCTCAGATGCAGCTGTTTTAAAAGCATCTGGTAATTCAGAAATATCAACATTACCTTTTTGGGTCAAACGATCTAAACGATAACGAACACCAATAGTATGCTGCCAATTACCTAATGGACGTTTGATTATACGCTCACCGCCCACAACAGCAGATTCGGTTAACAGGCTTACATCCGGACCAATATCATCCCGTGTTTCACGCTCATAACCGCCAACGATATTGAAATAGTCATTTAACGGATGTTTATAGGGAATACTATATCGACCATCAATCGATTGACGAATTTCAGAAACTTCTAAGTTGGCATCAAAAGAATGACCATATTTATTTACGATAGAACGGCGATATTGACTACGTAAACGCGCCCCCGTATCGGTTCCATAACCAATACCAGTTTCCAAACTATTTAGCTTGTCAGCATTTAAAGTCACAATAACTGGAATTCTTTTTGTTTCACGTGCTTGAGCTTGTAAACGATCCTGTTCAGTTTCCTGTTCATCATGCTGAGCTGCGGCGCTTTGCAACATTGCAGTTTGAGGCTCTGCCTGTTTCGCATTTTGTGTTCCGGCAAACTGTTTTTCATCGACTACGTTCTGCGTAACTTCTTTATTGGATGTCGCTAATTGACGTGCTTTCGCAAGTTGTCGTTGTTCTGGTGAAAGTAAATTAGACTCATCAACATCAATATTTTGTTCATCCACCAAAGCTTGTAAATCTGGTGGTAGCTCAAGTGGCTTTTCAATTGGGTCTGGTTTAATACTATCAACCAAGGTGTAATTGAAATAACGTGAGTTGGTTAGGTTATTTGCGAGCACATTTACACGCCAGAAGGCATAGTCATCACCCTCTTTCCAAGGCGCCATACTTTCTAAGATATTTTGGTTTAATGGCAAAGGTTTCGAAGGATCACTCATACGAAACTCGACCTTGTCTAATTTATAGCGCTCACCAGTCTCGTAGCGTAAATTGATATCGGCCTTATTTTCTGGCTGACTTACTTTTACATCATGCAATCGCCAATAAGCATCAAAATAACCATTATTAGATGCGGCATCAACAATACGGCTTTTAGTGGTTTCATATAAACCGTGGTTAAAGATATCACCCACATCTTGATCGGGAACTAAACGAATAACCTGAAATTGCGGCTGCTTTTCGCCTGGACCGGTAAACTCAATATTTTGCTCATTAATTCGTACTGGTTCATTTGGTGTCACTCTGACACGAACACGACTCGGACTTAATTTTTCAAATCGGAACTCAGCATTATAGTAGCCAACAGCTTGAGCAGCCTGATTACTTAATGTTCTAAGCTGAGGTAAAGCAGCATTGAAGTCTTCAAATGACTCTTGGGTAAATGTTGAAAGCTTACCTTTAATATTTTTAGCCAACACATCTGAAGCACCTTCTACCTCTGCGCTAATACGCGGTACTTGTTCCATCGGAATTGCACGTGGCGGACGTACTTTATTTAAAATACGCTTAAAGAAACCAACTTGCTCAGGCGGTTCTTCGGCCTCTGGTGTCAATTCAGGCAGTGTTTTTCCAGTCTCATTGGCTTCAACTACAATCTTACTGTCAGACTTAATCTCTTGCATAAGCTGATCAATATTTACAGGTGCCTGATTAATTTGATTTAATTCAGATTGAGTTGCATCGCTTACAGTAACTTCAGGGAGTTTCTGAGTCCCATTTTGAAAGTTCTGTGCTTCATTCTTCGCTTCTTCCGCTACCCTATAAATTTCATTTGCCATGTTTTGATCAACAGGCATATCGGGTAAATCTTCAAGATTATCAAGAGTAATTGGCTTAAATTCATCAATTTGATTTGGAAATTGTTCTTGTTGTTGCAATATAGCCAAGCTATCTTGTTGCTGCTGAGCTTGGGTTACAAGTGTAGCGATATCTGTAACTGGAGCAGTATATTGCTCATTAACCTGAGCTGACTGTTCAGTTGACTCCTCAGATACTGTCTGGTTTAAAGTTGTTGATGAACTATTCTCAACAGAAGTTTGAGCAAAACTTGGCGTTACGCAAACGCTTAACAACAAGCTGCTACAAATAAGTTTAGGAATGCCCTGCATTTTTAAAATTAAATGCATAGAATGTGAGAGAGTTGACTGTTTAAACTTAATTTTAGAAGGCATAGAAAACTCTAGACTTATTTTTTAATAAAACGCACCAATGTGAGTGTAAAACTCACTCAAAACCATTGATTTTTCATTTAATCAAGCGTTAAAAATATCATACATGGTTTTCTATGCAAATTAACACTCGGTCACATTTTTTTATAAAACACAATGAAGTTTGCACATGATGAAACAAGATGAGCACCTGATGACCTCACGTCGGTTTGTACCGATGTTTTTTACCCAGTTTTTTGGCGCATTAAATGATAACGTTTTTAAGCAAGCTTTATTATTGGTGATTACTTATGGATGGATTCAGCAACAATCTGCTCCTGTAAGTACTCTTAATAATTTGGCAGCCCTCTTGTTTATTCTGCCATATTTCTTTTTTTCAGCCACAGCTGGACAAATCGCCGACAAATACGAACGATCTCAACTCGTCCGTGGTATTAAAATTTTAGAAATCATCATTATGCTCATCGGTACTGCGGGGTTCCTGTTAGGAAACTTATGGCTACTTCTTTTTGCTTTATTTTTGATGGGTACGCATTCGACGTTCTTCGGCCCAATTAAATATGCAATTTTGCCTGAAATCTTAAAACCGAACGAATTAATGTCGGGTAATGCGCTATTTCAATCCGGTACATCTATGGCGATCTTATTCGGTATGATCTTAGGTGGTGCCGTAATTGCCTCATCAGATGGTAATTTATTGTGGATTAGTATCACCGTAGTGGCTATTGCTTGCATAGGCTATTTATTTAGTCGCTTCATTTTGCCGCAAAAAGTTGCTGCACCTGACTTAAAGATTGACTGGAATTTCATCCGTACCAGCTTTCAAACCATTAAATATGCCAAAAGCTTACCGTTAGTATTCACAATTTTGCTAGGCAACTCTTGGTACTGGTTTTATGGTGCGACCTATTTAACTCAAATTCCACAGCTTACCCAGCAAAACCTTCATGCATCAGAAAATGTCGTTAGCTTGTTACTGACTTTCTTTTCAGTCGGTATTGGTGTGGGTTCTCTTCTTTGCCGTAAAATTGGTGGTTCAGAAATTAATATTAAAATGATGCCGATTGGTGCAGTTGGCCTTACTGTTTTTGCGATCTACCTTGCTGCCAGTTTAGCTTTTGTACCAGAAAGAACTGGGGCATTACTTACCTTAAAAGACGTTTTCACCCAAGGCTGGGTTTACTACCATGTCATGATTGCTGTGACTTTATTGGGTATTAGTGGCGGTTTTTATATTGTTCCCCTATATGCCATGATGCAGGCTTATTCACCACGTTCACATCGTGCACGTGTTGTTGCAGCGAATAACATTTTAAATGCTGTATTCATGGTTTCTTCTGCAATTTTTTCAATCTTAATCTTAAGTGTTTTAAAAATTGATATTAAAATACTATTTATTATTACAGCTGTACTTAGTGCAATCTTTAGTATCTGGCTTCTCGCTAGACTAAAACCAATGCTTGCCACAGCCCACCTTTCTTTAGAGGACTAATTTATGCGCCACTATACTGGAATTGATCAACTTATTAACTCATTTGATCAGGCATTGCGTAGTCTTGTTCCGGGTGCAACAGCAGCACAGCGTCAAAATCCAGCTGAAACAGTAGAAACAAAACTTGGTGTAGAAGATGCTCGCCATGTCGCAGGTTTAATGCGTGTTAACCACAGTGGTGAAGTATGTGCTCAAGCACTTTACCATGGGCAAGCATTAACGGCGAAATTGCCAAATGTACGTCAAGAAATGCAACAAGCAGCGATTGAAGAACAAGATCATTTAGCTTGGTGTGAAGATCGTTTAAAAGAATTAAACAGTCATACAAGTTTGTTAAACCCAATCTGGTACGGGTTGTCATATGGCATGGGTGCCCTTGCTGGTATTGCAGGTGATAAATATAGCTTAGGTTTTGTTGCTGAAACTGAACGTCAGGTTAGTCTGCATTTACAAGATCACTTAAACCAGTTACCCGCTCAAGATGAACGCTCTCGTAAAATTTTAGAGCAAATGAATGAAGATGAATTACATCACCGTCATACTGCACTTGAAGCAGGCGGTGTTGAATTACCATATGCAGTAAAAATTACGATGACTGCTATTTCAAAGTTAATGACAAAAACCAGTTATTATCTTTAAAAACCAAAGGATTGATCTCATTCGGATCAATCCTGTTTTAAATATTATTTTAAGCCGTGATCATATTTGAAACGTTCGATATCTCGAATTGAATTCCAATAGTTTCTGTTAATACGGTCACGATCAATTTGTAATTCTCTTAAAAGCTTACGATAACGCTCACGCTCTTCTGGCTTTAATTTTTCGTTATAAGCACTATCAGAATATTGCTTAAACTTTTCATCATAACGGTCATATTCATTTTTTGCATTGTAGTAATCTGAGGCAGCTCGATAATAAGGTCTTAAACGATTACGCTGCTCGATTGGGCATACATTAATATTGCCGTTACCCTCTAAAGCGTTATAAAAAATATTTGATGGCTGGCAATAATACCCTAAGCCCTCTTTATACCCACGTTCATATGACTTTTGATCTGGAACAATATTGGCTTTTCCACACGCTTTATAATATTGATCTAAACGTGGCGAAGCCCCCTTTGAACCATCTTTCTCACCCACTAATGACCAATTCGCAGTCTTACATTCTTCTACGCTCATTGCAGCACAACCTGAAAGACTGATTGCTAAAATGGCTAAACCGATATTTTTCATATTAAGAAAACTCAAAAATAAAATTAAAAAAACGCAAAAAATAAAATTCCAGTAAACACCCTAAAAGATCCTGCTCTATTCAAGACTTCAAAAATAAGTGATTC
>OKDR01000274.1_pt1 | contig 15792 bp, 26 predicted proteins | sample 1615041 | NCBI WGS metagenome assembly OKDR01 (sample SAMN04436990, study PRJEB24849) | human gut metagenome | biome: human gut; feature: NICU; material: stool | host: Homo sapiens | place: USA: Saint Louis, MO | collected 2013-03-17 | reverse complement strand
TTAATTGAATGGCTTTATCCATTGTTGACGAAGCCGCCGCATCAATTTCTTGCGCGTACACTTCGAAAATGACCGATTGCGCTTCGGCGGGTTCATTAGACAAAAACTCTTTTAAAACATCATTGTAATCCAATGAAGTAGTATGCGGGTTTCCGCCAGATTCGATCACATCTGCCATGCACTCAGAATAGACTTCAGCTAGTTGTCTAATTTTCCCTCTAAGCGCACTATATTCAGCAACCCCGTTTTCATCTTTAAAAACGACGTAATAATCTTTTGGGTTACCAGGAATTAAAAATTGCTTCACATCCCTATCCTCTCCATAGCCATGTTGAAATATTCTAACATTGGTTGTTATAGAGATCAGTAACCACTATTAAAGCCCAGAAATCCATTCCTCCAGCTCGCTGATTTCCCCATCTTCTTCCTGCTCTCCCCATTTCAGCATAACGTCAGGAATGGTGAATTTCCCACCCTGAGAGTTCAGCATTGCAACGGAGATCTGTGCCGCCTGCGCGTCGGCGCGCCAGTCGCCAATCGGACTGATGCGGTCAAACTCGATCCACATTTTCAGTTCGCTGGCGGTGATGGTCTGTCGCAGCTCCTGCAGAGTGCGCCCCAGCCGGAGCGCCAGCGACATCAGGAAGAAGGTCAGCGGCTGCTTTACGGCTTTCCCGCTTCTTCCTGGCTCATTCCGAGGCCGAGAGCCTGGGCCAGCAGTCGGGCATGCACCGGGCCGTAAATCTCTGAAACCTGCGCCTGATCGTCATCACTGAATACGCGCTCACCGTTTTCATCCAGCAGAACGTCAATAAACAGAACGACATCAGCCTCTTTGTTACGCAAAAACTTCTGAGATTCGGTCAGGAGAGGCGGCTCTTCACCTTCCGGGATCTGAGGATTGACGATTTCCCGGAACTTTACCCAGGCGTCGCCGGAGGGTTCGCGCAGTGTGACCTTTGCACCGTCCCATTCGGGCACGGTAACGCCCGGTTTTGTGCGGTACGCTTTCGATGCAGTAAGCGCCACGTTGCGTAATGAATTCTGTGATGTCCTTTGCGCCATTTCATTCTTCTCTTTTTTGAGTTGTGGGAATTAAAAAAAAGCGGCCGAAGCCGCTCAGGAACCAGATGCGAAAATGCGTTTAGGCTTGCCGCGAACACGCAGCGAATAGGTCGCCCCAACGACGGAAGAGGTTGCCGCAGACCACGAACTCTGGCGGACCTCCACGAGCACGTAAAAACCGTTGCCTGACGGGAACACCACACGCAGCGCGCGAAGTTCATCGTTTTCATATGCGGTCTGCAGCGCTTCCTGTGCTTCTTCATCACCTACCCAGTTACGGGTGATGCTCATTTCTGCCGGCGCTGCCAGGCCGTTAGTTTGCTCCTGTTCGGTTGAACAAAGAGTGGTAACGTCGATGTCACCCTTCTGGCCACCAGTGAAGGTGATCTCCTTCGTTGCACAGGCCGCTTCCAGCCAGGTAACGCCGGCACCCGGAAAGGTGGAAGAAATAAAATCCGCGGCGGTTACGGGCGCATCGGAGACGGCAACGGTCATCCCCTTTGTAACTTCATACTTACTGGTCATGGTTTCTCCAGATAAAAAAAGACCGCCGGAGCGGTCTGTGAGGGTGAGTGAGGCTAAACGGTTACCTGAAATTCAAGCGTTGCCCTGTGATAGCGCAGGTCTGGTTCATAACCTGGCGTTTTAACGACATTTCCCGGCTTGAGCACCTGGAGGGCATCCAGCGCCATATCTCTGATCGCGCGCGCTTCGGTGATGGCACTGGAATAGACATCCACCTGGACCGATACGGCAGACTCTGCCTGTCCGCAAAGAACGTCTGCGGCCACATCGGTGATGATCGAGAAAATCACCCACGGCGGCGCGACTGAAGGCTGCCCATCGCTGCCAAGAGGTGCAACGTAGGGATAAACCTTGCCGCCAGCCAGTGATGCCAGCAGCGGATAGAGATCGTCTTCGGTCATTTGCTTAACGCCTCGTCAATGGCCTGGTTCATGCGCCGTATAGCCACCTCTGTGGCTTGCTCTTGCCGCACATCAAATGCCGGACGCACGAAGGGGTGAGGCGGCATGTTGGCGGTTCCCATCTCAACGAAACGCCAGTAAAAAGCGTTCCGCGGATTCTTCGCCTTCATGGTGTTATCGCTGTTGCCGGTGCGAGGGTTTACACCACGGATATGCACGCCGGAAGAGATTTCGCCGCGGCGGCGGCTTTTCTGTGTCACCACCACCACGTTTTTCTTCAGCTTGCCGGTGCGTACCGGGGCGCGGGCGATCACCTCTTCTTTAAGCACTTCCGCGCCGGCGCGCGTGGCATCGCGAAGAACCTTGTTATTTTCTGCGCGGCTGAGTGCTTCAAGGTCTTTAGCGATGTCGGCCAGTCCGGAAAAATCAAGGCTCGTTCCGATCACTTTTCAGCTCCTGTTTTACACAGAATTTCCAGGCGAGTACCGTTCGGGTTGGCGACAGGTGGACCGATAATATTCAGCAATTGGCCTTTGTATGGGCCGCTGAGCACCTCTACGCGGGAGGAAGCATGTACCTCAGGCCTGAACCGCATCCAGATGCGAATCGTTGCCTGTGCCATCTCCGCGCCACCTGACATTTGCTCTCTGCCGCTGATCCCTTTCACCTCTGCCGGAACCGGATCGCCACCACTCCATGACTCCACTGGCTGACCAGATGAATCCCGGGAGGTTGTAAAGTTCAGGATTTTAACCCTGTGCCTGAATCGTCCAGGTTCCATCAGGAGCCCTCCTCAGGTTCCGCTTTTCCGCGCCAGTTGCGATGAATAAACATCATTCGCTCAGCAGCAGCATTTTCGTAAAGCTGAACCTCGCTTTGTGCGGTCCGGTGTTCGAACATGTCAGCAAATACCAGGAGCACGGCTCCCTTCACTGCTGCAGGAATGTCCGTTGCCTCTTTCCATGCCGGTTCATCACACCAGCGGTAGCAGTAGTCAAAGGCTGCCTGGGCGTACAGCGTGATCAGCTCGTCCCGATCATCTTCTTCAAACTCTATCTGCTGCTTAAGCAGCTTGAGGCTGATTACCTGCAGAACATCTATCGCCATACGTTAAAAGGGCGGGTTACCCCGCCCTCCCCCATCATGAGCCAGAAGAGAAAGTGCCCTTGATGATTGCTGTCGGGCGATAGTGAGCCAGCGCCAGGCGTTCTTCACACAGGATGGTCAGCATGTTTTTCACGAAGTTGTCGCGGTCTTCGCGGCTGACTTCTACGGTAGCATCCATGCGATCCCAGACCTGAGACGCCATGTCGAAACCGCCGACGGTGAAGGTGCCAGCTGCCTGGGCCTTAGTCGGAACGACCGGGAGGCCCCACATGATGTTGCTGGTGAATGCCTGTGGGCCACCGAAGAGATAACGACCTTCGTTGTCCTTCAGCAGCGCGATGTTGTGCCAGTCGCGTGGGTTAAGGACGATGCCGGAGGCGCTGAATTCGGACTCGGTCACCTGATAAATAGCGTGAGCGATGATGTCCGCGCGGGTATCACCAGTGACATTCAGCGCGGTGTCGTAGGCGGTTGCCACTTTGTTCAGGCCTTCCAGGTTGTCCCCGGTACCGTCACCATTCAGCAGCTGGCCCTCTTCCTTCAGCGCCAGTCCGTACATGAGTCGGTTGTTGACGTAGGACTGCAGCATTGGCGCGTCGTCCATAACCTGACGGGATGCCTGCACCCAGTGAGCAATGGTCTTCACATTCGCGGTCTGCTTGCTGAAGGTGATATCTGATTCAGGTTTCAACGCCTTTTCAGCCACCACGTCGGCGTTATTGGTAAACACCTCTTCACGCACGTATTCCAGAGAGTTGCTGGAAATTCGGCCCTGCGCCAGCAGGTCACGAATGGTCAGCCTGCGCAGACCAGGCATGATGATTCCCGGAACCTGCATCGGCTGGATCAGGCTGCCCGCTGAATCTGAATCACTGCCGAGGGATTTGTTGAAGGTCTTCGCATCGAAGCTACCTTTGCTGCCGTTCCAGGACTTCTGCAGCTCTTCTGCTGCACGCTCAGAGAAGGATTTCTTCTCACCTGGGTTTTCGGCACCGGAAGCCAGTTTCTGTTCCAGATCGAAAAGGCGGGTGCCGGATTTGCTCAGCTCTTCCTGTACTTTCGCCAGATCGGACTGCAGCTGTTTCGACACCACGCCAGTGCTTTCGATTTCTGCTTTCTGGGCATCGAAAAGCTGGGTCATTTTCTGCTGGGAGTCTTCGATGGCTTTTTGAATTTGAGCGAGTTCAGACATAATTATTTTCCTAAATTAGAAGGGAAGGATTTGATGCTCTCAAGCAGAGCGTTGATTTGTGCTTCGTTTCCGTCGCCCTCGGACTCGCTCCGAATCGCTGACTTAAACCGGGCTATTAACCCAACTGCCTGTGATTTGGTGAGCCCGACTGAATCCCTCAGCCAGTTCTCCACATCACGAATGGTTTCGATGCCATCGACACTTTTCATAGCGGCTACGCCAGCAAGTTCGTTGGCCGGGAAGGTGCAGACGCTGATTTCACGCAAGAACGGGATATTTTTGAAGATGCGCCCGCTGGTACCGATTGAGTAATCGTCTTTCGTGACCGAAAAGCCCACCGACATACCCTCAACGGTGCCGTGTTGCATGGCCGCTTTGAGATCAGTGGCACCACTGTGCCCGGGTGTTAACTGTCCGCGCACAAACAGGCCCTTATCGTCCTCTGCGATGCTGTCCCACTTTCCTACCGGTAATTCCCAGGTTTTGTGGTTGAAGAACATCGCCACTTTTCGGGTCTGGTTGGTCAGCGCGCTTTTGAAGGCACCGGGCAGGATGATGTCGCCGTCGGAGTCGGTGTTATTGAAAACAGAGGCGTATCCTTCGAAAACGCCCTGCTTCCCGTCACCGGTGAACTTGATTTCTGTCTCGTCGAAAGACAACGTTTTTACGATCTCAGGCATCGCGGCCCCCATAAAAATTAAGCCCCGTCATTGCGGGGCTCTTTGTTGGTTCCTAAATCGGTGATCGGCACGTATTGCGACTGCCGCATTGCCACATCGCCGCCTGGCAGCGGCGGGAGGTTATCCGTTCGCCGCATCTCGTTGATCGTGCGAAGTCCCGCCTCTCCCATCGCCTTCATGAATGCAGCGCGGGAGGCAGAATCACCTCTCAACAGACCATCAAGATTGTGCTCAGCGTGAATGCGGCCAACATCCTTAGCCGGGATCAGCCATCGCTGAATGCTGTTTTCCCAGCGCGAGATATAGGGCTGAAGGGTGTACTGCAGGAAGCCGAGATTTTGCTGCTCGATGCCAGATCCCCAGCTCGTTGACTTCTCAACGTCGCCAACAAGGTGAGGCGGTACGCCAAAGAATCGGGCCAGTTCGCTGACCTGGAATTTTCGGGACGCCATCATTTCGGCATCCTGAGGTGTCACGCCAATTGCCGAAGTAGAAAAGCCCGCTTCCAGAATCCAGAGGCGTTTTTTTACCGGGCCGCCGGCGATCTCTTTGAAGTTCTCTTCGACCTGCGAGCGCTGCTGTTCAGTTAGCACTTTTTCGCCGGTTGAGAGGATTTGCGGAGACTTGGCGCCATTGGCAAAGAAATCTCGCTGCTGGTCCTCCATCGCAACTGCCACACCTGCCGATTTACAGGCAAAAGCAATGGGGGACAGGCCGACCAGCCCGGTGAATCCGAAGCCTTTAAGGTGAAAAATCTCTCTCTGCGAAAAGTCGGCGTATTCGCTGTCGCGCTGATAGCGATAAACCACTTTTTTTCCGACGAGTTTCACATCCATATTGGCAGACTGAAGCGGGAGAAGGCTGATCACGTCACCCGCGCTGTTGCGGTCCACCAGTGCATACGCGTTACCGTAGAAACAGAGCTGCATCGTCATGGCCTCCCTGAATTCCTGGGCGGTCATGTACTGATTCGGTGAGTAGCGCAGCAGTCGCGCCAGCGGATTGCTCAAACCCACTTTTTTGCGGTTGTCATTCTTGTCGGTTTCGAAGACATCAAGCGGTAAGCATGCCGTGAGCGTTGAAATCAGGCTCACGCAGCGCCAAACCGTCGAAATTTGCAGTATCCGTTCATCGTTAATGGATGAATCGCCCAGGTGTCCGTGGGCCGAAACAGGCCCCGTCTGTGAGCCCTGATTTGGGGTGACTAAACGCCCGCCGACAAACCAGGACTGCAGCCTTGCCCACCAGCCGTTATTGGTTCGCAGGTCAATCGTGTATTTAGGTTCTTCCATCACATGCTCAGCGGTCGGAAAATGAAGTCATCGAAGTCACCACCCTGTTCGGTAACTTCCCCATTAGCAGCACCAACGGACATTGTCATTGCGACCATGCCATCAATACGGCCTGTTGCTTTGGACTTATCGAGCTTGCGGTTGCCAGCAGCATCTTTCACCACCACCGCATTCACAGCACACATCGTTAATACGGGGTGCATGCCATGCCTCACGCGCCCGTTAAGCATCAGAGACTCCAGCGTGTCTACAGCTGGCCCCATATCCTTAAAGCCCTGGCCGAACTCGACCAGCGGGAGGCTCAGCCCAATGGCATCGGCATCCTTCCTGAACTGGTCAATACGCCAGCGGTCAAAAGCCATCGAGGTAAGGTCGAAATCACCGATAATTTCTGCGATATCCGCAACGACGAATGAGTAATCCACCGAAGCGCCTGGCGTGGTGCGCAGCAGCCCCTCTCTCACCCAAACGTCATAGGGTGCGCGGTCCGTTTTGGTTCGCTCTTCAAGAGTCTTTTGCGGTGTCCAGAAGAAGGGGAAAACATCCCAGACACCATCATCTGCTTCGCCAGCGATAACCAGCGCCGTTAAGTCGTTCCTGGCTGACAGATCCAGCCCCGCGTACCACTTCCTCGGGGTGTTAATCGGCATCTCTCCGCAAAGCTCCCACACGCTACGGGAGATAAATGGCGATACGGTAGAAACGCGCTGATTGAGGTTGAGATTTCGGAATGTGTTTTCGAAGCTTGGCATTCGGCCTGCTTTCTCGGCCTGGCGCGCCATGTCTTTTTCTGACCTGAATGTTCCCAGTGCCGGGTTCGCAGCCAGCCAGGACTCGCGTTTACTGATATCAGCGTCCTTTGGCGCTTCATAAACGTGGCACACGATGTGCGGATCTTTCGATTTGACCGCATCATCAATCCAGATGCTCAGCAGGTCAGCATCGTTTGCTGCCTGCGTACTGATAACAATCAGCAGCGGGTTTTCATGGGCCCCCTGCTCTGTAGTCATTGCATCGATAAAATCATCCTGCGGCCCCCTAACCTGCCCGGTTTCATCGAGAATGGCCAGAATGGGGGAAAGGCCGTGCGTCGTCTTACCTTCTGCGGATAAAGCCTTGTATTCGACGTTACACGGCAGACCGATCAACTTTTTGCCGCTCGGCGTAATGTGCACTATCTCCTGCAGACTGGGGTTCAGGTTAACCATCTTCACCGCGAGGTTAAAAACGATGGCTGCTTGTTCCCGGCTAAGTGCACCGCTGACAATTTGCGTGTTCTGCACCGCTTCTGGCCCTACCAGGTGTGCCAGCAGGATTCCGGCGATTAAGCCTGTCTTCCCATTTTTTCGTGCGATGCTGAGGATCGCCATATCCGTTCCGGCTGGATTGTCGTAAACCGCCAGGATGAATTCTTTCTGAAAGGGGTCTAGCCTCATTGGCTGACCGATAAGCTTGCCTTCCGGCACGATGCAATAGCGCTCGATGAACGCTATTACACGCTCACCTCGCGTCATAGTCTTTTATCCGTGCTTGGGAAAGGCGATCAGGTTGTCGTCCTGGCCCTGATGCTCGTTTTTCGTGTTTCGTGCATCACGATCATTCTGATTGCGTTTCTTCTGGTCGCGGCTTTCACCGTTGGTTGCGTGGGAATGGATCTGCAGGTCACGGCGCTGAGCCAGGATAGTTCGCTGCAAATCAGGAATTTGTTTGCGGAGATTTTTAATCAGTGCCTCATTTCTCGCTTCACCGCGCGCGCGTTCTTCTTTACGCAAATCTCTGCGTAAAACGGTGAGATAGAGCTGGTTATTTGCCAGTTCTACGGCGGCCAGAAGGTCGGCTGGCGTCCAGCTGTCCAGAGCTTTCGATCTGATATTGTCATGCCAGAATGGTTCGGCTTTTTTTTCCAAACCTGCATGGGACGGAGGATCGATGGTGTCCACTGATGCATTTTTCATGGCCTGAACCGCTGCCGCCGAACTGTCGGAACGGGTTCGTTTATCTGCCATATGTCAACACCTTAAAACTAAAAAAATCGGGTTAGCGTTAAAATCAAACTTTGGCGGCGGTCATTTGGGGCAAAGGTTTTGAAGATTTGATCCCCCCCCCTGCCCTGATGCGATTCGTTCTCATTTGATTTCATTGCATATGAAATGATTTCACTCATTCATTATCCGCTTCACTTCATCATTCCAGGACGTCTGTTTATCAACCTGTTCGAGTTTCTGATCGCCTTTCCCGTACTCGGACCACACATGCCCTGAGACGGTCAGTGTCGGTACGTTCTCGCCTACGGTGTGGGAGAACTGGATAGACGTTACGTGCTTCATCTCCACGCCATCAATCGCCAGCTGAACAAACTTACCGTCGCGATATTCAATGATAAGGTCTTTCATTACGTGCTCCAGTGAGACGCAGGATCGAGCGGGTAGCCGTTGGCATCACAGCCTATTACCGCACCGCTCTTCTCCATTCTCTGTTTCGTTGAGTCATGATGCGCTTTGCACAGTGGCTGCCAGTTCTCTTTACTCCAGAACAGGAGCTGTGCTTTCGATATGGCCAGCGCGTTACCTGACTTAAGCGCATCTTTGAGTTTGTGGGGCTCGATATGGTCAACCACCGTTGCTGGGGTAATGCGCCCCTGCTGCTCGCACATCACACATAGTGGATGCTGCTGCAGGAAACGCAGACGGGCCTTATCCCATCGGCTGCCATATACGCGGGGCTCTTTGTTCATGCCAGTCTCCATGCGCGGCGGCGTTCCGTCCTCGGCTCGTTGTCAGGGTGACGCTCAACCGTCGGGAGGTCAGCGTGATCCACCAGCGAGTAACACGGATAAATAACCCGGCCACCGAATGCCTCACCGACGGCGTAATCAGCTGCCAGCGTTTTATTCCATGCGTTAAGCATGCGCGCCAGCCTGCCATGAGGAGGGCTGTAACATACGCCGTGAATCAGTTTGCTTAATACGATGTGGTCACCACAGACGTAATCCGCATCCACCAGCATTCCGGCAATCTCTTTCTGATACTGTGGCGGTCGGCCGGTACCGAGATAAAAGCTCAGCATGTCGTCAGGGAAGCGCGCCAGCCAGTCCGTTACCTTTTCGGCGAATCCATGTACTGGCAGTGCGTCGTCTTCCAACACTACTACCCGGCATGTTTGCTCTGCTGCCCACTCAAGCGCACGCCGATGATTCCAGTTAGCGCCGTGATTACCGTAGTCAATCAGCAGATGAGCATGCAGCAGTGCAGCAAGACGTTGTGCAGGCCCTAAGCGGGTATGATGGCCGACCACCACAAACCTAATCTCTTCAGCCACCAGCGAATCTCCAATAAAAAAGCCGCACGATGGCGACTACTGTTTGAATATCAGGGTGTTGCTTCTCTATAACCCTGGTTAAGGTAAGCACTCAGCCCGTCAGTGGTGGGACACTGGCGCACACATGCGCAGAGGGATGGCTGATTACCTCTGAAGAAGGAAAGGAAATGAGTGGATATAGCGTTTCAGAACAGTTTGAACGGATTGATGACGTTTTACGCAAAAATTACGCGCTGACAGAACTTCTTGCTCAGACATTCAGCGCATTTGTTGTTGGCTCAAACAACAAAGAAGTTATTGCAAACTTTATTAAATCAACTTCTGTTAGTGATCCATCGATGGTTGAGGCTCACACTCATGCAAAGGAAGCTTTACTGAAGATTCTTGACTCCGTAAAAACAAATTAATTTTTCAATCCTTGCAGAAGATATAAATATCTTACCGGTAGGCAGGCTGAAAAATTCATGGTTGCGGCAACTAGATTTGTTGCCGCTTTTACCCTTAGCTAGTGTTTTGCTTACCATAACCACCTCTCTTACTTATGTTTGAACCATGCTAATTCTTTACCGATACCGTTGGTTTTGAATAACGTGTGAACCAGAGGACCGGTGACCACCCTGTCAGCAAATGACTGCACGACAATACCGAACGCCAGCATGTCCCCCACCGCGGCGCCAGCCGGTTCTTTATTCCAGAAACGATAACTCTCGATCCGGTAGTAAAGTCGGATGATGCCGTGAGCGAACGCCATAACATCAGCGCGGGTACCACCCAGCAGCCCAGCGTTTAGCATCACATCGTTGCGATGCTCTTCAATGAACTCCTGATAGATGCGCTCCGGATGATTCTGCTTTGCCCAGGTGTCGGCGTAGGTCTTCGGTTCTGAACCGACATACACCTTTCCGGCTTCCATTTCTTCCCACGGCGCGCGAAGCATTTCGACATCGGTACCATCGGTACACCAGACGAACCGGTATTCAGGGTGTTCTCGCAGGTGCTGCCAGATGTGCAGCCAGCGACGGAAGTAGACATTCATCTTCACGTCAGGTACGAGATACAGCTCAACATCTGCCGGGGCCGCCAGTAATTCATCCACCAGCGCTATACGCCCACACTGGCGAAGCGAGGCCGCCCATTTAGCCAGCATGTCAGGCGAGGCCGCCATTTTCGTGCCGCGCTGCGGGTCAGGCTGACTGGTAAGCAGCGTTGTGATAACCACATCGCGCTGCTGGCGGTATTCAGCGTAACCAGTAAACCCGGCATCACGCCGTTCGTTGTGGATCTTCACGTTACGTTCCACCAGCGCCTGTCGATCGGGACGCGGTACCGAACGCTCTACGGCTTCATGCTCATCGAGAGAATGAATCAGCTTTTCTGAACCGACCACATCACCGTAAGCCCACGTCGTCAGGCCAGCGTTATGGATACGTAGCGCGAGGTCACTGTGTTCGTACATGCCGCGACCATAAACCGGATCGAATCCACCCACCTTCTCGATGGCGCTACGGTGGTAATAGAGCATCACTCCGCGCTGCCCGGTGTACGCCACATGCTGATCGTCACGGTAAAGCACCGAAAGGTCATTGAGCTTATTCTGGCCAGCAAGATCGAGGAACTGGTAAGCCAGGTGTGGCTCGGGTGATTCGATGTAAGGGAGGTGCCAGTTATCAGCGATAGGCCAGGCATCATCATCCCACAGAAAAAGATGCTCGCACCCGGCATCCATCATGGCTGACAGGCTGGCGTTCTTCGAAGCAACAATGCCGAGTGATGTTTCATGGCGAAGCAGCTGCACGCCGTGTGGCACTACCGCTGCAGGTTTTGAACCATCATCGACAACCACCAGCGCACCGGCCGGCAGGTGCATCATGTGCTGTGCAAGCGCTCGTTTCAAAACGTCGGCGCGCTGGTGTGTCGTTATTGCAATACCGATCCGCGATGAAATGATGCTGGCAGGCGCATACGGGACACCATCAATAGTGACCTGCATAATTTTCCTCTGGGAAGTTTATTAATTATCTTATTCGTAATAATGGATGGTCTGACGATAGCAATGGATGATGTTGATAGTTAATCACTAGGGAAGTAGAACAAATCTAAGTTAAACTACTGGTCTGATATGTATAAATTAATGATACATGTCATTATTTTTGCGAACCAAACTAACAATAAGGTCATTTATGAAAAAGCTAATTATGGTAGCTCTGGTTGCCGCAGCTGTTTCTGGCTGCGCTCAACAATCATTTTCAGTAAACAAAGGCATAACGACTACGCCACAGCAAGTTACGACACATCATTTCTTCGTTAGCGGGATTGGTCAATCCAAGCAAATTGATGCTGCTCAGGTTTGCGGTGGTGCTGATAAAGTTGTTCGTACTGAAGTTCAACAGACTTTTGTGAATGGGTTGCTGGGATTTGTCACCTTCGGCATCTACACCCCTCGTGAAGCACGCGTCTATTGCGCGAAGTAATATTTCATAGCAATTGAAACTGATAATCCTCTAGCCCCCTAACAGGGGCTTTTTTACATCTGGTTGATAAAACAATTATCAAGCCCACCAGCAGGTGAGCTTTGTAATGGCTAACAGTCGGCATCTGGACGCGCTACAGCGCGACAGGCCCACATGCAGGCTTCCTGCATTTTGGTGCGCGCGATTGCCAGACAGCGGAGCGCCTCTGAACGTTCGCTAGCCTCCTCAGAGTTGGCCTCCACGACCTGCAAAGATAGATGTGTGCGTTCAAGTTCCAACTGCTCGCAGAAATCACGGCTAATTTCTTTCAGGCCATTCATTTGCGCGATATCGTCAGCGGTCAGGGTTCGATAGCCTTTAACGGTGGTGCCGTCCTGCGGTTTAGCTTCGCTCATCGGTTTCTCTCTTTTTGGCGGGTATGGAAACTTACCCGCGATTGAATGTGAACACAGCAGCATGCGTCACTCCTGCTTCTGGCAGTTCGCCTTCCACACTTTGTTATGCGCCAGGATGTCTTTCTTCGTCCGGAGGTCCATAACGTCGATGTCGTGATCAGTCAGGTAGATTGGCTTTACCCAGTCACAGGAATCGTGGACGAAAACATAGCTGGGCTTTGGAGGACCACCAACACAGCCAGCAGCCAATGCTGACACGGAAAGCATAGAGATAAACATGAAATATTTATTCATTGTTGCCCTGCCATGGTTGAGTTAGCAGCGCCTTTTCAACACTCCATCCCCTGCTCAATCGGTGCGCGATTGTCTTTACTTTTACACCATAGGTTTCGGCTGCTTTGGTAATGCACATTCGACCTGCTGGTGTATCGAGCATATGGTTACTTCGTCGGTTTCTTGCCTGGTCTTTTGGTGTCGCCCATCGGCAATTTTCTGGTGAGTACGCCTTATCTACATCAATCCCATCAAGTGTATGACCTGCTGGACGCTCGCCCATGTCTTTCAGGAAAGCTTCAAAATTGCCCCAACGCTCACAAACTGAAATTCCGCGACCACCATAATCTCCGTAATACGCATCGCCGGGACAATTGCAGCGCCGCTGCATTGACAGCCAGCTGATATAAGTGGGAGAAGTTTCTGACGGTCTGCGATGCCCGTGTTTTACACCTGACATGCAACCGCAAGATTGTGTCCTGCCAGAGCGTAAGGCGTTTGACCTGATTATTTTTTCTGTGCCACACTCACAACCGCACAACCACATTGAAACGCCCGATTTATCCTTATTGGCGTAGGACTGCACAGTCAGCTTGCCGAACTTAACGCCGGTTAAGTCGATTGTTTTCCTCATGTTCACCCCTTATGAGCCGCGCTTCCACGTGTTACGCAGCTCACGATCAACATCATCGCCAGGCATATGGTTAACGGTCTGCTGTACATTGCTGGCCTCTTTCGTTGTCTCTACCCGGCGTTCTGCTGCTGCGACCATTGCCGCTGCGTTATCTTCGGTGCGCTGCTGATCTGCTTTTGCTTCTGCTTTGCTTGAGCCGCGAATATGGCCCAGGCCGAAAGCGCCAGCGATGGCGGCAATGACTGCTGCAGCAATACCAATTAAAGTTTCAAACCCCATAGTGACCTCACACCAGCACAGATTTCGCCAGGTTAAACAGGGTGCGCCGTTGTTCCAGCCCGTTACGGCCGCCGTTGATAAGCAGCGTCACGCGCTCCACGTCGCCGGAATGGAGCAGGCATCCGTGCGAGACATAGAACCATGCAGCGGAGCGCGCAGCATATTCATCCTGTTCCAGCAATTCAGGCTGGGTTACAAGGTCCAACTTCAGCGCGTGGCCACAGTTGCGGTAATTGCTGAGCCCGGTGATTTGCTTCAGGCCGCGACCGCGATATTTCCAGCCATCACCAGCAACCTGGTTGCCCAGGTTCTTTTTGCCCCACTCACCGCCATAAACCAGATTGGCTATCGCTTTCTGATTTGCCGGTTGCGTTGCCGTTCTGCCAAGTGCGGCGGCCTGCTGTGCAGTAATGCGATGCTTGCCGAACGTAGGTACCAGGTTTTCTGCCGCATAGTTCAGGTTTTCCACCAGCCGGGTGAAACCGCCGGACTCATGGCCCATCTGCGCGATAAACATGGCCTGATCGAGCGGCGCGGTTATGCCGAATTCCTTCATTGCAGCATCGATATAGTGAAACCAGCGCACGGCTAGACCGGCGCTTATACCTGCCGCCTTTTCAAATTGTGTTTGGTTCATTAGTGCCTCAGATGATCTATCAGACGTGCCAGATTTCCCCGGGCCCTCATAACGGCGGCGCAGATAAGGAGGTTTGCCACCACCACCAGCCAGCTGGAGTCACGATAGAGACCGAAGATAAACTGCAACGGGATAACGGCATAAACCAGTACGGTTACATACGCCATGATAGAGATGAAAGGACGATGCCGGGCGCCATGTCGCTGGTAGAACATCAGAACGATAACAATTACCGCGCAGATAAATGCATTAAAGAATGCAGTCAGCTCACCTGCCATTTCCCCCTCCTCCGCGTAAACGCGAGAAAAAGCTGAACAGGCTGTTCAGATCCTGGTTATTAAGATAAGTTAGGATTTTGATACACAGGGCAGACAGAATCACTGCTCCTAGTGCATCCAACGGTTTTTCATATCGCGATGCGGCATTTAGCAGTGAGCCAACAAATCCAGCCCCAAGCACCCCAACGATAAACGACGTCAGAAAATACCCAGCCAGTCGTGCACGAGACAGGTTCGTTGCTGTTGCGACGTAGAACACCGCACCACCAAACGCCCCAAACACCACACCGAAATCTGTATGAGTAAAGACGCCGTACAGGACTGAACCCAGCAGGCCGCCGCCGAGAACTGCGCCGGTGCCGGTTAATGGATCGGACATTAAGCCCCCTCTTATTGCTGTTGATCCTCTCAGAAGGTTGAGGGGAAACAAAAAAGGCCACCCGAAGGTAGCCTGTAGTAATGATTGTGAAGGCTGGAGTCGAACCAGCTTCCATCGGTGCGCTGCCGATTGGGTTACGCGCGCCTTGTGGCTACTTATCCAGAATATTCACCGCAAAACTATTCCCTAGCTCGCCGCTGAGCTTCATCACAATGGGGATCGCTTTGCCGCGCCAGGGAAGTGTGCCTGGTCTCACCGGGATGTCGTCACATACTCAAAGCGATTTCCGTTGTGTAGAAACTAAATAGCCCCACTAATACAGGCAGGGCTTAATTTATTTTATTCGTGTAGGCGTTAACGACACATTTCAGCTTTAGCTTTCATGTAAGCCTCGTGAGCCAACTCCGCAGTTTGGAAACTACCGAGCTCTTTACGTTGCCCGTTGATGCGAATAGCGGAACGCCATACGCCGCGAGCTTTGCACCAGTTTGCTCCAATCAGCTTGGACTTCGCCCCTTTTCGAACTTTGTGTCTGTTCTGTTGATTAACAAACTGGGTAACGATACGTAAGTTGTCCCATCGGTTATCTTTGGGATTGCCATTGATATGATCGACACACTTATCAGCCGGCGGCAGCGCACCGTCCATATACAAAAAAGCCAACCGATGAGCGAAAATTAATTTCTTATCGATCATTATCTGGATATAGCCGTACGTATCTGCGTTCCCGGCTATTTTGCCAGGCGTAGACCGTGAGTTTGTTCGCTTGATCCAAACAAATAAACCAGTCAAAGGGTCGTACTTCAGAACCTCTTTCAGCCGTTCTTGGGTGATGCTCATGATATGCGTATGCCTTACTTTGAAAT